>Ga0066833_10001093_pt1 | contig 11038 bp, 7 predicted proteins | sample ETNtaG_13_FD_66728 | JGI IMG/M metagenome (GOLD analysis project Ga0066833, IMG submission 66728) | Marine microbial and viral communities from oxygen minimum zone, Eastern Pacific Ocean - ETNP201306PF47B | ecosystem: Environmental > Aquatic > Marine > Oceanic | place: Pacific Ocean: Eastern...
TCTCCGCTCCCCTGGTTAAAACCAGGGGCTACTCGCCTGCGTCCCTCCGGGACTGCGAAGCGGATATCTTCCGGTTGAAGTTGGTAACTTAATTTCGATCAACGTCCTAAGGATTGAAGGCGGAGGATTTTACGGACGGAAAAGCTGGCAGGCAATCCGGTGTCAGCGGACATTCAACACACAGCGGAAACCCCAGGCGATTCCACTGTCTTGCGGGAGACGATCCTCTCGGCTGAATGACCGCAGGTAACGTGCCGAATCATACCAACAGCCTCCTTTCAAGATCCGAAATTGTTTGGCAGGCCCAAACCAACCATCGACCCATTCGGCAACGTTTCCGGCCATATCGAATACTCCATAAATGCTCTGACCCCGGCCCTTCTTGCCGACCGATGCTGGCGCACCCACCTGAGGGTTGCCATTAAAACTGGCCACACCTGCATGCGGTGGAGTATTGCCCCAGGGATAGACACGACCGTCATGGCCTCTCGCTGCTCTTTCCCATTGCATCTCGGTCGGCAGGCTCTTTCCTGCCCATTGTGCGTATGCCTGCGCATCTCCAAAACGAATCCCCACCACGGGCTGGTCCGGCTTGCCGAATCTGACCTGGTTTTTTCCGCTCCAATACGGTGGAGGCTCTCGATCCGTTGCATTCGAGAATCGCTTGTACTGCCCGTTGGTGGTCTCCGTCCTATCGATGAAAAAAGGAGCCAAGGTCTGCGGCACTCTCTTGCGCCCGTAAAGAAACTTGCCATACGGAACGGCCACCATTTCTGCGCCGTCACGGGTCCAGTACAGTCGGCCTTCTTTCCGGTTCATGCCCGCGGGCAGTTCTCCTCTGTAGATGGGTGCCGGCGATGGCCTGGCGCTCGAGAACTTTATCTCGGCAGTCGTCTTTTCAGATGAGCCTGCCCCTGCGAGGGGCGTACTGTCTTTGATGAACGCCTTCATGTCGGCCGTGATCGGCGAAATGAATCGAAGCTGCTGAAGGCTGCGGATCGTGCGTTTGGGCTTCTCTTTACCGAAGGTCACATAATCCGCCGGGATCGTCATGGAGAGTGGCTTCGACCAGTCTTTAATCGCAATGGTAAAGTGTTTTCCCTTCCGCCCTGCACAGACAAAGCTCAGCCCCTTTTTGGCCAAGTGAACTTGCTTCTCCCCCTGCATGACCGGCGCGGCCGTCGCCGTCACCGTGACGTAACCGGTGTCTTCCGACAGGAGCGGGGTAAGAAATGGGAGAATGAGGAGAAGACTCAAGGTTTGGGATTCAATGGGATTCGGGAGTCATTAATCCTTCCCTTTAAATGGAAGAAGGCAAACGCTTCATCCTTCATCGAGGCCAAGGCTCTCAAATTTCCATTCCCCCGAAGGCGTGAAAGCTTCCATATCCAATTCAAGACCGAGACCGAAGCCGGGACACTGCAGTGAGGCGATATCCAGCCGGCCATTGCGGACATTGAGAAACGCCTCTTCACCGTCGGCCCGATACAGATTCGGATGTTGCCTGATGGCGTTCTGAAAATCGCTCTGCGGGAGATGGCTCAGGCCGCGGAAATAATGATGGCCGTTGCGTTCCAGGTGCGTGATGCCGAGGCTGGCGACCGCGCACAAGTCAGATTGCAGAGACGGGATAGCGAGGGTGGCGAGGTCTTCGCCGCTGAGGAAGAGCGGAGCTGTGTCTGTCGAACGTTTCTTTGTGATTCCGAGATTTGCGAGTGATTTGTAAAAGCCTTTGCAGTTCTTGTGGCTGATTCCTTGATAACCGAGCTCGAGAGCGGAGGTGAATGACTGCGGGTTCTGGTCGGATTCGTCGATGATCACCGGCTTGACCTTGCCGATCTGACGGACGATGGCGGCCGAGGCTTCCGTCAGTGCCTCGTCCCGATGAATCGGCTGTTCAATGAAAACAATGCTCTCGAAAAAACGATCAAACCGGCTGTCGGCCTGAAGCCGCTCGACCAGCGCCAGGAAAGCGTCAGCCTTATCGAAGTTTTCATTGCCGTCGAGGGTGCAGTGGTAATCGCCTTCGACGTTGCTCTCGATCACGTCAACGATACCCGACAGGCGATCTAGATCCTGTTTCTCATCGCCGAAGACCTTGAGCTTAAAGTAGGTGAGCCCATAGAACCGGATGCCGGCTTCCAACGACTGAGGCAGCCCATCGTCGAGGCAATCGTCGTCTGGAATATCCGCGTCACGGAGGTAATCGCCGAGGCCGACAGTGTGCCTGATGTGGACAGAATCCAGAGGGGTCTGCGGTAGTATGGCGGACGGCTCGATCCCATTGAGCTCGTCGTAATACCAGCCGAGATTCACTCCGAGGAGGTTTTGCTGCAGCGTCTCATGAAATGAAGTGCCCGTGAGCTTTCCTACCGCGTCTGCGATCGCCCGATCGGTAAACGTCGGACCGAAGCCGGAGGCCAAATCGACCATTTCCTTCGAGCGTCCGAATTCCAGCGTGGCCGGATAGATGGCCTGGTGGAGTTCAAAGGCAGTGCCCGCACCCGCGTCCAGTGCGTTCTGCTGCGCGAACAGCGAGACGGCCAGCATCTCTTCGATTTCCTGCCGGTAGGATTTTTCAGGATTCTTATCAAACCACTTTGGAGGAAAACAATCGCTCGCGTAGCCCTTTGCCTGCCTGCCATTCGCGTCTTCGATGGTTACCTCCACGTGATAGAGCGGCACCGCGGTGAGGGTTACCTTGCCATACTTGAACGGGATGCGGGTGAATGCGTTGATAAATCCTGGACGAATATCCCTGACGGTGAATCGAATCGGATCGGGCATGGATTTCAGTTCCTCTGTGATTTCGTGGTTTAGCCATTCCGCGATTGCTTCAGTGGTGCATCCACGAGCGGCGAAGTCGCCCTGACCGCCCGAAGCGGTCACTTCAACGTCAGTATAGACGACCGCTACTTACTTCCGAACCGGGCTCGGGCAGATGCGTTGCGGGCCGATTTCGGGTATATCCCCGACACAAGATTGAAAGGGAGCGGTCATGAGTCAGGAAAGAATCTTTATCGTTGACGACAACGAGTACAACCGGCAGCTTCTGGAGGCGACTCTCTATTCTGAGGGGTATGAAGTCCACCAGGCCTCAGATGGGCAGGAAGCATTGGACAGGCTGGACGAGGTTGCGCCCGACCTCATCATGCTTGATATAAATATGCCCGTCCTGGATGGCCTTGAAACCTGCCGCCGCATTCGAAGCCAACCCGAACACAACCTGCTGCCGATTGTCATTCTGACAGCCGAGACAGACATGAAAACGCACCTGTCCAGTATCGAAGCCGGTGCGAACGATTTCGTGACCAAGCCGTTCATACCGGCGATCATCCTTGCCCGCGCTCAGTCCCTGATTCAGGTCAAGAAGTTGACGGATGAAATGGAGAACGCTCAACAGGCTTTCGTGGCCATGGTGCGGGCGGTGGAGGCCAAGGACGCCTACACGCACGGTCACTCAGAGCGAGTGGCCATATTCACATCACGGCTGGCCGCGGCCGCCGGACTCAGCGAGGATGATCAGGATCGTCTGCTCCAGGCCGGTATGTTGCACGACCTCGGCAAGATTGCCCTGAAAGAGAGCATTCTTCATAAACCGTCGAAGCTGACAGATGAAGAATTCAATCACATCAGAACCCACCCGGTTGTCGGTGAAGAGATCCTGAAAGATCTCAAATTTGCGCAGAAACTCTTGCCGGCGGTCCGCCATCACCACGAGAACTTCACGGGCGGGGGCTACCCTGACGGCATCGCCGGAGAAGAGATCCCGCAGGATGCGCGGCTGATGGCTGTGGCGGATGCTTATGACGCGATGACATCCAACCGACCGTACCGCGATGGTATTTCATCGAAGCAGGCTTTGAACATTCTCAAAGAAGACAAACTCGGCCAGTGGCAGCCGGAATTCGTGGAGAGCTTTGTGGCTATGTTTTGAGAAGGCGTGATTAACATCAGACAAACAAAAATATGAATCAGGAAACATTGATTGGACTGCACTGGATCGATTGGATTCTTATCGCTGTCTACGCGCTCTCCACGATTGGGCTGGGTGTCTACTTCGGGCGTAAACAGAAATCGACGAAAGAGTATTTTGTTGGCGGTGGAAACATGAACCCTTTCTTCGTTGGGGTTTCGTTATTTGCCACACTGTTGAGCACGATTTCGTATTTATCGATGCCGGGAGAATCCGCGGGCAAAGGACCGGTCAATCTTCTGGGCATGCTGGCTCTTCCGTTTGTGTTCTGGATCGTGGCTTACGGGCTGCTGCCCGTTTACATGAAGAACAGGGTGACCAGCGCGTACGAGCTGCTTGAAGAACGGCTTGGTGTGAGCCTGCGTCTTCTCGGTGCGACGATGTTCCTTGCGTTGCGGCTGGTGTGGATGACTTTGCTGGTCTACCTCGCGGCAAAGGCGATGATCGTAATGATGGGAGTGGAAGAGAAATGGGTGCCGCTCATCGTTCTGATCACCGGCATCGTTTCGGTCATCTACACTTCTCTTGGCGGCCTGCGAGCGGTGATCATCACTGACTTTATGCAGACGGTTCTTCTGTTTGGCGGCGCGCTGCTGGTTATTATTACTGTTACATGGAGCCTCGACGGGTTCAGTTGGTTTCCCACTGGCTGGCAGGAACACTGGGATACGCAGCCATTCTTCAGCTTCGATCCTAAAACGCGGGTAACGGTCGTCGGCACCATCCTGAGTGTTCTTACCTGGTACGTGGCTACCTCCGGCGGCGACCAGACTTCAGTCCAGCGTTTCATGGCCACCACTGATGCGAGCTCCGCACGCCGAGCGTTGGCCACACAGCTATGCGTGGGGGCAGTGGTTGGGGTGACTCTTTACACGGTCGGCTTTGCCCTGCTGGGCTACTTCAAGGCAAACCTGGACAAACTGCCTGAGGGGATGAGCATCCAGCAGGATGCTGACAAACTCTTCCCTCATTACATCGCCTATCACCTGCCGATCGGGGTTTCCGGTCTCGTGGTGTCAGCGATGTTTGCCGCGGCGATGTCCAGCATTGATTCGGGCGTGAACTCAATCACCGCGGTGGTGTTAACCGATTTCCTCGACCGTTTCGGCAAAGCGCCGAAGACAGAGGAGGGCCATGTCCGCTTCGCGAGATTCCTTGCTTTCGGGATCGGCCTTGTTGTGGTGCTTGGCAGCACCTCGATGAAATTCATTCCCGGTAACATCACCGGCATGACGAACCGGACGGTGAACCTGCTGACCACCCCCATCTTCGGCCTGTTCTTCTTCGCCCTGTTTGTGCCCTTTGCCAGGCCGGTGGGTGTCTGGCTGGGCACCATACTCGGAACGATCACCGCAGCATGTATCTCATTTTCAGGCCCCCTGGTGGCGTTCCTCGCAAACCACGGCGTCGACCCCGCGACCTTCAATGTTGAGCTCATCACCAAGGTCGACAAAGTCACAGGTACACAGTGGGTGACCGCGGAAGCGCCGATCAGCTTCCAATGGATCGGTCCCGCCGCGCTGCTTGTGAACATCGCTGTTGGGACGGGGGTGTCATGGCTTCTCTCAAGGCGGGAAAGAACGTAGAGGAAGAGTTCTCGTGCCCAACCGAGTCAGAGCCAATGAATACTGCAATTACGACTGAAAGGATGGGAGGGGGCCTCCTTTCTGTCGTTCTCGGCGTTCGCAATCATCGTCGCTACAGCGTCCATGTCTGGTTGCTTCTGGCCCTCTCCATCTCATCGCCAACGTCTGCTGAGACTTCTTTTAAAGCCGTTCATGACGGCAACCCCGATCCGGCCCTCGACCACTCCGGCTGGAAAAAGGTCAACGGCGCGTTGGAAGGCTCCGGGTTGGGCCTCTTGCTGAAGTCCACAAAATCCATTGGAAAGGGAGAGGCCCGAATCCGTGCGAAGTTCGCCCTCGACAAGCTCAATCACACCGCGGCTTCGATTGTCTTTGGAGGGCGCAGCCACTTCGGCTTTGATGGGAGCGGGAAGAAGCTTTTCGTTGAAGGGCCGTTGTTTTCGAAGCTCACCTTTCTCGATACAGATAATCCGATTCAGGACAATAAACCGTTCGTGTTCGAGATGGTCAGAAAAGACGGGCGGCTCTCTTTCAGTATCGACGGCAACGAGCTGCACACCATCAAAGATACCGGCAAGCCACTCGGCGAGATTTCGCTGCGGCCCCATCGCGCGACCATGCGCGTGTTCGAATTCACCCTCGAGGGAAATCTGATGGAACCGCCCAGGCCGATGGCAGGCATCGTCGACATTTTCAAAGCTGGGACCGATGGCTATCACACATTCAGAATCCCGGTGATGACTGTGACGAAGCGGGGCACCATCCTGGCGTTTTGCGAAGGGCGCAAATCCGGTCGCGGCGATGCCGGCAACATTGATACGGTTCTGAAACGATCCGAAGACGGCGGCAAGACCTGGTCTGCGCTGCAAGTGGTCTGGGATGACTCAGGGAACACCTGTGGAAATCCCTGCCCGGTTGTGGATCAGTCCAACGGAATCATCTGGCTCTTGTCCACATGGAATCTCGGCAGCGATCATGAAAGCGCAATCATGTCCGGCAAGAGCAAGTTTCCCCGTAAGCCGTTCGTCTCAAAATCTGAAGACGATGGCCAGACGTGGTCACCGCCGACGGAGCTTCCTCACTGCCGCAAAGAAGACTGGCGTTGGTACGCAACCGGGCCTGTTCACGGAATCCAACTGCAGCGTGGCGCTCACAAGGGACGCCTTGTAATACCAGCCAATCATTCGGTCTTCGAAGGGGGGAGGAGGGACCCTCGCACCTACCACAGTCACATCCTTTATTCTGACGACCATGGCAAGACATGGTCCCTCGGTGGGATTCATGACGGCCGTACCAACGAATCGACAGTGGTGGAACTTTCGGATGGTTCTGTGATGCAGAACATGCGTTCGTACCACGGCAAGAATCGCCGTGCAGTTGCCACGAGCAAAGATGGCGGTCTGACCTGGACCGAGGCCCGGCTTGACGAAGAGCTCGTCGAGCCCGTCTGCCAGGCCAGCATCCACAGATTCAGTTGGCCGGAGGACGGGCGGAGCCGCATCCTGTTCTCCAATCCAGCATCCAGACGCAGGGATCACATGACTGTCCGCGTCAGCTATGACGAGGGGAATACGTGGCCTGTCAGCCGATTGATTTACGAAGGCTCCGCCGCCTATTCCAATCTGGCAAAATTACCTGACGGCCGCGCCGGGTTGCTCTTTGAGAGGGATGGCTACAAGAAAATCAGTTTCGTGCCCTTTGGCATCGAATGGCTTGAAGGGAAGAGCGAGACGCCTTAAGAGTGGGCGTAGAATTGGGCAATCGGTTGGCGGTGAAACTCCTGCAACCGCCCGCCTGACCAGACTATCAACATAATGAGGCTCCCATGAATTTCGACTTCATCTTCGAAAATGCAAAAGTCGTAGACGGCACCGGCTGTGCCTGGTTTCTGGCCGATGTTGGCGTTGCCGGTGATCGGATCAAAGCGATCGGCAAACTGGACGCGGCAACTGCTGCGCGTCGCATCGCCGCTGCGGGCAAGGTGCTGTGTCCTGGTTTTATCGATGTCCACGTGCATTCGGAGATTGCCCTCCTGACCGGTGAAGCCGCCTTGCCGAGGTTGACGCAGGGAGTGACCGCTGATGTGCTCGGACCGGATGGGATGGGCTACGCCCCGCTTTCTTCCGAGCGGCTTGAAGAGACGAAGGAATACCTGTCCATTTTTTATGGAATACCTGACGTGGGTTGGGAATGGCGCACCTACGGCGAATACCTGGAACAGTTCCATGAAAAATGTGCGCTCAATGTTATCCCGCAGGTCGCGTACAACGCGATTCGTGCCGAGGCGGTAGGATGGGACGGACGGCCCGCAACAGAGGCCGAGCTCGAGCACATGAAAGACCTCACGCGACAGGTGATGGAAGATGGCGCGACCGGGATTCAGACCGGACTCGAATACTATCCCTCCGCTCACGGGACCACCGAGGAACTGATCGAGCTCTGTAAAGTCGTGCGTGAATACGGTGGAGTTCATTCATCCCACATCCGCGGTTACGGCGTGCATTTTGAAAACTCCTGCAACGAGGTATTCCGAATTTCTGAGGAGGCCGAGATCCCCTTTCACTTTTCGCATCTGTTTGGCCTGCCCGAGTTCTATAAGCCTCTCGAAGACGCGCGAGCGCGCGGGATCGACGTCACCTTTGATGCGTACCCATACATGGCCGGTTCGACTCACCTCGTCTACTGTTTCCCCAAGTGGGTGCAGACCGGAACGCCCGATGAAGTCTTGCAGCGTCTCGGCGATCCCGACGAGCGAGAGCGCTACCGGCCGCAGATGAACCAGTTCTTTGAGGACCGAGCTTACGACACGCAGGACGTGGTGTTCTCCACCGTCGGTGACGGAGACCATGAGATCCTGGGCAAATCCCTGTCCGATGCGGTTGCCGAAAGCGGCAAGGATCTCACCGATTTCGCGAGCGACCTCCTGGTCGAACAGAATCTTCAAGTCTTGATGATCTTTCACTGGCAGGATGAGGACAAACAGAAGACCGCCCTGACACATCCGTACCACATGGTCTGCTCGGATGGCATTTTCAAGGCTGGCCGGCCCCATCCGAGAGGGTACGGCACGTTTCCCCGCTTTATCGCGCTGACGGCGAAGCAGAAAGGCTGGCTGACTCTGGAAGACGCTATCCGCAGGATGACCAGCTTCCCCGCGACCCGCTATGGCCTGGCCGATCGGGGTATCATCCGTGAAGGTATGGCCGCCGACATCGTAATTTTTGACGAAGACGATCTCATCGACACGGCAACCTATGAGGACGGCAAACAGCTATGCCAGGGCATCGAATATGTACTCGTAAATGGCAAGCTCGCGCTGGAAAAGGGCGAGGTCGTAAATGGCACCGCCGGACGGGTGGTCGGGAGAAGCTGATGTCTGTTGGCAGATCAATCACTACCTCGGTGGATTCTGAATACCGGTCATGGAAAACCTGGCACTGACATGGGAAGAGGTCGAGGAGCACCTCGCAGGAATTCCCGATCTCAAGGCATCCCGCCTGAAGCGTTTCTTCGGCCAGAATCACTTCTTCAAGATTCGATACGCGCCGGGCGAAATCATCATGCCCCGCGGCGTCTGCAGTGACTTTGCCGCGCTGCATCTCCGCGGCAAAGTGCGGGTGCTTTTCAATGCGCCTGAGTTCGCCGTCGATAAGAGGGAGCGTGAATCCTGGTCGCGACCGGGCCCGTTATTCCGTCGCCTGGAAAACTGGGTTCTGGATCGAACCGACCGGCTCGAAAGCGACACGCCGCGGCCGGGTCTTGAATTCGCAACGGCACGGTGGGTTCGTGAGCGAGGCTGGTTTCAGGAACGTTCGCGCAGAAGAGCGGTCGAACGCATTCTGGCCGATCCGCATTCAGCGGGACAACTGGATGAAGAGTGGCTCGAACGTCTGAGAGAGGCCAAGTTATTGTCGACGGTGGACCAGGCCAAGAGGCCGCGGCCCCTGATAGAAAGGCTCATGGGGCTTACCAGCGCGCTGTGGAATACGCCCCGCTCGGTCACCCTGGCGGCCGATCCTGAGGAGAGCGTGCCATGCGAGATGCTCCTCATCAAGCGCAAGGTACTGTTCGAAATCGATGAGCAATCGAAGGAATTCAGAGAGCATCGGATTCAGAATTTTCTGTCCGACAAGCTGCCCAATTTCCTGCGCAAGAATCCTTTCTTTGCGAGCGACGAACTTGAACCGGACGCCTACTGGCGCATCTGCCAGTACAGCCCAATCGATCTCATGCACTTCGAGAAGGGCGCACTCATCTGCAAGCAGGGCGATCCCGTGGACGGACTGTACCTCCTCGTCAGCGGCACCGTCCGAATCTCACGTGACATGGCCGGCGGCTCTCTGCTCGCAAATCACCTGGGTGACAATACCTGTTTCGGCATGGCCTGCGTGGAGGAAGGCAGCGTCCGGACGGCGAACGTAATTGCCCAGACGGATGTGAACATTGTCAGCTTCAGCCAGGAGGCGGTGAGAAAGATCTGCGACGACTTTGCGCCGCTCCGCGGCAAACTCTTCGAGGAACTCGCACGCTACAAAAGCCGCGACGACCAGGCCGACACCATGCTGCGGCTTCCCCCCACCCAGCCGCCGGAGGTCTACGCGTCCAAGCTGATGCAGGCCAGCAAGCTCATGCTGATCGATCTACACAACTGCACGCGCTGCGAGCAATGTGTGCAGGCATGTTCGGACTCGCACGATGGCATGCCGCGCATGCACAAGGCAAACCCGGAGCTGCGCTTCGGCCGATGGGAGGTCGCCGGCGCATGCGTCCACTGTACCAACGCGCCCTGCCAGAAGGCCTGCCCGGTGGGTGCAATCACCATGCTCTCGAAAGGCATCGTTCACCTTCATCGCAGCCGTTGTATCGGTTGCACAGAATGCGTTTCAGAGTGTCCCTTCGATGCCATCCGCATGGAGCAACGCACCTATCCCGAAGAGGCTCCCATGACACTCGAGAAGACTGGATTCAAAGTCGCGACCAAGTGTGATGCCTGCCTGATCGAAACTCGCAATCCGCCATGTGTAGCGAGTTGTCCCTATGACGCAGCCTATCGAGGAAGCCCGGATGAGCTGTTCCCGGGTATTCACAATTGGACAGGGAAGCTCAATCCAGATTAGGATTCAGTGTGTTTGCCCGAAGAACCATTCCAGACCCCTCTTCAGCTTTGCATCATGACACCCTACCCACATCTCGACCTCGCATCTGATATCGGTTTCTGTAAGGAACGTCTTCAAAAAGCGTTCGACCTGCTGAACAGTTTCGTCACCAGCGGCCAGTTCACAGGCGCCTGCATCCAGGTCGGACGGAACTCGAGCTCGCTTCCGCCGGCAGCCTTCGGCAGCATGCGGCTGGATGACGCGGAAGCCAGAGTTCAACCCGACACCATCTTCCTGATCGCCTCACCAACAAAGCCGCTCACCTGCATCGCCATCGCTATGCTCATCGAGCGAGGACTCCTCACCCTCGACCAGGCTGC
>Ga0066833_10001102_pt1 | contig 10996 bp, 9 predicted proteins | sample ETNtaG_13_FD_66728 | JGI IMG/M metagenome (GOLD analysis project Ga0066833, IMG submission 66728) | Marine microbial and viral communities from oxygen minimum zone, Eastern Pacific Ocean - ETNP201306PF47B | ecosystem: Environmental > Aquatic > Marine > Oceanic | place: Pacific Ocean: Eastern...
ACGGAATCCAGGGGGGTGGGCGCTTGTCGAGGAAGGCTCGCATGCCTTCGGCTGCCTCGTCGCTCCGGAAGAGCGACGCCGAGAGTTCGCCCGTCCATGCGAAGGCCTCGTCGACGGGCATCCCGGGGACCCGTGCCAGCAACTGCTTGGCAGCGGCGAGCGCGCCGGGTCCACAGGCCAGGACGTCGGCGACGACGGCAGCGACGGCGGCGTCGATCTCATGGGGCGGGACGGCCTCGTTGATGAGTCCGATCCGGGCCGCCTCGGGGGCGAGGAACCGGTTGCCCCGCAGGAAGGCGGCCCTGGCGTCTGCCGGGCGCATCTTCGGGAGGCAGACGACGGAGATCATCGCCGGGGCGACGCCGACCCGTGTCTCGGTGAAGCCGAACCTGGCGTCGTCGACGGCGATCGAGATGTCCATCGCCGCCGCCAGGCCCATGCCGCCGGCGACGCAGTGCCCGGCGATCCGGCCCACGTAGACCTTCGGCGACTCGGCGAAGCGGGAGAACAGCAGCGAGGGGTCGACCGGCTTGCGGGTGCCGCCGCCCTCCCCGGACGAGCGCTCGGACAGGTCGGCTCCGGCGCAGAACACCCGGCCGGAGTTGGTGAGGACTACGACCCTCACCTCGGGGTCGGCGTCGGCTGCATCGAGGGCGTCGTGCAGTTCCTCGACCAGTTGGCTGCTGAGGGCGTTGCGGTTCGCCTCGTCGGCCAACGTGACCGTGAGGACGCCGTCGGAGAGGTCGGTCAACACGAGTGGCATCAGAATCTCCCGGGGTCGGGTCCGTCGGTGGGTGGGCCGGCGAAGGCCTGTGCCCGGAGCAGCCAGTCGTGTGCTGTCTCGCCCCCGATGTCGAGGTCCGTGTCGTCGGCGTGGCGGCGTTGGGTGACGACCAGGCAGAAGTCCTCGGCGCTGCCCCGGACGGCATTCGGTGCACCTTCCGGGCCCCAGGCCCACCCGGCACCGGAGGGGGCCGCCAACTCGACCCGGACCTCGTCCTCGGGGACGTCCATCCGGCGGTTCACGTAGGACCAGTTGCGGGTGATGACCCCCAACTGGGCGACGTGGCGGAGGCGATCGCTGGCCGGCCGGTCCAGTCCGAGCGCATCGACGATGTCCTGGCCGTGGGCCCACACCTCCATGAGCCTGGCGGTGAGGAAGGACCTGGCGCCCATCGACGGTCCGTACCAGATGACCCGGGAGTCGTCGGCGAGCGTGGCCGCGGCGTCGGCGAGCAGGCGGCGGTTCGCCCGCCACGCCTCGAACACCCCGGGGGGCGACATCTTCCTGGCACGCCCGAGAGTGAGGTCGTCGACCGCCCCGTCGCCCCCGCCGGCGACGCCCACGAGGTCGTCGAGCATCGTGCGGAAGCGATCGGGGTCGGTGATGGCGAGTGCGGCTGTGCCGTCGAAGTAGGTGAGGTGGGCGACCTGGTCGGCCACGCTCCACCGGGGACTCGACGTGGGCGTCGCCCAGTCGGCATCGGTGATCCCGGTGAGGAGGTCGTCGAGGACCTGCTGCTCGGTCGCCAGATCGGCGGCGACCTCGGTGACGTGCATGGGGGACCTCCGGGTTCAGGCTCGGTGGGTGGTGAGGCCGCTCAGGACGAGGTCGAGGACGGCGTCGGCGGCCTCCTTCGGCGTGGAGCGCAGGGTGGTGAAGACGTCGGGCCGTGAGAGGTCACGGCCCAGCGACGCCATCACCCGGGCGACGGCGGCGGTGTCGACGTCGTCGATGTCGCCCCACTCCACGGCGAGGTCGAGCAGGCGACGGGTGACTGCGACGAGGTAGTCGGAGTGCTGGTCGCTCAGCCGCTGGCCGGCAGGCAGGGTGGCGAGGTCGCGGGCGAAGGCCTCGGTGGTGCCGGCCACTGCCACGTTGGCGGCCTCGAGGTAGTGCCGGATCGCTTCGAGGGGGGCCATGTCGGGATGGATGGCGCCGCGGGCGGTTCGTCCGACCGACCGCAGGTTGCGGTCGACGACGGCGAGCACCAGTTCGTCCCGGCTCGGGGCGAGCTCGTAGAGGGTGCGCAGCGAACAGTTCAGCCTGGCTGCCAGATCGGCCATGGTGAGGTGGGAGAAGCCCTCGTCGAAGAGTTCGACCAGGTGGTCGAGGACGTCCCGTTGCCGGTCCGTCAACTGCCGTTCGCGCTCACGGTCGATGACAGGCCGGGGCGCCGGGACGTCGCGGAGCCGGTCGAGCAGACCGCTGGTCGCTGTGGCTGGGTTCATGCGGACACCAGGAGCGACTCGGGGACGTCGACGACGCGTGCCCGTAGCCACTCGCCGAGGCTCTTGGCCTGGCCGTCCTGGCGGGTCGAGGCGGCAACACCGTCGCCGAGGAGCCCGCGGACCACGAAGTTGACCGACAGCAGGTTGGGCAGCGGGTGGCGCTCGATCTCGAGGTCGGCGGCCTCGGGGAGGAGTTGCCGGAGCCGGTCGGTGGTGAGGAAGCCGTCCAGCCATGCCCAGGCCTCGGGGGTGCGGGCGAACACGCCGAGGTTGGCGTCACCCCCCTTGTCGCCGGAGCGGGTGCCGACCACTCGGCCGAGCGGAGCGGGGACGGTCGGGCCTGCCGGCACCTCGGACGGTGGTGCCGGCATGGGCTCGACGGTGACGCCTTCGGGAACCTCGGGGGTCGCGGAGTCGACGACGGTGCGGTCGCCTCCCAGGACCACGACGTGTTGGGGGACGAGCCCGGCAGGGACCAGCCCGGCACGGTGGACGCCGAACGCCCGCGCTCCGCTGCCGCTGCGTGCGGCGAAGAAGCCCGGGATCGAGGCCAGTGCCAACTCGTTCATGGCGTTGAACACGCCACGGCCCACCTTCTGCTCGTCGGCGTCCTTGACCGTGAGGCACCACTGGGCGACGGCCTCCTCGTTCGAGGCGGGGTCGTCCTTGCCCGTGTACACGGTCCGACTGGATACCTCGTCGAAGTCCTCGGGGGTGAGGGGACAGGCCCGCCAGAAGGCGGCCTCGACCAACTCGGCCTTGGCGTCGACGTCGAGGCCGGTCAGGCCGATGGCGAGGTCGCTTCGGTATCCGCCGAGACGGTTCATCGAGACCTTGAGGTCCGGGGGTGGGGGCTCACCCCTCGTGTCGCTGATCCGGACCCGGTCGGGCGCCTCCTGCTCGAGGCGGATGGTGTCGAACCTTGCTGTCACGTCGGGGCCGAGGTAGCCGGGGGCGCCGATCTCGTAGAGCAGTTGCGAGGTCACGGTGCCGACTGTGACGGCACCGCCGGTGCTGTCGTGCTTGCCGATCACCGAGGATCCGTCGACGGCGATGTCGGCCCAGGGGAACCCGGCCCGCTCGAGTCCGCTGATCTCGGTGAAGAACGAGTAGTTGCCACCGGTGGCCTGCGTGCCGCACTCGATGACGTGCCCGGCGACGACGGCGCCGGCGAGGGCGTCCCAGTCGTCGCGTGCCCAGCCGTGGTGCCAGGCGGCCGGACCGCAGACCACGGCGGCGTCGGTGGTGCGGCCGGTGACCACGATGTCGGCGCCACGGTCGAGCGCTTCGACGATGCCCCAGCAGCCGAAGTAGGCGTTGGCGCTGATGAAGCGACCGGGTTCGGTCAGGGGCTCGCCGGTGACGAGGTCGGGGAGGTCCACGCCGGCGGCGAGGAGGTCGTCGAGGCGCGGGAGCAGGTCGTCGCCGTCGACGTAGGCGATGGTGGGGGAGAGCCCCAACTTGTCGCCGACCTCGGCGACGGCCTCGGCACAGCCGGCGGGGTCGAGCCCACCGGCGTTGGCCACGACCCGGATGCCCCGGTCGAGGCAGGTGCCCATCACCTGCTCCGTCTGCCGGACGAAGCTGCGGGCGTAGCCGCCGCCGGGGCGCTTGGCCTGCGTGCGGGCGAGGATCAGCATCGTGAGCTCTGCCAGCCAGTCGCCGGTGAGCACGTCGATCGGACCGCCCTCGACCATCTCGGCGGCGGCCGAGAGCCTGTCGCCGTAGAAGCCGGAACAGTTTGCGATGCGGATCGGATCGGCCATCAGTCGTCCTCGTGTCCCTCCGGGGCGTCCTCGTCGAGCACCATCAAGGTGACCCCATTGGCCACCTGTTCGTCCAATTCCGCCAGCACCTCGGCCACGGTGCCATCGTGCGGGGCCTTCAGGTGGTGTTCCATCTTCATGGCCTCGACGACCAGCAGGGTCTGTCCGGCAGTCACCCGGTCGCCGACCGCCACCCTGACCTCGATAACCCTGCAGGGCATAGGGGCCACCAACCCACCTTCGGGCACCTGGACCTCAGGGAGTTCGAAGCGGGGTAGGACATTGACCTCAACGGTACCCCGTTGGGTCTGGACGTGTAGCCGGGAGCCGGCCTCGGTGACTGCGTGTGTGGTCCGGACACCGTCGACCTCCAGGTCGATGCAGTCTTCGGCCCACCGGTGGACCCGTACCTCGAGTGCGTCGTCGACGAGGAAGGTGCCATCGCGTCGGACCTGATATGACACGGTGGTCTCCAGCCCCCCGACCGACAGCCTCACCCGCTCGTTGGGGAGGCGGGCGTTACGCCATCCACCCTGGATGTGGCCCAATACCAGGGCCCGTTTTCGGTTACGGCCCTGAATCCACATCGCCGCCGTCCTGGTTGCCCGTGCCATTTCGTCATCGTCGGGTTCGAGGGTTCGCCGAGGGGCGTGGCGTTCAATGAAGTCGGTGGTGGTGTCGCCGGCCAGGAACGCCTCGTGGCGCAGGGTCGCCACCAGGAAGTCCCGGTTGGTGTCCACCCCGCCAAGGTGGAGACGTTCCAACGCGCGGGCCAACCGTGCAGCGGCCTCAGTCCGCGTGTGTCCGTGGGCGACCACCTTGGCAAGCAGGGGGTCGAAGTCGACGCCGATAGCGGTGCCTGCCTCTACACCGGAGTCGAATCGGACCTTCGGTTCGGCTGCCGGGGCGAAGGCTTCGACGGTTCCGGCGGCGGGCAGGAAACCCGATGCCGGGTCCTCGGCGTAGAGGCGCGCCTCGATGGCGTGGCCGGCGACTACCACGTCCTGCTGGACGTAGCCCAGGGGCTCCCCGGCGGCGATCCGGATCTGCTCCCGAACCAGGTCGATACCGGTCGTCTCCTCGGTCACCGGGTGCTCCACCTGGAGGCGGGTGTTTGCCTCGAGGAAGAAGAACTCGCGGGTCGTGTCGTCGAGGATGAACTCCACGGTGCCCGCCGAGTGGTAGCCGACGTCACGGGCAAGGCTCAGCGCCGCTTCGCCCATGGCCGAGCGGAGTTCGTCATCGATCGCCGGCGACGGCGACTCCTCGACGATCTTCTGGTGGCGGCGCTGGATGGAGCACTCCCGGTCGCCGAGGTGTACCAGGTTGCCCTGCGTGTCACCGAGTATCTGCACTTCCACGTGGCGGGCCCTCTCCAAATAGCGTTCGAGGAACACCCGGTCGTCGGCGAAGGCCGCGGCGGCTTCCCGTCGGGCAGTAGCCACCGCCTCTTCGAGTTCGTCCTCTGATCGCACCAGGTGCATGCCCTTGCCGCCCCCACCGGCGGTGGCCTTGACGAGCAGTGGGTAGCCGACCTCGCCTGCAGCGGTGAGATCATCCGACGAGGCCAGGGTGGGTACGCCGGCGGCCTCCGCGATTCGCTTGGCGGCCGCCTTGTCACCCATGGCGGCGATCACCTTCGGAGACGGTCCGATCCAGGTCAACCCAGCCGCCAGGATCGTCTCGGCGAAAGCGGCGTTCTCCGAGAGGAACCCGTAGCCGGGGTGGACAGCGGCCGCTCCACTGCGACGGGCTGCCCCCAGCAGTGCTTCTGCGTCGAGATAGCCGTCGATACGGACCGCCAGGTCGGCTTCGGCGACAAAGGGGTGCCCCTCGTCGGCGTCGGAGAAGACGCCCACTGTGGTGATGCCCATTTCCCGGGCGGTACGGAAGATCCGCCGTGCAATCTCGCCCCGGTTGGCCACCAACAAGGAGTCGATGCTCACAGTCGGAACACCCCGTAGTGCTGGGAACCCTCGACCGGGCGTGCCCTCACGACGGAGAGGCACAGGCCCACCACGGTGCGGGTGTCCCGGGGGTCGATGATCGAGTCATCGGTGATCGCACCGGATGCGACGAGCGCCAACGAGCCCTTCTCCTGGGTCTCCTCGACCTGTCGGACGATCTCGGCGTCCGCCTCCTCGTCGAAGTCCTCACCCTTGCGGGCCGCCCGGGCCTGGCGCACGATCGACATCACTCCGGCGATCTGCTTGGGGCCCATGACCGCGATCTTGGCGGTGGGCCACAGGAAGGTGAACCGGTTCCGATACTCGCGGCCGGACATGCCGTAGTTGCCGGCCCCGTAGGAGTTGCCGACGATGACGGTGATGTGGGGAACCGTCGAGTTGGTGATGGCATTGATGAGTTGGGAGCCCTTCTTGATGATGCCGGCCTTCTCGAAGTCGCTACCCACGATGAAACCGGTGATGTTCTGGAGGAACAGCAGCGGAGTGTCCTGGCGGTTGCAGAGTTGGATGAAGTGCGCCGCCTTCTCGGCCTCCTCGGGGTAGATGACGCCGTTGTTGCCGAGGATCCCCACCGGATAGCCATGGACGGTCGCCCATCCACAGACCATCGTCGGCCCGTAGAGGGGCTTGAACTCCTCGAAGCGGGACCCGTCCGCCACACGGGCGATGACACCCCGGATGTCGACGGGTTGGCGTAGGTCGCGGTCGATGAAGCCCAACAGGTCCTCAGCGTCGTGGGCCGGTTCCTCCGCCCGGTAACTGGGTTCGGGCCCGGCCTTGCGCCAGTCGAGGTGCGAGACCACTTCCCGGCACAGCCTCAGGGCGTCCATTTCGTCCTCGGCCAGGTAGTCGGCCAGGCCGGAGTGTTCGGCATGGAGTTGCGCTCCGCCCAGGGACTCGTCGTCGGACTCCTCGCCGGTCGCCATCTTGACGAGTGGAGGTCCGCCGAGGAACACCTTTGAGCGCTCCCTGATGAAGATGTTGTAGTCGGACATGCCGGGTTGGTAGGCGCCGCCGGCTGTCGAGGAGCCGAACACCACGCAGACCGTGGGTACGCCCAACTTGGAGAGTTCGATCATCTCGTAGAAGAAGCCACCCGACTCTGCGAAGTGTTGGACCTGCGCCCGTTTCCGGTTGGATCCGTCGCCACCGGTAGGGATGTTGAGGTCGGCGCCAGCCGATTCGACGAAACTGACGTAGGGGATGCGGTTGTCGCGGGCGATCTCGAGGGCCCTCATCCACTTCTTGACGCTGTAGGGGGTCATCGCCCCGGCCTGGACCGTCGGGTCGTTGCCCAGGATCACGCATTCGGTGCCAGCGATCACCCCGATGCCGACCATGAAGCCGCCACCGATGGCATAGCCCGAGTCGTAGCCGGCCAGAGGGCTGATCTCCAGGAACGGACTATCGGGGTCGAGCACGTTGGCGATGCGTTCCCGGATCGGCATCTTCCCCCGGGATCGCAGGCGTTCCATGGCCTCTGGGCCGCCGCCCTTCTCGGCCTCGTCCAGTAGGTCCTCGATGACCTGGAGTTGCTCGAGCATGTCGGCCCGGTTCCGGGCGAACTCCTCGGAGCCGGTCTCCACGTGGCTGGGCAGCGGGGGTGCCAACAGGGTTCGTAGGTTCATCGTGCCGTTCGGGATCGGAATGTCGAGGTCACGGCTAGATCATAGACACGGTAATCTTATACCTCAAACATTACCGATGAGCCAGGCTGCCCTGTACTCAGCCGATCGGGTTGTACTGGGTCGGGGTCGCCGGACGGTCGTCGAGCACCACCTGGGTCTTGAACATCTTGTCGGTGACCCGTTGGTTGTCGTCATCCCACAGCGGCCACAGGTAGTCGATGATCCAGTAGATCCCGACGAAGCTGTTGATGAGGGTCGGGACCAGGTTCCGACCCACGCCGACGCCGCCACCGGGTGCCTCGCCGGTGCCGATCCCGGTGAGGCGGGTGCCGGCGGTCCGCTTGCCGGGCGTGGTGCCGCTGACGCCCTGGCGGTAGCCGAACAGCCAGACCTGCCAGACCAACCAGACCAGCCCGCCGAGTCCGCCGAGGAGCATCATCATGCCTCCCGCAGCGGGCTCGCCCTTGTCGCTCGCATCGATGGCGGCAACAAGACCGATGAAGAACAGGACGGTCGGGACGGCGCCGGCGACCATCACCAGGAGGAAGTCGATGATCGCGCCCAGGAAGCGCTTGCCGTAACCGGCCGGCGTCTGGTCCCCGGCTGCTTCCTCGTTCGAGGAGTCCTCGAAGTACGACATGGGTGGCCTCCTGCGGTGACGGGTTCCACCCCGAGTATGTCAGGTACCACCGATTGCATGCCATGCAGGACCGGACCAGCACCCCGGCCGACGACGCTTCCTACACTGCAGGGATGGGAGAGCGCGAGTGGGGGTTCCGGACCCGGGCACTGCATGCCGGCGCACGACCGGACCCGACGACCGGTGCCCGGGCCGTGCCGATATACCAGTCCACGAGCTTCGTGTTCGAGGACACCGCCGACGCCGCCGACCTGTTCGCCCTCCAGAAGTACGGCACCATCTACACGCGCATCTCCAACCCCACCACCGCCGCGTTCGAGGAGCGCATGGCGAGCCTCGAGGGCGGGATCGGTGCCGTGGCCACCTCGAGCGGACAGGCCGCCGAGTTCCTGACTGCCGCAGCGCTCACGGCCTCCGGCGACAACTTCGTCACGTCGTCGTCCCTCTACGGCGGCACCCACACGATGTTCGACGTCACGCTCGGAAGGTTCGGCATCGAGGCCCGCTTCGTCGACGGTGACGACCCGGCGGCCTTTGCAGCGGCGATCGACGACCGCACCCGCTTCCTCTACACCGAGGTCATCGGCAACCCGTCGGGCGCCATCGCCGACCTGGCCGCCCTCGGCGACGTGGCCGCCGCCCACGACCTCCCGCTCGTCGTCGACGGCACCTTCGCCACGCCGTACCTGTGCCGGCCGATGGAGCACGGTGCCGACATCGTCGTGCACTCGGCCACCAAGTTCATCGGCGGCCACGGCACCTCCATCGGCGGGGTGGTCGTGGAGTCGGGGCGTTTCGACTGGGGCTCGGGTCGCTTCCCGCAGATGACCGAGCCCACACCCGCCTACAACGACCTGCGCTTCTGGGAGAACTTCGGCGAGTTCGCCTTCTGCACGAAGTTGCGGGCGGAGCAGTTGCGGGACGTGGGCGCCTCGATGTCGCCGTTCAACGCCTTCCTCCTGCTCCAGGGCCTCGAGACCCTGCCGCAGCGCATGGACGAACACGTCGCCAACGCCCGGCGGGTGGCCGAGTTCCTCGACGGCCACGACGGTGTCGGCTGGGTGGCATACGCCGGCCTGCCCGACTCGCCGTACCACGACCTGGCGAAGCGCTACCTGCCGAAGGGGCCGGGGGCGATCTTCACCTTCGGGGTGGCCGGGGGCCGCGAGGCGGGAGCCGCCTTCATCGAGTCGCTCGAGCTCGTCAGCCACCTCGCAAACGTGGGTGACGCCCGCACGCTCGTCATCCACCCCGGCTCGACCACCCACCAGCAACTCTCCGACGAGGACCTCGAAGCCGGGGGCGTCACCCCCGAGATGGTCCGCCTGTCGGTCGGGCTCGAGGACGTCGACGACATCCTGTGGGACCTCGACCAGGCACTTACGGCGGCACGGCAGTGAGCGAGCACACGCCCGTCGACGGCTGGAGCGAGCCGACCGCCGCCGAGCGGCTCGACATCCTCCACTCGGCTCGCACCATCGCCATGGTCGGCGTGTCGCCCAACCCGGCACGGCCCTCCAACTTCGTGGCGACCTACCTCGTCAGCTCGTCGACCGACTACGAGGTGTACTTCGTCAACCCGACCGCCGACGAGATCCTCGGACGACCCTGCGTGCCGTCACTGGCCGACCTGCCGGTGGTGCCGGACCTCGTCGACGTGTTCCGACGGCTCGACGACGTGCCCGGTGTGGCCGAGGAGTCGGTCGCCGTCGGGGCGAAGGCCTTCTGGACCCAGTTCGGACTCTGGAGCCCCGAGGCCGCCCGCATCGCACTCGACGGCAGGATGGACCTGGTGATGGACCGGTGCCTCAAGGTCGAACACGCCCGGTTCGCCGGCGGACTGCACCTTGCCGGCTTCGACACCGGCGTCATCGACTCCCGTCGCAAGGGCTGACGCGTCCGCTCAACGCGCTTCGAGCACCACCAGCGGAATGTCGCGGTCGGTCCCGGCCTGGTAGTTCGCGTAGTCGGGCCATGCGGCGACTGCGACCGGCCAGAGGCGGGCCTTCTCCTCTGGCGAGGCCGTGCGGGCGACGAGTTCGTGCACCACGCCCCTGTCCTGGAGCGTCACCTCGGGGTCGGCCATGAGGTTCAGGTACCAGACGGGGTGCTGGGGTGCGCCGCCCAGCGAGGCGACGACCAGGTAGTGCTCGCCGTCGTGGACCCGGATCAACGGCGTGCGGCGCACCTTGCCGGTTCGACGGCCGGTCGTGGTGAGGATGACGCAGGGGGCGCCCTCCATCTCGTAGCCGTCCTCACCGTCGGAGGCGAGGTAGCGCTCGACGTGGTCGGCGACGAACTCCCAGGGGCTCGGTGCGTACTCGGGTTCGCCCATGGACGGAGCGTACGACGCGGGCTCAGGCCCGGACGACGCGGCTGCGGACGACCTTGTCGTGCCAGGTCTGGTTGTCGTCGTCCCAGAGCATCCAGAAGTAGCCCAGGAACACCGGAATCGCCGAAGCGAAGCGCATGATCCAGCGTCCGATCGCCCGACCCATGCCGATGGGTGCTCCGGTGGTCGCGTCGACCACCTTGAGTTTGGCGATGCGCTTTCCCGGGGTTCCGCCCCGGCGGCCCTCGAGGTGGCCGAAGTAGAAGAACACGATGAACAGGAGGAGCGCGAGCACAAGCAGCTCGTGGATGCCTGCCGAGTCGCTGGTGAGAACGTCGCAGGCGTACTTCGTGGTGTTCTCTCCGTCGGACTTCTCGCAGGTCCCGGGCTCTTTCGGAAGGACCGCCTGCACGAACGACGACAGTCTGGCG
>Ga0066833_10001107_pt1 | contig 10954 bp, 6 predicted proteins | sample ETNtaG_13_FD_66728 | JGI IMG/M metagenome (GOLD analysis project Ga0066833, IMG submission 66728) | Marine microbial and viral communities from oxygen minimum zone, Eastern Pacific Ocean - ETNP201306PF47B | ecosystem: Environmental > Aquatic > Marine > Oceanic | place: Pacific Ocean: Eastern...
AAACATTTCGATCAGCTTTCCTCTCTGCTTTCCGCTTAGTCGACTCTTCCTTTCATACATGCCTCTGACATAGTCTTTCCTAGCCCTTAGCTATGCCAGCCCCTATTTTTTTCGTTCGCATACAGTGTATGAAACCTAAAATCAGCAATAGGATGCCGCAGTTGATCATTAATTGTGGCTAATCATATTTGGCTGTCTAACTAATAGATTCTTGCCAATTTACGCCTAAATCTTGTTGATCAAGTTGATGATGGACTACTGTGTCTCGCTGGGTGATTGACTCAAGCCATTGCACGGAACCGAAACGACTTGCCAAACATCAACCAAATCCCAAATGAACAAACCATGCTAACAGGTCGAATGTGAGGAGGTCGACTTCGTTAATTTGTCTCATTCTTGGTCTGAAAAAATGACTTGGGTCAGGCTTGCCATAGAAAAACCCCGCCTGCGCAAGACCAACTGATCGAGTTATCCAAACTGGGCCAAAGCTTTCGTCAGTCTGGACGGATTGATTATTTGCTCAATGTCATAGAGTAAGTCAATGCTGGGACGCATGGAGGGCGAGCCCGACCGAAGGCCCCGCATTTGACCCTGTGCCACTTCTCCAACTTCATACTGTGCAAACTCATTTGGCGTTATGTACCCCAGCGACCGATGAAAAACGATGTATCTTGCTAATCCAGGCCGAATATGTTAAGTATATTATGCCGTTGCCATGCTTCCTGCTTGGGTTGGTTTGTTACACAAGGCAATCTAAAAACAAATTTGACACTGACACCGAGTATCAGGTTGATCAAAATGCGAACCTCGATAAATAAATGGCAATCATACTGAAAACTACAGTATCTAAATATAATTAGCCATCGGAAAGTCACAGTCCATTATATATGAAATACAAAGCTATTCTTTTAACAACCGGCTTCTTCATCAGCTTCTTATTTCCTGCAAACGGACAAGATGTTGATTCGACGGTTAGAGCCGACAAATCAGACTACCTACCAGGGGACGAAATTGTCTTGTCATACTCCAACGTGCCCCCAAACAGCAAAAATTGGATTGGAATCTATAAAGAAGGAGATATACCTGGTAAAGTTAATAGCACCTTATGGTCTTACGTAAACGAAGATATCTCTGGTTTAAAAGTATTTAGCTCGCTCAAAAGTGGAGTTTACGATGCCTATTTTATGCTGGACGATACCTTTGACATCCTAACTTCCACTAAATTCAAGGTATTACTTCCGAATATAGAAATAGAATTAGGAGGAGAGGCCGTTAATGTAAAGTGGTCAATTGCGGATAGAAGTATCTTGCAACGGTCTGCTTCAGTGCAAGGTCCATGGGAAGACATTGAGGAAAGCAAATCAAAAGGTAATTATGTTGAGATACCTGAAGGAGCTTCCGTTTACTTTCGTCTGGCTACGATTCCAGAATTGGCATTTAACTATGCTCCATTTGCATTTAGTCAAAGGGTAGATGTATATCAAGATGAATCTTTAGATATCAAGCTAATTGCTGAGGATGTAGAAAAGGATTCGCTAGTCTATACACTTATTGATGCACCTGGGAATGGGGAAATAATAGGACAGTTGCCAGATTTCTCATATAAGCCCAAGGTGGGATATGCAGGAAAAGACACCTTTAGTTTTATGGTCAATGATGGGAGTTTGGAGTCTGATACGGTTACTGTGAGCATAAACATTTTAAAGAAGACACAACCCATCTCGTTAGTTAATGGCAACCATTCCTCCGTCATTACAAATGAATTTGAAAAATGGGATAATATAATAATTCAATTCTCAGATATATCGGAAGAAGAAATTAATCTTGATAACTATATAGTTGTCAGATGTGCAGATGATTCCAATGACACATTTATTTATAGACCTGCTAGCGGGGAAGGCTCGGGAGAAAAAATATTTGATGAAATATTAAAACCAGGAAAATATGAAGCAATGCTCGTCATAGATGGATTCAAAACTGCATCCACAATATTTAGTGTTAATAACCTTCCAGTTGATACTGAAGAGCCTACATGGACAGTGTTAATCTATGCAAACGGAGATAACAACCTGACAGGAAACTTGCTATTTGACATGCTAGAAATGGAATATTTTGGCAGTGACGAAAATTTCAATGTTATAGTTCAAGCAGATTTTGATTCAACATACAGTGCAGTTTTGAATGAATTTAATATACCTCAAAGCTCGCAAGATAGAGTTACAAGATATAGAATTATAGAAAGTAATGATCCGAATTCCGGTAAATTTACGACACCTTCACTGGAAGTATTACCTGAAAAGGATATGGATGACCCTATGGTGCTTAAAGAATTTCTTGGCTGGGGGATAACCAATTATCCGGCCGATAGATACGGGTTGATTCTTTGGGACCATGGGGGACAATTCTTCGGTTTTGGTGGAGATCATCAAAATGGTCAGAGGCCCGGTTGGAGTGGTCTGTTCACTGCAGATATTAAAGAAGTATTATCTGAAACGCTGCAGGATAAAGGTATCAACAAACTAGATTTTATTTCATTTGATACCTGCTTAATGGGAGGGGTTGAAGTCCTGGTGGATTTCCATGAACTTTGCGAAGTGTATATCGCAAATCCAGAGATCGATTACGGAGACGGATGGGATTTCAAAAACGCTTTGGGCTATCTGAAAGATTTTCCTTCAATCAGCACCATTGAATTTGCAGAAAAGGAAAATGAATTCTGGAATAATCATCATTCAACACAAGAAGCTGATAAGGGTTACAAGGTGCACTCGATTTATTATATGAATAATTATGAGCATTTTAATGCTTCATTTAAAGAATTTTCAAATGAACTCTCAATCTTTACATCCAATAATTATGAGATAATTCCAAAATTAAGGAGAGATGCGATTCATTATTATAATAGTGGCTCCAGAATACGAGCAGGGGCAATGGGAGAAACAGATTTCATAGATATTGGGACTTTTGCAAAAAACTTGTATAATACAACGGATGGAAAATTGAAGATAGCAGCCTATAAATTATATGAAGCCATAAATAATCTAGTTATATCTAGATCGGTTGGCACATATCGAGAAGACGCAACCGGCCTTTCAATATATTATCCAACAAGTGGCGAATCACACATATTTTACGTAAAAGACAAAGAATATAATCTTACAAATGCAACAGATCCGGTGCATGTAAGAATAAATTTCCTCAATGAAAAATATGGTGGAGATAAATGGATGAAGCATCTGGAAAACACCAACCTAGCGTGGAAAGGAGACAAATCCCCCCCGGTTATACAATCAACAGGAGGTGGAAAAAGTGGGCGTATTCCCGAATGGGAGCCAATCGATCAAAAGCCTTTGTTATCAACCTACGAAGAACCTGCAATACTAGGTTTCGAGGTATCTAATGGAGATGATGCTTATGCTGCTTACGTCTCCCTGGTTAGCAATCATTTTACTGATAACTTAAATTTATACGTATACCTGGGTGAAATAGGAAGCGCAGAACTAGCAGGCGATGGTCAATATGAAGTTGGATGGGATTCAACAATCCCAATTATATCCCTTGCAGACTCTGATGAATACACTCCTGTTTATCTTGGGGGATGGGCGATGGAGGCCGGGTCTAACCTATATGTAAGCTTTGCTGATTATCAATCACCTGGGGGTAATGATTATATACCATTAATCTTGATATCCAGCATAGACGAATTTGGCATGGGAGCAATTGATACTATATTAGAAGACACAGTAGAAACAGGAGAATTACTGGATAATAATTTGGGAAGTACATTGTCATCAACAAAATCTAATCTAAAACTGGAAAAAGGCGGAAAACTTTGGCCAGTATATTACGCCGAGGAAATAATAGATGATGATTATGTGCCATCATATATATCATTTGAAGATCTAGTGATAGAAATACCAGAAAATGGAACGGAAGGATTAGAGGTAAGCTTTCTGCCCGTCGAGGAAGGATACTATGATATCGAAATTCAGACAGTAGACAATTTTAATAATTCCAGTGAAATATTAACTTTTTTTGTAGAGGTTCCTGGTGAATAAAATCGTGTGAAAAACACCCAAGATTAAAGACAATCTAATCATGAGGTACTCCTTTGCATGCTGCGGCTGTGGAAGGCCACAAGGAAGTCGCCGAACTACTGATTGCCAAAGGTGCGGATGTGAATACGAAGGATTTGCATGGCAGAACACCGCTAGATGCTACCACTGTATTTAACAAAACCGAAACCGCCAACCTCCTCCGTAAACACGGCGGCAAGACGGGGGAAGAATTGAAAGCTGAAGGGAAATGAAACACCTACTACTCACAACAATCGCAGCTGTCGTTTTGGTGGGGTGTGGGGAGCGGTGGGGTGTGGGAGAAGGAAAGGGCTTTACGTCAAGTGACAATTATAAGAGACTCTTCAAAACTTTCCGGAATAAATGCTTAGGAGTAAGAAACGAAAGCTTTGGCCCAGGTTGGTTAACTCGATCACAGAGAAAATGCAGAGATTTAATTCCACCAGTTTTACTGAGGAGGGGCACTCTACCGTATCGAGAAACAGTAGCCCCGCTTGCCCAGGCGCCGACGCCTTGACTAAGCGCAACCCGAATGGAAATCACCGTTCATGAGCCTCTTCAAGGTTGAGAAAAAAATCCTCATTCTTTGCGGTATCTATTTCCTGCTCGCGCTCTGCTCGCTGATGGCGCGGGCGACGGCGGATTCGTTTTTTCTCAAGAATTTCGACAAGGGCAACATTCCGCTGATGATCATGTCGGCCGCCGTGATGTCGAGTGTCGCGGCCGTGTTCATCACCTATCTGTGCGGTCGGTTTCAGGTTTACGGCGCGATGAAGCTGGCGATGGGGGCGCTGGCCGCTGCAATGGCGGGGGTGGTGGCCGCAGTGTTTTTTGCCACTGGTCAAGAGGTGGGCGTGTTCAGCCAAGTCGTCGCCGTGATCACTTACATGGTGTGCGACGTGGTGGTCGTCACGCCGATGGTTTTGTTTTGGGGCCTCGCTGTCGGGGTACTCAACCCCAAGGAGTCGAAGCGGTGGTTCGGGCTGATTGGCGCGGCTGGGACGGTGGGCTGCATCGTCGCCGGCTATGTGGTGTCGCTGGCCAGCCGCAGCGGGCGGGTGGACGTGATCTCGCTTGGCCTTGTGACCGGCCTGATGCTGGTCGCGCTCGTCGGGTTGGCCAGGACGAGCCTGTTTGGCCAGGGCGACGCCAAGTCGGGGGCCACGCCGACCAAGGCGACGGGTGCGTTTCGCTCGTTCGCCGGGATGCTGCGGAGCCGGCAGGCGGTGCTGATGCTGATGCTCGTGGTGCTCTCGACGATGGTGATCTGCCTGATCGACATTCATTTCAAGTTTCAAGTGGCCAAGGATCACGAGGGGAACTTGAACCAGTTTTTCGGTCAGTTTTACACCTACAGCAGCATCGCTCAACTGGTGCTGCAACTGTTCATCGTGCGCACCATTTTGACCAAGGGCGGCGTGATCACGGCGATCACGGTGCTGCCGGTACTGCTGGTGATCTCGTCGGTTTGCGCTCTAACGTTCGCGGGGGAAAAGGGCGTGTACGCCGGCAAGTTCATCTGCCAGGTGATTTTTTTCACCATCGAGTACGTTGGGCTGCAGATGCTGTTTCTCGCGGTGAAAAAACAGTCGCGCGGCCAGATGAAAAGCGTGATCGATGGCTTCGCCCGCCCGGCGACGATCGCTCTGTCGAGTCTGGTGATCACGGCGACGCTGGCATTTTGGCTTCAGGACTCGGTGCGTTTGAACACGATGGTCACGGTGCTTGGCTGCGTGTGGGTGGTCATCGCCTGGCTGAACTACCGCCAGTATCTGACCTCGCTGGTGGGGATGCTCGACTCGCACGTAATCGATTTCGACGACGAGTCCACCGTGATGATGGACTCGCGATTCGATTCGCAACTCCGCGAGTCCTTGGCCAAGGCGAGCGATCTTGAGGCTGGTTTTCTGGCGGACTTGATCATCGGGATGCGCCGGCCGGACTGGCTGGAGGAGTTTCGTGCCCTGCTGGCCAGGGAGGACGAAACACTGAAACTGGCGGGCGTGCGGTACTTGGCCGAGTTCGGCGATGCGGCTGATCGCGAACGAATCCTCGATGCGGTGAAAAACGCCACGCCGCGCCTTCGCACGGAGGCGGTCAACTGTCTCGGCGCGAACTGCGATGGGCAGGAGTTTCGTATCCTCGAGCCGTTTCTCGACGACCCCAACCCGGGGGTGCGCTGTGCCTGTGCAGCGGTGCTGCTCAACTCCGGTGAACTCTCCATCAACGTCCATGCCGGCAATCTCTTTTACGAATTTCTGCATTCCGACGACCCGGAAAACCGACACTTGGCGGTGGTTTGCCTGTCGATGATTCGCAACCTCGACACGGCGCTGATCACCGCTGAGTTGCTCGACGACCCATCCGACGACATCAAACGCGACGCGATCCACTCGATCGACGAGGCCAAACTCGGGGCCACCTTTGAGAGGCTGGCCGGGCTGATCACGGAGGAGCCGCTGCGGCCGGCCATCTCGGCGTGCCTGCAGGCCATCGGCCGGCCGGCGGCGGAAATGATCGGTCGGCACCTCGACACGATCGAGTACGGCGACGCGCCGGAGACGTTCCGGCTGCTGACGCAGTCGCTGATCGCTACCAACGAGGGCGGCAAGTCGCCGCGCATCGAGCAGTTCATCGGGCAAGTTGGCAGCGAGACGGCGAGGGCGCAGTTGATGATGGACTACTGCGCCTCGCTGGGTGGCATGCGCAACGACAAGCAATTGACGGTGTTTGCGCGGGAGCAGTTGACCGAGTATGCGCGGCAGGCCGGGTTTTACCGGGAGCAGTCGGCCAAGCTGCCGGACGGCGGCCAAGCGGACGCGCTGCGCTTGGCCTGCGAGCACCACTTCAATCTGCGCCTGCAGGTGCTTTTCAAGGTGCTGCGGCTGTTCGATGTCACGATTGACTATGAGAAACTGTTCCGGGCCGCGGCAGAAGGCGGCGAGAATGCCCGGGCCGAGGTCGGCGAGGTGCTCGAGGGGGTGCTTGGCCAAGCGGACGCCGGGCGTATCATCGACTTGGCCAAGCCGGAGCCGGCTGGTGAGCCGGCTGGCTTGGGGCATTTCGTCGAAACCTTTCGCAGGAGCGATTCGCGTTGGGTGGTGGCCGGCCTGCTGTGGATGGTGGGTGCCGACGGGTACGCCGGCCACGGCGACTTTGTGCGGGACAGCCTGCGGCACGACGAGGCGGTGGTGCGCGAGACGGCGCTCGAGATTTTTCTGGCCAACGAGCCGGGTGGAGAGACGGTGGCCAAGCAATGTGAACTTTCGGCCATGGACGCCTGCGAGGCGGTCGTCCGCTTGGCCAAGCGCAAACTAAGCACCCTTTGAATCATGATCCTCGTCCAGAAAATTCTGTTCCTGAAAAACGTGCCGCTGTTCAGCGCCATGCCTCCCGACACCCTCGCGTGGGTGGCGGAGGCGGCTGACGAAACCAGTTGTCCCTCCGGCCAGACGATCTTCGAGAAGGGCAGCGAGGGCGACAGTATGTACGTGATCGCCGATGGGTCGGTGCGTATTCATGACGGCGCCAAGACGCTGGCGAGCCTGGCGCAGGGGGCGTTTTTCGGCGAATTAAGCATCCTTGACGGTGAGACGAGGTCGGCCACGGCCACCGCGGAAACGGATTGCCTTCTGCTGGTGATCAGGCAGGATTCGTTCCGCAGAATCCTCTCGAAACAGTTTGATGTGACAGAGAACCTGCTGAAGATCCTCGTCCGGCGGATTCGCGAACATTCAACCCAATCGATGCAAGAGCAAAATGAAGACTAACCCAAAAGTGAAAACCGTTTTTCGATCGATACTCGCCTGCGCCCTTGGTTTGGCCCTCGGCCTGGGTGGTCACTTGGTCAATGCGCAGGATGCAGAAGTCGATGCCTCCGCAACGGAATTTGATCCCCCTGCAACGGAATTTGATCCTCCGTCAACGGAGTTGGATTATCAGGCTGAGCCTGCGGATGGGGCATTTGAAGAATTCATCCCGGTGCCGCCTATCGGTTCTCCGGACAGTGAACTGAACTTCCAAACCTATGGGTTGAGCTATATGCAGAGCGACCGTGTGATCGCGCTGCTCAAGGCGCTTGGCTATGCAACCATTGAGTTCTCTTGGGCTGAGGGCGAGTCGATCAACGAGCGTGTGTATTCGGTATTGCAAGATATGGAAAGCTATCCGTTGATTATCAAGCTCATTGACGCCAATAAGACCAGCTTGCTTGAGTTATCTCCGGATGGAATTGAAAGACAAGAGACAGGATTGGGGGGAACCTATCTGCACCAGCAAACCTCCGGCGCGCCGGAGCAACGATTGTTCATCATCTATGAAAAGGCGTTTCCGGAACAGTTGCACGTTCTCCTGCAGATGCTTCGAAATGACATCGACGTCCCGGCACGGCAGGTGGTCATTGAGGCACTTGTGATTGAACTCGACAAAAAAAAGCTGGATGAGCTCGGTGTGAATTATAATCTGCAAAAGAAGGATTTTAGCCTATCGCTTGAGCCTGATGGGAGTGCACTTCCATTTGTCGGGCAATTCATGGAGAAGACAAAAAAAACATGGAAGGAGCCACGTTATGATGAATATGACAATATTATCGGTTATAATTACCCGCAAGGGTTCAGGGGTTTCTCCGCAAGTTTGAAAGCGATGGAGCATTCGGGTCATGCGGAGATTTTGTCAAACCCGTCGGTGCTAGTATTAAACGGGCGCCAGGCTCGGATTCAGGTGGGCCAGCAGGTGCCCAGTTCGATGACCGTCTCCAGCCCCACCGGGTTCCAATCCAGCGTGGAGTATATGCAGACCGGCATCGTGCTGAACCTTCGACCACGATTGAGTGAGGACGGCTCTGAGGTCACCATGCAGATCGAGACCATTGTCAGTTCGGTGAATCCGGCTGAGAGCGAAAAAACAAGCGAGGGCGGTGTTTTGCTGGCCCCCGTGGTGGATAACCGGCAGGTCCAGACTTTCGTCCGCGTGGCTGACAACACACCTTTCATAGTGGGTGGACTTATTGCCAAGGATAATAACCGCAGCGAATATGGAGTGCCATACCTCTCAAAGATTCCTTACCTCGGCAACCTGTTCAAGCGTTCTGTCACTAAGAGTGACAAGCGTGAGGTCATCGTTGTACTCACACCCCACGTGATCGACACTGGCGAAAAGTCATTTAGCTATGTGATACCTAGGGATTCCGAGAGCTTCGACTCATTCGACCACAGCCTGTTCCGCAACGCGCGACGTATACGTGACGACGATGTTTTCGACCTCAATTTCGCCACACAAAGCAACTACTACATCAGTGTCATTGAGGAGTTGGAATCTTTTCACGATGAGCACCTCGAGATTCTGGAGGATGAACCGATTTTTGGTTATCTCAAGGACAAGGTGCCTGGTGAGGAGGTAATCGTGCGGCGCATGATCTGGGAAATGGTGCACAAGGCCAAGTACCACCAATATATCACTGAGGATCACATTTTGATTTTTGAATCCAACGAGAATGCGGAGTACGGCAACAAGTTCAAGACCCACTTGCTCTCCAATTTGTTGAGGCAGTTAAACGAAGCGAAAGAAAACTCCCTGGTGCTGGACTATGCCGACCACAAGGCCAAGACCACCGGGCCGTTTGAACACCCCCGCGCTCTTATCAGCCGAACCAACGTAACTAATCCCGACAACTACGTGGAGCAGATCAGCGTCCTCAACTCGGAAGATTTTGAGCGCAATACGGTTTTGCTCTCGACGGCGGTCGCTCCGCCAGGCGTTCGTGGCGCCACCGCGCTCGAGATGCTCAAGGGCGTACTGGTGCTCAAGCGCATCATGGCGCTCAATCATTCCATGCCGTTGACCATTGGTGAATTTCGGGTTGGTCGGCAGATCATTTTTCCAACCGAGCAGGAATTGCAGGATAAGTACCACATCATCGACTACGACGCGGCCCGGTTTTTCTATCAGATCATCAACTACTATCCCGAGTTCGAGAGAGCCTTCAACCGGGACAGCGAGGCTATCCTCGAGCGCATCCAGGAACTCAGCGACGCGAGCGCCCAGTAGGTAACCCACTCGTCCACAAGCAATAGCGAATTGGGTTTGGCCAAAAAAGTCGCCGATTTGCCCAAAAAAAGTTGATCTACAGCGAAAAACGAATTATGTCTTCTTAAAAGCAACTTATGGCTCAACGATAAATCCGTCTTTGGGCGTAAGATTTCTTTTTAACCCTGAAAAAATGAGTAAATACATTATAGTTACAGCATTGGGATTGTGCCTGTCCGTACCTGGATACGCGCAATCAGAACAACCTGGTGCGCCTAGCCAAGCAGATGCCAAAAAAGACCAGCCAACTACTGGCCCGGGGAAGGCAACTCGTTCAGGACAGCAAGGTCAACGCCAGCAGGGTCAACGCCAGCAGGGTCAACGCCAGCAGGGTCAACGCCAGCAGGGTCAACGCCAACAGGGTCAACGCCAGCAGAATCCTGCAGCGGGAAAAGCACCCGGAGGTAGGGGACCGCAGAGTCCTGCAGCGGGAAGAGCGCCCGGAGGCAAGGGACCGCAGAGCTCTGCAGCAGGAAGGCCACAGGCAGGCAAGGGTCGCCCGGGCCCCGGCCGTGGACCGGAAGGTCCGCCACCGCCGATCAAGATGGCATTGGAGAAGTTGTATGGTAACAATCCCGAGCCTGAGAAAGGCATCCCTAGCAGCGACGTTATGAAGGCTTTGATGAAGTTGGATAAAAACAAGGATGGCAAACTGTCTCCTAATGAATTATTCGGAAATCCACAAGATCGCCCTTGATGGTGAAGACTAGATCGTCGGGCTGGATGATTTGAATTACCCGGTAGGAGATGGCTCCACGGCTATCTCTCTAAAAACCACACCAACCAGGGAATGG
>Ga0066833_10001109_pt1 | contig 10936 bp, 5 predicted proteins | sample ETNtaG_13_FD_66728 | JGI IMG/M metagenome (GOLD analysis project Ga0066833, IMG submission 66728) | Marine microbial and viral communities from oxygen minimum zone, Eastern Pacific Ocean - ETNP201306PF47B | ecosystem: Environmental > Aquatic > Marine > Oceanic | place: Pacific Ocean: Eastern...
CCTGCGGTTCCGGGAGATAGCCCCAGACGACGTTCCGACCGGCCTCGCAGCTCAACACCATTCCGGTGAACTTCTCGGGCAGCAGCCCGTTTTCATAGACTGCGATGCCGGTCGGCGCCCCAGGGCCATACACGTCACCGGACGGGATCACGCCCGGGTCTTCTTGCCTCCAGTGAGCGACGGGGGTGGCCTGCCCCGGCCGCCTGTCGATCTGCCAGTTGCGTTTACCGTCTGCCGAGCTGTAGCCGGCGTTGCCGTATTCCATCAGCCAGGTCGTACGACAGCTCACAACATCGTCGTTGTCGTTCTGCCAGACGTTGCCGAAGGAATCGACGCAGATTTCATAGCTGTTTCGGAAATTGTGACCAATGACGGACAGCCCGGTCCCATCGGGCCGGATACGCATTGCCAGCCCGCCGACATAGATTCGGCCATCCCCGCTCTTGAGACTCGGCGAGTTCCTGGTGTTGTGCGGGCTGCCGCCGGAATACCAGCTTCCGGCCCGGAGGGTCCAGCCCGCCTTGTCCGTAACGACGTGGGGGCCTGCATTGCCCGCGTTGAAGTAGAACCAGCCGTCCGGACCAGCCACCAGAGCGTGCAGCCCATGATCATGATCGTGTCCGCCGAATCCCGTGAGAAACTTCTCCTTCCGATCGGGCCTGTCGTCCCCATCTTCGTCCACGTACAAAAGCAGATGCGGGGAGCAGGAAACGAAAACGCGATTGCCGATCACCGCGAGTCCCAGCGGCGCGACAAGGTCTGCGTCCTGCACGAAAACTTTCGAAAGCTCGGCCTTCCCATCACCGTCCGAATCTTCCAGGATCATCACCCGGTCGCCCTTTGTGTGCGACAAAGGCTTTCTACCCCGATTCCTGAATGCCCGGTAATTGACGGCTTCAGCGACCCATACCCGGCCGCGCACATCGAAATCAATGTTCGTTGGATTGAAGAACATCGGCGCTTCGGCCCAGACAGTGACCTGGAGACCTTCCGGGACCGTCAGGCTGCTTATGTCGCGAGACGTGTTCGGCTCAGGGGCTTCCGGCCAGACCGGCAGCGCGACGAAGCACAAGATGGCCAAAGCAGGAGCTGTAAGAACAGTGAGTCTCAGCATGAGCGCGAGCGTAGCACAGGAGGTGTGGAGGTGGCAACGGGGAGCTCAGACGGTCCGAAGAAAACAGAAAGCACACGGGCAACGCACACAAGTACCGAAGTGATAGCCAGAAGAACAGAATCCGAGCTCTGTCCTGATCTTTATCGAGCTGTTAGGATTTCGACCAGGCTCGCGACAGAGGTGTTGTCGCATCTGAATGAAGTCATCCCAGAGAGAAGACATGAGCGCCACCCACCCCAACATCATCTACATCCTGGCCGATGATCTCGGCTACGGAGATTTGAGTTGCTACAACCCGGATTCAATGATTCCCACGCCCAACCTGGATGCTCTCGCTTCGCAGGGCATGCGGTTCACGGATGCCCATGCTCCGTCGAGCGTTTGCACGCCGTCCCGGTATTCGATTCTCTGCGGACGCTATTGCTGGCGGACGGCGTTGAAACAGTCGGTTCTCTGGCCGTGGGATGCGTCTCTCATTGAGCCGGACCGCTTGACAGTTGGTCAGATGCTCAGGGAACGTGGGTATCGGACAGCCTGCATCGGCAAGTGGCACCTGGGCTGGAATTGGGCCACAAAAGACGGCAGACCGGCCTGCGGCGACCTGTCTCCCGGCGAGTACGAGATGAGTAAACGTCACGCCCTGAGCGACAACATCGACTTCACTCAGCCTGTGAAAGGCGGGCCGGTGGACTGTGGGTTCGATTACTACTTTGGTGAGGATGTTCCGAACTTCCCGCCTTACACCTGGTTCGAGAACGACCGTATTCTGGCCCAACCCACTGAAGAGAAGCCGGACGAGATGTACGGAGCCCCAGGCCCCATGGCGCCCGGCTGGGAACTGGAGGCGGTGATGCCGGAACTGACCCGTCGAACGGTTAAGTACATCGAGGAGTCCGACGATTCCCCCTTCTTTCTCTATTTCCCGCTCACGGCTCCGCACACGCCAATTGTGCCAACGGATGATTTTAAAGGCATGAGCGGCGCCGGTGACTACGGCGACTTTGTCTGCGAGGTCGATTGGACGGTCGGTGAAGTGATGAAGGCTCTGGATCGCCGGGGGATTGCCGACAACACGCTCCTGATATTCACCAGTGATAACGGCCCGGAGAATTCCGCCTATAAGAGGATTCAAGAATTCGGACACTACAGCATGGATGGCCTGCGGGGCCTGAAGCGAGATACGTGGGAGGGCGGGCACCGCGTCCCCTTCATCGCCCGATGGCCGGCGAGGACCGAAGCAGGTGCAGTCAACGATGAGCCAATCTGTCTCATCGACCTGATGGCGACGGCCGCGAGCCTGGTCGATTACGGACTGCCCGAAGACGCGGGCGAGGACAGTTACAGCATTCTTCCTGCCCTTGTCGGTGAGCCCTGCGAGCCGCCGCTCCGTGGCGAGATCGTCCACAACTCCATCCAGGGCAACTTCGCCATCCGCCAGGGCGAGTGGGTGTTCATCGATTCGCCAAGTGGCGACGCCAACAGAGAGCCGGACTGGCTCAAAGAAGAACGCGGCTATGTTCCCCACGATCATCCGGGCGAATTATTCAACGTCGCTGAGGATCGAATCGAGAAGAATAATCTCTACGCCGCACACCCGGATCGTGTGAAGAGCTTGAAAGCCCTCCTGGAAAAGTACAAGCAGGAAGGACGAAGTGACGGCCGCAATCCCTCTCCCCCGGGTGACTGACCCCAGGATCACCAGCACATGGGCGTTCTGCCCCGCCGGATCAGAGAACATCCTGGAGCTGAAATCGTCGGGTGGCGGATGAGAAGCCGGAGCAGATGGCCAATCAGGCCAAGCTCTCTCTTAAGTAAGCAAGCGCCATGGGAACGGAGCCTCAGCTTCGTCTCTGCCAGGGGTTCCCATAGGTGTTGCTGTGTGTGATCGCTGACAGGGGTTTCTTATCGGCCTGGACCGCTCGGCCGGCAGGTTTGCCGATGGGCAGGATAGCCAGCAGGCGCAGATGCTCGGGCACTCCAAGAACTTCTTTCCCGTAGTCTTCCTGCTGGAGCACGTATCCCTCGACCCACAGGGACGCATATCCCAGTGCGACCGCAGCGAGCAGCATATTTTCAATCGCTGCCGAAGCATCTTCTTTCCAGTATTTCGTTGCCTCCTCATCAACGACGATTCCGATAGCCGCGGAAGCCTGTGCGATGCAGTCCTGTATCCTCCCGAGCCTGTCTAGAATGGACTGGTCCCGCACAACGATGAATTCCCACGGCTGGGTGTTGTATCCCGAAGGCGCCCTGCGCCCGGCATCGAGAATACTCTCAAGTGTATCGTCGGTTAATTCGCAAGGTGCAAAGGCTCTCACGCTCGCCCTTGCTTTCACTACATCAAGAAAGTCCATAGTCATCTCCTCCAAATGAAAAGCTCCAACGGCCCATGATTGGCAAGCGGACCTCAGTTGTCACTGCCGACTCTTCGATATTGCTCATGACCATTGTCATGATACAGCACCTGCGTTGTGAAATGCGCCCAAGAGCGAACGGTAGCTAAACCTGGCGGCTTCATAAGGATCGTAATCAGGCTTCGACCAGACTCGCATACTGACCTCCAACGTGATGAAGTCCGTCCAGCCTGCTTCGCTCATTGCTTTCACGTATCTGGTGCTGTCCAGGTCCCCCTGGCCCAGCAGGACGAGGTCGAAGCTGCCGTCGGCGTGCTTTCGGGCGTCGGTAATGTGAGTGTGGGCGGTGTAGGGAACGAGCGTCTTCACAGAGTCCTCGATCTCCTCGCCGGCGAGGAACATGTGCACGATGTCAAAATGAAACCGGATTCGCGGATGGTTCACGGTATCGAACAGCCACACGACCCGCTCGGAGCGATCGACAGCGGCGCCGCAGTGCGCCTCCCCAGCCAGTATGAAGTCTTCGCGTTCCGCCAGGTCGGCGTAATCCCGCAGCCTCTCCACAATGCGGCCTTTCTTCTCGTCCCAGTCCTCCGTCCGTCCGCCGATCCCGATGGCAAGCACGGGGGGATGCCGCATGCCGAGATCGCGCGCCAGTTGGCACACGTGGCGCATGTGCTCCAAAGCTCCGAGATGTTCCGCATCGTCTTCGGCGAGCACGGCCTGCCCCACCATCATGAGCGCAGGGATAACGAGGCCGTGGTCGTTCAGCAGCGTCTCGAGTTCGTTCCGCCGACTGCCGCTGATCTCGTCCGGCATCGACCCCTGATGCCTGGGACTGATGCAAATCTCAACCCCCTCATAGCCCATCTCGGCCAACGCGAGGATAGCTTCTTCGAGCGACAGCATCGGCATAGCGTAAGTACCGTAGGCGATCTTCATTTCGTTGTTCTCCTCAAGTTCAACGTTCTCTTCATTCACACTGTTGCGTTTCATCCCCGTTTACCAACGCCAGTAAACGTACGGATCGCAGTCCCCTTTCAGTGTATCGATGCGCTGCCAGTTGTGGGGGTATAGCCGGTCTCGGTTGTCGCTGTCCGTCAGTGTGGGGCCGAGGCTGACGCGCTCGCGGTTGGCCATGCGCAGCGCGGCCTCGATACGCCCGCGCTTGGCGCGTTGCCAGGGAGTCGGCAGTTCCGCACCGGTCAAGCTCGTGATCCAGTAATCTTTGCCCTGGTCCTTCACTCGAGCGAAAAGCGGGTGCGGCGATTTGGGGCCGAATGCCGGCAGTGTGAGTTTGCCGCGGAAGAACAGATCACCCTCGTGGATGCCCATCACTGGTGGAGGCGGGCTAAGGTATCCTGTGAACTCGTCCGCGGCGCGGTTCTTTCCCGACAGCTTCGACAGCGGAGGCCCCGATGGTGACGGCGCGTCTGAATTGACGTAAGCGAGCAGGTTACCCAGCAGGCGCGTAGACACAGGGTCGCGACCGACCCGGTTGGTGACATCAACCTGGCAGAAGAGGATGAGCCCGTCGCCGCGGGCGATCTCCAGCAGCGTGGTCTCTCCAAGGTCGAATCCGCAGACGAGCAGAGCCCGCGCGGCGCCGGCTTGCGGTCGTTCGATGGCGTACGTTGCGACGATGTTGTCGTTGCCCCAGTGCCACCAGTGCAGCGGATAGCTCGTGAGCGCTGTTGCAGGGCGCTCGTACGCCTCGATGAAATTGCTGTGCCCGGCCAGGTGCTTGAAATCCGCATCAGCCAGACCAGCGAGCGCGGGATGCCCTGCCGCGCGCATGAACGCGCGCCGCGTCGCGAGGCGTTTAAAGCGCAGGCCCATGAGCGTGCCGTCCCACCCCTCGACGCGCTGTTCCATCATGAGCGCGCGCATTCCGCCTGCGACCGCGGCATCGAAGCCCGCGCGACCCAGCGCGTCCCGATGCTGCCTGTGCATCAGCACGCCGCGTCCCACGACCAGGCGATCGCCGGGAGTGAGTTTGCCGGGCATTGGGCGAGAAGAGACGCCAACCTCTTTGAGCGCTTTAGTCGTGTCGCCAACAGGGTCGAAGAGTACGAGACCTTGCGCCGCAGCCGCGCGGGCCTCTGCTCGCGGGAAGACTGTCAGCGCGAAGGCCGGCACGTCGATGCCTGCTGCTGACACAACGAGTGTGCAGTCCGTACGCTTCTGCACACTTGGCGCGGGAAACTCGATGGGCGCGCTGCGCGTGTCCTGCCTGCCCGGCTGCACATTCGTACGAGTGCGTCCGCTGATCAGGACGCGACCTCGGTCGAGCAGTTCCCACTTACCGTCGACGCGCAGCATCTCGTCGGTCTCGTTTACGACCACGAGCACCTTGCGCACCGCGTCTCCGGCGTAGTACGCGTGATCCTTGAGCGTAAATTCGCCGTCGGGGCCGCCGATGTAAGCCATGGCCGGCGCGGTCGCGGCTTTGACGCGTTTGCCGAATTCGGACAGTTCCTCTCCGGCCTGGAGCGAGCCGTGCAGATTCTCCGCGGTTGCGCCTCTGCGCCGCGGGTCGAGTCCTGCCACCGTTGGGAACTGCGGGCGCTCGCCCGTGAAGAGCGACGGTACCTCAGCGTGGTAGACGAATGACATGCCGTACGCGCGCCAGGCACGCAGCGTGTCCGCGAAAAGAAGCTTCGTCTCCCAGAACGCGTTCGACTTCTTCGGTCTGCCCGGCGAGTCGCTGATGATCTTCAGAAACTCCTCGGGCTCTTTCGCATAAACCGATGGCCCGAGATACATCGCGCCGTACTCGGTCGGGATCGACTGCCGCCCTTCCGGATGGTATTGAGCCCGGCTCGAGCGGCCGCGAGTGCGGGTGTACCAGTCGGGGTGGCAGGGCAAACTGAACTCGCAAGGCATGAGTGGCTTGTGCTTCGTGCGGCTCCAGAGCAGGGGCCAGTTCTCCCGCTCCTGCAAGTCTACATCGAAGCCTTCGTAGGCCATGCTCGTCCACACGGGACCGATGTCGCCGTTGCTCAGCCCGAAGATGGGCCGCGTCTCGTCGATGCTGCGCACGAAGTCCCACGTCTTTCGCAGCGGCACCGCCTTGGCCACGCTGGCCGGCGTTTTGCCATCGAGCATGGCCGGGCAGAAGTCGGCCGAGTGAGAGCCACTGCCGATCAGCCACGCTAGAGCAGACGGGTGCTGGCGGTAGCGTTTGTTGTAGCGCTTCTGCAGCTTGTGCCAGTACGCGCGCAGCTTGGGCGTCTCTCCTCCGCGCTCGCCGGTGGGCAGGTCGGGCTTGAGGAAGATCGCCATGCCCAGTTCGTCGGCCGCGTCGAAAAGCGGATGGAACGTCGGGTTGCCGCCGCGGCTGTGGCCCCAGGGCGTGAGGCAGTTGAGGCCGGCGTGTTTCCACCGGCGCAGGGAGTAACGGATGTACTTTGGGTCACCCAACTGGCCGGCCGTCACAATGTGCACGTTCGAGTGTCCGATGAAGTGCACGGGCCGGCCGTTGAGATAAAAATCGCCACCGTCGATCCAGATCTCGCGGAACCCAAAGCGTACCGGCAGTGTCGCGTCGAGCGGTTTGCCGGCCTCGTCGAGGAGTGTGACGACATACGAGTAGAGATGAGGCTGAGTCAAGGACCAAGGCTTGGCATCGGGCCATGCCTCGACGAACCTGACCTGGTTGACTCCAGCCGCGAGAGCGACGGACTTCGTGAGACGCTTTACCGGCGTCTTGGCATCGCCATCAAATATGTCGACGCGAACACTTGCCCTGGCTGCTGTCGAAAGCAACTGCAGCCGCGCCTCGACTTGCTTCTTGCGCCACGAGGTCACGAGCCACGCGTCGTCGATGGTAGCCGTGGCCGGCAGACTGGCGAGCACGGTCTCTCCGTCGATGCCGCTGCTGAAGACAGTGAGACGGTGAACCTCACCCTTGCGCACGCGGTCCGTCACGTCGTACTCGCCGCCGAGGTTCTCCCGCGGCAACGCATCGATCAGTTTGCCATCGAGCCAGATTGCACTCTCGTGCGTGAACGAGTCGAACTTGAGGAGGATACGCCGGCGGGCCCATGCCTCGGGCACGACGAACTCGCGCTCGTACCACTGCGGAATCGCGTTGAGCTTGAACTGGCGCACCCGCGGGTCTTTGGGCTGGACAATCTTCTTGTGCTCGTCATGGGGCCGGAACGACTCAGTAAACGATGACTGTGCGGGCGCCTTGCGGAAGAGCCACTTCGTGTCGTCGGGCGGCTCGTACTGCGTGTTGCCGCGCTGCCATCGCCACCAGCCGTTGAGCGTTACTTCCCCGCGCAGGCCGTTGTCACTCTGTTCCGCGCCGTCAAACGACCAATTCACGTACTGCGGCGGCCGTGGCGCCTTCGACTTCGGCAGCCGCGCGAGCGCGCCCTGGGCCGGAGGGATCTCAGCGATGCGGAACGCGGGCTTGCCTGCCTTGCCCGCCTCATACAGGCGCCTGACCTCCGCCGCGTCGACTGCGCGAGAATAGAAGACCAACTCGTCTGCCCCGTCTGCGTCCGGGCCGAGCCTCACTTCAGTGATGACGTTTGGGATGCGTTTGATCGCGGCCTCGGCAACGGGCGCGCCATCGATGTACATCACGCGCTTCCGCTTGGACCACGACCACGTGATGGCGAAGTGCCGCCACTGTCCCGGGCGCCAGTCTCGGAATTTCCACTGGCAACCGTAATCGTGCCGCTCATCGAGGTGATGGTAAAACAGGGAGAATTGGAGGAATTGCTGGTGGGTCCAGCGCCAGAGCCAGCCGAAGCGCCCGAAGTTGATGAGCCCGCGCGTCGCGGTCTCCTTGGGAGCCCAATTGATCTTGAGCCAGACCGCGACCGTACCCTCTTTGTGCGAGAGGAACGGCTTGATTGGGAAGAGGATGCCCACCTTCTCCGGTACCGCGGCCGCAGCGCCCACGACACCCGCGATGCGCTCGAACTCGTTGGGCGATTCGAAACCCACGTTCTCCGGCAGCAGTACGCCTCGCGTATGCCCGTCAAAGGGCGCGTAGAAGCGGAGAGGGAATTCCTCTGCAAAAGAGGTCAGGCATACACACAGAAAGGCGAAAAAAGCCATTGGCCGTTGCTGGTTCACGACAGAGCGTCTCTCTTTTCTGAGGAAGGGGATTAAAGATGTACTTCGGAACTTCTGCGCGATGTGCGTGTACGGTTCTTAATCTCTATCGTAATCCTTCACCTAAGGCTGCCTTCGGCCGCAACCGCAGCTACGATAGAAATACCACGGATGGCAAGGCCATCCCACGGATGAAAAAGTTTTTATTCTGTCTTCATCCGTGGGATGGCTTTGCCATCCGTGATAATTGTCTCCGCGCTGCGCGGAGAAGTCACACCCACAGAGTTTAATCCTCTGGCATCAGGGAGATTAAGTGAACGATTACGATAAAGATTAAGAGCCCGGGACTTCATCCTCGGTTGCGGCCGAAGGCTGCCGTAAGACGAAGAGAAAAACAACGAGAAAGACCTACGGTTACCCGAGGGCCTTCTCTTTCTGTCCGGTCTCGGCCCCATTCCCGGCAGAAACTGCACCAACATCAGAGTCGACCTCTCCAGCAGGAATATTGTGCGGAGTTTGGCGGCTGAAAGACCGGGGAATGGCAATTGCTCCCAACGCCAGCAGATTTCTGTCCTATGGACGCAGGGAAGTTGATGAGTTTCGAAGACCAGAATCCGAATGAATCGGCGAAGGCGTCCGACCAGACGATTGGCAGGAGAAGGTTCCTTCAAGGAGCGGCGGCGACGGCAACCGCGGCGGCCCCGATCGGATTGAATGTTCTGGCGGGAGCGGCTGCATGGACGCTCCACCACCACCGCCCGCCCGGAACTGTCTCGGAGCTCTTTCCAAGTACAAACGAACATGTGAAGGACGCGCAATTCTGGCATCCCACTTGTGCCGGTGTGCAGTGCACGCTTTGTCCTTTCGATTGTTTCCTGCCGGTTGGGGCAAGGGGCAAATGCAAGGTCCGCATGAACGTTGGCGGCCGACTCGTCACCCTGGTCTACGGGCACCCGGTCGCGGTCCATCTCGATCCGATTGAAAAGAAGCCGGTTTACCATTTGTTGCCTGGCTCGCGGATCTATTCGCTTGCGACGGTCGGCTGCAATCTGAAATGCACCTTCTGCCAGAACTGGGAAATTTCGCAGACTTATCCGGAGCAAGCGACCGGGGAAACAGTAGTCCCGAAGTCTCTAGAGATCTTTCGCGATGGTTACGGCGGCCTGAGGGGCAGAGTCCAACACGAGCAGGCCAAAGTGCTGTCGCCGGCAGAAATAGTGGAGGCGGCACAACGGACGCGCTGCCAGTCGGTAGCGTACACCTATTCCGAGCCCACTATCTTTTACGAGTACCTGCTGGAAACAGCGAAGCTGGCAAAGGCCAGAGGTCTCCGGAACGTGATGGTTTCCTGCGGCTACATCAACCCGGAACCGCTCCGGCAGATGGCCCCTTACTTCGACGTCATTAAGATCGATCTGAAAGGTTTCGATGAATCTTTTTATCGTCGAGTGGTCGGCGGAGAACTGAAGTTTGTGCTCCGGACCCTCGTGGAGTTAAAGAAGCTTGGAGTCATGACGGAGATCGTGAACCTGATCGTACCGACGCTTAACGACAACCCGAAAACGATTCGCTCGATGTGTGAATGGATCATGGAGAATCTGGGCCCCGACGTCCCGATGTTCTTTTCGAGGTTCTCACCGAACTACCAGATGCAGAACATTCCCTCCACTCCCCTCGAAGCCCTTGAAGAAGCTCGGAACACAGCGATGGAAATCGGCCTGCATTATGTCTACACGGGCAACGTTCCGGGCCATCCGGGCGGCAACACTTACTGCCCGACCTGCAAACGAGTTCTCATCCGCAGGCATGGCTACGCTCAGCCGGAAATTCTCTTCAACCTCGATAAGTGTCCCTACGATGGAACAAAGATCCCCGGCGTCTGGCATTGACGCCACCCGGCTGGTCCTGCTATTCGCAGCCTTCACCAGCACTGCATCAATCACCCTCGCCCAGGGCGGCCGGCCTCCCGCTGTAGCCGGTAAGTTTTATCCCGGCGAGATGGATGATCTCAAAAAGACCGTGAGCGAGCTTCTGGCGCGGGCTGCTCCGGTGAAGCTCCCGGGTGAGACCGTGGCCATGCTTGTGCCGCATGCCGGGTACGTCTATTCCGGACCGACCGCGGCCCGCGGCTATAAGGCGCTGAAAGGCAAATGGGACACGTTCGTGATTATCGGCGCAGGGCACCGCTACCCGGTGAAGGGAGCGGCCGTCTATGCAGAAGGCTCATTTAGAACCCCCCTGGGCAACGTGATCGTGAACAGGGAGCTCTGCATGAAACTTTTCAATGAGTCGCCGCTGATCTTCGGCTCGGCCAGAGCGCACCGGGGGGAGCACTCCATCGAAGTGCAACTGCCGTTTCTGCAAACCATGTCACGAGATTTCACCATCGTCCCGA
>Ga0066833_10001117_pt1 | contig 10885 bp, 6 predicted proteins | sample ETNtaG_13_FD_66728 | JGI IMG/M metagenome (GOLD analysis project Ga0066833, IMG submission 66728) | Marine microbial and viral communities from oxygen minimum zone, Eastern Pacific Ocean - ETNP201306PF47B | ecosystem: Environmental > Aquatic > Marine > Oceanic | place: Pacific Ocean: Eastern...
TTTACGTATTCCGTTTCTTCGACCGCGTTGTAGTAGCCGATCCCGAACCCCATCCAGTCCGACCCTCTCGGTTTGTTGACGCGATCGTTTATGGCCTGGCTGGATAGATATACGGATGAGCCACAAGTGATAAAAGCAAGAATGATGTAACTTAGGCTGCCGCTTATCGATATCCGGTGGGAAAGGAATAGGAAACAGACCAATGCACAAATCAGTGTAGTGCTTTGGAAATACGCTATGTCGCGCCAGAGATGCTCGGCACCTTGTCCCGTGTAATAGTCGACGTAGGTATGAACGCCCGCTGATTTAACCCGTAGATAGATATCCACCCATCCCCTGTAAATGGCAACCAGCCCAGCAATAATGGTGAGGATCGCGCATGAAAGCCGTGGGTTTGCCCAGACCCGGGAGTCTTTTTGTGATAGAAGATAAAGGAATGTGAATACAAAAATAATGCCGCCAAAGTAAGTCGTGCGAAGATAAACAGTATAAAGAAGCGTAAAGGCGACGTAATTTAAAATCAGCGCAAAATCTATACGATCTTTCAGTATTTGAGGCACCAGAAGCGAAAGGACCAGCCCGCCACTTACGATGAGATATTCAATTAAATGCATCTGGATGCCGACATCCGTAAATATAGACAGGTATGCCCCGATAGTTTTTTCGTCTCCCTCATAGCCAATTAACTGTCCGACAATAGTCTCCTTTATGTACATCGCCCCATAGGGGTTGATCAGGGTCATGGCAAAGCACATGAATACCGCGAAAAACAGATGTTTCCGCACGCGGTGGGAGAGCGCGCAGTGAGGGGAAAAGAATGCATTGGCTGCTTCGCCTATCCCGACCAGTACCAAGAAGGCAGTGCCGACCAGGAATCCACCGTGTGTGTTTACCCATACCAACATGAGCACAGGAAAGCAATAGCACCACTTCCAAGGATCTCGTTTAGAAGATTTAATGCCCAGCCACAGCGCCATCGCGGCTGTCATATAAACAAATGAAAATATTTCAGGCTTGATATACCCCGCTGCGGAGTGGCTCATCAGGAAGGCCACCAGGCACGCCAGCCAGACCATGGGGTGCCTCCAGATCCCGCGCTTCCAGGCAAAAAATGCCACCGCCTCAATGAACAGAATGAAACAGAAATAACGGAATGAAAAAAGTAAGGGCAACCCGCCAGCCAGATAGAGCAGATGGAAAAATATCTGGGCGATCCATGCGCAGTAGACAGTCGCCAGGGTTTTGGACCCGTGAGCAGGCGTCCATGAGAACACCGTTTGATCTACGGCCAGCTTTCCTTCTGTAAGCAGATACCGTCCCTGCGCCATCTGCCACCATAGATCGGCATCTCGAACTGGCAGGGCCAGAAGAATTGCTGCACTGAAGAGAACAAACACAGCAAGAGCTACGATGACTGCGCCTGGCCATTGAGCCGGCAGAAAATTCTCCTGGCCGGCAGCGTAAGAACCTTCCATGTCTTCATACGTGGCATTGGGGTCAGGCTGATCATCGAGTTCAGGGCTGCTCATGCTCGGACTTCTTTGGGGCTCCAGGCGCCGCGGTCTCGGCTCCGCGACAGAGATCATTTGAGGCACACGTGTATCGGTGTGCGTGTATCTATAAGGCCTTGCTTCAATGGTTAGGTCGGATAGCCGGCCGCCGCTTAACTTGTCGCTGAGCGCCAAGACCACGTCAGGCCAAATGGGCGGCCATTATCCTTATTTTGACCTGCAACCCAAACCGGTTGAGACGGGAGGAATCGGGGCCTTTATGGCGCTGGTTTTCAACCTGCCCCCACAGTAATTGATCACAGGTCCTGTTATTACGTGCCACCCCTGCTTCGTATTTCGCGAATGATGAACTGCGGCTCACGGTTATTCTGGATAAACGTGCGGCCGACGTACTCGCCAATGACCCCCAGGGTCATCAACTGGATACCGCCCAGAAATAAAATGGTGACAAAGGTGGAGGCCCAGCCGTAGGGAATGTCTTCACCGCCCCAGAGTCTTTTGCAAATGAAATACAGTGCCATCATGAACCCGATCCCGGAAGAGGTGAAGCCCAGGAAGATGGCCATCCTGAGCGGCTTGACGGAAAAGGTCGTGATCACCCTCGCCCAGACGCTGAGCGATTTGAGAAGGGTGAAATTGCCTTCGCCCATGTAACGGGCGTGATGTTCGAGCTCGACCTGAGTGATGTTTCTTGTGGTCCTGAATATAAGCCCGTCGATGTAGGGGTAAGGGCCATCGTACTTAATCATGTCTTCGATGACTTCCCGCCGAATGACTTTAAAGGGAGAGAGATAGATATGGGCAGGTTTTCCAAGGGTTATTTCTGCGAATTTCCCGTTAAACCAACTGCCGAAATTTTTAAACAATGACTGCTTTTTATTTTTGAAACAGGCGTAGCAGACATCGTATTTATTTCCCAGGACTTCGACTAGTTTGGGGACGTCGTTCGGGTTGTGCTGAAGATCGTCGTCCATGATGGTAATGATCTGTTTTGTGGCATGGTGCAGACCGGCCATGATGGCGCAATCCTGTCCGAAATTTCGGCGGAGATTAATGCACTTCATGCAGTCGTATTGGTCGGACAACGCGATCATCGTCTCCCAACTGTTGTCCGGGCCGCAGTCACTTACCAGGATAATTTCATAGTCATCGGAAATCCCGGTCAGGGCTTCAGTCAATTTCTGTAGCAGCTCAGGGAGGCACTCCTCGCTGTTGTATACAGGGATGACAACGGAGATGGATGGCTGTGCGGTTGCCTCCATTATGCTTCTTCTGAATCAAGTGAACGGATTAATTTTGCCGGTACGCCCCCGACCAGAGTATGTGGCTCAACATCTTTGGTGACTACACTGCCGGCTGCGATGAACGCCTGTTCGCCTATATTCACTCCCGCCTGGATGATGGCACCGGCACCTACAAAACAGCCTTCTCCAAATCTAACAGGCTCGGAGTGGGGGGGGAATTCCTTCTGTAGCGGGTGGTCCTCGTAACCTACGTTCAGATGCGTCAGCACTATGACTCTTTCAGCCAGGGTGACGTGCGCAGCCATATAAATTTCATCTGCTAAATCAAAGAGACAGCCGTCCCCTATAAAACAATGATTTCCCACATGAAGGCCGGAAAAACCCGTTCGATATGCATTAAAAAATCGGGTTGGATGAATGATGACGCCTTTGCCCATGTGGACGCCCAGACATCTGAGATAGCAGGAGCGCAATTGGGGAAAGAGCATCAGTCGATAAAAAGCCAAAGCCCAAGTTGTCATAAAAAACTTGAAGGCCTTCTTCCAACCGATCTCGCCCAACGCTTTTTTCACTTCATAAGACCAGGTAGGAATGAGAGAACCGTGTAGCCAGTATCCGGCATGGAGGATTCAGTATCCAGCCCTGTCTTACAGTTCCAGATACGCCAGTATTGCCTCGAGCTTGATTTCCCGGGTGCGCGGGCTGAATGCCTCTTTCTTGTGGCTGGTGATTCGCAGGAAGACGCCCAGGGCCTCTTTGCCGTCAAACTGGGACGGCAGGATCAACTCTTCGGCCATCGCTCCCTGCCGGCCGCGGAAGACCCAGTGCTTTGGCTGCTTTCGTTCTTTGACCGTCTGTGGTGTGCTGCCCATGACAATCTCGCAGGGGAACTGCATCCGGCCGACGGAGGCGATGATCGTGGATGGATCTTCCCCGCTCTCCGGACGCAGGAAAGAAAGGGCGATACGCTTATAACGCGGATCTTTGGGCTTTTTGCCGAGGCGGACGACCGGGTGCTCGATATCCAGGAGCACCCTCTTTTTAGACACCTTCAGGTGCATTTCACGATACTCCGCGGCGAGCACCACGCCGTCTGACGCATAAGAGGCATCCTGCCCCTGAAACTGCAACGTGGCCTTTTTTGCGGTCAATGCAGCCACCGGCAGCAGGTATTCCTGGAGAGCCTTTCGGTCTCCATCGATGGCCTTGGAAAACTGCAGATCAACGAGCCTGATGGGCGATACGCCGGCGAACGTAAGACTGCAGGTCTGGCCCGTTGCAAGCGCAGCGGGCGGGGCAGGCTCGGCCGCGGCGAAGAGATTTTTTACCGTGGCTGAATATTCCGCGGCTGTCAGCTCAACGGTGATTTCGGCGGGCACGATCTTTTCTTCATCGGGCACGTATTTCAGCTTGAGCTCCGGCACTTCTGGAACGCCCTTTTTAGTAAGCGCAGGAGGTCGGCCGTTATAAAGCCGAAGCGGAACAGGCAGCGCCTTGAATCCGAGCTCGGTGATCTTTTTGTGAAGAGTGGGAAGCGCGGGTGACGCTTCTTTGCCGAAAGCGAGGGATACGAGGAGGAGGAAGAGGATAGGAGTAAGGGAGTGCGGGAGGATGGGGAAAGGATGGGAGGATGGGGTGGATACTCGATACTCGATACTCGATGATCGGTGCTCGTATGAAGCTTCTAGATCCCTGATTCCTGATTTCTGATTCCTGTTCCGATACATGCGGAGACCTCGGTCTTTGGGAAGATTGGGATGGTAATCGCCAAGGAGGAGCGAAGTGTATCAGCATCCCCGATTGATGGCTTGAGGATGGGACGAGGCAGGCGGGCTCTGATTCGATGAAGCAGGCGTAATGAGTAGTGAGCAAGTTTGTCTGAGAGAGCCGTCTTCCTTGATGCGCCGGTTGTGTAGGTCGCCCGATCCTAATTGTGCAGTCACAGCAAGCATCCTTTGAGGCCGATGCCACAACAACACCGAAACTCACAGCAGAAACCGTCATCACGGCAACAACGGCACTCCGATACCTTACCCTCTCACCGACGGCTTTGACCTTACAGCCTCGACGCGCTCGGCCAGAAGCTTCCCTATCTTTTCCCAACTGAGGAGGTCGCTCACGTAAGTGGCGGAGCGTGCGCCGCGATCGGCGGTCTCGGCCGGGTTGGAATAGGCATGGCGCATCTGCTGGCGGAGGGAATCCATGGAAGGTGTAAGCCAGTAAGTCTGGCGGACCGTCGGGGCCTCGTCGTAGGGACAAGGCTCTACTTTGGTATCGACCCAGAAGGTGTCTTCCGGGGGACAGAAATCGTCGCATGAGCCGCCGCGGCTGACGATAACTGGCCGGCCGCAGGACATGGCTTCGGCGACGGGCAATCCGAAGCCTTCGCCGCGATAAGGGTGCACGAGCACGTTGCAGGCCCGGTAGAGTCCGGCCATTTCGTGGGTTTCGAAAGTTTCGTTGAGGTAGACGATTTCCGGAGTGCCGGGCTTGCTGGTGAGCTCCGCGATCTTTTCGCCGACATTCTGGTCTCCGTAAAACGTGCTTGCGCCCATGTCTTTGATGATGAGGCAGGCGTCATCGTCGCTGGTGAATTCCTTCAGATAGGCATTGATCAAAACATCGATGCCTTTGCGGACGATGGTGCCGCCGCAGAAGAAGAATCTGAATTTCTTCTGCGTCAGGGTGTCGACGAGCGGAGAAGACGCGGCCTGCGTATTGAATATTCCAGGCTCGACGGCGAGAGGAATAACAGCAATTTTATTCGGGTCGATTCCGTCGGCGATGAAGCCGTCTCGGGTGTGGTTAGAGAATGTCCAGATTTCGTCGACCTTGCTCTGGAACGTTTCAAACCATGCGGTCTGCATGCTGCCGTATTCCCAGGGCTGGATGTGAATCCAATGCCCGGTAGAGGCGGCCTGAAGGTCGGGCGGCCAGAAAAGGGTGACGGTGAGGTCGATGGGGCCCTTCGCCTTGGCGCCGCACAGGTCGAACAGGTCGGGCGAGCAGCCAGGGTGGAACGCGCCTTCGAGGATGCTATCCGTTGCCGGGTCGATGCATATCTCGGCATCCATGTGTTTGCGGAGCTCTCGGATGTAATTGCGGTTCACCCAGCTCAGGCTGTTGCAGGCGAAGACCGGGCCGCGCCACATGACAGAGATGGCTGATGGCTGATGGTTGATGGCTGATGGTTGATGGCTGATGGGGCGGCGGGCGATAGTGATGAGCTCGCCCCAATTGCCGGTTTCTGTACCGTAGTAGGCCAGCTCGAATCCGGCGTCGATAAACATCTGAAAAATGAGGTCCGTGGGATAGGGCCGGATGTGACGCGGATCGTTATAGAAACCTTCATGGGTCTCTTCGCGGTTCCAATTGATGCTCCGGCAGAAGAGGTAACTGCCCGGCTTCAGCAGTTGTTTCAAAGTATCGAGCATGGCGCCGGCGTCGGGGCCGGTCAGACATTCGACGAGGCCGGCCGAATAAATACCGTCGAAGGTCTCACCTTCTCTGGCTGCACCTTTGAGCAGCTCGAGATGCGTGGCACCCCACTTGTTGTCCGCGGGAAGGGCGGCCGTTTCGGTAAACCCGGCCGCATCGATGCCGAGCTTGAGCAGCTCTTCGCCGAACTCACGGCTTCCGTCGCCGAGGCAAAGGACGCGCTCGCAACGCTCGAAGACCTTGGCGTGATAGTGAACGAGGGGGGAAGAGGGACGGGGAGAGGGGGAGAGGGGGAGAGGGGGGGGGAAGAGGGAGAGTCCGATTTTGCTGTGGCGCCGGTTTCAACAGTGGACGGCTGGAGCGCTGGAGTCTGTCTCCTTGTCCCCATGTCTCCTTGTCCCCTTGTCTCCTTGTCTCCTTGTCTCCTTGTCTCCTTGTCTCCTTGTCTCCTTGTCTCAATTCCCGCAGATTCTCAATCATCCGATTGAGCGCGGTGCGGACGTCCAGTTCACGGACGGCGGTCTCGCGTGCGATGCGGCCGATTTCGCGGGCCTCGGTGGGGTCGTTGAAGATTGCCTGGAGCGTTTCCTTCAGGTGCTCTTCGGAAGGCTGGGCCCAGCGGTGGCCCTTTATATCCAACCCGCCAAGGAGCGTCGGGGCCGCGTCTTCGGCCTTGGCGAAGGTTTCGACGTTGATGAGGAACGCGTTTGAATCGTCGAGGTAATCGAGGTGCGCGCCCCAGCGGGCCGCGATGATGGGCAGACCCATGGCCATGGCTTCCATGACGTGGGGCGAAGCGGCGCCGCTGTAACCGGGCATGATGAATGCATCGGCGGTGCGGTAGAGCATGGCCATGTGTTCGGCCGGCAGGCGATGCGTCAGGAAAAGGATCGAAGGCAGCTTGACCAGGTCGTGCCCTTCGGCCTTCAGGTAGCTGATGATTTCCTGCTCGATAGCAGTGCTGTCAGTACCGATGGTGATATCCGGTTTCATGATCAGGTTGACCGCATCGCTGACCTTGAACGAACTGCAGTAAGCATTAAGGAGCTGCTTCCAGGCATGCGTGTCATCCCAATCGAAGACAGCGACAAAATTAAATTTGTCGAGACAATCGAGGGGCAGCGGCTGGATCTCACGATCCGGGCTGAAGGATTCCGTATCAATCGCGCCGTGGAGGATACGAATGCGATCGGAGGCGATGCCTTCGTCCCTGAGCATCTTGCGGTGGTGGTTGCTGGGCACCCAGATCTGATCGAAGTGCCGGCACTTCTCGGCCCAGTCCTGCGGCAGGCGATCGGTCGGCCAGTCGAGCCGTGCGATGTTGGCACTGGCGGTGGTGTCGAGCTCGTTGACGTTCGAAGGCGGCATATCCCACAGGTGAATGTAATTCTGCCCGGGCACGCCGCGGCCGGTGAGGCTCTTGATGCGGTCGCTGCCTTCGTCGCTTAGCGGCAGCTCGGGGTCGGCCTCGCCGATCGGCTGAATGTAGATATCAAAATTTTCATGCGCGGCGTCGAGCAGATAGCGCGATTGCTCGGCCCAGTCACCGGAGTTGAAAAACTCGCCCGACCAGAAGAGAGCTGGCAAATCGGATGCTGGATGCTGGATGCTGGATGCTGAATGTTCACTTGGGGCTGCGTTGCCGGCCGCATCTCCTCCTGCTTCCTGCTTCCTGCTTCCTGATTCCTGACTCTTCCCTTTGATTGCCTTTTCCGGAAATTCACGGGGTATCGAAGCGGCGAACACCGCTGTCGGGTCGGGCAGTTCACCTTCGGCACGTTCGGGCGAGCCGTTATCGCTTTTATCGATCGCGGGCAAGGCGTGATCCTGCGCCATAAGCGTATCGATGACGGCAGAATCGATGGAACGCGCCTTCGCCAGATGCTGATCCATCTTGTGATAGTTGCGCTCGCGGGCGTAGATAAGCGCCAGGTAAAAATGCGCGGGCGCTGCGCGCTGCGCGTCCTGCTCGATGGACATCTGGTAAAACTTCTTTGCCCGTTCCGAATCGAAACGGTATTCCGCCAGGCGGCCGAGGTAATAACAGGCCATGTGCTCCATGCCGAGCTGGTAGAGTGTGTACCGGGTGCGCGGCGAAGTCTCACGATGCGTCTTGAGCAGCGAGCGATACCGATGGAACGCACGCTCAGCCATCCAGAATTTATCGAGATGGAAGAAAGCCTCTCCCACACGGAGCCAGGCATCGAGATACTCGGGCTCGATGAGGATGGCTTCCACGGAATATTTCTCTTCCGTTTCCCAATCCTCCCGCAGCGCAGCCTGCCGGGAGAGATGGAAAAGCGCCATGACCCGGAAGTGGATGTAAAGATCGTTTTCGACGGGCGCGTGTTCGAGCACCTTTTCAAAACACTTGATCGCTTCATCGATACGGCCGGCCGCCAGGTGTGTCGAACCGACGTAATGATGGGCCGTGGGGTCGGTCGGGTTTTCATCGAGGTAAAGGCTGGTCAGGTGTTTGTTGCGGACGGAGCGGCGGTCTTTTCGGTCGTCCTGGTAGCAATACCCGTAATGCCAGATGGAGATATCCGAGATAAAGCGCCGTTCAGGCGGCACTGCATCGGGCGAGATGTCTTCGTGGATTCGCTTGTGGTATCGGATCGTCTGCCTGTTGCGCAGCAGCCTCGGCAGGTGGTTCGCCGTGTGACGATATTTGTCTTTGTTGGAAAGCGATTCGTTGGTCTGCGTATCGTCGCATGGAAAGAAATTTCTGAGCAGGACGGCTATCTGATCGATATCCGGGTTTTCGATATAGCGAAGGATCTTTTCTTTATCCTCGGCCTCGAATTCTTCATCCGCATCCATAATGAGAAGCCAGTCGCCGGTAGCGAGATTCATCGAGTGATTGCGCGCATCAGCGAAGTTGTCGTTCCACTTAAAGAACCCGTTCACGCACCCGAACTCTTCCGCAATCGCCATGGTGTTATCCTTGCTTCCGGTATCGACGACCACGACCTCGTCTGCGACATCCTGCAGGCTCTGCAGGGCTCTGCGGAGCACCCGTTCTTCATCTTTCACAATCATGCAGACGCTCAGCTTCTGGGTGCGCACGAGGGGCAGACTGAAATCTTCCCACACCGTATTCCCGATGTTCTGCGGGCTGCCGACCTCCGCCTTCGAGCGTTCCGGCGCTTCGAGCACGGCTGTAGAAGTTTGAGCCTGCTGCGAAGTTTTCTGTGAATTCTGAACCCGGTTTTTGCGACCGGCACGGGTGGAAGACTGCCGCCGGTTCTTCTTTTTCTTGCGTTTTGCCATTGGATAACCGTGATACCTGCTACGTGATGCGAAAAATGGGCGTGGATCGCGCCCGTGATGCTGCAGGTATTATCGGGCCGCCAGGCAGGGGGTGAGTTGCTTTAAGTTTGAGGAAGTGGTCTTGGCGCTCCGCGACAAGAAAGAGGAATGGAATGATGGAGTGTTGGAGTGGGAGGCTATCGTTATCGAAGCTGATACTGGATGCTGGATACTGGATGTCGGGTGATGCGGCTCAGGCTCGAAACGACCGATGCGACGTCAACACCGGTCGTTGTTGTGAGTGATACTGGATGCTGGATACTGGATGCCGGGTGATGCGGCTCAGGCTCGAAACGACCGATGCGGCGTCAACAACGACCGCCTACGCTACAAACCGGCATCGCAGTAAAACCGGCACTACCCAGCATCCAGCATCCAGTATCCAGTATCACTCTCAACAACGACCGCCTACGCTACACAGACCGGCATCGCAGTAACACCGGCACTACCCGGCATCCAGTATCAAGCATCACTCTCAGCGACGACCGTCTCCGCTATACAGACCGGCATCGCAGTAAAACCGGCACTACCCAGCATCAAGCATCCAGTATCAAGCATCACTCACAACAACGACAGACTCCGCTACACAAACCGGCATCGCAGTAAAACCGACACTACCCAGCATCCAATATCCATTTTCGTCATTTATTCCAGCTCCCTCGGCCGCAGCACCAGCCGCAACCTCCCCTGCGAGATCGCGGACCAGGATTCCACATCGAAATCGATTACCGCGAGAGTAGCCGTTGCCATCACGATGTCTTCGCCGGAGAGTTCGTGAACAATCTCTTCGAATGAAGGGTTATGCCCGACGATCATGACCCGTTTGTAGATATCGTTCCCGTTGGTGACGACGCTGATCTGTGTGCCGACGTCTTCGAAATAAAGGTCACCGGTTTTGATGATCTCCGCGTCGCATCCGGAAGCTTCCTGAATGATGCGAGCGGTTTTCCGTGCTCGCTTGGCCGTCGAAGAAATGATGACGTCCGGCAGGAGATCAAGCTCCCTGAGCTCTTCTCCAATACGTTGGGCAGCGCGACGTCCGCGCTTCTTCAGCGGGCGATCGTGATCCGAGACGGGATGATCCCAGCTCGATTTGGCGTGGCGGAGGACGAGGAGAGTTTTCATGGGCTGGATACTCGATGAGTGCAGATGTCGTTGGGCGCCGGTTTGTAGCGGAGTCTGTCGTTGTTGTGAGTGATGCTGGATGCTGGATACTGGATGCTGGATGTGCCGGCTTTGTTGTGATGCCGGTTTGTGTAGCGGAGTCTATCGTTGCTGTGAGTGATGCTGGATGCTGGATGTGCCGGCTTTGTTGTGATGCCGGTTTGTGTAGCGGAGTCTATCGTTGCTGTGAGTGATGCTGGATGCTGGATGTGCCGG
>Ga0066833_10001120_pt1 | contig 10880 bp, 9 predicted proteins | sample ETNtaG_13_FD_66728 | JGI IMG/M metagenome (GOLD analysis project Ga0066833, IMG submission 66728) | Marine microbial and viral communities from oxygen minimum zone, Eastern Pacific Ocean - ETNP201306PF47B | ecosystem: Environmental > Aquatic > Marine > Oceanic | place: Pacific Ocean: Eastern...
ATCGAACAGGTTCGCGCCAAAACCGAATTTTACAACTGACTTCAAGTACTGCTTCGGGATGATTGCATCGGTGTCAACATTGGCACGGTCGATCGGCAAGACCACACCCCGGATTTGAGTAAAAGGTTTCATGATTCAAGCCTCAAGATCCGAGGGGTCAGCAAAATGACCGCAGACCGCTGCTGCTGCTGCAAGTGCAGGCGACACCAGATGCGTTCGACCGCCATGTCCCTGTCGACCCTCAAAGTTGCGGTTAGACGTTGACGCACACCGTTCACCTGGTTCCAAGCGATCCGCGTTCATCGCAAGGCACATCGAACATCCGGGCTCACGCCATTCAAATCCCGCATCGAGAAATATCTGGTGGAGCCCCTCGGACTCTGCCTGCCGTTTGACCGGGCCAGACCCCGGTACCACTATAGCCTGCGTGATGTTCGCGGCAACCCGCTTCCCGTGAGCCACTTCAGCGGCTGCGCGCAAGTCTTCGATTCGACCGTTCGTGCAAGATCCGATAAACACCTTGTCGAGGGTGATCTCCTTGACCGGCGTGCCGGCTTTAAGATCCATATATTCAAGCGCCTTGATCCAGCCTTGCCTACGCGTTTCGTCCGTCTGTTTTTCCGGCTCCGGCACAGCCCCATCGATATCCGAGACCATCTCAGGTGACGTTCCCCAGGTCACCTGAGGTCGAATTGACGGCGCATCCAGTACTATTTCGGTATCGAAAGTAGCATCGGAGTCAGAAACGAAATCACGCCAGACACGCTCTGCAATCTCCAAATGCTCACCGTGCGGAGCATAAGTCCGACCCTTGAGGTAGTCGATAGTCGTATCGTCGACGGCAACGATCCCGGCCCGGGCACCTCCCTCAATTGCCATATTGCACAGGGTCATTCGCCCCTCCATTGACAACCGCCGGACAGCACTGCCGTCGAACTCAATGGCGCAGCCTGTTCCTCCCGATGTTCCAATTCTACGGATTACCGCTAGGATCATATCCTTCGCGGTCACCCCACTCTGTAGATCTCCATCAATGGAAACCCGCATGTTCCGCATCTTTTTTGAAATCAGACACTGTGTAGCCAGCACATGCTCCACTTCTGATGTTCCGATTCCAAATGACAACGCACCGAACGCCCCATGTGTTGCCGTATGAGAATCACCACAGACGATGGTCATTCCAGGCTGGGTTGCGCCCTGCTCAGGACCAATCACGTGGACAATCCCTTGCCTTGGATCATTCATGTCGTATTCGGTAATTCCGAATTCCCGACAGTTCTGATCCAGCGTCTCGACCTGTAAATTAGAGACAGGATCACTGATCCCACCAGCCCGATCCGTGGTCGGCACGTTGTGATCCGCGACAGCGAGATTGGCACCCGCTCTTCTTGGCCTCCGACCGGCTTCTTTCAGGCCAGCAAACGCCTGCGGCGAGGTCACCTCATGCAGCAAGTGCCGATCGATATAGATGAGCGACGTACCGTCATCTTCTTCCCGAACAACGTGGCTCTCCCACAACTTGTCGTACAGGGTTTTACCAGGCATAGCGCGAGCATCCAGATCAAAAAACCGACCGGAAAGTGTAGCACATCGTTTTCTGAGGGCCCCGCAATGCGGGCCGAACATTCTCGCCAGCCTCTACTAAGATTCCACCACCTCCATGCTAAGCTTCTCCCAACCCATGGGAACACGATAGATGAGGTGAACAACCTCCGGGCTTCGATATGACTACTTTCATCGAACTGTTCGAAGACATGCAGACCCTATTGGGAGAAGCCTGCCTGCCGCTGGAGTCAGCTGCCAGGCGCCCTAGCGGTTTGATCATGAGTGAGGCCCTCTATCCCGAACTTACCAAAGCAGTGGCCATGGCTGTGTACCAATCCAACGGCTGCCGGAAAATGCACGATCACGTCAGGCTGTACCAGACACTCGACGCCCTGGGTCGATTGAAACGATCCCTGTCTGAGGATGGCAGGATTGACGTGGGCGGTATGGACTTTCTGGAACAACTGGGTCTTGCGGTTACTGAGATTCTCGGCGACGACTATGATTCTACGGCTGACCGACTGACAGCATCGGCAATGGTTTCTTAAAGCGCCTCGTGCAGCAATTCAGGCCATTGCCTACCACCCTTTCGCAACGATAGGGTCCTAGGTCGCGGAAGCTGGAATATCTGGCCCAACAGAAGTCTCTACACCGAGGGCCTTGTGCCGTAAAAAATGATCCATCAGAACCAGAGCAAGCATGGCCTCGGCGATCGGCACGGCCCTTATCCCGACACACGGATCATGCCGCCCGGTCGTTACGACTTCCACCGGGCTACCGTCCAGATCCACTGTCCGACCTGGGATCTGAATGCTGGAGGTGGGCTTTAGTGCGAGCGATGCCCGAATCTCCTGACCCGTTGAAATCCCGCCCAGAATGCCGCCGGCGTTATTGCTGAGAAACCCCTCCGGCGATATTTCGTCCCGATGCTCGGAGCCTGTCTGCTCAACGCTAGAAAACCCCGCCCCCAGCTCGACTCCCTTGACGGCATTAACCGACATCATGGCCTTAGCGATGTCCGCATCGAGGCGATCGAATACCGGCGCGCCAAGGCCCACAGGTACCCTACCGGCTACCACATTCACTCTCGCGCCTATCGAGTCGCCGGCCTTTCGGGTCGACTGTATCAGGCCCTCGAGTTCGGTCAGACAACCGGCGTCCGGGCAAAAAAACGGATTCTGGTCTATCTGATCCCAGTCGAGCCGCTCGATGCGGATCGTACCCATCTGGGCAAGATAGCCCCTTATCCATACCCCGACCCGATCAGTCAGATACTTACGCGCGATTGCACCGGCGGCAACACGGCAAGCCGTTTCCCGAGCCGAGGACCTTCCACCACCACGGTAGTCACGCAGTCCATATTTACGTAGGTAGGTGTAGTCGGCATGACCCGGGCGAAACTGTTCACGGATTTTCTCGTAATCGCCCGACCGCTGATCTTCGTTTCGGATCAGCAGGCCAATGGGCGTGCCCGTTGTCTGGCCCTGGAAAACACCAGACAGAATCTCGACCTTATCCAGTTCCCGCCGCTGGCTGGTGTGCCTGGACCGACCGGGCCGGCGTCTGTCAAGATCCTGCTGAATGTCGCCGTCATCCAGTGACATTCCCGGCGGGCAACCATCGATCACACAACCGAGCGCCGGCCCGTGGCTCTCCCCGAACGTGGTCACCCTGAACAGGTGCCCAAAACTGTTAGCGGCCATGGTCTATCTCTGCATCAAGTCTTGGGTAATGTGACACCGGTCTGGCCTTGATATTTCCCACTCCTGTCTTTGTACGACACGGCACAGGGCTCACTGGCTTCAAAAAACACTACTTGGGCGACGCCTTCATTGGCATAGATCTTGGCTGGCAACGGTGTGGTGTTCGAAAACTCCAGAGTCACGTAACCTTCCCATTCGGGCTCAAAGGGGGTCACGTTGACGATTATCCCACAGCGGGCATAGGTCGATTTTCCGAGGCAAATTGTCAGCACACTGCGGGGAATTCGGAAGTACTCGACTGTTCGAGCAAGAGCAAATGAATTAGGTGGAATAATGCACACATCACCACAATATTCGACGAAACTGCTCTCATCAAACTGTTTGGGGTCAACGACTGCTGAGTTGATGTTCGTGAATATCTTGAATTCCCTGGAACAACGAATGTCGTAACCATAGCTCGAGGTCCCATAGGAAATAATCCGTTCCGAACCAGAACTTGAGATCTGCGTTGGTTCGAACGGCTCGATCATCTGGTGCTCCAGCGCCATCTTTCGAATCCAGTTGTCTGATTTTATGGACACCGGAGTTCCAGACCTGCCACGTTAGTTGTTCTGGATGACGATCGATGGGAAAACGTCACTGTAATCGCGCTTGCGGGCTGCCAGGCGCCCGGCAGCTTGTCGCGCAATGTCCCGGTAGGCCTGAGCCAAGCAACCGTCAGGGTCGGCGACGACCGTCGGGCGCCCGCCATCGACGTCAGCACGGATCCGCCCATCAAGCGGAATCTCACCCAGGTGTTCAATGCCATATTCCAGGGCTATCGTCTTACCGCCCCCTTCCCCAAAGATATGTTCTTCATGACCACAATTACCGCAGATATGTGTACTCATGTTGTCTACGATGCCGAGTATCGGAATTTCAACTTTTTCGAACATTTTGATCGCTTTGCGAACATCCAGCAACGCAATATCCTGTGGTGTCGTAACAATCACCGCACCAGAGACCGGCACCTTTTGAGCCAGTGTCAGCTGGGTATCACCGGTTCCAGGAGGCAGGTCAATGATCAGGTAATCCAGGTCACGCCAGCATGTATCCTGTAACAACTGCTCCAGCGCCTGGGTAACCATTGGGCCCCGCCAGATCATCGGCGTATCTTCTTCTATCAAGAACCCGATGGACATCGCCTGCAGGTGGTAGCTGTTCAAAGGTTCCAGGCTCTTGCCGTCCTTGGATTCAGGCCTGCCATTGATCCCCAACATGCGAGGCTGGCTCGGCCCATAAATGTCGGCATCGAGCAGGCCAACATTGGCCCCTTCAGCTGACAGCGCCAGGGCAAGATTGACTGACAGAGTTGATTTCCCAACTCCCCCCTTTCCTGAGGCCACAGCAATCATGTTGCGCACACCCTTGATCGGTGTTACGCCTTTTTGAACCTCATGGGCCACGACTTTAGTATTGATAGACACCTCGACTGACTCAACCCCAGCCTGTGCCAGGATGGCTTCTGTAACCTGTTCCCTCAACTGCTCATGCCAGCCTTGGGCGGGATAACCGAGTGTCACACCGACCGAAACAGCCATGTCACTGATTTCAATATCCGAATCTGCGATCGAGCCCCCATCAACCAGATCCATGGAAGTGTGCGGGTCAATGATCGTACTCAATACCTTCTTTACGGTTTCTCTTGATAGCGAAGTCATCTTCTTCTGCCTGGCCAGCTAAACTGGTCGTCCATAACTCGAAAACAGGAGGGCACACCCCCCGGGAAAGCCGGCAATGCTAACACAGGGCCGGCAGGGCAGATCCTTCGGCTAGAATATCTCTCTTAGATTCACATGTTCAGGTGGGCGTCTTCAGGATCTGCGACGGACCACCGGTGCGACTCAAAGAATCACGCTACTTCCTAGCAGATGGCACAATGACATTGCCCAAGAAAAAAATGCTGGTCACCAGCGCTCTGCCTTACGCTAATGGCCCGATCCACCTTGGTCACATCCTTGAGGTTATCCAGGCGGATATCTGGTGCCGTTTTCAGAGAGTTCTTGGCCATGATGTGCACTACGTCTGTGCCGATGATGCGCACGGTACACCGATCATGCTGAAAGCCCGGTCGGAAGGCATCTCCCCCGAGTCATTGATCACATCCACTCTGGTGGACCACAAAAGAGACTTTGCTGGCTTTCAGATTGGATTCGATTACTACCACACGACCCATTCGGACGAAAATCGGTACTTTTCTGAGACCATCTACAACCGTCTGAATGACTCTGGTCACATCAGCTCCAGGGTGATTACACAGGCCTATGATCCGGAAGCGTCAATGTTCTTGCCGGATCGATTCATACGCGGCGAGTGCCCGCGATGTGGGGCTGTCGATCAATACGGTGACAACTGCGAAGCCTGTGGGTCCACCTATTCTCCAGGTGATCTGAAGAATCCGGTTTCAACTATTTCCGGAGCCGTTCCCATCGAACGGGAATCCGAACACCAGTTCTTCAGGTTGGCAGACTTTGAATCGATGCTTCAGAGCTGGACCAGTTCAGGCCGACTGCAGCCCGAAGTAGTGAACAAACTGGCCGAATGGTTCGAATCCGGCCTTCGTGAATGGGATATTTCCCGGGATGCACCCTACTTCGGTTTTGAAATTCCCGGTCTCACCGACAAGTACTTTTATGTCTGGCTTGATGCACCTATTGGCTATATGGCGAGCTTTCGCGCGCTGTGCGAGGAAGCCGGACTTGATTTCGATGAGTACTGGTCCCCGGACTCGGAAGCGGAGTTGTATCACTTTATCGGCAAAGACATTGTTTACTTTCATGTGTTGTTCTGGCCGGCCCTTCTGTATGGCGCTAACTTCCGCACGCCGACGGCAGTTTTTGTTCATGGTTTTGTGACGGTGGATGGCGAGAAAATGTCAAAATCCAGGGGCACTTACATCACCGCACAGACCTATCTGCAACACCTGAACCCGGAGTACCTGCGTTATTACTACGCCGCTAAGTTAAACAACCGGGTCGAAGATATCGACCTGAATCTTGAAGACTTTATCCAGCGGGTAAACTCCGACCTGGTCGGCAAAGTCGTCAACATCGCAGCCCGCTGTGCCGGCTTTATCAACAAACAATTCAACGACCGGATCGGTGACGAGCTGGACGATCCACCGATGTACCAACGATTCGTTGAAGCCGGAGATTCGATTGCAACTGCTTACCAGAACCGTGAGTTCAGCCGGGCGATGCGCGAAATCATGACTCTTGCGGATGAGGCTAACCAGTATATCAACGCCCGGCAGCCCTGGATCGTTGCCAGACAGGAAGGCGGTGAGGCCGAGCTTCAGGCGATCTGCACCCAGGGGATTAATCTGTTCCGTATCCTGCTGACCTGGTTAAGCCCCGTTCTACCAGTAGTTGCAGAACAGGCCAGTCAGTTCCTGAACTGCGAACTGAACATCCCTGGTGCCTGGAAGGCTTTGGATAAACCCCTGTTAGGTCACTCGATTCGCCCATACACCCACCTTCTCAACCGCATTGATCCCAAGGATGTAGAGCAGATGATTTCCGACTCCATGGAAGCAGATACAACAGACGTACCGGGCCATCTGAAGGACGAGTCGCTTGCGCCTGAGATCACCATCGACGACTTTTCCAAAATCGACCTGAGGGTGGACCTGGTCCTCGAGGCCAATCTCGTTGACGGTGCGGATAAACTGCTTCGCCTGACGCTTGACCTCGGCGGTGAAACGCGGAACGTGTTCGCCGGCATTAAATCAGACTATGAGCCTTCAGCCTTGATTGGCAAAAAGGTCATCATGGTCGCCAATCTAGCCGCCCGAAAGATGCGTTTTGGAGAATCGGAAGGCATGATCCTAGCCGCGTCTGGTAGCGACGACAGCAACGGGATATTCGTGATCCAACCCGACGAAGGGGCCGAACCCGGAATGCGCGTGCGTTGACTACCATTGATCAATACCTTGGCCTGTCGGAATCTCCCTCCCCAGGCTCCTGGGCGGATTTCCCGATGACATCGTCCACTAGAGCATGACATCTCCATTGAACCCGTTCCAGATCGACCAATGCCTTCCCCAGATTCAGTGCCGCCAGTGTGGCCTGCCCAGCTGCTTTGACTATGCCAAGTCGATCTCCAGAGGCGAAAGCTTGATCAATCGTTGCCCCCCTGGCGGTGAAATCACAATCAAAGCCCTGTCCCGTCTCACCGCCAACGCGATAATCCCGTTGGATCCGGAATGTGGCGCCCCCCGCGAGCTATGCACCGCCATTATCGTCGAAGATCATTGTATTGGCTGTACGCTCTGTATCCAGGCGTGTCCCGTCGATGCGATCTGTGGTACCGCCAAACAAATGCACACCGTCATCACGGCTGAGTGCACTGGCTGCGAACTCTGTGTAGAGCCCTGCCCGGTCGACTGTATCGACCTGGAGTCTCATACTGAAGCATCCGTTGGTGAGCCTAGTCCGTGGTCGGGTTATTCGGCACGGGCCGTCGAACGGGCGAGACAACGCGCTCGGGCAAGAAACCAGCGGCTTTACCAGCTCTCAAGCGACTCCCAACAGTCGGTGCCCGCCAATCGTGAACACCTGCGCCAGGGCATCCGGGAAAGCGTCAAGCGCGTGAGAGAGCGGCGAAACAGCGCGCGTTCTGGCTGCTCCACCAGCTGAACGCTCTTCAGACCATAAGCCGATGAATCCAGTCACACGGGAGAAGTTGTTCCGCCGCCTTTCTAGGGTTATCCCGGAACCGGCGACCGAGCTTAAATACCGTTCACACTTTGAACTGCTGGTTGCCGTCATCTTGTCCGCCCAGGCCACCGACATATCCGTAAACAAAGCCACCCGGGCACTTTACCGAGAAGCCAGAACGCCACAGGCGATCCTCGATATGGGTGCCGTCCAGCTCAAGCGGCATATTCGAACTATTGGCCTATTCAACACCAAGGCTGCAAATATCCTAAAGACCTGCCGGATACTCATTGAGGAACACAACAGCCGGGTCCCTTCTGAGCGAGAAGCTCTTCAGGCTCTCCCTGGAGTGGGTCGGAAAACAGCGAACGTCATCCTGAATACAGCTTTTGGGCAGCCCACCATCGCTGTGGATACCCACATTTTCAGAGTCTCTAACCGAACTGGCCTGGCCCCTGGCAAGAACGTGTTACAGGTCGAGAAGAAATTGCTGCGAGTTACCCCGGAACGTTTTCTCAAGACTGCACACCATCTGCTCATCCTTCATGGTCGCTACACCTGCATTGCACGCGCACCACAGTGTTACGAATGCGCTGTCAATGATCTTTGTGACTATCGCGGAAAAACACCTGGTCCCGGGAAATAACCCCAGATTCGCATCTGGAAAGGCTATGAACCAGCCAGATCCGGTTGACCTGCCGCTCGCTGACGCAGCGCTTCGAAGAGCACAATGCCCGTCGCAACTGAAACGTTCAGGCTGCCAATCAGACCTGGTGAAGGGATACGGACAAACCGGTCACATTGGTTTCGGGTTACCCGGCGCAAGCCAGCATCCTCGGACCCTACGATGATCGCAACCGGTTCCGTCAGGTCGATATCGTAAATAGCCTGGTCAGCCGATGCATCGGTACCAATGAGCCACAGGCCCCGTTTTTTGAGGGTCTGGAGTACCCGACTCCAGTTGGATTCCTCGAACACCTGCAAATGGCTTACGCCACCAGCGGCAACTCGAACAGCTGCCGGGGTCAGGCTGCAGCCTTTGTGGCGGGGAAGAATAACGCCGTGTACCGCCGCTGCGGCGGCGCTGCGTAGGCAAGCACCCAGGTTTTGCGGATCCTGTATAGCGTCAAGGACCAGCAATAACGGCGCTACTGGTAACCCGTCGAGACACTCCACCAGACTCACCGTACGTTGCACCGCCTGTCGTTCTGACAGGACTATAACGCCCTGGTGCCGCACTCCCCCCGCAAGGCGGTCCAGCTCCTGCCGACCAGCCAGTCGGACCGACACACCCATCCGTTCAGCCAGCTCGACAATAGAAGCCAAGCGAGCGTCCCCCCGTCGACCATCATAGAGCAGTTCATCGGCTGAATTACCGGACTGCAACGCATTCTGGGCTGCGTGGAAACCACAGAAAAGCCCTGTCGGTTCCGTCATCGATCAGCCCGTTAACTTCACTCTACGCAAAACAGTTATCTCTCAAATGACCCCAAATAAAATAGAAATACAACATCAGCTCGAGTTCTCAAGGAGGATTGTTTCATGTCTTTAACTGTCCCTTCAACTGGGTTGCCTTGCCAGGCTTTCCTAAGTGCCCTGTCATTGCATTCCCAGCACTTACCGAAACGCTACGGATGGTGAATTTTGGGGGAAAGACAGGTGTCACCAAGATCAGAACCGGCTCGCCTGCAAACCCTGCTCCAAGCTGGACACTTTATCAATGTCGCTTTTTGGGTCGCCTGTCCTTTTTTCCCGATCGAGACGCGCCCGCTTTTCTCACACCCGGTAACGAAAAGCTGACCTGACCGGCGGTAATGTCAACGCCAGCAACAACGACGCGCAAAGCATCACCAGGTCGAATTCGCTTGGCCGTTCGCTCGCCTATCAGCTGCATTTTCTCTGGCTCGAATCGGAAGTAGTCCCTTCCCAGTTGAGAGACATGAACCAGGCCATCCACTGGCAGGTCGTCCAACTCAACGAAAACACCAAATTCCGTCACACTCGTAATCACGCCACTGAACTCACCTCCTATCTTGCCTCCCATATATCGCGCTTTGAGCTGAGCGATCACCTGGCGAACGGCATCTTCGCCCTGGCGTTCAGTTAATGAACAGCGTGCGGCGATCTCGCCAAGCAACCCGGCCTTCTGATCATACAAAGCGCCGCCGTCCCACTGGTGAATGCCCTTAAGGAGTCTGTGCACAATCAGATCAGGATATCGTCTTATTGGGGAGGTGAAGTGGGTGTAAAGGGAGAATCCCAGGGCAAAGTGGCCGCCCGGGCTTGAAACGTAACAGGCCTGCTTAAGGCTGCGCAAAAGAAGCATCTGAACCCACTTATCCTGGCCGATTTTCTTTCGGGCGCCATCCAAAGCGCTCTGCATATCCTTTACCGACGGTTTTTGTTTCCCTGGCAGCTTCAAGCCGACTGTGCTGAGCGCTCCGCGCAAGTGACTGACATCTTCCGGTGAAGGGGCATCGTGTATCCGATAGATAGCCTCCCCCAGTGCTTGAAGAGAGCGTGCTGCACAGACGTTTGCCGCTAGCATGCACTCCTCGATCAGTTTTGTTGCAGGACTTCGTCCTCTTACCGAGATTGACTTGACTTCACCTTCACCTGAAAGATCGATCGAAGCCTCCGAGAAGCTAAAATCGATCGTACCCTGCCGATCGCGAAAGGCTCTTAGCGTCACTGCAATATCGGCGAGATCGTCGACAGTTTTCCGAACTTTTTCTGACCAGTCCAGGGGTGTTGCCCGCTGGTCTGAGGACAAATAGCTCCCGACCTCCTCATAAGTCAAGCGAGCATGCGAGCGCATCATTCCTCGCTCGAACCGCCAGTCTCTGACCTCTCCATCGTGAGAGACATCGATGACCGCAATCAACGCCAGACGATGTTCTCCCGGGCGAAGGGAACAGAGATCGTTGGACAGGCT
>Ga0066833_10001125_pt1 | contig 10853 bp, 7 predicted proteins | sample ETNtaG_13_FD_66728 | JGI IMG/M metagenome (GOLD analysis project Ga0066833, IMG submission 66728) | Marine microbial and viral communities from oxygen minimum zone, Eastern Pacific Ocean - ETNP201306PF47B | ecosystem: Environmental > Aquatic > Marine > Oceanic | place: Pacific Ocean: Eastern...
ATAGAGCGCATTACGTTCTTCCGTGCCCGCAGAACCTCGGACGGAAATCGGAGGACAGTATACATAACTTATTCTTTCCTTGATCCTGGTCTTTTCTTTTTGACGTTCTTCCGAGTGTGTTCTCAGCTTTTACAACAAATCGCTCCTCGCCAAATGGACGGTTAAAAAGGGGTCCATTCTTGTTATTGGCATGTGATCAGTTTCATGCTTTATCACCGGTTTGCTCTTGGCATCCACGATAAAATGTACGTGGTTGGACATTAGGCGCCAAGCCGGAACGTCCAACCCGCTGGATTCGGCTTGGTCCTGAATTAATTCCAGATAGGCATCACGGTCCTCATCATCGTAAAATACGTTCATGGAGCGAATATTTCGCCGGGTAACGTGATGTGGGGCAACCGGAAAGTACGACTCCAGACAACCTAACCATAGCCTATAAAAAGCAGAAATCCACAATGGTTTCAATAGTTATATATACTGTCCCCGGATCTAACGTCGGTATAGATGATTGACACGATTAACCGCGTTTCATTCCATCCGGGCATGAAACAGGTCCTCAAAATGTTTGGCTTCGACCACGGTCAGTGCCGACTGTCCCACAAGCCGCTGACGTCCCCGCAGGTTGCGGAATTGCGTGAAGCGCTCGAGGCGATTGGATTTTTTGAATGGCGGCTGGCCACCGACCCATCGCGCGAGCCATAAGGAATTTTCTCGAATGATTTCAAGAGACCGTGTTCGAGCAACGCTCAATCAGCAGGAACCGGATCGCGTGCCGATGATGATGTCGGCCAGCGGGTGGGTGATTAAACGGCTAAAACAGCGTCTAGGTGTGGAAACGGATCGAGACCTTCACAGGGCTCTTCATCTGGATGTGTTTGATACGCGCGGCTTCGATTACAAAGGCGCGATCGGGCCGAAATACATCGGGCCTGAGGAAATAGGAATCCCGTCCGATTGGCGAGGTGACCTTTTCAAGGTGTTCGGCTACCACGAAGAGATCATCGAGAATGCATACGGCAAATCCAGCGCGATGGGCATGCCCTGTGTCGGCGTTGACGAATACCCAACGGTTGCAGAACTTGAAACGTATCGCTGGCCACAGGCCGACTGGTTCGACTTCTCGGAAATCCGCTCACAAATCGAACCTTGGGCCGACGAATTCGCAATCGCCTGTACCGGTTGTTCGGTCTTTCAACATCCCACTCTGTACCGCGGCATTGAACAACTCCTGTTGGAGTTGCATGCGGAGCGCGAGATTGCGACATTCATCATCGACAAGGTGACGGATTTTTATCTCGATTATTTCGGCCGCATCTTTGAAGAAGCCGGCGACCTGATTGACATCTTTCGTTTGGCCGACGACATCGGTGCACAGAACAACCTGTTCATCAGTCCCAGCAACCTCGACGAATACCTTGCACCTCGCGTGAGGCGATGCGCTGATCTGGCCCATCGGTATGACATCAAGCTGCTGTTTCACACCGACGGGAACGTGCGCAAGGCCATCCCCGACATGATCGAGTGGGGAGTGGATATTCTCGATCCAATCCAGCCGGAGGTACCGGACATGGATGCCGAAACACTCAAGCGGGAATTCGGGGATCGGCTTTCATTCTCCGGCGGGGTCGGCGCGCAGGAGATATTGCCTCGTGGCAGTGTTGAGGACGTGCGCGCAGAGGTCCAACGTGTCATCGATATCCTTGCGCCCGGTGGCGGTTACATCCTCGCGCCCGGTCACCCTTCGCTGCAAATGGATGTTCCGACAGAGAACATCATTGCCATGTTCGAGGCGGGACTGGAATACGGCAGATATCCGTCGGACTGCGCCTGAGGTCCGCAGGCCGCTTCGCTCCTCGCAATGACAACAAGGTGATGTCCCTGAGCCTTTCCTTTGCCAGAGGAACATCCGCTACAAATCGCGCTCCGACCGGTTCGGCCACAGTTACCGCACCTGCCGCCACATCCTGCACGACGACTTCCTGCCGCACTTATTCCGGGAACCGAACCACGAATGACATTCACCGGTGCGCTTGGCCAAGCGCTTGGCCAGGCGTGCATGCTCTTGATGCCCTACAGGGGTCGAATGATGGAGATGTTGCGGTAGTAGTCGAGCAGCGTTTCCAGGCTCATGACACCCCCGCCCATGCCGCTGTTTTTGACGCCGGCGTACGGGACGCCGTGAACCACCACGTTGTGCGAGTTGATCCAGCCGTTCCCGGTCTCGAATTGCGAAGCCACACGCTTGCACCGGGCGAGGTCGCTGGACCACACGCTGTTGGCCAGGCCGTAGTCGGTGTTGTTGGCCAGGCGGATGCCTTCGCTTTCATCGTTGAACGACGCGAGATAGGCCACCGGGCCGAAGATTTCCTCGCGGGCGGCGACGTTGTCCAGTGAACCGGCCAGCAGCGCGGGTTTGACATAGTACCCTCCTTCGCAGCCCTCGACTTGTGCTGCGCCGCCCTCGAGCACGGTTTCCGCGCCGGCCGCGGTGCCCTTCTCCAGGTAGCCCAGAACGCGCTTGTGCTGGATGTCGCTGACGACCGGCCCCATCTGCGTTCCGTCGCCAAGCGGATGACCAATCTGCACCGCCTTGAGCCGTTCCACGGCGGCATTCACGAAATCATCATAAATGGTTTTCTGCACCAGCCAGCGCGTGGCGTCGCAGCAAACCTGCCCGGTGTGGAAGGTGATGGCTTGGGCGAGTTTGTCGGCGGCCTCTGGAATGTCGACATCATCGAAGAGGACTGCTGCTCCCTTGCCGCCGAGTTCGAGTTTTACCGGGACCAGGTTTTGGCCGCACTCCTTGGCGACCATGCGGCCCACCTCCGGTGAACCGGTGAAGGACATCCGGCTGAGGTTGGGGTTTTTGGACAATGCCGCCCCGGTCACTTCGCCCACTCCGGGAATGACGTTGATCACGCCATCGGGAATGCCGATTTCCTTTGCCAAGTGCGCCACGTAAAGGGTGGAGAGCGGCGTGTCTTCGGCCGGCTTCACCACGCAGGTGTTCCCGGCGGCCATGGCGGGGCCGATACCCCAGCCACAGAGCAGAATGGGAAAGTTCCACGGCACGATGAAACCACACGGCCCCCAGGCATGCCGCACCACGGACGCATCATGACCGTCAACGGGAATGGCGGTGTTGAGTGACAGGCCCTGTGCCAACCCGCAAAAATACCGAATCGTATCGATGAAGTTTTGAACATCATCCGCCGCCTGCGCCTCGATCTTGCCGCAGTCCAGCGCTTCGATTTGTGCGATGACCGGCTTGCGTTGCTCCACCGCATCCGCAAGCCGCATGAGGTGCACTTCGCGTTCATTGACCGGCAGACGCGCCCAGTCCGCTTCATCGAATGCCTTTTGGGCGGCCGCGACGGCGCGATCGATGTCGTCCGGCTGCATATTGGAGACGGTGGCCAGTTTCTCCCCGGTCCCGGGATCGTGGGTGTCGAAAGTGTCCCCGTTTGAGGCGGTCACCTCCCGGCCGCCGATCACGGCGCCATGGACTTCCTTGGAGAGAAACGCCTGCACCTCGGGAAGCAGCGTTTTACCAGCAGTGGTTTGCATGGTCATAATAAATGAGACTTGCGTCGCCGATGGTGTCGGAATGTCCAGACTGGGTCAAGCAATCGGGGAAAGGCCACGGCAGTGGTATTTGGCGTTGCGTTTGGGGGTGGATGGGGGGAGGGTTCGGTCGATCAACAAGCGAAAGGGACTCTTATGTGCAAAAAAATGATCATCGGCGGGCAGATCGGCGAGTTGATCGTTGGCTGGGCGCTGGTCGGCCTGGTCTTGGCCAAGGTCATGGGCAACGGCACCTCATCGGACGACTGACGGATGCGCCCGGCCAAGCGACAACTTCGCGGCTTCACACTGATTGAATTGCTGGTGGTGATCGCCATCATCGCGATCCTCGCCGGGCTGTTGCTGCCAGCCTTGGCCAGGGCCAAGGCCAAGGCGACCGGCATCAGTTGCATGAACAATCTGCGGCAGATGAGTTTCTCGTGGGCGATGTATGCCGACGACAACGATGACGAACTGGTGCCGAACGCCATTTACTCCACCCGCTTCAACTCATGGGTGCAGGGCTGGCTCAACTACGCGCAATCGGTGCAGGACAACACCAACACGGTTTACCTCATGCAAAGCCATCTGTGGCCGTACCATCGGAGTTTGGGTATTTGGAAGTGCCCTGCTGACAAGAGCACCTCGCGCCACGGAAGAAAGACGCTGCCTCGCGTCCGGAGCATCGCGATGAACGGCTTTCTCAACCCGCCCTCGTTGCAGGGTTGGCAGGCCGATTACCGGTCGATCCGCAAGCTCTCAGATGCTGCGGGCAAGCCGCTCAGCGAACTGTACGTGGTGCTCGACCAGCGGGAGGATCGCATCAACAACGGCTACTTTGCCGTGGACATGACCGGCTACAACCCGCGCAACCCCGGCGCCACGCGCTGGGTAGATTATCCAGCCAGCTACCACAACAATGCCGGCGGCGTGACGCTGGCCGATGGCCATGCGATCATCAAAAAATGGCTCGATCCGCGCACCTCCGTGCCGATCCGGAAGGGCGTCAACATCCCGATTTTCGTTTCCTCGCCGAGAAACGTGGATGTCCTCTGGCTGCAGGAACGCTCCGCTCCTCCCAAGCGCTCCCGCCGCTGACCGCGCTTGGCCAAGCGCAAAACGGGGCTCGTTCGGCGCAGCCAACTGTGGCTCAATTCCGCGCAGCTGCTTTTCCGCAACATGAAAATTGTTTCTTTCACATGCCTGCTTGCCGGCTGCCTTGGAGTGGCCGCCGCCGAGCTGCCGCTGGATCTGGCCGGGGACGATGTCGTCGTGTTTCTCGGCGGCACGGACATGGTGCGAGCCCAGCGCAGCGGGCATCTGGAGACGCTGCTGACGTGGCGTTTCAAAAACGAGCCGCCCCGGTTCCGGGACCTGTCGTGGGAGGCCGACACGGTGTTCGCGCTTGGCACGGAGACGGAGCGCTGGCGCAGCGGCGGCTATCGAGGCGTCAAGGGACTGGGCAACCTGGAGGCGCAACTGGCCAAGCTCAAGGCAACCGTCGTGATCGTGCAGCTTGGCAGGAACGAGGCGTTCGCCAGCGGTGACGATGTCGGGGCGTTCAGCCAGGCGAGTGATCGGTTGTTCGGCCGCCTCGGCGGCGACGGCCGCCGGCTGGTCGTGGTTTCGCCATCCCCGTTTGAGAAGGCGGGCCGGGGAATCCACGGACAGCTTCTGCCCGATTTGCGGGAGCGCAACGCCGACCTCGCCCGTTACGTCGGCGCCCTCCGTTCACAGGTGAAAAAACACGAGGCTCTTTTTATCGACCTATTTTCCGGTGCCAAGGCGACTTTCACGAGAAACGGTCAGCATGTTTCGGCCGACAAACAGGAAAAGTTTGCCCTGCATCTGGCGGCGGCGCTGGGCGTTGAGCGTCCGAATGGATTTGCCGGCCTGGAGGTGTTGCGGGCGGCAGTGCGGGAGAAGCATCGGCTGTGGTTCGACTACTGGCGGCCGGCAAACTGGAAATGTCTGTTTGGCGACGACAATCGGCGCGTGTTCAGCATCGGCCGCAACAATGTGCCGAGTATTCGTGATGAGCGGGGCCAGTTGCCGGTGCTCATTGCCCAGGCCGAGGCAAATGTGGTTGCTGTGGCGAAGGGCTTGGCTAAACCGGTGATCACATCGCAGGTTGAGTTGCCGGCGCCGACTCCTGCGCTCGACCCGCAGGACGAGCTGAAAGAATTCAAGCCGGCCGAAGGTTTTGCGGTGAACTTGTTCGCCTCGGAGAAATTCGGGGTGGCCAATCCGCTCACGATGCGATGGGATGCCAGGGGCCGCATGTACGTTGCCTGCACCTGGTCCTATCCGCACTTGAAACCGGGCGAGATCCCGGACGACAAAATCATCCAACTCGTCGATACAAACGGCGACGGCCAGGCGGACCGCGCAACGGTGTTTGCCGACGGACTCAACATCCCCACCGGGCTGGAGACTGCCGACGGTGGCGTGTATGTGGGACAGGCGACTGATTTGCTTTTTCTGCGGGATCTTGATGATGACGGCCACGCTGACGAGCGGCAGGTCCTGCTGAGCGGTTTCGGCACCGGCGACACGCATCAGGCCATCAACTCGTTCACGTGGAGCCCCGACGGTGAGTTGTTCTTCTGCCAGGGCGACGGCATCGAGTCACGAGTGGAAACGCCGTGGGGTGTTTCGTCGCTTTATCAGGCTGGTGTGTATCGACTGCGCCCAAGGCGTCTGCATCTCGACGGTCTGTTGGATGACTTCATGGGGCCGGGCAATCCCTGGGGCGTGGTGTTTGATGACTGGGGCCAATCGCTCGTTGTCGATGGCGCGGGTGGCATTTCCTATCTCACACCGGCGTCGATCCCTGCGAAGCATCGGCTGCGTCTGGATCGCATTGGCGAACCGGGCGGCTACTGCGGCGTGGAGATGATCAACGGCCGGCACTTGCCGGAGTCGATGCAGGGGCACTTTGTGCTGAACGATTTCAAATCAAACAGCGTGCGCCGGTTCGCGCTCAGGCCGACTGGTTCCGGCTTCAAACTTGACTGGAAAGATTCCGTGCTCAAGTCGAGCCACCGGAATTTTCGCCCGGTGGACATTCGCATTGGCCCGGACGGCGCGATTTACATCGCTGACTTTTACAACACGATCATCTGCCATCAGGACGACTACTTTCGCGACCCGACGCGCGATCTGCATCACGGTCGAATTTGGCGTTTGAGTGTCAAGGGCAGTCCACCAACGCCCAAGCCAAGGATTGTTGGGGAATCCATCAGCGATTTGCTTGATCAACTGAAGTCGCCCGAACGATGGACACGCCAGCAGGCCAAGTTTGAGCTGGGGAAACGCGATGCGTCGCAGGTTGGCGAAGCGGCGGTGCGTTGGGCGCGTCGTTTGAAGAACGACGACGAGTTGTATGAACGTCATCAACTCGAGGCGCTCGCCCTTTGCGCGACCATTGAGTCGGTGCAACCTCAATTGCTCGAGCGCGTGTTGCGCGCAAAAGATTACCGGGCGCGAGCCTTCGCGGCACGCATCGTCGGCCGTTGGCAGGATCGTTTGGCCAAGCCCGTCGAATTGCTGGCAGTTGCAGCAGACGATGCGCATTCGCAGGTGCGGCTTGAGGCGGTTTTGGCGTGTGGCCAAACACCGCATCCTGGAGCGATCAAAGTAGCGGCCCTCGCCGTGACGAATCACCCGCGCGACAAGTGGATCGACTACGCCTTCACGCAGGCGGTGCGTCATCAGGAGCCGGTTTGGATGGCCGCATTGACCAGCGGCAATTTGGATTTCAAAGAAAACGTCCGCGCACTCACGGCCGTGTTGGAAAAAGGTGGCTCAAAAAAAATGCTCTCCAAGCTGATGGACTTGGCCAAGTCGGGTGCGATCGACTTGGAGGGACTGCGCGGGATTTTCAGCGGCATCGCCGGCATCGGGGGATCGAAGGAATTGCGGGTGATATTCGAGCCGGGCTTTCACCGCTCGGCGAAAAGCCACGCCTTGGCGTTGGCTGCGCTGAATGCTGCCTCTGCCTCTCGCAGTGTAAAGCCGGAAGGAGACTTGACTGATGTTCTTCGCTCGGCGTTGCAAAGTGACCGAGCTGAATTGAGTGAGCAGGCACTTGGCCTGACCGGCCAATGGCAGGTGGCGGATTTGCACGCCGCCGTCGCTGCGTTGGTCGATGACAACAAGTCGGCACCGCCTGTCCGCCTGGCTGCGGTTCGGGCGCTTGGCTTGTTGGGAGGCGACGACGCCAATCGCTTGGCCAAGCTGATCGTCAATGAGTCGGCGGAATTGAAGCTGGCCGCGCTCGACAGTCTGAGCCGTCTCAGCATGAGTACCGCCGCCGATCAAGGAGCCCGGTTGTTGGTCGGCGGTTCGGATTCAACGGGAATACTGGTGCCATTTTTGAATCGTAAGGGCGGAGGCAAGGCTCTGACAGCCGCCTTGGCCAATCACAAGCTCGAAGCCGCGCCGGCGGCTGCGGTCTTGGCCAAGCTGCAGTCGCTTGGCAGCAGTGAAACGGAGCTGATGAATTTTCTGGGTCAAGCTGCAGGCATTAAAAACACCGTTCCCGCTTACAGTGCGGACTACGTTGTCGCCTTGGCCAAGGAGTCGGTGGAGGGCAACGCTGCCAACGGCCGTCAAACGTTTCAGACGGCTGGTTGCGCGGTGTGCCATAAAATCGGCTCGGCGACGAATGGCGGCATCCCGTTTATCGGGCCGGAACTCGATACCATCGGCAACACGCTCAGCACGGAGCGGATCATCGAGGAGGTGCTCTGGCCGGGGCGGCATGTCAAGGAGGGCTACAGCCTGATGCAGATCATCACCAAGTCCGGCGAGATTCATCAGGGCTACGAGCAGCGGTCGCGCTCAAAGGATATTTTTCTTCGGCCGCTCAGCCGGATGGAGACGATTCGGATCCCGAACGATCAGGTTCGTGAACAAACCCAAGTCGGCAGTGCCATGCCGCCCGGGTTTATTGCTGGCTTGAAGCGCGAAGAATTACGCGATCTGATTCGCTTCCTTGCCGAGCAGGGCCATAACTGATTTTGAGATGAAAAAGATTCTTTGCCTACCTTTCACGATACTGGCGTTGACGTTTGTTTCAGTCGATGCCGCCAAGCCGAACTTTGTCGTCATCATGGCGGACGACATGGGCTACAATGCGACCAGCGCCTACGGTGGCTGGCTCAAGACGCCGCACCTGGACCGCATGGCCCGCGAGGGAATGCGCTTCACCGACTACCACTCGAGTGGCGTGGTGTGCAGCCCGACCCGCGCCGGGTTGCTGACCGGCCGTTACCAGGAACGCGCCGGCGTGCCGTCGGTCATCAACGCCGACCCGAAGGTGCCGGATCACCACCGCGGCCTGTGGTCGAGTGAACACACCTTCCCGAAACTGCTGGCCAAGGCTGACTACACCTCGGCCGTCTTTGGCAAGTGGCATCTTGGCTACAAAAAAAAGTTCAACCCGATGCACCACGGTTTCGCGAATTTTCGCGGGTTTGTCAGTGGCAACATCGACTATCTGTCGCACTACGACCGGATGGAGGTGTACGACTGGTGGGACGGCCTGGAAACGGTCGAGGAGGAGGGCTACTCGACGCATCTGATCACCCGGCATGCACTCCGGTTCATCGACGAAAACAAGGCCAAGCCGTTCTGCCTGTACGTGGCGCACGAGGCGGTGCACTCGCCGTTTCAGGGGCCCGGCAGCCCAATCCAGCGCGGTCCGAAAAAGGATCGCGGCAAAAAGAAAACCCCGGTCGAGGAAGCCTACGTGCAGATGATGACCGCGATGGATGAGTGCGTCGGCCAGGTGCTCGACAAGTTGATCGAGTTGAAGCTCGAGAAAAATACGCTCGTGATTTTCTGCTCCGACAACGGCCATGCCTACATGGGTGGCCCGGAGAGTTACCGGTTCCCGTTCCGCGGCAAAAAGGGGACGGTGTGGGAGGGCGGTCACCGCGTGCCAGGCATCGCCTGGTGGCCGGGCCGGATCAAGCCGGGACAGGTGAGCGACGAGATGGTCATCTCGCTGGATCTCATGCCGACGATGCTCGACCTGGCCGGCGCCAAGGCACCCAAGGAGCACGCGTTCGACGGTGTGAGCCTTCGCCCTGTGTTGCTCGAGGGCAAGTCGCTTGGCCAACGGCAGTTCTTTTGGAGAGGCCAGGCGGTGCGGGACGGGCAGTGGAAGTATGTTGACAGCCCGAAGGGTGGGGGATTGTTCAACCTGAAGAACGATCTCGCTGAGTCGACCAATCTGGTCAAGCAGCATCCCGCACGGGCCAGGCGGATGGCGGCGGCGCTCGAGGCGTGGCGTAATGACGTAGCCGCCAACGCCACGCCGCAGCCGGGTTACGTTGCCGCCAAGGTAGGGAAATGATACTGGCCGCGCTGAGAACCCCGGACCTCGTTGTCCTATTCGTTTACTTCGCGTTGTTAATTGGCGCCGGTTTTTATTTCCGCAAACGTAGCGGCACGGTCGAGGGGTTCACGGTGGCCAACCGCTCGCTGCCGGGCTGGGTGGTGGGCCTCTCGATCTTCGGCACTTATCTCAGCAGCAACACGTTCATCGGTGTGCCGGGAAAAGCATATGGTTCCAACTGGAACAGTTTTGTTTTCAGCCTGTCACTGCCGATCGGGGCGTTTATCGCTGTGAAGTGGTTCGTGCCGTTTTACCGCCGCCACGCCGGCCTGTCGGCGTATGAGCATTTGGAAAGGCGTTTTGGGGCCTGGGCACGGGTATATGCGGTCGTCTGTTATCTGCTCACCCAGGTTGCCCGTGTGGGGACGATCATGTTCGGTGTGGCACTGGGGCTGCACGCGCTGACCGGCTGGAACATCGCGGCGATCATCATCGTCTCCGGCTTCGCCGTGACGCTGTACACGCTGCTAGGCGGCATCGAGGCGGTAATTTGGACCGACGCCATCCAGAGCGTCATCCTCACGTTGGGAGCGGCTGTGGTGGTGATCCTGATTCTTTCCGGCATGCCGGAGGGGGCAGGGCAGGCGGTGAGTTTAGCCATTGAGGCAGACAAGTTCAGCTTGGGCGACTTCGGGCCAAGCCTGACCAAGTCGACCTTCTGGGTGGTGCTGTTCTACGGCATTTTCATCAACCTCACCAATTTCGGCATCGACCAGAATTTTGTGCAGCGCTATCACGCCGCCGACTCCGAGAAGGCGGCCGGTCGCTCGGTATGGATGGGCGCGCTGATGTATATGCCAGTGGTGCTGATGTTCTTTTTCATAGGGTCAATTCTCTTTTCCTACTACCAAGTGAACCCCGACTTGTTGCAGGAGGTGAAATT
>Ga0066833_10001136_pt1 | contig 10820 bp, 8 predicted proteins | sample ETNtaG_13_FD_66728 | JGI IMG/M metagenome (GOLD analysis project Ga0066833, IMG submission 66728) | Marine microbial and viral communities from oxygen minimum zone, Eastern Pacific Ocean - ETNP201306PF47B | ecosystem: Environmental > Aquatic > Marine > Oceanic | place: Pacific Ocean: Eastern...
CACTGTGGATGAATGCAACGAGTTCATTTCGATCCTCGACAGGATGAGGTCGGACACTTCCTTGCGCCGTCAAGACAGGGAGGAAAGCACGGTGGTTTGGGGCACAGCCTGGTACGACAGTCACATGTTGGACACTGCCATGAGCGATCGATTCAGGCCTATTGCAGAGGACATCCTTGGTGGTGAATCGAGGCTGGAGGAGAATCAAGCCATCATCAGCCATCCTGGAAAACACTCGGAGGAATGCCTCGAGAAAGACTTCCCGAGGACCGGTTGGCATCGCGGGCTCAATCCTGATTACGCCGGTTTTGATTCCAGCGGACACTACCATTGCCTCATTCCAAAACTTGCTACCTACCTTTCAGACAACGGGCCAAACACAGGCACGTGGGTTGTCCCGGGGAGTCATCGAATGACCACACCTGTCAAGGAAATGATCAAGATTCTGGACCGTTCTCTCGTACGCCAGGTCGATGCGGAACAGGGAGACGTGCTCCTGTTTGGCGAAACTCTCATGCACTCTGCGCCCCCCATGGATTTAACCAGCGATCGCTATCTGATGATCTTCGCCTACTGTGCTCACTTCATGAAAATGTGGAGCGAGAATATCGATCCGCCGGAAGACTTTGGTGCGGATCTGACGGAAGAGCAAAGACGTTTCGTCTACGGCCTGGATCGATATAAGTTTCGCCCTGCCTGACAGTCCTGTGGAATACTCATGAACCGTAAAGTGTTTACCTGTGCCCATCGAGGGGCATCGAGCGAATATCCAGAGGAGTGACCCTTCACAATGCCCACGGATTCAGTCAAACCAATCGATCCACTTATTCAAGCCCAAAGTGAGGCCGATCACATCACTGCTCAGGGCTACGACGTTTTCGAAAGAGCCGTACAGCGCGTCCTCTTCGACGCGCCGTGGCTCGCCTCTGAATCGCTGCTCGACGGGCTCGAATCTTTCCATCAGGAACGTATCGACAAAGTACCTTCTGCGACGACCTACCCGGAGTCGTCCGTGTGGGTGGACTACGTGCTGAGCGTGGACAGGGAACTCAAGCGTCTGTTGAATCTTGATGCCCGGCAGATCGCCATTTATCGGAGTCTTAACGATTTCCTGATGTTCCGGGGAATCGCCAGGTCAAGCTTGCGGCAACAGGAAAAGTGCCGCGTCGTCTACATCCCACAGACCGACCACGGGCAGTTTCATGCGAAGAACATCGACGATCCCGCCCCGCCCAACTGGCGGCCCCAGCCCAAACCGGAAGCACTGCCACACGCCGGCAACCTGGTCTGGGATGGCGCGGGGAGCGGCCTGCACCTGGACGACGAGCCGGACGAGATATTTCCGCTGCCGATCACGACCATGTACCAGCACTACGCGGACGATGTGCCTTCTGCCGTAGACTTCCTGACGAAGTATTCAAAGTTCTTCGGTGGGATGAATTTCGTCCTTCACGACCGGCAGAAGCGCAGTGTGGCCATCGAAAAATGCAGCCGGAACTTCATCGAGGTCTTCGAACCCGACCCGACGAGTGGCTTCAGCCACTGCAGCGGAATGGCCTGCAGAAATCCCGAATCGCCGCAGGCCATCTATCAGAGAGCCAAGCGGCAGGAGTACTGCGAGAAATTTGGTCTGCCGAACGACGGCCCGGACTGGACTTTCTGGAACGCCTGCCATACAGCAGAGGAGATGCTTGCCTCCGGTGTCCGGTCGATGTTAGGCACCCCGCGCCGCGACGACCTCTTCAAGCTCTTCACCACACCGTGGCCGGACGGCCTGAACAAGCCGGGCGTAAAGCTTCATCCCGAACAGACCGTTCCGGAGTACACCCTGATTACCAGCGTCACGCTCATAGACGAGCTCATCCATTACCGCTGGCAGCGGGATGAAGATCTGAAGTACCCGGATGAACCGGAAGTCATTGAATTTGGAGAGCAGTCCGGCCTCTCGGAACCGGAGTAATTTCTGGCAGCGCCAGCACAAGCCCTGATGAGTCATCCTTCCCCAACAATCGCGGTCGATGCTGCTGGTCCCGTTGTCATTGGTGTGCCTTTTCCTGAAGGCCAGCTCTCTGATCCATCATCACTGGCAATTGTCAGTCAGGAGGGTGTTCACCAACTCGGATCCGCGCGGAACCTGGTACCCTGGCCAGACGGCTCTGTCCGCTGGGCGCTTCTGTCTTTCATTGCTGATGCAACCGGCACGTTCGCTGTCGTAGTTGATAAAGCACAGGCTGGGTTCACGGAAGGTCAGGAACAGGTCAAACTCACGGCTGACGAGTCCGGCACGACTCTCGACAACGGGCACGTCGCGATTGCCCTGTCTGGAGAGGGTGGAGGCCCAATCCGCGAAATCCATGCGTCAGGGAAGTCGCTGCTTGCGTGCCCGGCTGACTTTCAATTGTGCGTTGGCTCTGCGAGCACGGCTCACGAAGGGAGCCGGGCCGTCACCGTTCTTGAGGACGGTCCGGCTCGAGTCAGGGCACGAACTGAAGGCGCCCATTACAACAGCGATGGTCAGCGGAAGATGACCTACCGGCTGGATGTCGAGCTCTGGGCTGGGATGCCGGTCGTCCGTCTGGCCTACCAGTTCTTCCAGGTCGAGCCCGGAGCCGAGTTTCTGCCTGTCGAGCGCATGGGGATGGATCTCGACCTGGCTCTGGGCGGCGAGATAGAACGCCAGTTCGTCCAGACCAACCATGGCGAGTTCTATCGTACCAGGGTCGTCTTCAATCCCGATCCGGTAGCGATTGTGACGGATACGGTGCGGCCCAGTCCTCACGTGGAAGACCCGGCGATGCTGTCAGATGACGACGAGTACGCATCCTACCTCGCTGCACCTCTGACCAAGGCGCCACCATGGCTGGGCGTCACAGACGGCGATACAAGCGCCTATCTCCACGTCCAGGACATGGCGGCCATGCAGCCGAAACGTATCGCCAGCGAAGGTGCGCGACTTTCCTTTGATGTCTGGCCGGAGCGGGCGGGACCTCTCCAAATGCAACAGGGGCATTCACGCCGGCATGTTGTGACGCTGACCTTTGCCGATGGCGAGCCGCTGAGTCGCGACAGCGTTGAGTCAACAATGGTGCTGCCGCTCTGGGAGGGCCGAGCCTGTGTGAATCCGGACTGGCTGGCCTTCTGCGGCGAATTCGAACAGGACAAGCTTCTGAAGCACCGGCAGCACACTCGATTTGAGAAATGGCTGACACGTCTCGTCCGGCTGGACATGCTTGCCGACATGTTCGACCTGGGGGACACCCCGGATTCGGGTTACCAGCGGAGTTATTCGGCTCTGGGCCTGCAGCGGCAGCCGCGAGTTCCCGGCGCGCCGGCAAAGCCGAGGGTCTTTGGACCAGAAACTCCGCATCACTCCATGGTCCCGTGGGCTGACATGTCCGACTACGAGCCCGTTTGGACAAACAACGAGTATGACGCCATTCACGCCTTCGGTTCGGAACTCATGCGGACCGGCCGGCATGACCTCTGGCTGCATTTCCGGTGGCAGGTCCGGCACAATATTGAAGTCGATTTCACGCATTACTCCGATGAAAAGTGGCTTCATCGCATCAGCCGCGTTCACTCGGCGAAGCATACGACTTCCGGAGGCTACCCCAGCCATTTCTGGACCGAGGGCCTGATGAAATATTTCTGCCTCACAGGCGATCCGGACGTGCTGGAGAATGCGGTGGCTATCGGTGATGCAATTCTTCGCTTCTTCCACGACCCGGAGCGGGGCAAACTTTACGGCAACTACGATCGGGAAATGGGCTGGGCTCTTCTTGCCATGGTTCACGTTTGGGACATCACCCGCGAACCGCGTTTCGAGGCGGAAGCGGAGCGGCTTGTCCAGTTTTTCGTGGACTACCATTCCGAGCACTCGGAGGCACCCATCCATTCCCCTGTTTTCCTCGCCGCCTTCTATTTCATGCTGAACATGATCGAAGCGGTCGACCTCTTCGCCCGAAGAAGAGACGACCGGGAACTCGGAGAATGGTTGGCCGGGATTCTTCGGCCCTTCCCGGATGCGGTTCGGAGAATCCATTCCAGCGGCGGCACATCGCGAAGTACCGCCCCGGCCCTGGCGATCGGTTACGAGCGCACGGGCGATGTCCGCTTCCTCGAAGCAGGTCTGCCTGCCATTGAGGAACTCATCGAAGATTCCCCGGACTGGCAGACTCCCATCCACGAAGCCAAGCCCATGGCCATCCGCTACCGCGAGTTCATCCGCTTCTTCGGCGGTGCTCAAAAGGAGGGGATGCTGGACCAGTTCGAATACGAAAGTTTGAAGTCGTAGCGGTCGGCACCTTGACCCCGCATCGAGCCGCAACAGAAGTGCGGTTCCGCGCCGTGCAGAAGTCGTTGGCAGAATCAGAACGCATGCTCGATGGTGCGGTAGGGAGATGTGCCTCCCTTTGGGCTAAGACGAATGTCTGAAAGCCGGGGAAAGAGGCCAGCCTGCGATACTCCGGGGGCACGTCGGCCGGGCTGTCGTGCGAGCCTCCTTTCCCTTTGGTGCTCCCAGTGGTGAATTTGCGGTGCCCGAATGGCCACAGCCGCTGGCTGTCCTGGTGCAATGGTGGGGTCACCCGGAGAAAACGGTATGTCATCCTTGTTTGTGGTCATTGATATTATCTCGCGGATGTCCTGTGAACGAGCTCGTAGGTCTTCCCTCGATCGTTGCTTCGGAGAATGCCATGGCGGTTGCAGACAAAGAGCCTGTCGCTTCAGCCATCTCATCCCCATCAACGTGGAAGATTTCGATCCCGCCTCCCGAAACGTTGTCCACCACCTCGCCATGAAAGTCGATGAGGTGCCCACTCCCAGCCTTCGGCATGAACTCCTGAACGGCGGGCTTCTTCCCATACATCTCAGCCAAGCCGAGTGGAGTCAATCCCTGATCGTCACGTATCAACGGTGAGCTACCGGTAAGCGTGAATGAAATGAGTATGCAGTATGCGTTTATTCTCTTCGTTTTCTTCGAGGAGGAATTCCATGCGCAAGAGCGACTCTCAGTCCTGCGGAATTGGAGCGGTTGGCCAGCAGGCTTGCCGGAAGCTCACGCTGCGCGTGCCTCCAACTCCCTATGAACGTCAGACCTCGCGCAACCCGCAAGGTTAGAGCACTGCGGCGGTCTTCTGCAACGCGTGGAAGGCATGGTTGGCCCCGGGCACATCATTGGCCTTTTGCTTTTACTTTTGGTCCTCGAAGACTTTCAAGATGGCGACGTATCCGGGTTCGAAAACCGTGGGATGCTTCGCCAACGCTTGCGCGAAACTGCTCCCAGTGCCTATGTCGTCAGCGAGTTGCTCAGCCACGGGTTGCAGGGCCGGCGCGACCTCATCGGACGCTGCCAGTTCCCGCAATGATGACTGGAACGGTTTGCCTGCGTCGAGTTTCGTCACGAGCTTCTGGAAGAACTTGCCTACTCTTTCGTCCATTTCTGTACTCCTTTCGTATGGGCTAACAGTTATTACACCGGTTCCATGCATCTTTCCCAACGCCAGACCGGACCGTCATCAGGATCAATCACTTCCCCGACGTTCTGGAACCAGCTTTGGTCAAAACACGGGTTGAAGCGTTCGGCTCAGGAAGTGTGTGTGCCCGAACCAGTCGGACCGGAAGAGACCCGATTTGAGCTCCCAGATCGCCTTGCGTTGTCCGCGGAATACGAGGCCCACTAGTCCCACCGCCGGTCGGGAGACCGGCGCCAGGAATGGGTTGAGCCTGCACATCTCCCGACGGGATCCTTGCTCCACAACAGAGCCCGCAGAACGAGTTGTCATAGCTGTCGATGGCCTGACCTGGTAAACGTGCCCACTGCGTGCGGCCGACTGCTGCTTCACCGGCTCTGCGTCCAGGCAGGATTAACGGGGCATGGTATGGTGATGACCATGTTGGCTCGTGCCCCAAAATCGTTCACTCTTCAGTCCTCCGCCTTGCTGTTTCTCACCGTTATCGTGTGCCTGATGCCAGCATCGTCTTCAGCCGAAGACATCACCCCTGCGCAATGGGAACGGAGTGCTGGAAAGTGGCAGATGAAAGAGGGTTCATTCACCAGCGGCGCCCTGGGCTTTCATTCCCTCGTGTCCACACGAGAGAACCTCCGAGACTTCGATCTGGCATGGAGCTTCAGAAGAATTGAGGGAGGGAAGGAAGACAACCATGTAGGGCTGAGCATCGCCAGAGACACGGGGACATGGGTACTGTTCTTCAGGGGCGATAGGGCGCAATGGTACTTCAAGCCCAGGAAGCCCGCGTCAGAGAAGGAGAAGATGACCTTCAAAGGACACACACCGGTCCTCTGCCCCATGGACGCCACAATTAAGGTCGTGGCGAAATGCTCACAGGAGAAGATCGTCATCGAGGTCAATGGGGCGAAGGCGGCCGAGTTCGGTCCCGCGCCGGGAGGGGGCGCGGTCTCTTTCTACACCTACCACGTGAAAGCAGAGATATTTGATATACGGATGACGAACCGTGGAGACGACGATGCGCCCGGTCCCCAAGAGCGGCCCACAACCATCAACCTGATCGGCAACCCCAGTTTCGAGATTTGCGCTAACCCCGATATACCCGACGGATGGACGCACGAACCGGGCTGGGGGAATGAAGCGGATGAGAGTTGGTGTTCCGCGCCGGGGTACGAGCGGTGGCATCAGCACTGGAGCCTCGATACTTCACGCCCTTTCCACGGCGGCCGCACCATGAAGGTCAAGCACCCTCTGCGGCTCCACGGCATGGTGCACCAGATGGCGAAAGGCACGGATTACACATTCTCTGCACACCTCAGGAGTGATAGAGACGACCTCCTCGCTTTCATCGGCGCTGCCAGCCCGGGCCGGCGGAGCCAGGGGGAAGAGGTGCACGTGGGCAAGCGATGGAAGCGATACTTCGTGAAATTCTCCCCCTACGCCCTGCCGGACCATCCCTATCGGTCCCTGAGCATCGTCCCGAAGGAGCGGGGAACGCTCTGGATCGATGCGGTGCAGCTCGAGAAGGGCCACGCGCCGTCCGCATTCAGCCCAGGCTCTCCACTCGATGCTCGGTTTGCCCGGGGGACCGGGGCGCAGGCCACCGGAGTGAAGGACTTCCTGCCGGAGGCCAGGATCGAGCAGCCTTCACTCGAGGCCATCAAGCTCGATGGAATTCTGGATGACAAGCTCTGGCAAACACGGAAGAAACATCTGCTCTGCGACACGAACGGAGTCCCTCCGGATCGGAAGACGGAAATCTCATTCTCGGCCACACCCAAAGGGCTGCTCATCGGTGCGAAGTCGTACACCGGGGTGAAGGATGTTCCGGCTGCCGAGCGCGAGCGCGATTCCGGAGCCATCTTCGGGGACGACTCGATTGAGTTGTTCATCGACCCCTCAGGAGAAGGGCGTGAGTACTATCAGCTCGTGTTCAATGCCTACGGCTCCCAGTTCGACCAGAAGTGCCAGACCGGTCGAAGCGTGGACAACACCTGGAACTCCAAGTGGCGCGTGTCCACGGCAAGGCGTGAAGGGTTCTGGTCGGGCGAAGCCTTTGTTCCTTTCTCAGATCTGTTCCCTGACGCGAAGTTTCCCGGCGCGGCGTGCCTGCGTGTCAATGTCTGTCGGAACCTGCAGGAGCCGAGAGAGCTTCAGAACTGGTCACCGACCTACGGTGTCTTCCATCTTCCGGAGCGATTCGGGTTCCTGTTTGCTGGAGATGTTTCCGCGGCTCGAAGCGTGGCCGAGAAGAGAGTGGAAACTGAAGAAGAGGGAGAAGACCTTCAGGCGTTCTATGGGTTCAATTACTACACCACTGAAAAGGTCGCCTCTCTTTTCCTGAGAGCGCTTTCTGGCGGCACCCCGTCGAAGGCGAACGTTGAAGTCCACTCGCCACAGGGCCAGTTAGTCTTCGGCAAGTCGATGACCGTTACTGAAGATCGGCTCGCCAGAATGGCCATACCGATAGGGAGCTGGCCCACTGGTAAATACAGAACCCTCGTGAGGCGTCTTCCCAGCTCTGGCAAGAGGGTCCATCAGGCGTTGCCCCTCAAGAAACTGGAGCCGTCGACCGTCCGGGAGGTCAAGATCGACCACTTGCGGAGAACCATCAACGTAGACGGCAAGCCCCTGTTCCCGTTTGGCGTTTTGTGGACGAGGTGGGCGAAGGCTGAGGCCCTGTATCATCTGAGCCAGGCCGGCTTCAACACAATCTGGATGGGCGACAAGTGGTCGCCCCTGCCGATGGAGCGCTACTATCTGTCTCTGGCTGACAAGCTCGGCATCAATGTTGTCGAGACGCGCTACCTGCACTATTGGAAGGACGATGCGGTGAAGCTCCAGACCAGATTCATGAACAACACCAGTGGCTTCAGATGCGTCGTGGCGCGGATGTACGTCGACGAGCCCGGCAGAGAACCGGACAAGGCCAGGCAACTAATCGACCTTGCGGCAAAGCAGAACCCTTACGTGCCGTCCTATGTAAACTACAACAGTTGGGGCCTGTACCAGCGTTTTGCCGGATACCCCGGCCCCATCCTGTCCATCGACCGCTATCCCATCGGTTCTGGCCGAGCCAGCGAGATCTACACAGTCGAGAAGGTAGCGGAGTTTATGGAGAAGGAAGCGCTCCCGCGGCGCATGCCGGTCTGGATCATCCTCCAGGGAACCGGCCACCGCCGGAACCCTACCGCGGCCGAACTGAATTTCATGACCTACGTCTCGATAATTCGCGGTGCGCGAGGCATCGCATACTGGGCCGGGCTACCGCGGCCCCGCGCGACGTGGGAGCGGATGAAGGAGCTGAGCAGCGAGGTCAAGGCCCTCTCCCCAATACTGTTTTCGGCCGAACAGGCGCCCGAGATCACGGTCATGCCGGCGTCCACGATCGCCACTCTCGTGAAACAGCACAACGGCGGTATGTACGTGATAGCACTGAACCGCTCCCGCCAGCCATGCAACGCGGAGTTCTTCATCGCCGGCACAGAGAAGAAGACCCGGTGCAAGGTACTGTTCGAGTCGAGAGAGCTTCCGTTGGAAGGCAGCAGGCCAAAGCTCAAGGATTCCTTCCAGGGATTTGAGCGCCACGTGTACGAGCTGAAGTGAGGTAAGGCAGAGCAACGGTTCGGTGATTCACCAGCGCGTCAGCGAGCTTGGCAGGGGGAAACCAGGAAGGTGCGCCCGCGTTTCCAGGGAGCAGGTTCAATGAAGAGCGGCAACTTCCGGAACGAAAAAGGGAGACCCGCTGCCGGTCCTGCTGGACAGCCGCGCTCTACTCGCAGATGCTCGTTCGCCAGCACGGCGCAACTTTAATTCACTTCCGGCACGACGGTCCTGAGCCATGTTCCGAAGACTCTCAATCCTCTCCCTTTTCCTGATTGCACCATTCCTTTCGACCAGCGCCGAACCGCGCCCGAACATCATCTACATCATGACCGACGACCTCGGCTATGGAGACCTCGGCTGCTACGGGCAAAAGCAGGTCAAGACTCCGCACATCGATCGAATGGCCCGAGAAGGAATGCGATTCACCGACCACTACGCGGGTCACACGGTCTGCCGTCCTTCCAGGCTGGTCCTCTGGCTGGGTCAGCACGTCGGGCATACCGGTCTCATCGGTAACCGGCCTCGCCGGCTGACCTCGAAGGAGCGGACCGTCGCCAAGCTGCTCCAGGAATCGGGTTACAGGACCGGAGGCGTCGGCAAGTGGGCGCTCGGCCATGTCGAGAAACCGACCGGGATTGACAACCCCGGACACCCGAATCGAAACGGCTTCGATTACTGGTACGGCTACATGAGCCAGAGTAATGCCCACAACTACTACCCGACGTTCCTGTGGGAGAACGACCGTCAGGTCGAGCTGCCGGGCAACGTCATCGACCCTCGCCCGGCAGGCCGCGGCCGCGTCGCCTCCAAGCGAGTGAGCTATTCGCATGATTTCATGACCCGCGCCGCGTTCGACTTCATTCGCCGCAACAGGAGCAATCCCTTTCTCCTGCACATCCACTGGACCATTCCTCACGCCAACAACGAAGGAGGTCGTCTCCTCAAGGATGGCATGGAAATCCCCGATTACGGTATCTACAAGGACCGCGACTGGCCCAACACGGAAAAAGGATTTGCCGCCATGGTTACCCACATGGACGCCGACGTTGGAAAGCTGTTCCAATTACTCAAAGAGCTCAACATAGACGACCGTACGCTCGTGCTCTTCACGTCCGACAACGGCCCCCACAATGAAGGCGGCCACAAGCACGAGTTTTTCAATTCCAATGGCCCGCTGAACGGCTATAAGCGCTCGATGCACGATGGTGGCATCCGCGTTCCGATGGTCGCCCGATGGCCAGGCAAAATCACTTCCGGCACGGTCTCGGACCACCCCTCAGCCTTCTACGACTTTCTGCCGACCGCGTGCGAACTGGCAGGGATCGAGGCGCCCCAAAACATCGACGGTATCTCATACCTCCCGGAGCTCCTCGGACGAGACCAGAAAAAACACGAATACCTCTATTGCGCGAGCCAGGAAGGCGCGACGTCCATGGGCGTCCGCTATGGCAATTGGAAGCTCGTCCGTTACAGACTCAGAAAAAAGAAGGGGAAACCGCCACAATCAGCGAAGACGGCAAAGCCAGATTGGCGCCTCTACGACCTGTCTACCGACATCGGCGAGAAGAACGATATCGCAGCCAAACACCCGAACGTGGTTGAAGAGATTCTCGGTTTACTCAAACGAGACGGCTTGCTGGACTGAGGCAGCGGCCGCCCTCAGCCCCAACAGAAGACAATAACCCGATTACGACTATGCTGACGATTACTGATTACCTGGGTAGCAAAACGCGTCATTGTGTTGCG
>Ga0066833_10001172_pt1 | contig 10628 bp, 9 predicted proteins | sample ETNtaG_13_FD_66728 | JGI IMG/M metagenome (GOLD analysis project Ga0066833, IMG submission 66728) | Marine microbial and viral communities from oxygen minimum zone, Eastern Pacific Ocean - ETNP201306PF47B | ecosystem: Environmental > Aquatic > Marine > Oceanic | place: Pacific Ocean: Eastern...
TAATATACTGCCAGCTAGCAGGACGATCGGCCTCTCCACCGATCAGAAAAAAAGGTCGCGGTGCGCACAGAGCTAAAAGTTGGTGGTGAGCCAGGTTGAAAACCGGAGACGTTATCTGATGGCCCAGATACCAGGGAGCGTCCCAGTTGGTGGAACTAAATCCTAAACCGAAGTCTGACCCAACTACAGCTTTCACACGTTGATCAGAAGCAGCGGCGTAAAACGCCATTTTTCCACCCAATGAGTGTCCCCTCAGGCCAATTTGGCAATTCCGGTCCAGTTGGGGTTTTCAGCCAACAGTTTTCCGTCGCTTGTTCCCACCAGGCAAAACCGACGTTATTTTCGGGAGCCGGTACTGCATTGTAGGGGAAAGCTTCTGTACAAACGACAACATATCCTTGCTGCACCAGATGGCGTCCAAACTGAATATGTGGCGTGTCAGCCATCGGTTGCCGGGTCTTTAGATCCAGCCCAGCCATTCGATCCGGATCATAGAAGGGAACGACCATGCCCGGACGCGGTGACAGGTGGACCAACTTTGGTTCCATTAGTAGTAGCTTCTGTTGGGTATCCGGACTTGTCGCTTGACTGAAGATAATTGTAACAAGCTAGCCCGTTTTTCTTCCACAAAGAGATATCCGGGTCATTCTCCACCTGTTGTTGCTCTAAGGCCGACGAAAAAATCGGTTCTATGTGTTCCACGGGACCCAGATCATCAGACGGTGGACAACTGTACAAGGATGAGATTCTATTTGTCTTCATCAGGTTTTCCCGTTTGAATTGATTCGTTTAACTGATAACTGGCTGGTTGTAGTACGCCATTAACCAAATGAATAGGTGAATGCCGCTTCACTATCGAGGTCGCTTCGCTGGCAAGGCTGCATCGTTAACAAGTCACGTTTTGGTCAAGCAGTTCCCAATCATAACCAGGTAATAATCTAATAGTAAAAAGTATAGGTTGGTCTGTTCAGAATAATGGACAGGATATTCCAGGCGCTTCCAATTACAAAGTCACCGAGGATTAGTCCGAGGAAAAATGGCACATAGCGCCGGTAGGCGCGAATACCACCAAATTTAAGAATCGTGCCTTTCAAAATACCACTAATCAGGAAAGCGGCCCAAAACATGTGCATGTGAAAAGAAACTCCGTACCCAAGTGGATGAATTGGCCACCAGAATAGATGCTTTCGCACAATAGCCAGAAAGATGGTAACGGCGAACCCGATAATGATTGCCACAAGGTGTGCGGCATTTGGGGGTCGTGGTACGGTAATCCAGCTATGTAGAAAGGTATAAGCACGTCCGCCAAAACTGTTGATCTGAGACCCGACCTCTCCACGATCGACACCAAGTTCCAAAAAAGTATCCAATAACATCAAAAAACACAGAGGCATGGCGATGACAACCAGAAATAACATCGACCTCGACAGCTTTTTAGAATCCAGATTTCCTTGCTGTGAAAGTTTAAAGGCTTCAAGCTGATGCGGCATGGGGTGACTACGATTGTCGCGGTTAAACCAAAAGAACAGGGAAAAGTTAGTTAGATTCTGGGTGCCCAGCCAACGGGTGCCAAAAATACTGACCAAACTGTGGTGAGGACCGATGAAGGTTGTCGAATGGATGGGAAATCCAATCTCAGCGCGGATACGCGTCAGTGTGATGGCAATTGTAAAATGAGCGACAAAAAACAGCGTTGCCACCCATAAATCCATTCCAGCACGAATAGAAAAAGCAACCAGGAAGATGCCACCTGCAATTATTCCAACGAAAGCGGTTCGGTAACGCATAGGTTCGTTCTCGTCACTATTAGGATTGTCTCTAGAGACAGTGGCCGGACTGCTATTTTTCGCATTAAAACTTCCGACGGCCAACCGTAATGCTGAATAAATTTGGTGTTGTGTTGTCCATAGTAAGAGAACACAGACACCTGCATAGGCACCGATATTCTGCTCGTATTGAAATGGGTATCCGGGAAGATCGCTGAGCCCAATCAGGCTGCCGATGACATACTGCGATTTGTATAAGAAGAAGAAGAACACACACGAGAAAATTAGATCCAGCGGCATCAGGAAACCCAATCCCACAGCAAACGGATAGACGATAATATCAAATTGGTCTTTTTGCAATGCTACCCAGGGTTTGTGCGTAAAAAAATGATGGAGCGGAATCCGCTTATTTGGAATTTCCGGGATTTCCGGAAAAAACAGGTGAAGACCGTTGGTCAAGCTAATCGAAGCGGCTAAAATAAAGCCCCACCACATCATTTTCTTGAGCAGAAAATTCTTGGTATTGCACGTAATTTCGTAAGGCAGTTGAACGATCGGATAAGCTAGCTTTTCCTGCTCTACCCACTGTTTCCGTATGATAACGTTGATGCATTGCATGACGAAAAGGAGGGCAAATGTAAACACCGACCACCAAAAGATGGGCTTTAACCAGGGTAGCAGATAAAGGGGCTCAAAAATTGACTGCTCTCCCAGATAAAACGCACGCAAAGTGTCCTGGTCGCGGACTGTTAGCCAATTAGGCAGATAGTGCCAGAAAAGTTGGCGCCATTCGTTTTCCGGGGTAGCATGCCAAAAGGCGTGGACCACGATCGAAACCAGGGGTAGAAACATATCATAGGACATTAAAAGTGCTGTGGCCGACATCAGCACATAGAGTGTCAGTAACTCTCCACTCTTGAGCGCCTGAGCCGGCATCCATTTTCTGAGGATCAGATTTAATGCCGAGATGATCAAAACTGCAAAGACAACACTGTAGAATGGTGCCATCAGGGTAGGGAAGGTGTAACGGAGTGCTTCGCATTCAATATGCCAGCGGTAGATTAGCGGCAGGAGAAATAGCGCAATTACGATACTTCGCAGCGTGACGAGATGAGCAGAAAAGGCCTTTTTTTCCCTTGTCACTTAGTCGGTTGGAGAAGTGTGCTTCCTGTCACCGGGTCAAACAAGTGAAACTTGGCCGGGTTTAGCGCAATAGAAACTATATCACCACGCCCAAAATCGATGTTGGGTCGTGTTCGAACCTTAAAGGTTGCACCGTTTAATTCCAATGCTAAAAACAGATCGCTGCCCAAAGGCTCACGAACGATAACCTTGGCTTTAGCAAAACACTGTTCAGCCGATGTATCCCAACCAGGAACATATTCATCAGCCAGAGCGAGTGTCTGAGCAGATACATCTGTTGGGTCTGTATCCGACTGGGTAACGACCCCAATGTCTTCTGGCCGAATTCCAAGTTCGACGATATTTGGAGGATTATGAACCAAGCGTCGACCCGTTTCAGCATCAAGCGAACAGGCGAAACCGTCTCCTCTGATCTGCCATTTCTCGTTTTCGTGCCTGATTTCTGCTTCAAAAAAGTTCATCGGCGGACTGCCGACAAAACCAGCGATAAACATATTCGTTGGATAGTTATAAATCTTCTCCGGGTTATCCAGTTGCTGCAATTTGCCTTCGTTGAGGATAGCTATTCGGTCAGACATAATCATCGATTCTGCCTGGTCATGGGTCACATAGACGAATGTCTTTTCTAACTCAGCGTGTAACCGTTTTAATTCTGTTCGCATTGTGATTCGTAGCTTAGCATCCAGATTTGATAGCGGTTCATCGAGAAGGAAAAGTCGCGGATCTCGCACAATCGCACGTGCCAAGGCTACCCGTTGCCGTTGCCCACCACTCAATTGACGAGGTTTTCTATCCATTAAATTTTCAATCTCCATTGCCTGGGCAGCTTCGATTACCCGAGTCTTGATTTGATCACCTGCAACCTTGCGCATGCGTAAACCGAAGGCAATATTGTCGAAGACGCGCATGTGTGGGTACAGGGCATAGGTTTGAAATACCATGGCAATATTTCTTTGTTCTGGTGGGATGTGGGTGACGTCTTGATCGTCGAAAAAAACCTGTCCTTCGGTTGGTTCTTCCAAGCCGGCGATGATATTGAGGGTGGTCGTTTTCCCGCAACCGGAAGGCCCGAGGAGGGTTAAAAATTCCTGCTCATCAATTTCAAGATTGAGCTTGTCAACAGCGATCACGTCACCGAAATGTTTGCTCATGTTCTGAATGGTTATTTTGGCCATTGTTTACCAATATTAATCTGAGCCATCGCCGGCGTTTTTGCTGTTTGTTGCTTAGCCGGTTACCGCCCCGCCAATACCGTGGATAATAAAACGCTGGAAGATAAAGGCTAACACAATAGGTATCAAAACGACCAGAACCCCACCCGCTGCAATTAAGGTAAAGTCAACCTGTAATTCCTGTGCAAAGTCGGAGATCAAAACCGTGACCGGTTTGGAGCCGATGGATGAGGTCAACAACAAGGCAAAGAAAAATTCCCCCCAAGAAGAGATAAAGGCGAAAATACCAACAGCAATCATCCCGGGGGTGGCAACCGGCATAAAAACTCGAAAGAGCGCGCCAAGCCGCGTACAACCGTCAATCCGGGCTGAACGTTCCAGGTCGATAGGTATGGTCTGGAAATACCCTTTGAGGATCCAAATGGTAAAAGGCAGTGTAAAGGTAGTGTGGGCCAAAATAATAGCCAGGTGAGTATCTAACAACCCGTATCCGCGAATTAACAGGTACATTGGAACCATAATGGCAACTCCGGGTACGCTCCGCGTGCCTAGGTAGAAGAGCAGAAGGACAAATTTTCCCGAGAAGTCAACTCTGGCCAGAGCATAGGCGGCTAATGAGCCGAAGAATAGATTCATTACCATAACCAGACTGGCGTTGATGAGGCTATTAATAATAGCACGGGGAAATTGCCGGGCTGTAAATCCACCGACTGCGTCACCGGCTGTCTTATCCTCATCTGTTACCGATCCTTTAGCCAGATAAGGCCAGTAATTATCAAATGTGGGTTGACGTGGAATCCAGTGGTGTTGATTCGCTTCTCGTTCCTCCATAAAGCTGACCAATACTACCCAGAGGAAGGGGGTAACCAGGTATAACATGGCCAGGAAAGAGAGAAGATATAGTCCAATCCGATGTTTCACCATGTCCAATTGAGATGATCAGTTATGCGAGAAATTATATGCCAATGCGATTTGTCTCTCCCTTGTCCATACGGTACATCGTGAAGTGTACGACCTAATCGCCGCACATCAACCCTGGACACTGCCACGGCGATATAGCAAACGGATATAGACGATGGCCAGGGTCATGGTGATGATGGTAATCAGGTAAGAATAGGCGTTAGCCCCACCGAAGTTGAGTCGACCAAACGCCTCTTTATAGGTCTGCCAGGCAATTACATAGGTGGCGTCACCGGGGCCTCCTCCAGTCAGGGCGAAAATGAGGTCAAAAACCCTAAAGCTGTTCATCGTGGTAAGAATGGCCACGATCATAATGGGGTGCAGCAGCCATGGTAGAGTGAGGTGCAGAAACCTTTTCCAAGTGGATGCACCGTCGATTCTGGCTGCCCGGTATTGCTCCGACGGTATTCCCTGCAAAGCGGCTAAGAAAATAATACAAGCAAACGGCACATTTTTCCAGATATGAGCAGCCACGGCAGCGTTGAGGGCGACCACTGGAGATGCCATCCCAATATAGTCGATATTGGTGCCTAACAATTTGTTAAACAACTTGATATTATTACTGATGATGGTATCGAATGCGCCGTGTTTCCCTAATAACCCCATCCACATCAGACCATTGACGACGCCTGGAACCGCCCACGGAATAAGCAATAATGCTCGGAACACACCACGCCCGATAAATTCCTGATTAAAGAGCAGTGCAATACCCAGAGCAATTAGAATAGTTAGCGGAACTGACACCGCAGTAAAGTAGAACGAGACACCAATCGAATGCCAAAAATCGTAGCTAGTCAGAATCGTAACATAATTCATCAAGCCCACGAAGTCAAACGTGTCCGGCCGCCGTAGATTATATCGATGCAAACTGGTCCACAGAGAAACGATAACCGGATATCCAATCAACAGGAGAATTAAGGTCAGAGCAGGCAGATTCATCACCAGAGCGAAGACATGGTTGGCCCGCTGCTGAATGTGATCTGACCTTAACTTGGATGACATCCGTCGTAATATCCTCCGGGCTTAGTCCATTGATTGCCATTCTCGCTTAAATTGCTGGCATCGTTTGGCGATTCGACCCAGTCCATCCCGGGGTGACTGTTGTCGAAGGAGTATTTTTTGTATTTCCGGTTGGTAGTAAACGTTGAAATCCGGGAACCAGGGGGATTTGATATTTTCACGTATCCGTGCCACTTTCGACATGGTTTTTATCAGTCCTACATCACCCCACCGTTCCATTTGAGCGATAATTTCAGGATCTTCCATTAACGATCTATAGGCGAAACCCAGCCCTCGCAATCGGAACCACTGCTTGGCGGTATAGTATTCACCGTTGCGATCTTTTCCTCCCAAGAATTGAAGTAATTGCCAGGCATCCAGCACCTTATCGGGGTTGCAGTGTGCGGTCAGACAGTACATACGTGTCCAGCCTAACGTTCCTTGTTGACCTGTCTCGAGGCTAGGAATGGGGGCCATTTTCAGAACCTTGGCGTGTCTCTGGTCGAGATTTCTGTCTGCCAGGTAGGTATCCACCACTGCGCTGTTCTTGCGGTTGTTAATCCACTCCACATCGTATTTAGACAATAGACAATAGACCTGTCGCCCGGCGGCCGTATTCTCTCTAATACGCCCCAGTGTTAACGAGTTGATGTCGATGATCCGGTATTTATGAATACCATCGACGATCCACTGTAGTATTCTTTCGGCTTGTCTATCCGTGTCATCGGGGAAGATAGGGTTCAGTTCATCATCAAACAGCTGAACCTCAGAGCCGTAGTTAAGTGCCCACCAGTCGCCAAATCCCATGCCGGGCGATTGCCGAAACCCCAGCAGAATCGGATATTCAATTCGTTGTCCATCGGGCGATCGAATGCCACGTTCCTTGATTTTTACCGCTTGTTCTGTAAGTTCGTCCAAGGTTCTGGCAGACTGGCTGAAGCCTGCCTGTGCCAGCATTTCTGAATTATAGATCCAGACAGTAAAATCGGTGTAATATGGAAGACCATATGAATGCCCTTGATAGGACATGGATTCCATATTGTAATCATAGAGATCGTTTTGATACAATTCGGCCTTAGGCAAGTCGTCGAATGGACGTAGCCAACCAGCTTCGACCCATTCAGCGAAATCGTCATCCCGGACATAACAACAGTCCATTCTGGACTGGGCTAAAAACAGGGCAACCATCTTATCGTGATAGTTGCCCGATACCATCTCGTAATCGACATCAATGCCGATCTGGTCGGTAAAAAACTCAATGTTCTCCTTAACCAGATCGGGTTCGTAGGGCCAGCCTTTAAAGACCAGAGGGGTAACTCGTTCCGGATCGCTTTGGCGGCAACCGAACAGCCCACTGGTTAGTCCCATTGTGGCCAGAGCTGAATAGCGGAGAAATTGACGCCTGTCGATTACCACCTCTTAACTAATACCTTTAAAAAGAAACGGATACCCTATTTCCAGCCCGCGAAATGTAGTGAGTTTTAGGATAACCGTTTCTTTATCATCTGTATGTTGGGTGACAAGTCTCATTTTCTACCTGTGTTCTGATTTTAGCTGCCCCCACATGACGGTCAATCGATTCCTTGGGTCAACAACTGTTTGCACTGCGCCTCGCTCTGTATTCGGAAGTTCAGCGTCGACCAGTTCAACAGCACCTTCCAGCAGGGCGTCCGGCCCCATTTTGCCATGGTTTTTGACTTATGTCCTTCAATGTCTTCATTATCAAGATGTAACAGATATAAGGTGTGATCATCAGCAACAAATGCAAATTTGGGTACGTCATAATCAGCATCGTAGCGAATATTATCCGATATCCGGACTTCATCGACTAATCCATCGAAGACCGAGTGGGTCGCACCTCCGCGCTCACGTCTGCCGACTTTGAAAGTCGATTTGGTTGATTTAACCGCTTTCTCCGGCATATCATGGGATTTCCCTTTTTTGCCGTTGAGATAATGGTGTAATTGTTTCCCGTCCCAGACAATCACCCCGTGGTTCCATTGCTTGTGTTTATTCGTCATTCCACTGTCTTTCCAAGCCCATGGATTTCCATCTACCGCAATAGCTGATTGGAATAACCCTGCCTTACTGGCGAATTCCCACTCATCCTCTTTATTCACGATCATTCACTCCCCTTCTGCTTTGAAGGGCTTAAACCAGCATTCGATAGTATAGGTGTCTCCGAGAGCTTTGTTGAACACATCGTGACGAGGCAGATACATAGGTGTCAAAATCGCCCCATCAAACACTAGCAGCGAGATTAGTAACAGCGTGAGTATGTAAGCATAAAGCACAGACTATTAGGCAGCTCATTGTAGTGAACCATTTCATCTAAATTCTCCTGCTTTAAGGTTAAATTGAATTGTGACCTTCTATCACTCAATAGATAAAGATCTATGCTGATAATCCGGTCTTTCCAAAGAAAGACCGGATACTAACCAAAATGTTGCCGCTCCCTTGAAATGTAGCAACGGGTTTCCTCTATTATTTAAGAAGAATCATCTTCCTCGTCTCCGTATGCGTCTCCGATTGCAAGGTATAATAATAAACACCACTCGACACGCGTTCGCCACTTTGGCTGATACCATCCCAATAGGCTGCGGTTTCAGTATCGAGGTAACTGCCAGCCCTTACCTGTCCGAATTCGAGTTGACGAACCAATCGACCATTCATATCGTGAACCAGAAAGGTGACAGTTGAATCTTCGGCCAGTGTGTAAGGGAACCAGGTTTCCGGGTTAAAGGGGTTGGGGAAATTCTGTAGTAGGACCGTCCACTTGATATGACCTAACTTGGTTATTAGTAGATCTGAGGTTAAGTCGACGGAAAGAGGCATTCCCAGGTCGGCTTCAGCATTGTAAACGTATACGCTTCCCCGATCATTGTTGCCAGCAACATTATCCCACCGCGACCCAATGGCGACGAAGAGTTGCCCCGCCAGCCTGGCGGCAGCCACACGTTTATCAACAGCAATGGCGTTACCAAAGTTGTCTCCCGTGGTTAAGTCTTCATCTTCGCCCTTTTTAAGCTTTTGTGACGCTACTTTTTTCGTTTCGACCCATTCTCCACCTCTTCTTAGAAAGGTGTAGGCGGCGCCGGCGTCAACATCTACACCGTCCTCAAACGGCGCACCGACAACTGCCATATCGTCTGCAATCGCCACTGCATGTCCGAACATACCTTTTACCTCGGAAGTGCTGGGCAGCAGTTTCTGTTCTTCGGTCCAGTTATCTCCGCTTTGTAAGAAAACATAGGCTGCGCCGGTATCCTTTCCTTTTTCTTCATCCTTAGGTGTGCCGATAACAACACTATCCTGGCTGATATCAACAGCATTACCAAATTTATCGTTGCTATCTCCATCTGTGGCAACCAGCTTAGCTTGTTGCTTCCATTCGACTCCTTCTCGAACAAAAATGTAAGCTGCACCAGCGTTGCGGCCTTTCTCTTTGTCGAGTGGGGCGCCTACAACAATCGTATTTCCGTCGATGGCAACATCCCAACCGAACCATTGTTTTGCCGCGGCGTCAGTTGCAACCAGCTTGGTTTGCTTTTTCCATTTGTCACCGTCAAGGATATATACGTATGCCGAACCCGAATCTGAACCGGCGTCATCATCGTTGGGAGCCCCAACAATAAGGGTGTTTCCACTTACATCGACGGCAAATCCAAAGCGATCCTTATCCGCTGCGTCGTTAGCCTTTAGCTGGGTCTTCTTTCCAAATCCCTTCCCTTGCCGGCGATATGCATAGACTGCACCTGGGCCTTCCCCTAGAGGACCACCGGCAACCACTTTTCTACCTCCATCTTCATAGGCGCCAATAACCGCAATATCGCCATCGATAGCTACGTCCCAGCCAAACCAGTCCCTTGCCTTGCCGTCCGGGGTTTTGAAGTGGTTGATAACGTCCCATTTTTTAGCCTTCTGGGCGAAAATATAAACACCTCCATGGTCACCAACGTATGAGGTGTATGAAGCGATGAACGTTTTGCCACTAATGTCAACAGCGTGGCCAAAATTTGTATCTCCTTCTTCTGGCCGGTGAACGACAACACCAACCTCTTTGCCAGCGTAACTTGTAGTGATTTGTCCAATACCAAACATAATACAGAAGAGGAAAAGTTTCACCTTGTTAGTTTTCATTTGCAAGCCCCTTGTTTCGATTTAATCGTAATGGTCGATACAAATACAAAATAGTGAAAATCGAAAATCGACTCCTTGCTGCGAGATTATAGAGGAAGATTATAGTAAGTGTCAAGGATCAAGCCCAAATTGACCTCTGGCTGTCACTGGCTTCAGCCGACCTTATTGAGTCTCAATTGGCCAAATAAATGTCCGATAACTAATTTAGCCCTCAATTATCCGCTTCCGCTTGCGCCGGCTGATAGTGTCTTGTCGCTTCCGGCTCTAAAAACAGAGCAAAAATCTCTAGCACCCACGGCCGTGACAACCCTTAGCCACATAGCCTGCCACCCATTGTCTGCCGATCTGATTCTACCGTCCTATCTCCAGCCGCTGTGGCCCCCCGGATAGGTGTAGTATTGACTACTCTTGAACCACTCCTGCCATCTATCGCCCGACTCCTCGATTT
>Ga0066833_10001176_pt1 | contig 10605 bp, 8 predicted proteins | sample ETNtaG_13_FD_66728 | JGI IMG/M metagenome (GOLD analysis project Ga0066833, IMG submission 66728) | Marine microbial and viral communities from oxygen minimum zone, Eastern Pacific Ocean - ETNP201306PF47B | ecosystem: Environmental > Aquatic > Marine > Oceanic | place: Pacific Ocean: Eastern...
AGGATGTGCGGGCCCATGCGCGGCGCCGTAGCCGGTGTTGCTGTGTACGAGGGGTGGGCGAGTGATCTGGATGAGGCCGCTCACCTCGCGGCCCGTAATGAATTCACCTTCCAGCCGAACCATCACTTTGCTGCGGTCGGCCCTATGACCGGTTTGACAACCCGCAGCCAACCGCTGCTGGTCGTTGAAAACCGGGCGTCGGGCAACAAGGCGTACTGCACGATCAACGAAGGTTTAGGCAAAGTGATGCGCTTTGGCGGCAACGATCAATCGGTGCGCGAGAGGCTGGCCTGGATCCGCGACGTGCTTGGCCCGGCTCTGGGTACGGCTCTTCAGCAGTGTGGAGGTATTGCGCTTAAACCGCTGGTGGCGCGCGGTCTGGCGATGGGTGACGAGATGCACCAGCGCAACGTCGCGTGTTCCAGCCTTTTGCTGCGTGAAATCGCGCCGGCTCTTGCCGGGTGCGTTGATCATCAGGATTCGCTGACAGCGATGCTGTCTTTCATGGGTGGCAATGACCAGTTTTTCCTGAATATCGCCATGGCAATGGGTAAATCGATCATGGACCCGGTAGGTGGGATCGAGGCCGCCACGGTGGTCACGGCGATGACTCGGAATGGCACTGATTTCGGGATCCGTGTCAGCGCGCTCGGCGATGAGTGGTTCACCGCTCCTGTGGAAATGCCGGCCGGTCTTTATTTCCCGGGTTTTACCGAGCGGGATGCCAATCCGGATATGGGTGACTCAACCATCGTTGAGACGATCGGCCTGGGTGGCTTCGCCATGGCCGCAGCACCGGCAGTAGCAGGTTTCGTCGGAGCCGGCTCGGTGCGTGAAGCGGCCACCTTCACCCGTCGCATGGGCGAGATCACTCTGGGCCAGAACCCGGAGTGGGTTATTCCGTCTCTCGACTACCAGGGTGTACCGACTGCCATTGATATACGCCTTGTAGTCGAGACCGGCATCGTGCCCACGATCAACACGGGTATCGCCCACCGGGATCCCGGGGTGGGTCAGGTCGGCGCGGGCGTCGTCCAGGCGCCGCTGGCCTGCTTCGAAAGCGCACTCAGGTCGCTTGCCGGCAGGCTGGGCGTGTCATGAGTGTCACGCTCAACCAGGTTCGGGCCGGGCTGTTTCTGGATTCGGTGGTACTGATGCAGATTTCCCGTAGTCTGGCATCGGTCGAGGGAGTGGAAGATGCCGCGCTGATGATGGCGACACCGGCCAACCTGGATATCCTGTCCGATGCGGGTCTGCTCGCCGCGACCAGGCCAGCGGCCGGGCCCGGAGACCTGCTGATCGCGGTTCGGGCCGGAGACCCCGCTAGCGCGGAGGCGGCTCTTGCCCGAGCTGCCGAACGCCTTGAAAAACCCCTTGTTGCCGCCGCTGATGGGGACAGCTTCAGTCCCCGGACACTACAAGGTGCCGCTCGCATCTGCCTTGAGGCGAACCTCGCGCTGATCTCGGTGCCGGGTGACTTCGCCGGTTCGGAAGCGCGCAAGGCTCTGCGCGCTGGCCTGAATGTCATGATCTTCAGTGACAACGTGCCACTGGAGGAGGAGATCGCACTGAAACGCGAAGCCCGGGATAGGCAGTTGATCGTGATGGGGCCGGACTGCGGCACAGCAATCATCGGCGGTGTACCGCTGGCTTTTGCCAATCGTGTGCCGCGCGGAGATATCGCAATTGTCGGTGCTTCCGGAACCGGTATCCAGGAGGCCTCCAGCCTGATCGCGCGGAATGGCGGTGGGATCTCGCACGCCATTGGCGTCGGCGGTCGTGATCTCAGCGAGCCCGTTGCGGGCATCAGTACACTGACCGCGCTGGAGTGGCTGGAATCTGATGCCTCGACCGCACACGTGGTCATTCTTTCCAAGCCGCCGGCAGACAGCGTTGCAAGCCAGATCCTGGAGACCGTTGCCAGCAGCTCGAAGACGTTCACGGTGTGCTTCCTCGGCGCCCGGAACGTCAGCCTGCCAGCGAACGCAACGCTGGCCAGGACCCTGAAAGGGGCCGCTGCTGATGCACTGGGTGAGCAACGGGCACCGGTACCGTTCGATTCCGGACAGCTGGCACGGCCGGTTGTTGGTGATCGCCAGCGCATATGCGGTCTTTTCTCGGGCGGCAGCCTGTCAGCGGAAGCGCAGGTCGTGCTGATAGATCGGGGTCACGCAGTGACCTCCAACGCGCCTGTCCCGGGTGCGGGCGCCGTGTCTAAGGATTCGGCGGTCCACGAACTGATCGATCTGGGCGATGACGCATACACCCGTGGGCGCCCTCACCCGATGATCGATCCGGCAGTGCGTGACGAGCCGCTCATAGCGGCGCTGGCCGACCCCGGGGTCGGCGTGATTCTGCTCGACGTGGTGATCGGTTACGGTGCGCACGCAGACCCGGCGGGGCATCTGGCTGGCCTGCTGGAAGCGCACTGGCGGTCCGGGCCGCTGGTTGTCGCGTCGGTTACCGGGACCGATGCAGACCCGCAGGGCTGGAGTCGGCAGACGTCTTCACTGACCAGGGCCGGCGTGCTGGTCGCACCGAGCAACGCTGATGCGGCCGCCTTGGCGCTGGCTTGCCTGGATGCTCGCTGATGGGGTCTGGCTCAGTCGTCGCGATAGCAGCAGAATCTGATCTACCGCCAGTGCACTCCCGGAACATTTGGCACGACGGCCCCCTTTGTGGACACCGACAGCAGATCATTCACGCAGCTACTATTGGGTCGCTGGCTGCAAGAGTATTTCAGTGTGCCGCCGACGGGCGGGTAGCAGCGGTTTTCAGGCAGAGTTTTTACGTCGATATTGCCGGCAGCTGGATCTGTATCGTGCGGTACGGGGTCGGTAACGGGCCGATCAACGTAGTGCTAAAAAACACCCCAGGCCATGTTTGGCCGCTTGAGATTAAGGTTGGAAACGACGTCCAGGTGTCGAGATCCGAGTTACTTGTCGGGGAAGGCTTCACGGTACACACCGGTCTTGCGCGGCGCTGGTCCCCACCGCCCGTGCCAGCGAGCAGTCTGGCTGATCTTGCGCGAGGTCTCAACGCGCTGGCTGCCGCCGTTCAAGGCAGGATCCCGCGGCGGGGACTGGGGAGTTTCCTGACAGGTTCCTGGCCCAGCAGCGGTGCACCGCTCGAAGCGCTGAAGGCCAGGGCTTCTGTTCGCGCACTCTGTGGGTGGCTTTGGTCAGGGTCTGGCAGTGACCTCGAGGTTCCGATGGCCGTCTCAACGCTGGTCGGCCTGGGCCCGGGCCTGACGCCCTCGGGTGACGATTTTCTGGGCGGCGCATTAATTGCTCTGGCGCGGCTGCGGCGCGAAGATCTTGCCTGCCGGCTCTACTGGCAGATTCAACCAGACCTGCCGTCCCGTACCGGCGCAATCAGTCGTGCTCACCTCAGTGCGGCAGCGGCCGGTGAGGGTCTGGAAGCACTGCACGCTGCGCTGGACGCGGTACTGACCGGTGCTTCGGGGTCGATCGGTCAAAGACTCTCTGAAATCGACCGGATCGGGCACTGCTCCGGCTGGGATGCCCTGGCCGGTGCGGTAACCGTGTTGCGCAGTGCACCCCGGATCTGGTCAAGGTCGGAAGCGACCGTAGCGTAACGCTCGCGGAGGAGAAAAATGCCACCACCTTTCTCACAGGCGGAATACGAAAATCGCCTGCAGCTCGTTCAGACGGTGATGGCCGGACGCGAGCTGGATGCACTGGTTATCGGCGATCCGGCCAACATGAACTGGCTGACCGGCTTCGACGCCTGGTCTTTCTATGTGCCGCAGGTCATGGTCGTTGAGGTAGATCGTCTGCCGGTCTGGATCGGACGGGCCATGGATGCGGGCGCGGTCGGCCTTACCACGCATCTTGGCTCCGACTGTGTCGTCCCTTACCCGGAGGATCTGGTGCAGCGCGACGACACCCATCCGTCGACTTTCATGGCACGCTGGTTGTCAGACCGGGGCCTTGGCGGCAAACGGCTCGGCTACGAGAGCGACAGTTTTTTCTTCTCGCCACGGGCCCTGGCCGGCCTGCAGGCGGGTCTGCCGGACGCCCGCTGGGTAGATGCCGACCGTCTGGTCAACTGGGTTCGGGCGGTCAAAAGTCCGGCAGAGATCGAGCTTCTGCGCCAGGCTGCGCTGTTGGCGGGTAGCGCTATGCAGGTCGCCTGGGACGCGGTTCAGCCTGGGGTCCGGCAATGTGATCTTGTCGCCAAGATCATGGCCGCCCAGGTCCGCGGGACCGAAGCGTTCGGCGGCGACCAGACCGCGATCTGCCCGTTGATTCTGGCCGGTGAAGGGGCGGGCACGGCCCACCCCTTGTGGACCGACCAACGGTTCGAGAAAAACCAGACGGTGGCGTTTGAAATCGGCGGCACCCGCCGGCGCTACAATGCGGGTCTGGCGAGGACTGCACATCTGGGTAAGCCTCCGGAAAAGCTGACCCGTACACTGGCTGCGGTCAACGAGGGGCTCGATGCCGTGCTGGCAGTACTGAAGGCGGGGGTAAACGCCGGCGATGTACACCAGGCCTGGCAGAGTGTGCTCGATGTTTACGGTCTGGAAAAACCCAGCCGCATCGGATATTCAATCGGTGTCGGCTATCCGCCGGACTGGGGTGAACGAACGATCAGCCTGCGCGCTGAAGAGACCACTGTGATCCCTGAAAATGCTGTCCTTCACGTCATGCTGGGTATGTGGTTGGACGGCTGGGGAATGGAGATGAGCGAGACAGTACATGTTACCGCCAGCGGCTGTGAGTGCCTGACCCAATTCCCGCGTGAACTTCATATCGGTGGATAACGAGTCACGAAGAACATGCGCAAGGTTCTGACCTTGGCCGATCACATTTGAGCGAATCGTTAAACATGACGAATGCTGACATCAAGACCATGAAGCTCTACCACCACGTCGAGCGGGTGTACAACGAGCTTCGTGAACTTGGTAAGTTCGACAAAGATGCGCTGCAGGTCGAGGAGCTCGCGGCATTTGACCAGATGCATTATCACGGTACGGCAGCAGTCGATGAGGCCGTCCGTCTGGCCAGCATCGGTCCGGCGACGTCGGTCCTGGAGATCGGCTCGGGACTCGGTGGGCCGGCTCGTCACATCGCCCATACGGTGGGTGCAACGGTCACAGCACTGGAACTGCAGGGCGACCACGACCGGTTGGCGGCGGAACTGACCGAACGTTGCGGGTTGTCAAGCAGAGTCGATCACATTTGTGGCGATATTCTCAGTTACGACTGGTCCGGCCGGACCTTTGACGTGGTCGTCAGCTGGTTGGCGCTCTACCACATTCCACATCGCCGACAGCTACTGGAGAAATGCCTCGACCTTCTCAACCCGGGTGGTGTGTTCTTTGCCGAGGACCTGTTCTGCAGGCAGTCATTCAGCGATGATGAATGGGCTGAAGTCTCGACCGAACTCTACGCTCAGTACCTGCCGGATTTTGAGGGTTATCGACTGGATCTTGAAAACGCGGGCTTTGTTTCGATCAACTGTAAGGATATGTCGGACGACTGGGGTGAATTTACCCGGGGACGTATGACGACATACCGTGAACAAAAAGTGCGGCATCTTAGGGTACACGGCGAGTCCATCTTTGCCGGCCTGGATGCCTTCTACGATATCGTGGTCGGTTATTTCTCCAGTGGTCAGCTGGGTGGGATCCGGGTCATCGCCAACAAAGTCTGAGCCCGCGGATCATCAATGTTGCGACTCAAAGGGGGGTATAGATGAAAATTTCGTTGAAGAACCTCATTTTTGCGATGGTTGCTCTATCGCCGCTGGCCGCATCGGCGTTGCTGCCTGGCGATGCTGAGAATGGCCTACCGCTGCACGAATTCAAGTGTGCCGGCTGTCATGTCGCCCAATCCGGCGGTGATGGTTCAGGGATCTACACGCGGTCCGAGGGTCGCGTCAAAACAGTCGAGGGCCTGATGGGAATGGTCGAATTCTGCAATGAACAGACCCGGGCGGGCTTCAATGAACACGAACTCGAGGACATTGTCGCCTACCTGAACGAGGCCTTCTACCAGTTCGAGATTGACTGAGCATCAGCGAGTGAATCCAGAGCCAGGTTTCGGGCACACCTGTGTCTGAACCGATCGGCACGTCTGGCCGTCTTGATCCGGGTTATGCCGATGGTCCTGTAAGCCGCAAAGCGTGGTTCCGGCCAAAGGTCCAGCCTCAGCAGACGCTGTGAGTCGGGCCGCCCGGTGCAAAAGAACGCGTGCTGTGTACCGCACGACGCCAGTCTTCAAGCACTCTCCGGCGCTCGGCCGTACTCATTCCGGGTTCGAAGTTTCTATCCTGTTGCCATTGTCCGGCCAACTCATCCAGGGAGTCGAACAGGCCTGCCTGCAGCGACGCCAGGCCGGCTGCTCCGAGTGCGGTAGTCTCCGTCAGTGTCGGGCGCTGAACCCGAAGGTCTGTAACGTCGCTCAGAAACTGCATCAGCCAGTCGTTATTTGCCATACCACCATCGACCCGTAACGACGAAATCGCTGGTATCCCATCACTCGCCATAGCATCCAGCAGGTCAACGGTCTGGTAACAGACCGATTCAAGTGCTGCCCTGGCAAGATCAGCCGGGCGGGTATCGCGGGTGAGGCCAAAAATCGCTCCCCTGGCATATGGGTCCCAGTGCGGTGCACCCAGTCCCGTGAATGCCGGCACCATATACACCCCCCGATTGGAACTCACGTCAGCAGCCAGCCGACCGCTGTCACTTGCCGACTCGATCAAACCGAGACCCTCCTGAAGCCACTGTACAGCGGCGCCGGCAACAAAAATCGATCCTTCCAGTGCATAGGTTGTTACTCCTAAGACGCGGTAGGCGACCGTGGTCAACAGACGTTGGTGTGATGCCAGCGCTTCTTGCCCGGTATTGACGATGGCAAAACAACCCGTGCCATAAGTGCTCTTGATCATCCCGGGCTCAATACAGGCCTGGCCGACCAGGGCGGCCTGCTGGTCACCGGCAATGCCACAGATGGGAATGGCACTGCCCAGCAACGCCGGATCAGTCCGACCGTAATCAGCAGCACAGTCCCGGACTACCGGTAACAGGGGTGCGGGTATGTTGAACAGCTTCAGAAGGTCGTCATCCCACTGCTGGGTGTGGATGTTGAACAACAGGGTGCGAGAAGCGTTGGTTGCGTCGGTGGCGTGAACCTTGCCACCGGTCAGGCGCCAGAGGAGAAACGAGTCAACTGTTCCGGCGGCGAGTTCGCCCCGCTCGGCCCTGTCACGTGCACCTTCGATGTGGTCCAACAGCCAGGAGATCTTGGTGGCCGAGAAATAGGGATCCAGTAGCAGGCCGGTTCTGGCCGTCGCATCAGGTTCGTGGCCGTTGTTGCGAAGTTGCTCGCACAGTTTTGCTGTGCGCCGGTCCTGCCAGACAATGGCATTGTGCAATGGTCTGCCCGTGACACGGTCCCACAACAGCACCGTTTCGCGCTGGTTGGTAATGCCGATTGCTGCGGGTATGCGCCCTGATTCTGAGAGGCTCTGACGGCACACGGCAAGGGTGGTCTGCCAGATCTCTTCCGGGTCGTGTTCCACCCAACCGTCCGCCGGGAAGACCTGCTGGAACGGCTGCTGAGCTCGCGCACAGACCCGGCCGTTGATGTCGAACAGGATTGCCCGTGAGCTGGTGGTGCCCTGGTCAATGGCGAGTATGCAAGGTGTGGCGTTCATGGTTCAGTGGCAATGGCCAAGTCTTTGTCAGCCAGTATGGCTCAGAACAATCTCCGGGTGTTACTCTGTTCGAGTTGTTGACCGCCTGCGATCTGGGGATGAACCAGGACCCCTGTACACAACATCAGGATAGCGCTTTTGAGTTTGCGTGAGCAAAACAAGCACCAGCTGATCGACCAGGATTTCGACACCCTGGTCATCGGCGGTGGTATCAATGGTGCGGCTGCTGCTGCCGCTCTTGCGGCGCGTGGCATCCGAACGGCACTGGTTGATGCCCGGGATTTTGCCGGATTGACCAGCCAGAGCTCCTCCAACCTGATCTGGGGTGGTATCAAGTATCTCGAATCCCTGGAAGGTGGATTGGTCCGGGGTCTTTGCCGGGGCCGCAACGAGCTGATCCGAGCCTACCCTGCTGCGGTTCGCGAAACTCGGTTTCTGGCAACACTGCCCAGAGGTCTGCGCAGGCCAAGAACAGCCGTGTGGCTGGGCAGCTGGCTTTACTGGTTCCTGGGGGATCGCTTCACACGACCTCCGACTCTGCTCTCTGCCAACGATATTCGTCGCCGCGAGCCGGCTGTCAATGTTTCCGGAGCGGCCGGCGGTGTCGAGTATTCGGATGCTGTTCTGGTCGCGGGCGATGCACGGTTCGTGTTCAATCTTGTGCACGATGCAATGGCCCATGGCTGCGTTGCAGTGAACTATCTCCAGGTAACCGATCTTGCTTGGGACAAAGAAGGTCACTGGGAAGTCGACCTACGTGATCAGGTTACCGGAGATATCGGTCAGGTTCGCGCCAGGGTAGTGGTTAACGCAGCAGGCCCGTTCGCCGATGACGTGGCCAGGTTAGCGGGCGTCCGGCACCGCCACCGGCATGTGCTTTCCAAAGGTATCCACCTGGTGGTCGACCGGGTGACATCGTCGGGACGAGTTCTGGCATTCATTTCCGATGACAACCGGCCGTTTTTCGTCGTTCCTCTGGGGAGCCGGTCGTGCATTGGAACCACCGACACCCCGACCGATCACCCGGACGGTGGCGTCACTGAAGAGGATCGGCGTTTTGTTCTCGACAATGCGAATCGGTGTCTGCGACTGGCAGCACCTCTGACCGAGGCGGATGTGATTGCCGAACGCTGTGGTGTACGGCCGCTTGCCGTCCTGCCCGGCGAGTACAGTCCCGCGGATTATCTGCAACTCTCGCGCAGACACGCGATAGAAGCAGCCGCTGGAAAAAACTTTGTCACGGTATTCGGCGGTAAACTGAGCGACTGCATTAAGGTCGGCAATGGGGTTGTCAAAGCGGTGTTGGACGCGGGGGTCGCTGATCCTGGCCTGGCCCGACGATGGTACGGCGAACCGGACGATCTGGTCCGGCAGCAGTACCGTTCTCAGGCCAAAGTATTGAACGGCGCTTTGAGTCAGGTGCAACTGGAGCGATTCTGGTGCTGGTACGGGCTGAGGGCCCTGGAACTTTTGGAAACCCTGCAAAAAGATCCGGGCGCCGCCTGCCCGGTGCTGCCCGGTTCGGACATCGTGCGAGCGGAAGTGGAGCTGATTAGAACAACCGAGATGGTCGTGACTATCGATGACTTTCTGCGGCGGCGAACGTTGCTGGCGCTGACAGTCAATGCAGATCATCTGGCCTCGAGCGTTGCGGAGTCCGATCTGGACCAGATTCTGTTTGACTAGTCTGCAAATCACTGCTCGCCAAGGTACCGTGCCACAATGACCGATCTACAGTCCCGGCGAAGCAAGCACGCTTGGCCAATCCGTGCTGCTCAGCCACTGGAGCGCTCCGGCGTCTTGTTTTAGACTTGCCGCCCGCTCTTCAATTGCAGGCAACACCTGATCAGTGGAGAGCTTTCAGCGTTTTCAACCTACGATCCAGCCTCGGGATACCGTGACAGCTTGACATTTGATAGGACGATTAGCGAATGATGCAATCCTCTTCTCGACGCGGCCTGGCCTGCAATTTTGTGTTTGTCGCGAGTCTGGTGATAGGGTTGCTCGGGACGGGCCAGCAGATCGCCCTCGGCGTAGGCGATGGTATCGACGACAAGGTTGGTGAACCATCCAGTTCAGATAGTGGTACGAGCGAGAAGGCATCGGCCATCAGCGTGGCGGCTCCCAAGCCGCAACCATCGACACCTTTCATCGGTGTTGCAGTGCTGGACACAGGCGTCAGCCTGCGGCTACCGGTGTCGCCGCTCAATGTCATGCCGAGTGCTGTCAGCCTGGTCGGCGGCAATCCACTTGCGGACGCCTCAAGCGAGCCCCACGGGACTGCCGTGGCTCAAACTATTCTGACCTTGTCGCCCGGGTCGAAGATCCTGTCCGTACAGACGTCAACCGGGGGCCGTTCTGTCTCCAGCAGTGCAGTAGCACAGGGTATGACGCACGCAGTTGCAGATCCCTCAGTGCGGGTCATCAACCATTCGAATGCCGCACTTGCAGCGATTCCGGGCACGACCATCATGAGCGCTGCCCTGGCAGGCAAAGTCCTTGTAATGAGTGCCGGAAACGACCGGAGCCCGAATCCGGTCGGAGATGCTGTGCACGCACCCAATCTTGCCGGTCGTGCCCTGATCGTTGGTGGGTTGGGCCCGGATGGCCAGATGCTGGGGTTCAGTAATCGTGCCGGATCGTTTGCATCGCACTACGTTGTAGCGGTTGGTGCTTCAGAATTTGCCGGGTACTGGGGCACGTCGTTTGCCACACCCCGGGTTTCCGCCCTGGCGGCCCGTATTCTGCAGACCTGGCCAAAACTAAAAGCGGAACAGGTCGTGGAGATCATCAAACGCTCAGCCACCGACATGGGCGAGCCGGGGGTTGATTCAAAATTCGGCTGGGGACAGATCAATTTTGCCCGAGCATTCCAGCCACTGGGTCCTGTCAAGACGCCTCTTGAGGAGAGCAACA
>Ga0066833_10001186_pt1 | contig 10574 bp, 7 predicted proteins | sample ETNtaG_13_FD_66728 | JGI IMG/M metagenome (GOLD analysis project Ga0066833, IMG submission 66728) | Marine microbial and viral communities from oxygen minimum zone, Eastern Pacific Ocean - ETNP201306PF47B | ecosystem: Environmental > Aquatic > Marine > Oceanic | place: Pacific Ocean: Eastern...
CTCTGCCGACTTAATGAAAAAAACGAACCCATTTACTCCTGCGGTTCTCCTTCTGTGCATTGCGTCCCTTTCTGCCGAGCCTGACTGGGCGGTTGGTTACATGGGAGATGTGAAACACCATCGCAAGAAATTCAATGTCTCAAAGGTGGCAGAGCTCTTCGCCCGGTATCTGTCGCGAGTCCTGGATACGGATGTACAGACTGCGCCGTGGGAAAATGCGGAAGGAAAGAACCTGTTCCTGATCACGGACGCGAGATATGCCCCGGCGGAGATTGCATCTGAGTTGGATGACAAACGCCTCGACGCGTTTGTCATCCGTTATCCATATATTCACAAGGGCAGGGAAGTCTGTCTCATCGTCTCGCATGATTCGCACGGTTATGACTTTCCGGTCTATTACTTCCTCACGAAGTATGTGGGCGTTCATTGGGTAGGGCCTGGTGAAGTCGGCGAGGTGGTTCCTTTGAATCCAGGCTGGAAAATGCCGGACAAGATTGCCGATCTTGAGAGCCCTCATTTTGAGATGCGACATTGGGGGGATTACAGTTTTGACCACGCGCGCCCACTCCTGGCTGGAAGTATTCGCATGGGCTTTCACCATGCTTTCGGCGCCATCTATTCGCCGAAAAAATACGCTGAGACTGACCCGGACGTCTACCCCCTGATCGAAGGCAAACGTCGAGTCCCATCCGTTTCCTCCGTTCACACGGCGGGCTGGCAGCCGTGCGTAGGCAATCCAAAGGTCCAGGAAATCGCGGTCAGGCACGTCCTGGAAACCTTCAAGAAGAATCCGCACACGGCAAGTGTGAGTTTGAGCGTCAACGATGGCGCGGGCAATCATTGCATGTGCGAGCGCTGCACAGCCATGGACGCGAAGGATGCCTTCACCGACCCGCTCAAGCCCAATTTGAGCGATCGCTATTTCCGTTTCTACAACAAGATTATCAAACGCGTGCTCGAAGTTAATCCCAACGCTTACATCGCCGTTCTTGGCTACGGCCCATGCGGAAGACCTCCTCGTGAAATCAAAATCCACGATCGCATAGTTGTCTTTATCTCGACGGGCGCTGACCCGGCCCAGTTCAAATCAGCGGGCGGGGCTTCGTCTCTATACCATTACCATCTCGATAATGCGTACCCGACTATCCGGCATTATCCCCACATGATTGCGCAGTATCTGCGTGAGTCTCAGGGCCTGGGCGGGATGGGCTACTATGCCCAGATCGAGCACTGTTGGGCTGCCGGCGGGCCCAAGGCTTATGTGCTGGCGCACCTGCTCTGGGATGTCAACAGTGACGTCGATGCCTTGCTCGATCAATACATGCGGTTGGCATTCGGTGAGCGCGCCATGACGGCCATGCGCGCTTACTTTGACCGATGGGAAGAGATATACGTTCGTGAAACAAAGGAACACCACCCCTATCAGACGATCAGAGCCTGGGGTTCCAACCACCTCAAGAAATTCAAATTCCTGGAGTGGGACGATCTCAAGTTCATGGACGCTGCAATCGCCATCGCCCTGAAGGCGAAGATGACAGAAAAGCAGCGAACGCGCCTCAGATTCTTCGTGACTTACTACCAGTGGCTGCGAACCAGCGCGGCTCAATACCTGATGGCCGAGGACTTTTCGAAAGCCGGCTGGCTCGCGTCGCGTCCTGCATCGGAGGTGATTGGCAAGATTGAGGAGACCATCAAGCTGACGGAAGAATTCGATAGCATGTGGAGCGAGATGATTGCCCCGGACCGAACGGGCTGGCTGTTGAATCAGAAGAGCCGCCTCATCAAAGCAGTCGAGCAGGGACGAAGGTATTACGACTCACTCCTGGTCGATCCCATTCGCGCAGAATTGGAGACGCATCTGGCCAATGGCATCGGCGACGCTTTGCAGTTCATCTCGGCGGCTGAAAAGAAACCTGTGGAATTTTGGAAGAGGGAACTTGCCAGGCGGCCGGCTCTGGAGATGTTTATCCAACCGGAGATCAATCGGCTGCAGGGGATCGTACCCAGGAACTTTCTGGCCAATCCCGGTTTCGAAGGGGGTGAGCCGGGGGACGCCACTCCCGGGAATCCACCGAAGCTGCCCGGCTGGTGGTTCTACGATCGTGTCGGGATGGTTGCAGGCTCAAAAGCGGTTTACGGCTGGGAGAAGAACGGTCGAAAGAATTCCAAGTGCATCGGCTGCGGCCCCGGCAAGTACCCGGGTCTCCGTGGCTTCGTGAAACTGCCGCCCGGCAGGTTTCGTTTTGCTTTCTGGTACAAAACTAAAGGCCGCGGCTTACCTGTCCCTGTGAATCTGTTCCGCATGAGCGATGACGTCAGGATCGAGACACTGACGAGTGCGAAGGCGGTCAGAAAACTGGCCAACGATCAGTATCTCAAATTCCTCCGGCGTTCGTGGCCCCCGACCGACGGCGAGTGGCAACGGGTAGTTCAGACCTTCAAGCTCGACAAGGGTTGCATCATCGAAATCGCCCTGGAGCCGTTCTTCATGGAGGATGGCGCCTGGACGTGGTTCGACGATATCGAGATGGTAAAGCTGTATTAACCAGACAGGGACCGTTGCTTCCGGTATCAGACCGCAAGCATGATGCAGGACGGGCTCTTTATCTCATAGGTCGCGCCGGTGTGCGTGATTTCGCCTGTGTCGGCATTGATCCTGAAGGTGACCACTTTGTTGTCCGGCATATTGGCCACGACCAGGAGCGATCCATCGGGCGTGATGGCCAGATTCTGCGGGCCGCCTCCGAGGCTTGGCTCAATTCCCACCAGAGTGAGGAGACCGTCGTCACCCACCGAATAGATGGCGATGCTGTCGTGCCCGCGATTCGTGCCGTAAAGGAAACGGCCGTCCGGAGTGAGCTTGACGTCGGCAGTGTGGCTGGTGCCTTCCCAGTCGTCCGGCAAAGTGGAGATGGTCTGCTGTTCCAGCAGAGAGCCCGTGTCAGGCTCGTAGATGAAGACCGTCACCGAATTATGCAGCTCGTTGATGGCGTATGCGAAATCTTTTTTCGGATGGAACGTGAAGTGTCTCGGTCCGGCGCCGGGGAGCGTGCGAGCAAATGGCTGCTTATTTGGCGCAAGCGTCGCCGTCTCCACATCGAGCTTGTAGTTCATGATCTTGTCGAGGCCGAGGTCATTCGAATAGACATGCTTGTTGTCCGGGCTCACGACGATGCAGTGCGCATGGGGTCCCTGCTGCCGGCTCTCATCGACGCTCGAGCCTTCATGTTGAAAGTGGCTGGCAGACTCGCCCAGCGATCCGTCATCGTTTACCGGCAGTGATGTGATGTCACCGCTGCCATAGTTTGCGGCGACGACCACCTTCCCGGTCGCATCCACATCCACGTAGCAGGCGGCCCCGCCATGGACGGCAGCGGCGTTGATCCGGGTCAGTTCGCCCGTATCGAGATTGGTGTTGAATCCAACGACCTGTCCCGCATCTCCAAAACCTCCTGGCACATGGATGGAATACAGCCTTGTGTTCCCCGGCCCAAGAGCGAGGAAGAATGGGTTTTCAACGTCTTTGTGTTCGTTGATCAACTCAAGGCTTCCGGAATCCGTATCAAGATTGCATGCGTGGATGGATCCTTCGTCGCCAGGGGCAAATGCACTTATGAATGTGGTGATGGACATTTTGATATTGAGCAATGAGTAAAAAGAAGGGGCTGACCTCTCTTTTCTTCTATCCGTGGCTATTGCCTTGATCAACCGTATCGAACATCGGGCTTCGCGATGGTGTTGCCAGAAATCAGATTACTCACTCCCGAGAATCTGGTTATCCACAATCTCGATCAGTCTCGTCTCGAGCAATGTTCCCTGAGCTACTTCGAGGTCGACGATGGCCTTCTGATAGTCGAGTTTTGAGCGTTCGTTGTTGAGCTCGGCGACGGCAAAGTCGACCTGAAAGTCCAGGACTTCCTGCGGGGTGGACTGGCCGTCCTTCAGTCGATCTTCTTCGCCGGCCAGTTTTTCCTTCTGAAGATCTCTGGCTGCCTCGGTGGTTTGAATACGCTTTTGAGTGGCCCTCACCTGGCGAGTGGAAAGACGCACTTCTCTGAGGATTTGTTGTTCGAGCTGTTTCATGCGCAGCAGCGTCTGCGCCTTCTCATTCTGCCGGCGCCGGTATGTGCTGCGGGCGGAGCGGAAACCCCTCGGAAGTTCGAGGGTGAGGCCAACGTTCCACTCGTAAAAATCTGTCGATACCAGCGAATCCACCGTATTGCCGTAGCTGCCTGTCAGGCCGTTGAGAGCAAAGGTACCTTGCAGATCCAGCTTTGGGTATCGGGCATTGCGAGCGACGACCACCGCCAGATTTCGGCTCTGCAGATCGAGTCTTGCGGCCTGATACTCTGGGCGATTCTTGAACGCATTCTGCAGTGCGCTTTCTTCACGCACTTCAAGTTGGCTGATTTTGGCGATAGTTGTTGCTGTGAGGGCGCTGTCTCGTTTCGAATCGTCGGAGAGCATGGAAGTAATCTCTTTCAGCACATCCTCCGCGTTTCTCAGGGCCTGGTCGGCCACGATGATGTTCTCTTCGCGTGAAGCCACGCCGGCCCTTGCCTGGATGACATCGGTCGCGGTGAGGATGCCACCGGCCTTCAGGTCATTCACGTGCTCCAGGAGGCTCTTCGCCTGGTCAAGCAGGGCTTGCTGGACTCGCAGATTTGCCTGGGCGAAAACCAGATTCCAATAGGCTTTCTCCGTCTGCCCGACAACGATCTCCACGGTCCGCCTGAATTCGTGCAGGCTCTGTTGCCTGGTGTTTCTGGCCACCTGAATCGCTGCCAGGTTGACCTCTGTTCCCCGTCCCTTCAACAGCGGCTGGCTGACGGTCACGGCCGCATTCGCCGCATTCGAACTATCGAATGAAGAGAAGAATGAATTTGAACCTTCGCGCCGGGTAGTCAGATCCGTACTCACCACCGTCCCGGCTTCATACCTCTTTCTGATTCCGATCGCGGCATCAAAACGATCGGTGGAAATGACCTCCGCTCCGGCGAGTTGTGTGCCGGTCTGTTGTTCTGCCTTGCCGCCTGCAACGGATGAAGTCAGGACGGAATCAAATGTCGAAACCTGTTGGAGCACCGAGTCGTCAGCGATATCCGGCGCGAGGCTGGCGATGCGGATGTCCAGGTTGTTGCGAAGGGTGAGCAACACTGCCTGCCGCAAAGAGATTTCAATGCTCTCATCCGATTGGGACTCGGCTGAAATGGCCCCGGCCGCCGCCAGGACAAATGACAGGATGAGACGACCAGGGCAGGCGTCCATAGTCGGTTGTCTGTTTCCTTTCCTGGGCGTTGAGCTTCTGCTTGCACTCACGATTCAGATCCCGGTCTCGACATGCGAACCGAGGGAATCGGCCAGGTTCGAACGCACTTTGCTCATCAGTTCGGCGAATTCTGCCTGTGTTTTGAGCAACCGCGCGATCTTTGGGTTTTCTCGAATGCGCCGCTCCAGCACTTCCCTGAGACGTTGATCCTGTTCATCGCCTTCGTCGCCCTGAATGGCCCGCAACTTCAGGCGCGAGTATTCCTTGACCAGCCGACTGGTTTCCTCATCGCCTTCGATTTCCACCGTGATCTCCTGCAATGCTTTGAATCGGTCGCTGGAAGAGATGGACTGTCCAAGCCGTTCGGCAAGATCGAGGATCTGCCTGATATCGTCTTTCTCGAAGTCAATCATCTGAACAATTCGTGAACGAAACTTTCGATGCGTCTGTCCTACGATTTCAGCTTTTCGATATCAGAATAATCACGCAGGCGATAATCAATTCCTACGTAATCGAGGACGTTGCACAATCCACGCAGGGCCACGCCAAACCCGTCGGGACCGCTGAAGCCACCGAACTGTCCACCGCCTTTCAGATGCGGCTCGAGATCAAGGAAAACGCCCGGGATACCGTGTGGCTCGAGACGCTGCTCAAGCTCGGGAATGAAATCTCTCAGGTCGCGCAGGATCTCTTCATGCCCGCAGTCGCCAATATCCGCAGGCAGAAAGTTCTTGAGCATGTCCTCGTCTACGTGGCCCTGCCATTGGAGGGAGTCGTCGACTTTGTAGTCCTTGATGTGAAGCCATCCGAGGCCGGGCTTCATCGCATGGTAGTCTGCAACCGTTTCTGCTCGACTGCCGTGTTGGACCAGGATGTTGGCGCCGTCGTAAATCAAGAACATATTGGGATGGTTGACCTGCTCGTAAATCGCGGCCATGGACGCGCCGTCATGACCTATGAGATTGGCTTCGACTTCGAGCCCCATGATGACATCCTCCGCCCCGCATTTTTCGGCGATCTTGCCGACCTGGTCGACGGCCTGGCTGAAGTGGTCTTTGGGATCGCTGCCCTTGGGCGGATAGAAAGAGAAGCCGCGAATGAGCTTGGATTCGAACGCGTGTGTGAGGTCGATGGCCCGCTGGACGTCTTCGGCCAGATACTGATTGAAAGGGATGTACGCGTTGGTGGTGCCATCTTCCACATCGAGGAGTTTGACCTTTCCTATCGGCGAGCCAACGGACGAAACCTTGATGCCGAAATCGTTGTGAAGCGCTTTGAGCCGGCTGACCTCGTCGTCATTCAGTTTCATGACATTTTTGACGCCGTCGCCCATGTCCACGAACCGAATCGAATAATAGGTGAGGCCGAGGCCTGCCAGCATGGTCAATTGCTCGGTGGCCTGTTTACTTCCCGGGCCTTCGTCTGCGAACCCGGTGAGGATTATCTGGTTGCTCATGGTTGTAATTGGGAGTGAGAGGTCTGGAAGACCCGGATTATATAGACGGGCGTTTCCTTGCCGCAAATGGGGAGGAAATCAGGTCGTGGAATCTGGCCTGTATGTGGATATGCCGCCGCAGTGCCCGTTTGACCTTCCAGCCGCGATTGTATTTAAAACTAATGAGGCACTCATCTCCTTTTGGGAAACAGTGCCTCACTAGCCCCTAACGTCTAACCCGACGCCTCATTGGTCCGTTCACTCTGACAAGCAGGGGTCTTTCAGAGCGCTGGATTGTGAAAGAATCTGTTCAAATCCGAACAAGTTGTCTGGTTCATGATTTGAACACTTTCTATTAACGAGTGTCCCTGTGAGAATGTTTAGAAAAAAATGAGAAAAAATATGAAAGAGCAAAAAAGTGCTGTCGAATCTGAGACTATCTGGGCTTACCTGATACATCAGGGCGCGAATCTGTGGGCCGATCGAGTGACACCCGAATGGAAATACGACCACGCCAGCTATCACCCCAGCCTGCGCTGCGAGACAACTGTCTGGAATGAATTGACAGAAAAGATGGCGGATGCCGGTCTCAACATGGTGGTGATCGACCTTGCTGACGGCATCCGGTATGACAGCCATCCCGAGATCGCGGTGAAACGTGCCTGGACGGTCAAGCGACTCAAGAAGGAACTGAAGCGTCTCCGCCGGCTCGGACTCGAGCCGATCCCCAAGCTCAACTTCTCCGCGGCGCACGATACCTGGCTCGGACCGTATTCACGCTGTCTGTCGACGGAGCCTTACTACCAGGTCTGCCGTGATCTGATCGCCGAAGTCATCGAGATCTTTGAAGGCCCAAGGTTCTTTCATCTCGGCATGGATGAAGAGACGGTTCAGCATCAACGCTTCTACCAGTTTGTGGTGGTGCGTCAGCATGGGCTCTGGTGGCATGATCTCCACTTTTATCTTGAAGAGGTGCGCAAAGGTGGCTCGCGTCCCTGGGTCTGGTCAGACTATTATTGGCACTATCCCGACAAATTCATGGAGAACATGCCGAGGGATGTGCTGCAGAGCAATTGGTATTACGCGGAACGTTTTGATCGCCGGCTCGAGCGTGTGAAAACCTATCTGGATCTGAACGAAGCAGGCTTCGATCAAGTGCCGACAGGCAGCAACCACAGCGTTCATGAAAACCTTGAGAAGACCGTACGTTATTGCACACCGAGGCTGGACGAAAATCTCCTGCTGGGCTTTCTGCAATCCGTGTGGAGGCTAACCCAGGAATGCTATCGAGATCGTCTGTTCGGTGCCATCAAGGCCGTTGAAGAAGCAAAGGCGGCGTATGAAACCATGTGAGCCAGCGATTACAGATGAAGTTGCATTGTTGCATCCAGTGACATGCGACATGCCGGCAAGACGTGCTCGTCGCAACACTATATAATCCTCTCATGATTCCAAAGATATCTCCGGAACAGCGCAGAGCTCTCGATGAGCACAACGGCGAACCTGTCATCGTCGAGGACCCGGAACGACAGCAAAGATTCGTGCTTATCTCAGATACTGATCACCGAGTCCGAGATTTGGCAATGGATTCAAATGGTGAGGAATGGACCGAGGAAATGGAGGCCCGCCGACACCATCTTATTGACAGAGATATTGCTGGCACGATAACGGCGGAAGAACGGACGGAACTCGCAGTGCTTGACCATCAGGGCAACGAACATTACGACAGGATTGCCCCGCGCCCTTTGGACGGGGCTCGCCGCTTACATCAAGAATTAACTGAGAATCGTGGCAGTTAGTGCGCCTTTGCCATTCACGTATCCACGTGCCGTACTGGCCAGGCGTCATGGGCCTGGTGGATATGAGGACTATCGGTCGTATCGTCCATGGCTTCGAGATGAATACACTTTTCGGTGTGTCTTCTGTCTGATACGAGAACGTTGGGGCCAGGCAACAGGACAATTCGATCTCGACCATTTTGTTCCTCACGCTCAGCATCCGGGGCAATCTCCCGAATACGAAAACCTGATCTACACCTGCCACTCCTGCAATCTGAGAAAGAGCGACAACGAGATGCCACAAGCAGACCTGTCCTCTGAGAACGTCAGGATATACGAAGACGGTCGGATGGTCGGCCTGACGCCCCACGCGGACAAAATGATCCGTTTGCTCTGGCTGAATTCTCCGCAATCAATCGAATGGCGAAGGCTCTGGATCAGGATCGTTAAGCTTGCCAAGGAGCATGACGGCGGCCTGTTCAGTCAACTCATGGGTTATCCAGACGACCTGCCCGATCTGTCGAAATTAAATCCACCGTCGAACTCAAAGCCGGAAGGAATTGAGCAATGCTATCACGAGCTCCATCAACGCGGTGAGCTTCCAAGCACTTATCTCTACTGAGTTCCCAACTATGACGGTCTGGAAACCAGCTTGAGACCTGCTTTCATCCAATTGGCGAGGATCGTGTCGTCGTTAATTGCTCGTTTGGCGATGGCGCCGGTAGCCTCGTCGATTTCGATGGTGGCCGTGACCAGCGTCTCTTCAAAATGGCCCGCCTCAACCAGGACGTTGCCGTCCGGATGAATGATCTTGCTGTTGCCGTGCGATTGTCCGGGAGCGTGCAGGTCGTCCGGGTTCGCAGGTGCGTTTGCCATCACGACGAAGATGGTATTCTCGGTGGCGCGGGCGATAGGCATGGCACGATAGGCGGAGAGTTTTTTTTCGCTGAGCAGGCCGCTCTCATTGCTCAGGTAGTAACAGACCCGTGCGCCCAAGGCCGCGGGCAGCCTGACAAGCTCGGGGTAACGTTCATCGTGGCAAATAATGAAACAGGAAGGGACGCCCCCGACTTCGTAGATTGGCAGGACGCGTCCCGGCTGCGGCCAGTTCTCAGCGAGGTGGGTTTTTGCGTATCGGCCAATTTCCTTGCCTTCCTTTGAAATGACCACAAGGCTGTTGAGCAGCGAGCCATCGGCCTCCCAGTGAACTGTCCCAAGCACGACATCGAGTGCCAGCCGGCGGGCCGCTTCGGCGACTTTCTTTTCAGCATCAGCGAATTGTTTTGGATCTGCATTGTCCCAGTAATCCGGACTGCACTGATAACCGCAGAGGCATGCCTCCGGAAAGGCGATGGCCTGGACGCCGTCCGCGGCAGCGCGTTCCATCCATTCGATGACCTTTGACGCGCTCTCATCCGGTGAGGGAAAGGTAAGAATCTGGCAGGCGGCGATGCGAAGTTTCATGTTGGTACCGAAGGAAGACATCGACAGTTCATTCAAAGCGAATCGTAACCAGTGCAATCTCCCCCAGGTTTCCATGCCTGCCGGGGAAGTAGCCAATGCCCGGAATCATGACGAAAAAAAAGCCACAGGCATTACTGCCTGCGGCGCATGGATTCAATAATACAGTTTCATCGTCACGAGCTCGGCTGCCCCTTAACGCGTGATCCGGCCGCCTTCGGCTGCGCGGGTGCTGCAGGCACTTTCCACTTGCGCAGGAGATCATTGTTGAAGAGGACGTCTTTGACGGCTTCGACGTGCTGCTCCTGGGAGCCTTTAAGGATGTGCTGGTACTTATCGGCCTCGAAGAGTGGCGGCATTTTTGTACCAGGCAAGACGTTCGGCGGGTTGATCAACCAACGTAGAAGGTAGCGGGGTTGAATGCGTTCCCGGACATTGACGAGCTGCGGGGCGCTGGCCAGGACGTCGCCCGCCGGTGGGACGGGACCTATGGCGTGGCACTTGATGCAGTCGAGGCCCTTCCTCGGCTGACCGTCCGGCCCAAATATAGGTTTGCCCGCATCATCCGTTAAATCCCCTGCCATCAGCCTGGAGGCTGTGGCCAGATAGTTCTTGGGCTTGGAAGCGAGAT
>Ga0066833_10001199_pt1 | contig 10520 bp, 10 predicted proteins | sample ETNtaG_13_FD_66728 | JGI IMG/M metagenome (GOLD analysis project Ga0066833, IMG submission 66728) | Marine microbial and viral communities from oxygen minimum zone, Eastern Pacific Ocean - ETNP201306PF47B | ecosystem: Environmental > Aquatic > Marine > Oceanic | place: Pacific Ocean: Eastern...
AGAGATCTCGTACCATCTTGGCCGATCTTCCCCCTCATGAGGCCGCAGCAATTCTTCAAAGTCATCTTGAGTTACCTTCTCAGGCGGATTCAGCTCTTTTACGACGAAGTCACCATGCTTAGAGTTGGCGAAGCCTGGAACTCGATATGGCATGACGAAAGGAGATGACGTATCAGCGAACAGAAAGTCCTTCAGGAAACAATAATATTTCTTGGCATTTGCGACACTGATAGGTTTCTTAAACCGGACACGTCCGTGCATATCTCCATCTGGCGATGTCTGGATTAAACCCAATTTTGGCATTACCTGTCCTAGGTAATCTACATAGACCCTCCTAAACGACCCGTGAAAATCCTTAACATCCAAATCGAAACTTAGTCCCAAGACCTTCTCGATATCAGAGACCTTAATCGCAACATCCTCAAGTGTGCCTTCAGCACCCTGCAGAATCTGACCATTTTTTTCATATATAAAATTGTGGGCAAACGTTTCGCGCAACATGACTTTCTCCTTAAAACAAGAGCAGCCTTAAACGGGCCGACGTGATTATGATAGATCAGCCCGTTTAAGAACTATAACTACGATTTACGCCACAGATTCCTTAAGTTAGCAACCGAATCCGACGAGATAAGAAGTTCCCCGTCCTGTTTTACGGCTACTAATTTGCCTTGTCTAACCAAATAGGAAACGTAGACATCTAAGATTGAAAGCTCTGTTGCAGCTTCATTTACCGATATTGTTTTGCTGATTAATTTGTTTTCCATTATCATCCTCTATAGAAAATACCCGAGGAACTATGCTACAATTGAAATGAATATCAAGCAAAAAGCCCTCGGGCTAGAGCGATTAATCGCTCCTTGGAATTCATTCCTTAACTCCAGGAATCTATGGGGCAGCCACCCCTGATACCGGAGTTGCAGGAAGTTATCTTGTTTTTGAAACCTCTGAGCAGCTGACTAAGGTTCCTCAGAGGTTTTTTCTGTGGTACTAAAGTTTCCCGATTTTCGATTCCCCCTTTCGTATGAGTCGATCACAAACTCGTTCAAGAGCAGAGTCAACGATTTTCCGTTTTCCTCGGCAGCTCGCTTGCACCGACGATGCCATTCTACAGGCATCGTCATCAGGAATCTCATGGCCCCGTTCGGGCACTTAAGTTTTTGATTTTTCGACATCTGTCTTCTCACCTACTTGACGAAGTGGAATATACCGCTTTTCGAGTTGAATTATAGCATTTGCAAACTTACTTAAACAAATATAGACATGTCTATCAAAGGTATGGTAAACCCTTACCCTCACTGGCTTATATGCCAATTATAGACATGTCTATCAAAGGTAGTCAGACACCTTTCTGTCTCTGACTAAACTGCTCTTGAATTTTTTTTACTTTTTTCTATTTTTTTTCTTTTAGCTCTATGTTTTCGCTGGTTTACCCGCCGACTACATCGATCCGAACAATATTTTCTGTGAGGTTTCTCTGGCTGGAAAAGATACGCGCCATTACATGCAAGACAAAAATTCATCCTTACAGCCTCTGGTCTCTCTCCCAATAAATCAGGTTTTGCATGCGGATCGTAAATTAACCTGATGTTATGGTTGAACACTTGCGCACGCATTTCTTCCTTGCCTGTATCCTGATACAAAACAAAGACATGGAAATGTTTCTTCTCTTCCGCAACGGGTTCGAACACATCAATCTTGTGGCGAATAGCAACTAGGCTATGGGCAATCTTTTTCTGCTCATCACCAATCCACACCGAACCCTGAACTTCCTCATTAACGCGGATGTCAAGCACCTTCTCGGTGTCAAACACAACTTGTCCAGCCCAAACAGGCTGCTTGGATTCTCTCATCTGGAAGACCTTCTCACCTAGATAACCTAACGCAAATTCCGTAGCAACTTGAAGTTCGTAAGCATTCAACATTGCGCGATATTCGACAATTCGAAACTCCACAACATCTTTGTGGTTATCAGGCTCAATTCTCATCATCGCCATTCTATACTTCCCTTTGCATTCTCAGTTTGATTTACTCTCGGTTTGATTAACTAAAGAGTGGTTTTAATACGCCCCATCCCACCTAACGCATTAACCAGCAGGTTCTCTAGGATAATACATGCCCACTCCAATTTATAAGATCGCTGATATGAAATAATTGTGAAGGAAGCTAAAAGCTAGACTTAATTGGCTCTGGCTACATAGTAAGGTGAAGGTAGCAACGGGTAAGAACGGAAGACATGGGCAAAAACGTTTTCCGCTTTGATACCCACTTTTGACCTAGCCAACATTCCTTGGTCCATAAGGAATCCTTCCGGCAAGAAGGTCCTAGTGTCAAGTGATTCCCGGTACAGTCTATCCTGCAACCACACAAAATCATCGCCATCTAATTTTCGATGGTCCAAAAAATTATCAACCAGGTCCACAATACGTTGCCAATGCAATTGGAATGACAGGAAATGTTCGCCCGGGTTATCTAAGGAAATCCTGCCGGGGTCAGGGCCAGGCATTGGTCCAAAAACCCATCCCTCCAAATCAGGCTTTTGAGATTCTTGAAACTCCTCAGGAGGATTCAGAATTTCAGGACAACGTTTCTCAAAAAATTCCCGTACCTGCTGACAATCCTTAGAATCCGGTTCGCGCTTCAAATTCATGTTGTAGTAATCGCAAATAAGCTGACTATCCATCTATTCCTCCTATTTCTGCATTCATAGCACAGACGTTGTGCTTTCAGTTAAGTATAGACAACTTTGGAAACCTTGTATATGATATAGAACAGGAGCAATACAAGACGATAACTGGCTTTGAGTTGCCCATCGATCTTGATTCATAGGATTTCATCCAAATATTAATTTTATTAAGCTCGATTGATTGAGAAGTTTTTTTATGACTGAATAAGCCGGATCTCCTCTATCTGGGATTACCTTAATATTGAAAATTTAATTTAAAACCGGAAAACCCCTGTGTAGAGAAGGTAATGAGGGGGAACTCAAGACTAAATACATCCCACGTTATAGCGTTGTCGAATCGCATCCGGCTCCATAACTCGCATGTCCAGTGAAAGACCGCCGAGTGGCAAGGCATCGAGAACTGCATCGATCCTACCTTCATCCCAGAAGCCGTAAACCATGAGCGATTTCTTCTGCCGAATCGCCTTGAAGTCAGGCAGGAGTTCCTCTACCTGGGGGCCAATGGGTAGGACTGCATGTGTGTCAGAAAGGACAGCGTCGTCGATCACACACTGCAAACCCAGGTTGGGAATGCTCGTCCAGTCTAGAAAGTGCTGGCGAGCTGAAGCATGCAGATGAGCAAAAGGCCGGTCGAATGCCTCGCAAAGACGAATGTCATGAGGTAGAAAGAATTCCTGGTAGTGTGCTGGCCCGAACAGGCAAGCATCGTCAACAGTAAAAGTAACCGTGCTCCCCGGCGTCCAGGTACCATAACTGTTAAAATAGCCGTTACGGAATGAGGGCAGCAGTTCCACATGCGCGGTGGCTGCCTCTATCAGAATGTCAGTTATCCGCTCAATGAAGTGCTTAGCCTGAACCGGCCGATCGATAATCGCCTCTAACATTCCAGTAGCTGTAAGGACAGCGGAAGCGATATCGACGGGCCCCCGGTAAGCCGCGCATGAGAAAGGGTATTTCTCATCGCCGAGGGCATCGACGACCCGGCGAGTGTTGTCTATCCAGGTGGCAAACCATGGGCTGTCGGCCAGCCGATAGTGATCGTATTGGTCCCAGTCCTTGAAACACGATTCAGCCCAAGATGTTCCACCACTAACGCGAATCGGACAACCGAACAGTGCCTCGCTGCATACACCAACGTGAACCATTCGGATGAAATCATCATGAAGCAGACCGTCTGCATCAAAGCTCCGTTCGATACCGTCACCGAAAGCGACAGCGTCTAATCGCGACGGCTTGAGGTAGTGCGGATCAGGCGTATCCGCCATGGGGGTCGGCTTGCCAACGATGTGGAACAGGGCTCTTGGAGCGTCCTCGTTATCCCAATACTTACGGTGCCGCTCTACGATGCGATCCGCAGCCGGATCAGTTAGATCTCTGATGAAGTTCATGGGTATCGTCCAAACTCCTCTGCTGCTTCTAACATAGCGACGACATTTTCCGGGGGCACTTCCCGCTGGATATTGTGTACCGATGCCAGGACGTACCCTCCGCCGGGTGCCAAGTCACAGATTCTTTGACGCACTTCCTGGCGAACATCATTCGCTGTTCCGTAGGGCAGCACGTGTTGAGTGTCGATGGCGCCCCAGAAAGTTACTCGATTCCCGAATTCAGCCTTTAGGTGTTTGGTATCCATTTCTTTCGAGGCGACCTGAACGGGATTGAGGGCATCGATCCCGTAATCGAGGAATTCCGGCAACAGTTGGTAAACCGACCCGCAGCAGTGGTAGAGAATCTTCGCATCCGTATGGGAACGGATGAGATCGAAGACTTTCTGCTCCCAAGGCTTGATGTGCTTCCGATACATTTCGACCGAACAGAGAGGCCCGTCTTGGAAGGCTACATCATCGCCATACCATACTACATCGAAATGGTCTCCCGCCGCACGAAGCATATTTAATGTAATCCCCGACCAGATATCGTAAACACGCTCCATCAGAGCATGGAAGAAAGTATGATTTGCCACCAGATCCATCATCCAATCCTCATAACCCCGCAAGAACTGGGTTTGGTGAACAATGCCAACCGGAAGAGTCAGAAGGACGGCGTAATCTGTTTCGTTGTAGAGAGTCTCCGCACGGTCGAGAATATCGGTAACGTAGCCTAGATCGTTTGGATCCGGCCACGGATGGCGGTCGAGGTCGGAAGGAGTGGGATCTCCGGCGAAAGGATGTCCGACATCTATGAAGTGTCCTTCGCCCTTTGGTTTCCGGCGTACGACACCCCACTGGTCTTTGTATGACCCATCTGGAAGTTCCTCCACGGCCGACTTTTCAGGAGCCCCTTGGAACAGGCCGCGAGTGTCCACACTATAACGTTCGAGGATTACATCATCCACCAGTGCGGTATAGGAACGGATGCTCATGACATCTGTCTCGCCTGGTATTCCGAGGTGCTCTTTCAGGCACTTGTAGGCTGCGATATTAATTGTAGAAGACAACGTACCTCCAAAATCAATAGGTACGCGGTCCGGCTCCTCATGGTTGAGCGCGCAAAGAACTCTTTCTCTAGAAGTCATAGTCTACTATCTCCCGTCATAAATTTTCGAAGGTTGGGCTTGCTAACCTGACTATTATGGCTACTTTCCACGAGAACGGCCGGAACAGCCGGTGTGGTTCGGCACAAATGGTTCGCTGCTGATCTGAAATTTCGCGAAGCATTTGCTGTATATACCTGCAGGAATAGCCACTTTGGAAAGGGCCCTGCAAATGAATTTTCACCGTACTCTTAAGTGTTTGATTAGTTTTTCAACCTTCTGTTCTTGAGTTTGGTTTTGACATCCACCAACCCACATACTGAGTAACAAAACAAAGACAGACAAACGATTGTCAGTCTCCAAAATTCTCTTTTCTGGTTCATCATCTAGTCTCCTATAAGGCAGAAAATCCAGTCTGGTTACATTTAAGTTAAAAACTTAAGCTACTACTACATTACTACTGTCTATCCATCGACACACTCTCTCCAGATTTATCAAACATTTCTAAAGCAACTGAAATTCTACAGTACTTCCCAACTAATGTGTGCCGTGGGACTGAATAATCAACAAGCTTAAATTTATGACGCTCTGTCATACTATCTATTGCCTTCTGCATACCTGTTGAATATTCTGATTCATCTATTCCAACCGCCCATTCATCAAAAAAGCTATGAGCCTCATACTGAACCTCGCAGGAGTTTAGTGTATCTGCAAGTTGAGGTGGAAATTCTTTGATCCGTTTTCCAACAAATAAAGGTTCAATATGAAAACCTATCCTTGATTACTCTCTCGCCAATTGGGCCGTATTCATGGAATGCTATGCTGTTCTGAGCAATATGAAGCTGACGGCTTACATCACAGTTTCTTAGCTGTTCAGGGATTTGTGCAACGAGATTACGACTAAACTGCCAATGATTTCTTTCTTTTAATTCGAACATATGTCCAATAATTTCTATTTTACTAACATACTCCTTATTTTTATCATCCCATTATGGTAATTTCGAATTGTTCTTTATTCATTTTAAGCGCTGTGAAAAAGATTTTCACCTTAGAAATAGATTTCCACTTGTCACGATGAATCCAAAGCTGTCAGCATCGTGCTAGACACAGGAGACTGTTCGGTTCACCACAACCACCTCATCCACGGTGCGAAAGCGAACACCTTAAGCCGGTCTCGTCATGCGTTATATGCCCACCAGCAGTATCTGTACTGACGGGGACCTGTATCTTGCAAAGGATCGCGACCTGTCCAACGGAGTGAATGTTTACATTCAGGATTAAGAATATGTCTTCCTATTTGTCCCCTCTTATCCTTCTGCCACCTTTAGCACTTCCTCACCTTTCTCGACCGTCTTCACGCTCATTCTGATCAGGAATTGCTTCAATTTCTCTCCGAACTCTTTCTTCAGAGCTTTCAGCGTCTCTATCGTGTTGCAGCTAATAAGGAGTTTCTTTCCTGCCTCGACGGTCTTGTGGTACATCGGCCACCAGTGTTCGTGCCATGTGGGATGGTTGCCTGCACCGGGCGTCCATTGGAGCATCTTTAGCTTGGGGATTGAGAGTAGATGGTCATGGTGCGGCAGCGCGCCGGGGCCGTCCCAGTGATACATGCAGTAAGAGACACGCTCGCACATTTCAGCCAGGTAGGGCCTCATGAATTCCCCGAACATCTCCGGCGAAATCATAGCGCAGAAGTCGCACTGGAACTTGGCCATCCGGCCCGGTGCCCAGCACCAGAAAACGGTACCGCCAACCTCGTCCCGTATCATGTCGTAGAGGATGTCGTAGTAACGGAAGTATAAGGCGGTGATCTTCCGGAGACTCTCGTGTACCCAGTCGGGACGGTCGATCAGGTCGGTCAGTAGGTTTTCGGTCCCTCGCATAGCCGCGAGAGTGTCCAGTGCTTCGATTAGGTCCGGGAACGCAACTAGGTATTTCCCTTCGGCAAGACGTAACTGTTCCTTCGCCAGTCTGCAGCAGAAATCCCAATAGAAGTTCGTTTCGTCGAATTCGAATCGTGCCGTTTCCGGGCTGTCCATGCACGGCCGACACCACACGGTCCCCGGCATCTCGACGCCGTGACACCCCAGATACAACGCCAGGCAGTTCGGGGCCAGATCAGGAGCGACAGTTGGCACGGTTTCGCCAAGATAGAATGTCGACGTGCAGGCACGAGCCGACAGATTCACCCTGTAATCGAAATTCGTCGTGGAATAGTGAGTCACCCACCCCTCAGGTTCGGGCATGGCCTCGACTATTTCGATGGGGGTCGGGCGCGGGGCTGATATCTGCAATGCAGGCCGGCCGATGTCGCCTCCGTTCCACCAAGTGGTCAAACGATTCCGAACGTCGTTGATGTCTTCACGGTACTTCAAGCTACTCATTGTTGCCTCCTTTGTAAAATAAGTCCGTCGAGTTGCAAACCGGTTGCCACCTGCGGAGAGTATAATACTCCGGCATGATTTCCGCAACAACTCCAGCTTGAATACATGCGCCGTAATCGCTCCATATTCGCCCGTATTCGCAATGTTTTCGTTCCTTCCAGCACCTAGGCTATCTAATCATTTTCGATGCGTTAACAGATAACTAATCCCGATCGGTGAGCGTGAGTTCGTACTTCGGCCGAAGTCGTTCGATAACAAAACCGGCCAGATAGCCCGCAGCTCCTGTGATCAGGATTTTCTTGATTGTCATGTGAGTTTCACCTCTCAGATGTCCTGTTGTGTAGTCGTACTACGGCTTCCCAAATTCGTAGCTTTCATTCGACCCACGTATCATCAAACGCTTGTGAATCCATTTGAGGAGTTCACGACGTGACCTCGAACGAGGTCGCACCGATATTAGATAGAATTAACATGGCGTTTCTGTTCTGACGTTCATTACATTAGATCGCTAACCTGGACGAATCTACCGCTACCACGACTCCTGACCGCCGCCTCTACCAGTGCAAGTGTGTGCATCGCATCAGCAAAGTCCGACCGGATCAGCGACCGATTCCCGGTTTCAATTGCATGTAACCAGGCGCCAATTTTATCCAGACCCAAGCTATTTTTAGCCGGCACAGGTTCTTCAAAGTCATCTCCATTAAGATAGCCGGTGATTCGCCGGCTACCCATGTGTGCCTGGAGGCGTAGATGAGGACCAATGACCTCGAGATCAAATCCCCCTCTTTCGGTGCCACAGTGATTGGTATGTGTACCGAAGACACCGTTATCAAGCTCGTAAGTCATCTGGATGGCGTTTTCGGCATCGAATTCGGTTCGATCCTCCGCCATGTTCTTAACTGCTAGTGCATGTGCTTGCACAGGTTTAGGGTCTCCCGTAACGAAGCGAACACAATCGAGTAAATGAATTGCCTGTTCAGCGATAGGACCACCACTGATTTGGTACTGTAAGAACCACGGTGGCATCCGAAAATTGAGGTAATAATCGATGGTACAAACAGTACGAACTAGATGGACCACTTCACTCGCAAGCAGATACCTCAACCTTTCATAGATCGGTGCATATCGAAGTTGAAAACCAACAGCGGCAATCCCTTCAGCTTTCTCGATGTGTTGCAAACAAGCCTGTCCTTCACGCAGGTTTAATGCTGGCGGCTTCTCGATCATCAAGGGGATGCCGCGTTCACAAGCTCGCCGCACTGGCTCCAGACGTACCGGTGGAGGGGTCGTGATAATCACGCCATCTAAGTCGCAATCGAAGAATACACCAAGCTCATCCGTAGCAATTTCTGCGTCGGTTTCCGTTGCCATCTGCTGCGCGGTCTCCGGGTGAATATCTTGAACGGCAACAACTTCGGCCCCATAAGCAACAACGGTTCGCTGATGAGCCCCCCCCATTCTACCTGCACCAATAATTCCAATCCTTAAGCTACTTCGGTTCATTGTCTGTTTCCTTGTGACATATGCGCCTAACACATAAAATACGATTCGTCATGCGACCTCGTGATGTAGCGACTCACACTATACTTCATTTTCATCGGAGGGTTGCGGCTGCGGCCGATCCACTTTGCGTTTCAATATGATGGTAAACGGATACCTTCGATAAATGGCAGCTTTACCTTTATCAAGCAACTTCCTGGCCCGTGCAGCATCACACGGGGAAAGCGGGGTTTTATCAGTATCCAGTACAAATGCTTTCAAAATAACAGTTTCCTGCTAATCGCTGACCCGGATAAATCCGAATCAGGTAATGGTCACCTCGTCAATGTTATCAAGCGGTTTGATGTACTTGACACTGGCTTCATATCCAGTACGCCTGTTTAATCAAGTACCGCAGAGCATCGAACTGGTGAAGTATTCGATGGTGCCTATATATTCGCTCGTAACGTAGTTTAAAACTAAGACTGGTTAGCGCCGAAACACCAAATAATCGGGGTTTCACATGAACCATGTTGGATCGCTAACCCTAACATCGCCGGGGTGAATTCCCCGGGCCAACCTTGTTTCACATGAACCATGCTGGCCCACAATCCCCTCATACCAAAAATGGCAAAATCCATCAATTTCAGCTTCCGTCAACCTCCAGTTCTGCAAAAACCCCAGGGGGTTGACGGAAGTTTGATATGACCATTTGACCATCGCGAAAACACGCTCATCAAAGGAACTCCAGCCCTACGAAACCCGAAACGGTTTCACCTCTTTGGGCGTTCACCCTACTAACCCCCTACAAATTCGGGCATACACCCTACAACACCCTACTGAGGTAAAAGCTTTGAAAAACCAAAGAGTTACCATCATGATGAGCCAAGAATACCGTACTGCAATTGAAGAAAAAGCGAAAGTTGCAGGACTAAACATCTCAGCCTATGTACGCCATTGCCTTGACCAACACCACAAAACCCCCGATCCACCCCCTACAAAATCGGGTATTTACCCTACCGATATCCTACAATCAGAATTGGAGCAGAGGAACCAACAAATAAATATCAAAGATGAACAAATCGAAGCTAAAGATCAACAAATCGACAAACTTCAACAAGCACTCGATCAGCAACAACAACTTCACGCGGTCTCCCAAAACACCGTCGAGGCTCAAAGACTTCAGCTAGAAGAAGCGAAACGTCCCCAACCGTTACTGGCAAGACTCAAGGCTGTATTTGCACCTGATTAAACCACAACTCCAGCTTGAAGACTTGCGCCGTAATCGCTCCATATTCGCCCGTATTCGCGATGTTTTCGTTCCTTCCAGCACCTAGACCACTTCAGCTAGAAACAAGCACAAACACAGACAGAAGACCTGGGTAGGCCTAAAAATATCTGGCAAAAACTATGAATGGTATTTGGATCTTAATATAGAGTGCCTGACATGAAAGACAAATTTACCTTCATACTTAGAAACCGGGACTTGTCGGGCTTGTGA
>Ga0066833_10001231_pt1 | contig 10399 bp, 17 predicted proteins | sample ETNtaG_13_FD_66728 | JGI IMG/M metagenome (GOLD analysis project Ga0066833, IMG submission 66728) | Marine microbial and viral communities from oxygen minimum zone, Eastern Pacific Ocean - ETNP201306PF47B | ecosystem: Environmental > Aquatic > Marine > Oceanic | place: Pacific Ocean: Eastern...
TTCTTTATACCTCATGCTTACTACTCACTATATTAATTGCGTCTTGTACTGTATAAAGTTCTTCTGCTTCTTTATCTGGTATTTCAATGTTAAATTTTTCTTCATATGCCATAACAAGTTCAACCACATCATATTCATCTGCCCCTAGGTCATTAACAAAATGTGCTTCAGGTATAACTTTTGATTCATCTACTTTTAGATGCTCTGCTATTAATTTTTTTACTTGTTCGGCTAGTGCCATTATTTTTCTTTTTTAAATATAGTCCATGCACCGTAAGCCAAACCTGCTACTGCGGCCCATTTTACTAATGGTGCAAAGAATAGAACAATCAAGCAAAGTACAATTAGTACTCCACCATCTAAACTTGTTCTTTCTTTTGCTCTATCTTCTATTTCATGTAACAAATCCATAATATATCTCCTTTATCCTGCGTGGACGTGTGTTGCGCCACGTTCTTTTCCAATTCTAGCAATTTTAGCCATTCTCATTACTACATCTTGGTAGTAACCTTCTCTTTTACCTACGTCGATAAATGCTCCTCCACCTGAATGTTTAGTAACGTCATCAGGTTCTTCTGGAGAAGGCTTATCTATTGACCCTTGTAAAAATTGTGTTGCTTTAGCAATAAATTCGTTAATAGGAAGTGTATCTTCTGCGTTATACCCTAATACATCCATTACATCACGCATATTTGCATTTGACAATGATAATTCTTCTTCTGGTTTAAAATCCGGATTTGGTTTAGGATCTTTATCGTATGGCCAATCTCTTTTATAGAAATCAGGTTCGTAATGAGGTTCACCACCAGTTACTGAATCCCAATATCCTTTTTCTTTGTTGAATGAGGACGCGGAAAATGACATACTTTCCCTAATGGTTTTTTTAATTTCTTTGAATCGCATACACTATTTACCGTCTTAGGGTCATACGTCTTAACCCTTGGAAGTGGTATGATTTTGCCACTTATAACATCTTTTAACCAGTCAATGTATTTCATAGCCAAGTTACATAGTATATAATTAAAATATATGGTCGTAAATAGAGAGTTAAAACAGTTACTTGAACATAATTCATTCAGTCAAATCGATGATCCTGCACTTATAGAGCATATAAACACATTTTCATTGGTAAAATATAAGGATAGATCCGATGAACATATTAAAAATGCTATGGTTGATGTACTGTTGTCTAGTGAATTAAATAGTTTTGTTAATGTTCATCAATATAAGTTTCAAGAAATTATTATAGGTGTAACACAATTTATTGATAGTTTAATAATGAAACATGGTTTGAATAATATTCAAATATTAGAACATGATTACAAGTATTATCATAGACTGCAACCTGACATACAGTTTGCACAAGTAGGAAATCTAGAACCAAATGGACATTTAATTATGAGTATGCCGTTTGCTGGACATTGCAGTAAACATAAACAAATGGAACAAATAATAGAGGAATGCAATCAAAAAAGTATTTCTGTACATCTAGATTGTGCATGGATGGGCACAGCAAAAGATATTAATTTTGACTTTGGAGCAGAGTGTGTTAAGAGTTTTGCAATGAGTTTTTCAAAACCGTATGGTTTGTACTGGAACAGGGTAGGAATTAGATGGAGTAAAAATTATGATGAAACTGATGCTGTAACAATTTTTAATAATTTTGATATGTATAATTCAACTTTGATTAGGGTTGCATATCATTATTTGATAAATTTTAACATAGATTATCTGTGGAACAAATATAGAAAAGCATACGAGCAAGTATGTAAAGAAACTTATACGTTTCCAACAAATATTGTTTGGTTAGGAAAAGATGTTAGAGGTCAATTAATTGGAATGGGACCTGCTTTACTCAACGTATGTGTGTCCAACTAAACATTGTTTAGTTTTAAATCCATCAAAACTACCACTGGTATGTAAAAGGTTACTATCAAACCAAACTAAAGCACCGTAATTCCATATATGCCTTTGTTTAACATTTACTTTTTTTAAATCTTCCGGTAGGCAATGACTTAAAAATGAATCATGATATTGTAGTGCATTTTCTTCTTTGTTAATCAATTCTGGCGGGATTCTTCCAGCACCTTGCCCTCCACATTCATCAAATACTACTGTTGATGCAAGATTACAATTTGTTTCTATATTATCTACAGAACAAGGAATTAAAAAAGTAAAAAGAGGCTTTCCAGATAAGTTTAAATTTTTATGCCAATATTCATCACTATGAATATCAAAAGGTACGTATGAATTGTTGAAACTTATAAAAACTAAATTGAAATCACCAAAGTATTTGTATAATTTAGGTTTGATAATTTTTTGTATCCAAGGGTAAATGATACTAGTATGGTCTGCTCCATAATGATCTGCCGCCTTTATATAATCATCACCACCGGTGCCATATCCAATAGTTTTAGACATTTTCAATAAAAATTTTTTGATATGTTCAATATCATCTTTTGAAAAAATATTTGGAATGTGTCCAGTATTTTTAGTAATGTTTAACATAGATATTATTATATAGTGGTCTTAGGCAGTGGCTTTTTGATATTGTTTAAGTCCGTTTACAACCACATCTAATGAGTCTTCATCTGCTTGGTATTTTATGCCAAATCCACCACGTGATTTCCATCGTTCAACATTTACACCACGATCATCTATTAGTATATTTGGTGTACCGTTTGGTTGTACGGCAAGTGATTCTTTTCTACCTGAAATAATTATTTCTTTTGGTTGTGGATTTAATTCTCTTGTTATCCATACACGTTTCCATTTGGCAGAATTCTCTTTGTCACCACGTAATGGACTTGACAGTATTGTATATTCGCCTCCTGTATATTTTGTAATAAGTTGCAATAATTTGTCTGCTGTTTTTATTTTAGGTAGTCTATTAAAGAAATCTGTACCAACCATTTTGTTTAATGTTGGATCAATTGCGGCTCTTGGTATTTTTCTGTAATTACCTGATTCAATACCGGCTAATTTTGCGTATTCCGAAAAGAAATCTGCTAATACACCATCCAAATCTACATAAACAGTTGGTTTGTTTTGTTCAGATTGTTCGCCAAGTTTTCCACCAATTTTTCCTAGGCCCATTTTATCACGCACATGAATCCAGGTTCTGTATGTTGCGTCGTGATTTGGTGGCATATATTTCTCAAATGTTTTGTAATCATTTGCAATAACGGCATCTCTTACTTTAGTTGCACTTGCACCTTCAACACCTACAGCATCTGGATCACGTACACCTGCTGATTCTACATTAATAGTGTCAAATGCGTATTCTTTTCCATTGTATGAATTTAATAATTTGTCAAATGATGCTACTCTGTCATCTCCAACAACCATTGTTACATTTTTTGTCATCGTTGCCAATCTTTGCATTATTTGTATGATTGTTTTAAGAGAAGGGTTGTTTACAATGTGCCATTCATGTTCTGGAAACAATAGTCCCATAAGTCTTATTTTTGTATCTGGATCTAATGGGTTTCTTTTCTTATCATGTGTGCGAGTTGGAAAGATTTTATATATTCCTCCACCTTTGGCTACTGCATCAAGTAATTTTTTGTGGCCAATGTGTGGTGGGTTAAATCGTCCAAATGTAAATCTAATTGGTTTTGATGATGTTTGTTCTACTAGGTCGTAGAGTTTCATTGCTACGCCTCCTGTTTTTGAGGGTCGCCTTGGTAACCTGTCGCTGTTGAATATTCTCCTGCTTGAATCGATTCGTAATGTTCATCAGCCATACTTTTTGCTAGTTCCATACGTGCTTCTTTTGGAAATTGTTGTCCTACTGTACCACCAAACTCTTTAACATATTTTTTAGCACCTTGATCTACTAGGTATTGCCATAATTTAGGTGCCAATTTATGATCATATACACCTCGTTTTAGTTTACGGATTATGTTTGTGATAATTGGCATAAACATTTGTCTATATAGGTCACTATCATTCATAATATATAGATCAAGTTCACGTTTCTCGTGTTCCCAATCTTGACCATCATAATTTTCTTTGATTTCTTGGTACCTCATTGTGTTATATTTATTTGATTACAGTAGTAAACTCTAGTCCATGCATTGTACCTACAAATATATTACTTGCTGGGTCTTTGCGTGTTAAATTCAGTGGAATTTTATTATTAATAAGCACTCTTAGAAAATCCCCTCTAAAATTTATTATTGTTGCTGTTGCTTCAGTGTCATTGTCTGTGTTGTGTATTTTAATTTTTGCTCCGTCATCAAAATTCATATTTTAATCCTGTTGATGCATTCCATGTATCACCATCACTGTTTGCATAGTTATTATTATATCCAATATTAAAATTAAAATCAATATTATCAGTGATATCTTTATTCCATCCTAACATAGCAGTTGTTTGTCTATTGTTTGGCTCTATACTAACATTATAGTTACTGTAATTATAACTACCATTGCTGTTAACACTAGTCGCTAAATCAACATTTAAACTACCATTGCGTACTGCTAAAGGTTGTCCAATTGTAAATGTAAAGTCGTTTTTAGCAAATCCTAAAGTCCAAGTATCAGATACAGCATTACCATTTGTGATTATACTATTACTTGTTCCATTAATATTAGAATATCCAACATCATATTTGAATATCAAACCTTCTTTATTGCAATTAATTCCAACATATTGCGTTGTTGAATTCCCTAATTCTAATGCACCACTTCCTCCAGTACCTAAAAATGAATTAAGTTCTTCCATATTGCCTAAAGTGTATCCACACGTTCCTTGGTTGAATCCTAATGATATATTATTTGTATTTCTATCATTCACTCCAATTGTATATCCGTTATAGTTTATTTCTTGCATACCACTAAATGACTTAAAGTTGTGATTTAATGTTAATGCATTATCATTTTTAATTACTGCTTGGTTTAGATCAACATAATAGTCTCTATTATATGAATCTACAATCATTGTTGAGTCAAATGCACTTATAGATGATAAACTGTCACCTACTGTACTGCTAGTCATCATTGATGTTCCACTTAGGTTGGCTGTACCACTTGAATTACTAATAGTTGACGTACCTTGTGGGTTAGTTGCGGCATCTAAATTAAGCATACCATTTCCATATACTTCATCAATACCAGGAGCACCTAAATCAGTTGCTGTTGTAAACAATAATGAAATAATTTGATCTGCGTTTAGTTGTGGCCACGCCTGTTTTAATATAGCAATGGCTCCTGTAACATGAGGTGCCGCCATCGATGTTCCACTTCTTACTTGAGTATCAGTATCACTGTCAGAATCTAGTGAATTTATAGTTTCACCTGGTGCAACAATATAATAATTTTTTGTTTCATATACATCAGCACAACCAGTTACATTATTATTGTTATCTTTTGTAACAGTTTGGCAGAAGTGTCCTGCTTTGTTCGACCAAACTGACATTGTACCGTTATTGTTTACTGATCCAACAATAATCATTCTGCCACTTAAAATTAAGTCACCATTGCTGTCAACGGCTGTTGTATAAATGCCAGGTTCCGCGGCAAATTCTATCCCGTCATTACCTGCAGAGTTTACTATAATCATTCCTTTGTCTGTAGCATCTTTCCATTCAATTACATCGCTATTTTGCCTTAAATTATATGATGTATTAGTATGATAATAATAATTGTTTGTACCATCGTTAACTGTACTGTATCCGTCATATCCATCAACATTACCGATGAAAAAGTTATCATAAGTTGAATTGGCTGATAAGTTTGCTACAATTACACCATTATCTGCCATTTCTTCTGCCACATCTGCGGCCATACTAATATACACATATGGTCCTTCACCTATTCTTGCACTATGTATTTCTGCGTTATAAGCCACACCATGTATTAATGAATCATTTTTTTCTGCGGCAATAATACCTGCAACATGAGTACCATGTCCATGTGTATCTGTGCATCCATCACCATAAAATGTATTATATGTTGTTGAACTCATATTATCATCTATATCATCATGGGTACATCTTACACCTGTATCTAACACACCAACTTTAACGCCATCTCCTGTCCATCCTCTAGCATAAGCATTGTCGGCATTTATAGCCGCTAGTGATCCATTAGTACCTGCATACTCATCTGTTTGATAGTATTCAGGTGTGTTAGTGTTTGCAGTAGTTGTAGTTGATATTACCTCACTTGAAGATGATGTAGTTACAATATTTTCTGTTGTAGTGACATCACTATCTGTAATTGTTTCATTAACATCACTTGTTAATGTTACTGTGTCTGCATCACTTGATGATGTTGTAACAATGTTTTCAGTTGCTGTTGTAACCACAGTATCACCTGTAGTTGTAGTTGTTGTACCATCAGTCCAATTATAAGTTGTAACCGGAGTTGTATTTGTAGTTGTAGTTCTTACTACTGTTGATGTTACTGTTGTTGTTCTTGTTACAGTTGAATATGTTTTAGTATTTCTTACGTGAGTTGTTAAAACTCTTGTACTTCGTGGTGTAGTAGTTGTTACCGTTGTTGTTCTTGTTACAGTAGTTGTTGACGTACCATCGCCATTATCAACAGTTGTTGATGAATCTGAATAACTTGATGATTGTGTAGGGTCACCATCTGAGGTTGTTGTGGTAGTCGATGATGACCCGTTCGTTACCTCTGTTGAAATCACAGCATTTGCGTCTGTGTAAGAGGAATTTGTTACAGCATCTGCATCACTTGTTGAAGTTGTTACAGTATTTGCTGTTGATTGTGATACCAAGTTAGCCGTTGTTGTTTGTGATATAATTGAATTTGCAGATGATGTAGTTACAATATTTTCTGCTGATTGTGAAGTTGTATTATCACTGTAAGTTGTTACAGTTGATCCATCGGTATATGTTTTTACAGTTTTTTCACGAGTAATAGTTGTTGTAGTTCTTGTTATGGTACTATTGGTTACAGTTGTTCTAGTTATAGTTGTAACAGTTGACCCATTTGAGTCTAATGCAGTTGTAGTCGCATCTGTGTATGATGTAGTTATAACCGGGTCGCTATCTCCAACATTTGTGCTTACTGTTTCTGTCGTAGTAGTAGTTGTAAGTAAATTACCTACTACAGTAGTTGATAATACGGTAATAACTGGTTCACCAACAGATACGATGTCAGTTGTTACAGTTGTTGATGTTGCAGTATCATTAACTGTTTCTGTTTCGCCATTGTTGTATGTATAAGTGGTGTAAGGTGTTATAGTAGTTGTAGTGGCTCTTGTTACAGTACTTGTAATCGTCGTAGATCTTGTCACAGTTGTTACAGTTGATCCATTTTCATCTGTAGTTATAGTAGTTGAATCTACATAAGAACTTGTTAATACAGGGTCACTATTTGTTACAGCAGTTGTTGATGCTTCACCTGTTGCTGAATCGGTTTCTAATACGCATACGTCTCTGGCTGTTTCATGCGTTTGCTTTAAAGTTGTAACAGTAGAAACTTTAGCCAGCATTCTTTTGTATCTAGAATCTGCCCTAACTGCCGCCTGTAAACCTGGGTCTATACTATCTATGATGGTATTAATTTCTGCCCATTTAGTTAATAGACTCTGAGTTTTAGTTATTTTATTAACGTGGGCAGTATATTGATCGTTAGTACAATAATTGGTTGGTCTTGCCATTGTACTTTTTGACCACGCCACTATTGTTAGTATTAAAATTAGTGTTATAACATTTATAATTAGATATTTTTTCATAATCCTAAATCATCCAATGCTTCGTCGATTTCGCTTAATGTTTGTTCTGCATTTGATGGTATTCCTGGAGGAGGATCATTAATAATCGATCCGGGACTTCCCCCACCTCCACCACAGGCTGTTAAAGATAGTATTAAGAATAACAATACTACCACTTTACTGTATTTCATTTAATATCCTTTCAATGGTTTTTATATGTTGGTGCATCATTTCAATATACTGTGAACCAAGTTCACTATAATCAAACAATGTATCTGCTAATGCATGAACATCTGTTCTATTTGTTATAGTCATATATGCTCTTACAATTCTTAAATCATTATAAGCATGATGAGAATTAAGTAATAGCAAATAGTCAGCAACAGAATCGTCTACTGTTTTATAGGCTTTAACTCTAAAGTTTGCTTTTAAATTATTTTTAGGTTTAATACCAATGTCTTTTTTATTATAAGTTCGTATTCCAAATAAGTTATTACCTTGTTGTGCGAATCTTGATGACCCCCACCCAGACTCTAATGATGCTTGAGCAATCACTAATGCAATAGGTATAGTATTAACTCTTCGTAAAAGATCACTAAGATTGTCGCCACCATAAATTAGTTGCATTTTTGCTAAAAATTCTTCTGTTTCAGGTTGTAATGCAATACCAAGGCTTTCACGTTTTTTTATTTGAAGAAGTATATATCTTTGCTGTTCTACTATATTGTTTTGTCGTTCAATTATTGGTAATAGCCATTGTACAAATTCAGTTTTGCGTTTTTGTTCATGCATTGTAATGAATTTGTTAGGAACTTTCCATACAATTTCGCCAAGAACTGTTATCTTTAAATTTATTGCTTTATAACTTGGTGGCCAAGCATATGACTTGACTGCTATAAAGAATACGAGAATGAAAACAATAAACCTCATACCCTTATTATAGAATATAATGGCTTGTTGTCAACCTATCTAATTGGTAATTTGGTTTTTAAAAACAGACCAGCCGGCCCAGTTTTTATAGTGTTTTGTATCGGATTTATATTGGAAAAGAAACTGGTTTTGTGCATTTGTGTCATAATGTTGCATAAACCATCCTTTGCATTTTGCTTCAAGATAACTTACAAGTTCATAGGTTTCCATATCTTCGTTATCTATGTTAATAGCATAAACTGTACCGTCTGTGGTATTAAACTCTTGCTGTGTCAATTGCTTTGATGGCATCTTCGTACTTTCTTATTAATGTTTCTACTTTTAATGTATCTGTTTTATCCAACCATGTTACAGAAGTCATCATAGGCAATCCATTTACACCTGTTGGAAATTGATCTCTTTGACCACCATATGATGCATAAAACAACCAAGGTTTTTGTTGCCACATTTCTCTTGTTTGTATAGGTGACATCATTGCTAAAACTGGAAATACAGTACCAAGGTTTTTTCGTTCATCGTCGTTTAAATGGTTAGATGTAAAAATTTCTTTATTTACAATCCCTTTAGCGATTTCTTTAAGTTCATCCAGAGATCTTGAACGATACTTGGTATTTCTAAGTTTAATCTTTGTCGTTTTGAATGTCATCTTCAACTTTAGATAATATTAATTCTAAAAATTCTAGCATTATTGCACCTATTTCTTCATTAACAGCAGTATTGGCTCCTACATTTTGTGTAATAAACGTATTTTGATCATCTATGTTATTATCTAATGCAACCACATTATTGTTAAGTGAAATAATTCTAGTTTCTAGTTTGTTAATTGTTTTACCTTGGAAATATACCATACTTACCAAGCCAATAATTAATATTAATCTAACTGCATCTAAAATTCGTTCTAAAGTTGTATTCATAGTTTATAATACTATAAACCACAAATATCGTCAACCGTTATGGTAATTTTTCTATAAATTCCAAGTGTTTCTTGAGTTTTTCAAGTTGTTCTATTAATTTGGTATTTTCCAGTTTTAGACGTTTTACTTCTGCTTTTAGTTCAGTTGATTCTAGTGAATACTGTTCCGCCATATATTGGGCGGTGTGTTTATTGTCGTATAGCATACAGTATTATATGCCGGAAAACTCTATCTCAAAATCTTTTGTTGGAAATACTTTAGCAAGGACATCGGCAAATTTTTCAGCATCTTTATCTAATGCGTCAACATCTAGTTTTGATTCATATACAAAGTGTCCTTCATCTGTAGTATAAGTTGTTAGTACAATTTCATCTGTTGCTTCGGCTAAAAATCTGTCTAATCCTTCATTTACTGCTGTACCAAATACCATAGCAAAATTCTTATCTTGTGAGTCATCTTTAAATATTGCTCTTACAAAATGAGTATTATACATGATTAATAATTGTAAAGTACTTTACTAACTACCCCAGTTCCTGATGCATCTGTTGAGTCGAATTCTACCCAAGCACGGATATAGGTAAGATTACCAGTAAAATTATATGCCGCTACTCGATTTGTTCCTCCGGTACTATCATTATAGTCAGTTGTAGGCCCTGATAGTGTTAAATTTGCCCAATCATTGTCACCTGGAGTTTTAGACAATGTACCTTGTATACCAACTTGTCCTACAAAGCTAGACAAGTAAAATGCCACAGTATGTAAACCGTCTGTAAAGCCGTAATAACCATCTGCTTTATGTTTATCCCCATAGACTGTGGTAGTTGTACCACCCGATGGGTGTGATGTAGATCCTAGTATAGTAATACTT
>Ga0066833_10001246_pt1 | contig 10346 bp, 9 predicted proteins | sample ETNtaG_13_FD_66728 | JGI IMG/M metagenome (GOLD analysis project Ga0066833, IMG submission 66728) | Marine microbial and viral communities from oxygen minimum zone, Eastern Pacific Ocean - ETNP201306PF47B | ecosystem: Environmental > Aquatic > Marine > Oceanic | place: Pacific Ocean: Eastern...
GCGTTGAGCTCTTCCACAAGGTTTTCCGACCGCTGCTGTTCGAGGCTATGAGGCCACCCTCGCCCTATGAGCCCCCGCCGGTTGGAGTCACTCCCGATGAACACCTCAGAAAATGTGTCGATGGACTGGATGCCATCTTCAGCAAAAACGGGCATGAAATTGCGGCCATGATCTTAGAGCCGCTGGTGCAGGGCGCGGCCGGTATGCTGATGTCCCCGCCTGGATACCTGAAGGCAGTTCGTGAGCTGTGCACGCGGCATGACATCCTGATGATCGTGGATGAAGTCGCGACTGGTTTCGGGCGGACAGGCAAGATGTTCGCCTGCGAACATGAAGGCGTCACGCCGGATCTGATCACCATTGGCAAAGGGCTGACCGGCGGTTACCTGCCGGTTGCGGCCACCGTGGCCACGGAAAAAGTATTCTCAGCATTTCTCGGCGAGCATTCGGACTACCGCACCTTCTTTCATGGACACACCTTCACCGGCAACGCGCTCGGCTGCGCGGTCGGTCTGGCCAGTCTGGACGTCTTTGAGGAAGAGAAGGTGCTCGAGAATCTGCAGCCCAGAATTGGGTTATTGGGCAGACGCCTTCACGAGGATTTCAAACGCCACCCAAACGTCGCGGAGACCAGGCAGTGCGGATTCATGGGAGCGGTAGATCTGGTGAAGAGCCGTGAACCGTACGAAGAATTCCCAGGAGACGAGCAAGTGGGCATGAAGGTCTGCGTCGCCGCGCGCAATCACGGCATCCTGATTCGACCTCTTCGGAATACGCTTGTCATCATGCCGCCGCTCTCCATCAGCGAAGAAGAGCTCAATCGATTGCTGGATGGGATCCTGGCGGCAATGGCCGATGTGCTGGGATAATCTTCATCGCAGTTTTCGACTCTCTCTTTCTTAACCTGATCCGAGTGAGGCCAAGATGGATCTCTGTCGTTACTTCCGATACTTCCTCGTCAGTTCAAGATAATTGGTGAAGGAGTAGTAGACGATATTGATGCCCATCTGGAATGCACCACGGGCCATGCGGGGGTTGAGCCCTGAGTGGCCGGACTTCCATGCGTCGTTGATATCGCCGGGGTGGTAGAAGATGACCCATCGGCCCTTGTGTTTCATGCCGAGGGCGCGGCGCCCGCCGTGGTGCCAAAGTGGGGGAGCTCCGTTGGGGAATGCATAGGGCATCTGGAAAAGCGGATCGTCATCTGAAATCACAAGCAGTTTCTTATCCGTAAAAACACGGCGTGCGAAACTGTGGAAGCTGTGATTCCAGGAGGGGCCGCCGCAATCCGCGAAGAGCATGCCGCCATCGATGAGGTAATTACGCATGATTTTGACATCGCGTTCCGAGACGCTGATGTGGGCGTTACCGGTCATGTAAACGAAGGGTGGCGCGTACCCTTTGCGGTATTTCTTCAGAAGCCGGATAGCGTGGCTCTCGCCGTAGCGGCGTACTTTGAATCCGGTCAGGCGATGGAATTCTTCGAGGAAGTTAACGTCCGCGCGGCTGAGGTTGTCCATGCCGTCGTCCCAGTATCGGCCGTTGTATTCCATGCGGATGAAACGGACTTCGGCGTTTTCCATGCCGTCCGGCCAGCCCCCTGTCTTGCCTCCACCCGCACCCATCTTGCCGGCGCGGGCGTTGGGGTCGGCCCTGTAAGTGAGCTCCGTTTCTTCCATCACCTGCTTCAAGAGCTCGGAATCGTCGATATCCGGCTGATGAAAATAGATCGGTGAGTCTGGATTCAGGATGTACTGCTTCTTCTTTTTCTTCTTGGGCTTGACTACTTTCACCAGGGCGACGACCGGATTACCGCTGCCCTTCGGTACCCGGTAGTCTTCGACACATCCGACAAGCCGCAGCAGGAACGGGATGAGTATGAGCACGGCGAAATGCGAGAACACGCTGCCGAGGAGACTCTTGCGATACTCGGGCTCGCGCCCATGGCTGCGAACGTTTTCCACTATCTGGTCCCCGGTGGCCGGCTCGTCCTCGTGCTCGCGGGTGTAGAGATTGATCACGTCGCGGCGCCAGAGGTTGACGTGTATCAGCAAGACCGTCAGGACAAGATAGCTATACGGAAGGACAAGTTCACAGGTCCAGTAAAACGCCATCACCTTGTCCGGTTTAATCCCCCATGCGGCGAGTTCGTTGGCGTAAATCAGCTCCACGCAGCGGTCAGCCGCGTAGAAGTAAAAGATGTAAAGAAAGTAACAGGCCCAGCACGAGAACCGCAGCATGGCCAGCGAGTATCGGCGCCGGTGCAGAATGCCGGGCAGGATTGAGATCAGAAGAATGCCTGCGACTACGGCCGCGCAGACAGCCACCGACCAGATGAGGCTGGGGATGCCTTCGAGCGCGAAGAGTCTGCCGACTTCCTGGTTTTCGTTAATGAAGCCCTCATAAATGGCAAACCGCAGATCCACCGCCTTTCGGGCCAGATGGCAGCCCAGGACTCCAAGCGGAGCACACAGAAGGAGTGAAAGAAAGCTGGTCTTATTGGTTCTGTCAGGCACGAAATAATTCGTAATGAGTGATAAGTCTGCTGGCCTGAACCCGGGTATCGGTCAATCGAGAAGCCGTTCAGGAGCATCGACCAAGCTTGAAGACTGTCTGGCCGAGGCTGCATGCTCCCTCCGAGGCCCGCAAAGATAGCCTCGCTTTGCGGGACCCGAATCCGAACTGTTTGTGGTGGTCATAGCCGAAGCAGGAGTCCCGACACCAGATTGGTCTCTGAAGAGCCCGGCTACGTGGACCGAGGGCCTCAATTCGTGTCGTCGATGGAGATGCCTATGTCATCCGGGTTACGTGGGATTTCTTCTGGCTTGGCTTTCTCGGTTATGTCCTTGATGACTTGCGGCTGATCGCTGTTGCCGTTGGAGGTCTTCGTTTTGTCGTCGGCCCCTTTGTCTGTGCCTGTCTCTGACTCGTCCTTTCCTTTCTCTCCTTTCGCTGCCTCGGCTTTTTCTTTGGCGGCCGCCTCTTCAGCCCGCCCAACTGCCGCGTCACGATCGGCCTTGAGTTTGGCTTTCTCAGCCTTCAGCGCTTCTTCTTTGCGCTTGGCTGCGCCCTCAGGATCGATGTAGGAATCGCGGATGTAGGGGTACGAAGTGCCGGTCACAATGACGGCATGGATGACGATGGCCAGAATGATGAAGCTGGTCGTGCTCGTCCGCGTGAAGCCATGGAGGAGCTCGTCAGGATTGTGGGTTTTGGGTTGGAGTGCGCTCATTGTTTAATCAGAGAAAAGGGGATGGATTGATGGAATGGTGGATTGATGAAATGTTGGAGGAATGGAAGACTGGAATGATCGAATGTTGGAATGATGGAATGGTGGGGCGTGGTAATTACAGGACTCTTCTCGCTGCGCTCGACTCGTCCGGCGTTGGCTCACTGCTCCAATACTCCATTCTTCCATCCTTCCATTCTTCCATTCTTCCAACATTCCACTTCTCTTCATTCCTCCTCCTTACCGCTGGCGTTAATCAACGCGCCGGCTTTGGAGATGGATTCGAGGACGGGTTCAAAGAATGCTTTGTCGATTTCGTTGTGGCACTTGAATACGACCGTTCGGCCCTCCTGGGTGGCCTTGTCTTTGATGAGAGCGGCGACACCCCATTCGATGGCTTCCGCATCGGGGACGGTCTGGCCGTTGAGAAATATCTCTTCGTCTTTGCTGATGGAGACTGAGACCGGGGACTCTTTGATGGTTTCGAGATCCTTGGCCGTTGGCGGGTCGAGTTTGACCGCAGATTCTTTCATGAAATTGCTGCAGACCATGAAAAAGATGATCAGGAGGAAGGCGATATCTCCCATGCTGGCCACAGGGACGTCTACAGGTCGTTTCTTGCTGCCTCGACGTCTACTCATTTGCCGCCTCCACTGGTGTCTTCTTTGACAATGGTGACGATGCCGCCGGCCGCATCAATGGCGGCCATGGACGCAAAGTAATTCTGATAGCTCGCCCGGCCGGTTGCCTCGAGCATTACCATTTTCTGCTGGGGGTCCTTCTTCTCGCCGAGATTCAGTTCCTTGAGCTTGGTGCGGAGCTCGTCCATGCTGACCGCGTTGCCTTCGAAGAGGACAATGTTGTCCTTGATGTTGACCGAGGGAATTTTGTCCTGCTTCTGTTCCGTTTTTTGGCCGGCGGGGATATCGGTGAGGAAGCCCTTGTGCTTGGTTAGCGAGGTGACCAGTATGAAGAAGATGATCAGCAGGAAGGCGATATCGGAAAACGCCTCCACCGGGAGCTTGTCGCTTCTGAATTTGCTCTTTTTCTTACGGGGCATGGCAGAGATGGTTAATGGTCAATAGTTGATGGATGCTGGATTCTGGATGCTCGATACTGGATTCTGGTTACTGGATACTGGATTCGATGCTCGATGCGAGAAAGGAGTCGCTGGCAGAATCGAGTATCCAGTATCCCTGCCAGCAATTGCATCACACGCAGCAAGTAATTCACAACAACACACTCCTTATGCCGCCGCGTGAATGGCGCTCATGGTCACGGTCTCCACGAGTTCTGAGGCGGCGTCTTCGATTTCGAGCTCGATGTTTTCGGACATGGTAGTAAAGATGTTGAGGGGGATGACTGCAGCCAGGGCGATTAGGAGCCCGGCCGCGGTGGTGATGAGAGCTTCGGAGATGCCTCCGGCCACAAGGGATGCATCAAGCGCGGCCGCGGAGGAAAGGGATTCGAACGAGCTGATCATTCCGAGGACGGTCCCGGCCATGCCGAAGAGCGGTGACGCGTTGCCGATGGTGGCGAGGATGCTGAGGCGCCTTTGCACCGCGTTCATCGCATGGAGAGAAAAGTCATCCATCGACTTTGCCATGATGCTGCGGATGGCGTCGGGCTTTTCGTTAACAGACTTGAGTTTGGCGTAGGTCTGGAGTCCGACGAGCAGTACTGCGGAGACGGGGCCGGGGGTGCTGGCACACAGAGTGACGGCGTCTTCGTCGCGTCCTTCAGCGAGGAGGGTGAGTATCTCGGCACGAAGGGCGCGGACGTCAACCTTGTTGTTGCGCATGAAGGCAAGGCATCGGTCGATAAACACGCCCAGTGCGAGCACGCTGCAGATCATAAGCGGGAACATCATGTATCCGCCCTGGATAATCTTCTCAAGCATCCAAATTCTCCTGATAGATTTGTGCGAGGAGCTGGTATCCGTGTACGGGCGAAAGCCGGATGCGAGTAAGACTCTCGGCTTCAGCCGGTGCAAAGATCACTTCTCCCGTGATGTGGTTGTAAAGTGATTTGTAAAGATGGGTGAATGGAATCTCTTCGATAAACGGGCGGCGTCCGGCCGAAAAAAGAACGACTTCGCTCTCAGTGGCCGCTGCCCAGACGACGCCCCCGCTCAGCCAGTGTCCGACATCGACCGTGGTGTCGCATTTCGATAGAAAGAAGACCGGCCGGTCCCCAAGCGCTTCTTCTGCGGCCCTGTGCTCGGAACGGCTGAGGTGCTGGAATTCTTCGCCGTTCTTTTTGAGCGGCGTGGTGAACGGCGGCGGCAGCTCGAGCGATGCCCTTGAACTCTCCCGGACATCCACACCTTTATCCTTGAGCTGCGATGCGAAGGAATGATTCTCTTCCTCGAGCATGCGGATGCGGTCGGTCAACAGATCGATAGTACGTTTCTGTTGTGCGATCCGGTCTTCCGCCCAGTGTTCGGTTTTTGTATCCTGACTCATCGGCATGAGCTGGTGATCGTGAGAAGTTGCCCGCCAGCCGGCCAATGGCGACCAGCCAATTTGTGGTCGAGTATATTAGAAATATGTGACGTTCTGGCCAGCATTCACGTCTCGATAATATTACATTGGACGATGAACTTGTCGCGCCCATTCCTGAAAGGAGACCGTATGAAGATCGCCATCATGTCCGACTCTCATGACAATATCTGGAAGCTCGAGGCCGCTCTCGAAAAAGCCGCCGGTTCGGACGCCATCATTCACTGCGGCGACCTTTGCTCGCCGTTCATCATAGATCGGCTCGGCCGGCTCTCGAATGAGAAACCAGTGCACGTGGTCTGGGGCAACAACGAGGGTGACATCCGGCTGATGTGCAGGCTTGCGTCCGGCCATCCGCACATCGAGCTGCACGGACCGCTTGCGGAGCTGGACTACGGCGGCATTCGGATCGGTGTGAGCCATTACCCGGAAATTGCCCGACCGATGGCGAAGAGTGGACAATACGACCTGGTCTGTTACGGCCACGATCACACCGCTCACTGCAGCAAAGTGGGTGATTGCACTCTGACGAATCCTGGCGAGCTCATGGGGATGAAAGGTCAGACCACGATAGCTTTCTTTGATACGGAAAGCCGCGAGGTGGAGCATGTGGATGTGTAGAGGGGGCATGAAGGGCCTGAAAGCCAGCTACTTCTTTCCCACCTTCTCCTCAGAAAAGAGGATCTCACCAAAGCGCTCGGGAACGTGAAATCCCTGGACGATTGGGGCGGACCATGCCTGGTATTCCACGTGCTTCTTTTCGTGATCGATGCGGACGAAATTCGCGCGCCATATCTCTCCGGTTCTCGGTCGGAAGTCGAAAGCGAGGAGCGGGTCCTTGAGACGTTTACCTGAGCGGCTTTGCCACTTGTCTTCCTTTTCCTTTGCACGTTCCGGGAGGAGGGGCTGGGCGTAGATCGCAAAGAGCGGGATCTTCATTTCGATGGTCCATCCGACATCTTCGTCACTGCGATTGTCGGTTGTGCCATCGACGAAAACTCTGGCTTCCCAGCCGCGGCAGTCCCAGTTCACCAGGCCCTGAGAAGGCTTGAGGTTCAGGAGGTCCGTCATGGCGCTGTTGGCGTTGACCTCGAATTCCACGTAGTGCTCGGGCGCGTTGGGGATGGTGATGTAGATGCCGACGACATCCTCCTCCCAGAGGTTGTCATCGCGTTTCTCCTTGGACCCGTAAACATCTCTGTCTACACACTGGACCGCCTGGTAGAGATGTTCCTTGTCCCACATCATTTTTGCGGTGGTGGTGGACAGCGCGGCGAGGTGGCCGTCAGTCAATCGAATGGGTGGAGTGGCATCGCATCTTTTCCATGCGAGTTCCTTTAGCTCGCCGTCAATGTCGATTTTGCCTGTCGTTTTTTTGACGATGTACCTGGGGATGGGCCGGGCTTCATGGATGGCTGCTTCAGCTTCGCCCTGGGCAATGAAGCGGATGTAATCGATGCTGACCGAAGACTGGGTCTGAATGACCAGAACGACATTACGCCGTCCGCGCCAGGGAGTGAGGTCTTTAAGGTAGAACCGGGCCGCCCCCTTGCTGACTTTATGCCCGATGCGCAAGTATTTGATCTCTCCTTCTTTTGCGTGAGTATCGGCCAGGTAGACCTTGTATTCGCCATCCAGGCAGCTCATCTCGATGATAGGATACTGCTCGATATCCAGCGTCATGTAGGAACGTATCTCGCCATAAGCTTTGGTGGGATCGGTAGTCAGAACGGCGGCACCTTCAACGACTTTCACTTCACCTAACACCTCACGCCAGCCATCGAGATCGTCGAACTCCGTTCCGAGCGGAAATGCTGCCGGCATCAGAACAAGAGTGAATATGACGGTAGTGAGTGTTCTCGAGCTGTGAACCATCATTCGGATTCCTTAAGGCGCGAATGGAAGGAGGCTAATCGGTCCAGATCAGCTTCGGTGAAAGTTGCCATTTGGTATCAAAGAAACCAGCGACCAGCGCGTGATTTGTTGAGACGGCCTCGTCGAATTCGTTGTTGTAGACGATGAAATCGGGCAGCAGATCATACTTGTGATTTGAGCCGCGCTTCTCGCCCCAGTGGAGGCCGGATAACACGACGACGTATTTACTTTCATTTAGCGGATTGGGGTAGATCATCGCCAGGCCAGTGGCTACGGACCGGGGATATTTTTCTCCTGCGACCACGTATGAAGTATCTGTGATCTTAATTGGCAGTTTGTCGGCGATCCGCTCGATAACGCTGTTGGTATCCGGCTCGCCGAAGAGGATCAGATTGCGATTACGAATGTCCGCATCGCTGACCTGCGAATCATCTCTGGTCGGAGGCAGACCCTCGGCGTAGGCCCACCAGTCGGTAAGAAATTTGTCGACGTTGCCCGCGACCTGAAGCTTTTGGCCCGCGCTGCCTGTCGTACCGCGAACGACCGTAAATGGAAAATTGAAAGCTTCTGGGATAGGGCCACTGATCGTCACTGATTTGACGCGGCCAGTTGGCTCTGTTCCCACCTGAATTCTGCGGTCCTCTGGTATCGGTCCATCGTGGGCCAACTTGCCGTTTGAGATGACTTTGACCTTCTTGCCCTCGACGAGACCTCCCGGCAGATCCAGGTGATAGGCGCCGACATTTTCAGTCTTCACTTCAATGGACGAGCCCTTGACTTCGGCGGAGATTTTGGCCATGAGGCCCCAGTTTTCGAAACTGTCCAGCGTCACCCAGTGGGCCCGAGGAAAACGCAGAGAAAAGGTGTGATGCTGAACCACCTTCGGCGCATCGTCCCGGCGGAACTTCAGGAGGTTTTCAAAGGCGCGACGATAGACCGCGGCCTTGAAGTAAATGAAGTGCCCGAGCGAATCAGGGTCATAAAAGACTTCCGCGGGGCATCCGAATCCTTTGAGTTTTGCATAGATATCCCGAGCGTATTGGACCTTATTGATATGGTCGCCAAGCGCGTGCTGCATGAATGTGGGCAGGGCTCGAAGGCTCCCGCAGAGGTCCATCGGATTGTTGTATCCGATCATCCATTGCTGTTGCTTTGGCAGTTGCTGTTTGCCCGGGTAACTGAAGAGATCCTTCCAGAACAGGAACCAGTCGATCTGTCCGTTTATGGGGCCTATGGCTGCAAATTCGTGTGGCTGATGCATGCCTATTGACCAGACACCTCCTCCGCCCATTGAAGCGCCTATCAGGTAAATGCGGTCCGGGTCAATGGAATAATATTTCTGCGTCTGCCGAATAGACTCGAGGACGTCGATCTCGCCTACGTATTGAAAATCCGTGTTGCGGCGTCCGTGTGGCTGCAGAAAAACAAATCCCAGCTCATCTGCAATCGACAGCACATCGCTCGGACACAACCAGGGATCGATCTTGCTTGTTTCGGGCACCCATCCGTGAAGGAAAATGAACAGGGGCCACTTTTTCTCCTTTTCGTATTTCGCCGGCACATACACGTAATAAGGCTGCGCGGAGTCGTCATTTTCGGCGATGTATGCGCGCTCGACGATGGCACCTTTGTTGTCGGTGAAGGGATCTCGATTGGCATCAAAGAGTTCTGAAAGCATAGCCACCTCGGCGAGCAGCCTCTTCACTTTGCTGTAATCGCTCCGGCTGCTGAAACGCCGCGCCATGGTCATCAGAGTCTTCTTCAGTGCCCTGGTTGGATACACCTCGCTATCATCAAGGTGCAGCATGGCCTGATCGAGCTTCAACTTCGCGAGCGGGTAGAGGTGGTTGAAAAGGGCTTTCTTGTCATCAGACACGCCAGCTTTCTTTGCGGCCATGTCAGCGACGATTTTCTGCCCCTCTCGAAATTTCTGGATCGCCTGTTCGCGTGCAGTCTGTGCGAACATGTGAAAAGGCAATGCCGCTGCGAAGGCCCACAGTAGAACGGTCTGGCCTCGTGAATTCATAATTGTGGTTGGTTCTGTCGTGCGATAGGTGGGGGTGGTCGAAGTGTATTTTGGCGATGGATCCGTGTCAACGACCGTCGTCACAGCCGAACTGTCTGCTTTAGATTTTTCGTATTGAGAATGAGGTTTATCGATCATGGCACGCATGGTTCACATTCATTATCTTCTGAGCCACTGAGGTACGACTGGAAAAGGCCTGAAAGTCAGCTCCCTCGTCCACAGAACCAAGCTGATGCCTGCTATCATTGTTGAGTCCGGGAAAGACAAAGGGCGGGTGATCCCTCTGACGGGTTTCCCCGTGCTGATGTTCGGTCGCAACGAACATTGCCAGATAGTCTTCGATGACTATCTGGCCTCCAGGGTTCACTTTGTCGTTGATTCACAGAGTGGGCAATACCTGCTGATCGATCAGCAAACTCTCAACGGCACGTTCTTGAATGGGCGACGGATAGGGGCCGCGGCGATGAGTTACGGCGATTCGATTGTTGCAGGGGAGACGATGTTCAGTTTCGTGTCCGATGAGGAAAGCTCCCCAAAGGGCAGCCTGTTCGGGCAGGTCATCAATGACTACAAGATCGAGCGGCGGCTCGGACGCGGGACAATGGGGACTGTCTTCCTTGCCGAAAAGGAAATGCTGGGCCGAAAGGTTGCGCTGAAGCTGCTCACCTCCAAAACGCCGAATCCTCTAATCCTGGATCATTTCTATTATGAATCG
>Ga0066833_10001252_pt1 | contig 10316 bp, 10 predicted proteins | sample ETNtaG_13_FD_66728 | JGI IMG/M metagenome (GOLD analysis project Ga0066833, IMG submission 66728) | Marine microbial and viral communities from oxygen minimum zone, Eastern Pacific Ocean - ETNP201306PF47B | ecosystem: Environmental > Aquatic > Marine > Oceanic | place: Pacific Ocean: Eastern...
TTGTCGTTGGTGATACTGTCGAAGTCGCGCTGGATGCGGTCGAGGATGGTTTCGGTGAAACCAGATTATCGCGTGAGCGCGCCAAGCGGGCACGTACCTGGGCTGAGCTTGAAGATGCGTTTGAAAACAGCAAGGTGGTCACAGGTATTATCAATGGCCGTGTGAAGGGCGGCTTTACTGTTGAAATAGATTTTGTACGTGCTTTCCTGCCCGGGTCTCTGGTTGATATGCGACCGGTTCGCGATCCGTCTTATCTCGAAGGTAAGGAACTTGAGTTCAAGGTTATCAAGCTTGACCAGCGGCGCAATAATGTCGTCGTCTCGCGTCGTGCGGTTGTTGAGCAGGAATATAGCGCCGAACGCGAGCAGTTATTGTCATCCTTGCAGGAAGGTACGGTCATCAAGGGTATTGTTAAGAATCTGACCGATTACGGGGCGTTTGTCGATCTTGGTGGCATCGATGGGTTACTGCATATCACCGATATGTCCTGGAAGCGAGTCAAACACCCGTCTGAAGTTGTCGCTGTCGGTGATGAGGTTGAAGTAAAAATTCTGCGTTTCGATAAAGAAAAGACTCGTGTTTCACTTGGTATGAAGCAGCTTGGCTCCGATCCCTGGCAGGCGATTGCCCGACGCTACCCGCCCAACACTCGCTTGGTTGGCAAGGTTACCAATATTGCTGACTACGGTTGTTTTGTAGAGATAGAGGAAGGCGTTGAGGGGCTTGTTCATGTCTCCGAGATGGATTGGACAAACAAGAATGTTAACCCGTCTAAAGTCGTTACGGTTGGCGAAGAAGTCGAGGTTATGGTGCTGGATATCGATGAGGAACGTCGGCGAATCTCACTCGGTGTGAAGCAGTGTGCGTCGAATCCATGGGCAGAATTTTCTGCCTCATACAACCGAAATGATCATGTAACCGGTACGATTAAGTCGATTACTGATTTTGGCGTATTCATCGGCCTTCCGGGTGGTATTGATGGTCTCGTGCATTTCTCCGATATCTCCTGGGATGAAGCGGGTGAAGATGCTGTACACAAGTACAAGAAGGGTGATGAAGTCGAAACCATGGTGTTGGCGATTGATCCGGATCGTGAGCGTATTTCACTAGGTATCAAGCAGCTTGATCAGGATCCGCTGTCAACATTTCTTGCCGATCACCCCAAAGGCAGTATCGTCAAGGGAACGGTTAAGGAAGTGGATGTGCGTGGTGCGTTGATCGAACTTGAAGGTGGTGTTGAAGGTCAGTTACGTGCCAGTGAATTGTCTCGTGAACGGGTTGAGGATGCGCGTACGGTTCTGAAGGTCGGCGATGAGGTGGAAACCAAGTTTACCGGGCTGGATCGCAAGACTCGTGTTCTTTCGCTGTCGATTAAAGCGAAAGAAGCGCATGATGAAGCGGCAGCCGTGGAAAGTTATAAGACTGACAAGTCTGCGACCGAAGGTGCCGGCACGACACTTGGAGATTTGCTTAAGGAACAAATTACAGGGGATTCAGGTTCTTAGAGTTTGAACTGTCGTATCTTAAAATAAAAGAAACGTGACGGTACATAGCAGGTGCCGCAGTTTGATTTAGAGCGGGCGAACAGTGGGAGTGAATTGGTGATGACAAAATCTCAACTAATAGAGATTATTGCGCGCAAGCAGAAGCATCTGCCGGCGAAGGACGTTGAATTAGCGGTTAAGTATTTGCTTGAGTTAATGAGCGCTACTTTAGCCTCAGGTGACCGGATAGAAATTCGAGGATTCGGCAGTTTTTCTTTGCATTTTCGTCCGCCACGTATGGGTCGTAATCCAAAAACCGGTGAGGCTGTAGCACTGTCTGGTAAACATGTGCCGCACTTCAAGCCAGGTAAGGATTTACGCGAACGTGTGAATGATAATCGGAACCTGCCGATCAAGAACTAGTAGCGATACCGGAATCTTTTTATCCGCCTTTCTTTTTTTTGTTCCTGTCATTTGTTCTAGAATAACCAGTCCTGGTTCCGGAAATGGAGCTGAGCGATCGGTGGTTAGTACATGTTGCGCAACATACTGTTTTTCCTTGCTCTTATCCTTGGGTTACTGTTCGTTGTCGCTTTTGCGGCATTGAACCCGGGGGTTATCCAGCTTGATCTTGCATTTTTTGAGACTGAAATCACCAAGTCGCTGGCACTGATTGTCGCATTTGGTATTGGCTGGCTGTTCGGGCTTATCTGTGCAGGAACGGTATTGCTGAAGTTCATCAATGAGCGTCGGCAACTGCGCAAGTCTCTTGGGCTTGCCGAGGCCGAGGTTCGAGCCTTGCGTAATATGCCAATTCAAGATGCCGACTGAGTCAGCTTTTCTGCTCGCCGGCCTGCTGTTTGTTGCTGCCGCACTCGGTTATATATTCGCCAAGTTTGGCGACACTGATGAAGAAGATATCTCCTCTGAGAAGCTTAGTTCAGACTATATGAAAGGTTTGAACTATGTTCTGAATGAGGAATCAGATCGGGCTGTTGAAGTTTTTACGCGTATGGCAGAACTTGACGATGAAGCGCTCGAGACTCATTTCGCACTTGGCAGTTTGTTTCGTAAGCGTGGCGAAGTTGATCGTGCCATTCGAGTGCATGAGAACCTTATAGCACGACCGGCTCTGACGCCTGCCCAGAAAAATCAGGCTGAGGCTGCGTTGGCTGATGATTTCTTAAGTGCCGGCCTGTTTGATCGTGCTGAAAGCATGTTCCTGACATTGTGCGATTCGCCGGAATTTCGTTTGCAGGGATTGGAACGGCTGTGTCGAATTTATGAGGTGACCAAGGACTGGCAACGCGCTGTTGAGACCAGTCAGGCGCTGGATAAGGCCCGGGCTAAACAGTCGATAGCCGCTGAAGATACGGCCCATGTTGCTCACTATTACTGTGAAATGGCAGAACAAGCCTGGCAGCAGAAAGATGCCCAGCAGGCCTATGCCATGCTCAAGCAGGCAGAATCAGGCCATCGGCGTACGGTGCGCAGTCTGCTGGTTCGTGCTGATATTCTCAGCGATAGCGACGATCCGGCTGCTGCTGCCCTGTTATACCGGGATGCGATAGAGGTTGCTCCAGATTTGCTGGTTGTGGTGTTACCCAAATTGGCGGCGACTCACAGGGCCGCCGAAACGACAGCCGAGTTGTCGGTTTATTTACATGAATTACTGGAATGCGACAGTGAAATCACTGCATCTATAGCAATGGCAGCGGTGCGGGATCCTGCGATTGAGAATCCTGAAGCGCTCGGTGCTTTGCGGAATTTTCTCACCTCAGATCCGACCCTGGGACAACTGGTTGGCGCCGAGCGTTTTATCGATGTTGATGAAACGCAGCAATTGTCAATTATCAACCGGGTTCGTGATGCGCTCAGAAGTATCGTTACGGCTCGTCCCGGTTATGTCTGTCGCGAGTGTGGTTATGCTTGCCTGATCATGCAATGGCAGTGTCCCGGCTGTCACACGTGGGAGTCGATAAGACCAATCGTCAAGATAAACCTGGTAAGTGGTTTCTAGCGCAGCCTATTTCAGCACAAACCGGGGCGTTTCATTGCTTATCCTGATCAGGCCCGAACCCTATCATCTCTGACGTTCACCGTTTATGTCGGTGCAACGGAACGTTTAATAATATTCAAGGAGAGAGTCATGGTGAAACAGTTAACACTGCAGGTAGCCGGTTTATTGCTGAGTGGGTTGCTTGTATTGACGTCCTGGGCCGGTCCGGTGGATCTGAACAGTGCGGATGCAGAAACGATTGCGCGAGAACTGAATGGGGTAGGAGTATCCAGGGCGCAGGCCATCGTGGACTATCGAGAGCAATACGGAGCATTTTCATCTGCTGAAGACTTGCTGAATGTGTCCGGCATCGGAACTCATATTCTGCAGGTTAATGAGGTCAATATCATTTTGAGTCAGGCAGACTAACCGGGTTCGGCATTCAGAGAGGCAAGGCGGGCACTGCCCGCCTTGCCTTTACAGCCTGTCAGCAATGATTGCTACAGCAATAATTTAGTGAATTGGCTATTATGCGGCCACTTAATCGTTTTCTGCGGAGTCAAAGTAATGCCCACGTCCATCAGGACTGCCGTTTTTCCGGTCGCAGGTCGTGGCACTCGTTTTCTGCCTGCAACCAAGGCGGTGCCCAAGGAGATGTTGCCTATTGTCGACAAGCCGCTGATCCAGTTTGCTGTCGAGGAGGCGCTTGAAGCCGGTGTCACACGCCTGGTTTTTATTACTCACAGTTCGAAACGAGCGATTGAGGATCATTTTGATGTAGATTCCGATCTTGACCGCGCGCTTGAAGCCTCAGGAAAAAAGGAGATGCTCAAGAAAGTCCGGGAGATTCTGCCCAAAGATGTGTCTTGTGTATTCATACGTCAGGGTGAGCCGCTAGGTTTGGGGCATGCCGTATTATGCGCACGCCCGGCTGTAGGCAATGAACCATTCTTTGTGCACTTGCCCGATGATTTGATTCGCGGTGAAGTGGGTTGCCTGTCGCAAATGGCCAAACAGTTTGAAATAAATGCTTCCAGTGTTGTTGCCGTCGAAAATGTGCCGCAGGACAAGACCGGCAGTTATGGCATAGTGGCTGTTGATCATGCCGACCACATGAAGGCTATAGTCGAAAAGCCGAACCCGGCAGAGGCTCCATCTACTTTGGCGGTTGTCGGTCGTTATCTGTTAACGCCGAAGATATTTGATTTACTTGAGACTACCGGTCGGGGCGCCGGTGGTGAAATACAACTAACCGATGCAATCGCCGATCTACTCGGCCATGAGTCCGTTCAAGCTTATCGGTTCGAGGGAACCCGGTACGATTGTGGCAGCAAACTTGGTTATGTTCGGGCAACGATTGACGCGGCCAGGGTTGACCCGGAGATCGTTTCGTCCTTGCAGGGTGAGTCCTTGCTCTGACATTCTGGCATGAACCATTTGCAGGCAGGATTTGCATCTGCAAACGGACCCGGTTGAGGCTGTTGGCCAATAAATTTCAGCAGAATAGCCAATAGCTGGCAACGGAATTGCCGATATTTGCTCTGCGTTGTCACCTGTTGACCGTTGGTTAACACAGGCAAGGGCTTGGCTGCGTAATATAAATCCATCTTATTGTGACCATGCGGTGATTGATGCGCCAGCGTGTATTACGTCGCGCATAATTTTGATTTTAGCGTGGAGAGCAAAATGACATCGGCAACCACTAACAATATTACTGGAAAGTCAAAACTCTGGAAGCCGCCGATTGTAGGCATCGTGACCTTCGTCTTGATGCTGTTTGCAATCGCGCTGGGCCATACATTAATGGTTCTTATCGAACATGGGCTGGGCCAGGAAAACACCTATATCGCTTCTGTTTTCATAGGCATTGGCGCCATTATCCTGCTGTGGTATGGGGTAAAGTCAAACAACGAAAACCTGCAGACCTGGATAGGCTTTATTACCGGTCTGTTAATCTGGATGACCTGGGTTGAGTTCTTTTTCATGTTCTATGGGCGCAGTAACTGGGGCATGCTGCCACGTATGGACGGTGTGGATGGTCTGAATGTTAGCGGTACCTTTCCCGAATATATGATCATGGGTGCGACGGTTGGCATTCTTATGATGCAGCTGTGTTTTTACACATTCGACAAGGATACCCGCTGCAATCTGTTTTTGTGGATCCAGCGTAAACTTGGTTTGCAGGAAGGACTGGGATCAAGTACCAAGAGGTCACGTGACCGGAATTATGCCGTCATCACATTCATGGAAACGATCTATGTCACCTGGTTTTGCTACATATGGAATTTACTGTGTTTCGACCCCGGGTTAGTGGGTTCCGAAGACTTATTCTTCGGCCTCAACATGGTTACGGTTTTTGTTGCTTTTGTCTGGAGTGGGTATTGTTTTTTCCGTTTGCTCAAATTCAAGAGAACCTCAACGGCACTCCGATATGCGATTCCTGTCGGCAGTATTTTCTGGGTCAGTGTTGAGGTAGCCACGAAGTGGAATCTGTTTACCGAGATTTGGGTGCGTCCCTGGGATTACAAGATTGAGATGTCCGTGGTGTTGGGTGCCTTTCTGGCCTTGGTTTTATTGTTGATTCTTGCTCCAAAGAAGCCATCAGAACTGGGCAGAAGCCGTTCAGCATAGGCAAACAGACAGAGCAATATTGATGAATATGTTGAGCAAATCGATTTTATTACTAATCCTCGCGCAGGTTTTAAATGCTACGGCGGCGGCTGATAAATTGAAGTTGCCGCCTGGAATGGGTGGGGTGCCTGATATCGGCACAATACCCTGCGAAGTATTTAATGAAATGATTGTAATCGGACCGCTGGGCACAAAGCGGCTATTGCTGACCTGGGCCGAAGGCTTTTACCAGGCAAAATCCGGCAAATCAATTGACGAACTTCTCGATATTGCAAACGAGTCGGGTCAATCCTGGGACTTTGACAGCCTGACCGGACACTTTGCTGAATTCTGTGCCGCCAATCCCGATTTACTGACTGTGGCAGCCGTTGTGGACCTGGGGGCGCATCTCCTGAATGCTGCTACATTGAAACAACTGCATTAACCTGAAGCGCACTTGTCAGGGCTCCCTGGCCAAACACTGTTCCATCTGATTGCTGTTAATATACGTATCTGCACAAACTAATGGGAGCGGTATAGCGATGCAATGGTGGGGCTGGATCATTATTGGCGCGTTAATACTTGGCGCGGAGCTTTTATTGGTTGATTTGGATTTTTTCCTGGTTTTTATCGGGATTTCAGCAATATCGGTTGGTTTGCTTGATGTGGCGGGCATTGGAATCCCCGAATGGGGTGAGTGGCTGCTATTCGCATTATTTTGTTTATTGAGCCTTGGTCTGCTACGTAAGCCTTTGCGCCGCATGGCAATGAAAGGCAGTGAAGAGTATGACGAAGACCCTGAAGGTGAATTTCTGGCGTTGAATGAAGCACTTGAGCCCGGGCAATCCTGTCGGGTTAATTTTCGTGGTACCTCGTGGACGGCAACGAATGTCGGTGAGACTGTAATCAGTCAGAATACCAGGGCTAAAATCAGCGCTTTCAAGGGTCTGACCATCGAAGTTATTTCTAACGAAAACAACTAAATCACGACGAGGAAATTAAGCATGATCGAAAATGTAACTTTTTGGGCTGCCTTGTCGGTTGCCATTGTGGTTATCGTCATACTTGCCAAGACAGCCGTTGTTGTTCCTCAGCAAAGTGCTTTTGTCGTTGAGAAACTTGGTAAATACAGCCGAACTCTGCATGCCGGTTTTCATATCCTGATTCCGTTTCTGGAAAAACCGTCCTATCGGCATAGTCTTAAGGAAATCGCGATTGATATCGCTGAGCAAGTCTGTATTACGAAAGACAACGTCCAGGTCGGTGTTGATGGTGTTTTATATCTACAGGTAATGGATCCGAAAAGGGCTTCTTACGGAATTACTGACTTTCTTTTCGCTATTGCGCAACTGGCACAAACGACATTACGTAGTGAAATCGGCAAAATTGTGCTGGATCGTACTTTTGAGGAACGTGGTGCGATTAATGCCAATGTTGTCGCGGAACTCGATATGGCCTCAGATCCCTGGGGTGTAAAAGTTTTACGCTACGAGATAAAAAACATTAATCCTCCTGCCGATGTTTTGGGGGCCATGGAAAAACAAATGCGGGCAGAACGTGAAAAGCGCGCGGTCATTCTGACCTCGGAAGGTGAGCGGGATGCAAAGATCAATCAGGCTGAGGGTGAGAAGCAACGAGTAATTAAAGAATCAGAGGCAGCCAAACAGCAGCAGATTAATGAGGCACAGGGTCAAGCCGAAGCTATTCTTGCCATAGCTACAGCTACGGCCGAGGGATTGAAATATGTCGCTAAATCCGTCGTATCCGAAGGGGGACATGAGGCGATGCAATTACGCATAGCAGAAGATTATATTGATAAATTCGGCAATTTGGCAAAGGAGGCCAATACATTGATTGTGCCGGCCAATCTGAGCGACATTTCTTCAATGATTTCCCTGGCCACAAGTATTTTCAAGCACGGTGATTCGGCAAGTGCGGCGGCAACTTTGCCGCCCTCCAACTCATGACCGGCTAGGTCACTTTTCAGGATTGGTTCGCTCGGCAGGTAACCGGAAACCGGATGAAACGGGTTTAATTGCTGTCAAAACTCGGGCGCACAGGCAAAGTCTGCAGTTAGTGCTTAATGTATTCATAAATGCAGAAATTAAAGAAATACCCCTATAAATTTTATGATTATGTAAAAAAAGTTTATTATTATTTAAAATAAATGATAGTGTTAAGTTAACTGTTAAATCTGGAACAAAGTAAATTCATATTCAAATAATAAACAACGATTCATGTCAAGGTGCAAAACCTGAAGATCATCCGCCACATATAAAAAATTCAGGAAACCATGCGGAATTTTTAGGTTTACATATAGGGGGTTGCCCATGAAACGTCAACTTATTTCTGAGAACAGATTGCTGGCAAAAATAAACGCACGGTTTGATTCGAGTCGCAAATGCCAAGGTTACATGGTGAGTTCTCTGATGCGAGTAGACTCTGATCGTGCTGGATGCAATTGGTCGATTGCCGCCATAAGCGGTCCATATTGCTCCGAAGATGCCGGTGGTTGTGAAGTAGAAAAAATAATTAATACATTCAAGAATCGGTATCTATTCGTTGAGTGACCCGTTGTGTCCAAGCTCTGACACCGGGAACATACCATTCAGATGGAGCAACGGAGCAGGGTAGTGCATGACTGCATCTACTGTCTGCCAGCGTTTGTACTGCGTCAGTTCAAGTTGGCCTTCTCAGGTTACGTTTTGTGAGTATTCATTCAACGCCTGGAACCTGGTGAGGTTGGTTTCGTCATAAGCGAGTGTAAGTGTGCCAGTGGTGAGGGTTGTGCCAGTACAAACCATTTCATGAGAAGTTTCATAAACCTCGCTACTATCAGTTTTACCCAAAACTTTGCTGATAGTGACCCGCATCAAGTCATGCGTAGCATTCTGGCCCGGGTGTGAATAACGGGCAGTGATTTGTGTGCTGCAGTGTCCCAACCTATCTGCAGTAATGTGCGCCTTGGTTTGTGCCTTAATGCAACTTTTAACCAAAAAAGGCTTAGCCCGTTAGAGCTAAGCCTTTGATTTGATTGGCTCCCCGACCCGGACTCGAACCAGGGACCAATTGATTAACAGTCAATCGCTCTACCAACTGAGCTATCGGGGAGTGGTAAAGCCCCGGAGGGCGTCGGAATTCTCCCGAATGCCCTGATGCAAGTCAAGGCAGCAATGCATCGTTTTTTGTTAGCCAAGTACTCGTGCGATGCGTCCAATGGCCTCTTTGAGCGTGTCAAGGCCGGTTGCAAAAGACAGGCGGATATAGCCCGGTGCGCCAAACGCAGAACCAGGTACCAGCGCTACTTCGGCCTCATTGAGAAGCAACTCAGCCAGCGCCGTATCGTTTTCCAGGCCTTTGGCTTCAATTGCACCGGCAACATTTGGAAAGGCGTAAAATGTTGCGTCGCCCGGGGCGCAGTTGATGCCGTTGATGTCGTTCAATGCAGCAACGACATAATCATGGCGTTGCTTGAAAGCCGCCGTCCATTCAGGAATGCAGCTTTGGTCACCGTCAAGTGCTGCAACGCTTGCAGCCTGTGCGATTGAACACGCATTCGAGGTGCTCTGACTCTGGATCTTTTTCATTGCCTGAATAATATTTTTCGGTCCGCCGCAGTAACCGATACGCCAACCGGTCATCGCATAACACTTGGATACGCCATTGATGGTTACAGTCTGATCGTAGAGTCCGGGGCAGGCTTCTGCGAGGCTCGTGAACGGGTCATCAGCCCAATAGATATGCTCATACATATCGTCGGTCGCAACAACAATCCCGGGGTGCTCGAGTAAAACGTCACCGAGTGCGGCCAATTCGGCGCGAGAATAAGCAGCGCCGGTTGGGTTGGACGGGCTGTTCAGGAATAACAGTTTGGTGCGTTCTGTAATGGTGGCGGCCAGTGCGTCCGGCGTGATCTTGAAGTTGTCATCAATATTTGCCGAGACGATAACCGGTTCGCCGTCGGCAAGTTTGACCATTTCCGGATATGAGACCCAGTATGGCGCGGGAATGATTGCCTCATCCCCGGGATTTAATACCGCGTTGCAAACGTTGTAGCAGGTCTGCTTGGCGCCACTCGAGACGAGAATCTGCTCAGGCGCATACTCCAGTGAATTATCGCGCAGGAATTTATTAATGATGGCTGTTTTGAGTTCAGCCGTTCCGTCGACGGCAGTATATTTTGTTTGTCCGGCCTTGATGGCCTGGATTGCCGCGGCCTTGAT
>Ga0066833_10001255_pt1 | contig 10306 bp, 5 predicted proteins | sample ETNtaG_13_FD_66728 | JGI IMG/M metagenome (GOLD analysis project Ga0066833, IMG submission 66728) | Marine microbial and viral communities from oxygen minimum zone, Eastern Pacific Ocean - ETNP201306PF47B | ecosystem: Environmental > Aquatic > Marine > Oceanic | place: Pacific Ocean: Eastern...
CATCGACCGACGCTCAAGCTTTCGTCATCAGGCGCGCTGCGGACCGGCACAGGCTGCTCTCATTTACGGCGGCCGGCGTTCGCACGTTGAGATCGCGCGACGAGATGCTGTTGAGCGCCTCCGCCGCCGTTTCGGCCTCAGCCCAGTTTGGCACCCGTGAAGCGCGCGTGATTATCGAAGCCAACGCGCCGGCCACGTGTACGCTGCATGTGCCCGCGGAATACTCGAGTCCTGCGTTGCCTGAGGGAGTCGAGCTCCGCTCGCGCGCAGGCGATGCTATCGAGCTTGCTGTGCCTGCGGGCCGCAGAGAAATCGTGCTGCCGCGCACACAGCAGAAGGCAGTTGCGCCGCTGGAGCTTCAGTGTGCGCAACTCGGTGAGCCCCGCGTGGTTGAGCCCACCGTGGGCACGCACACGACCGCATGGCTCGCACAGACCGATGGTCTTGAGGCCGGAGTCCAAACGATCAAGGTCGTGTACGCCGCGCCCAAAGGCTCGAAGATGATCTTGACCGAAGGCCCGAAGCGGCGCGAATGGACCGCGCCCGGCGGCCAGGCTGTGGAGGAGTTCCACTGGGCCCTCATCCCTGGTCAGTTCCCATTCACACTCATTAACGAGCACGGCCTCGATGAACGCGCACGGGTGCAAGCGATCCGGCTCTCCACCATCAAGACTGGTGCGAAGCTTGTGCCTGTTAAAGTAGCGCAGAAAACGCCGGGCGCGATCAGGATCGAGGCCGAGACATTCGAGTCGCATCGCGGCATACACGACGCTGTGCGGGACAAGGGCCGCCGTACATACGCGTGCAGCGGCAAGCTCGTGTACGGCGTGGGAGACCTGGTGACGCGTCTCGACTACCTCATTGATGTGCCTAAGTCCGGTATATACGCCATCACCTTCCGCCACGCCGGCGACCAGAAACGCACCGCGTTGAGCCTGGAATTGAACGGTAAGAGCCTCGGCGGGTACTGCGACCTGTTTCTTATCGGCCCTACAGAAGGCTGGGGCTACTCCGCTGGTGAGTGGAGTAGCGGCCGGCTCTCCGACGCGGCAGGCAAGCCCGTTGGCCTGTCCCTGACCGCCGGTAAGAACCGCCTCACGCTCCTCGGACACGGCGGCCGCACCCACCTGGATTGGATAGCGCTCGTACCTGTTGTTCGTTGACAATGACAAGCGGGACGAATTGGAATAAGTCTACGTCGTCAATGCCGGAAATCAGCGAATCGTTAAGTTCGAGCATCGAGGGTCCCGCCCTGGAGCTGACATCCATTGGACACCGACGACTGTTCTGGTTGCGAGTTACGAATCGCGTTCTACTGCGACGGCCTCGCCTCCCCTCTGAGACGAATCCTGCGCGGCAACGATGAACGCCACGATCTCGACGGTCACCGCGATGTCCAGTGGGGCTTGGCCTGTCTCGAACATTTTCACGACCTGCTTCAGCAGCTCCCGGTAGATGGTGCCGGCGTTGATCGAAGACTGGACCACCTTCTTCTCGCAGAAGGCCGTGAAGCCGTAGAGATGCCCGCCGGCCCGGGTTCCTCGGATGGTTCCGATTCGGCCGCCTTCCCACAGACCCGTCACCATGTCGGCGCCCTCTGAAGACACACACCGCACAGACTGGCAGCCCGGGCCCATCAGGGTGTAGAGTGTTTCGACTCCGTGGATGCCGTAGTGAAAAAGACCGGGGTTTCGCGGGTGCAGCGATGCGGGGCTGTAAGCATCGGCCCCGATGACCGCTCCGGTCTCATCCAGGTTCGCATTGAACTCGACGATATCCATGCCGTATCTCAACGACGATGCGGAGAAGAGCGGCAAGCCCTTTGACTCCGCCAATCGCACCATCTCATTGGCATCAGCGACCGAACAGGCGAAGGGCTTATCCACATAGGACGGAATCCCCGCCTCGAGAAACGGCCGGACTCGCTCCAGATGCACGCTTCCATCCTGCGACTCGACCATTACCGCATCGATTTTACCGATCATGTCCGTGCGGTCGTTGACGATCTCGATCCCGAAGTCGTCAGTCATCTCTCTGGTGTATTTTTCGATCGTTTCCCGGTCTGTGATTTCCGATGTGCCGGGACATCCCATGACCACCTGGGCTCCGTCCACCCACTGTTCTTCACCAATCGCCACATGATTTAAACGTCGAGTGAATTGCCCGACATGCGAAGTATCAAAGTCAACCATTCCGATTCGGATCATGGTTCAGTTCCTGTCTGGTGTGGAATTAAGATGAAGCAAAATGCAGAAGTGAGAGTAATTCTTCCTGGAGAGACTGTCGAGCGAATGAGCTTCTCCCGTGGTGAGCCGCTCTGGATTCAGGATTGAGGGTTCTCACCGCGCCCATAAATTGCACAATCACAGCCTGGCCTCGCTGAGCGCCTTTTGCAGCGTCTTGAGTGAAAACTCCGCAGCCGACCATGGATCGTAGTCCTTCTGCCTGAATATCATGGCGGTGATCTCCACAGTGATGTATCCGAACCAGCCAGCCGCGGCCAGGGTCTCAAAGTAGGTGACGTAATCGGTGTCTCCCTCGCCTGCCAGGAGGTAACGGCACTTGCCATCTTCCAGCCGCCCGTCTTTGACGTGCGTGTGGATGGTGTAGGGCGCTTGCGAGGCCGTCGATTCCACCAGGGGGAAACCGGCGACTTCGAAGTGGCTGATGTCAAAGTTGACGCCCACGGCCGGCGAGTCGATGCGCTCCATCAGCCACACGGTTTGGTCCGGACTGTTGAGGATGCTGCCCCAGTGCGGTTCGACGGCTATCTGCGTACCGAATTCAGCCGCGACCTGGCCATACTCCTTCATCCGCTGCACAAGGAATTCGCGGCCGTCGTCCCATTGATCCGGGTTGCCGCCGACGGTAGTGACCAGTGTGGGCGCGGTCTCTCCGGCGGCCAGTTCTGCAGCCAGTTGCGCGCATGCCCTCAGATTCTCCAACTGCCGCTCGTATTCGCCGGGATCTTCGACCAGGGGCTGGCTCATGAGCATCAGGCCAGTCAGATGCAGATCCAAATCTGCAAACAGTGACCGCAGTTCTTTGCGGTTCCGGCCGGACAGTTTTTCGGGCGCGGTCGGGTAGTTCGCGCCAACGTTGAGCTCGATGCCTTCATAGCCCATCTCTTTTAATCTGGGCAGGGCTTCGGCGGGTGCCAGGTCGGGCATGCCGTAAGTGCCGTATCCGAATCTGTATTGGCCGTCCGGTAGTTTGTTGTGCATGAGTCAGGTGCGAATCGCGGGTGGAGAGGGTGAGGAGAGATAGATTAACGTCGAAGCCTGGAATCTGAATCGGTCTGCATCGGGATTTCGATTCAGATGACGATTTTGATCTGTCGGGGAACAGATCGTAGCCACAGGCTGCCACCAGCCTGTACGTTCATATCAGTTAAGCCCGGCTCACAGGCCGTAGACAGCTTCTGGTAGTGGCGGTGTCTCGCCGCCGAATTACTGCGGCGGGACGCCGCAGCTACCAGCACTCATGCGGCCCTGGTGCGCGGAAATGCTCAGACTGAACGGTCGGAGGCCAGACGCGCGAGAACATCCCCCGGCCACTCGTCCAGAGTCAGGTCTTTGCCCGGCAGGGGCAGGTGGATCTTCTCGCGGCGGATGGCGCTCAAGTAACCGGCCATGTATGCCTCCGTCGCTTTCAAGGCCTGATCGGCGCAGGTGAGCGGTGCCTCGCCGCCATCCACCCACGCCAGGTACTCCCGAAGCAGGATGTCCCATTTGTAATTCCACCACGGTTCCGGCAGTTCCAGCCCCAATGCCTTCCACTGCTCTGGCTGCTCGACCATCAGGTCCTCCTTACGCACACCGTCAGGACCCGATATGACAAGGTCGTCCTCCCCGAGAATCTGTATGGATCCCTGACTGCCGACGATCAGGGTCAGGACATTGTCTTTCAACGTCGTCTGTCCGCTTTCGAACAGGCCCTTGATGCCGCCTGCAAACTCCATGAGGAGCACGGCATCGTCCTCCTGCGCGTGGCCGCAGAGGGTGCCGTCATGCATGTTGGTCTGCGCCAGGACGGACACCACCTCCGGGTCGCCGATCAGGTGTCGCATCAGATCGATCCAATGCGAACCCATCTCCGCCAGCCCGCCGCCGGTGAGCGTCCCCACCACGAGGATCGGGTCTCCGATTTCGCCGCCCAGCACGAGCTCGCGCGCTCGCAGATGCGCCATGCCGTAACGCCGCATGTGCCCCAGGACGATCTTGACCCCTGTCTGATCCACGAGCTCGCGCACGAGGGGCAGTTCGGCCGGGCTGTTGAGCATTGGCTTTTCGCAGATGATGCCCCGCACACCCGCCTCCGCACAGGCCTTGAGCATGGGCCAGTGCAGCTTCGCATAGGTGCAGATGCTCACGAGCTCAGGTTTTACCTCGGCCAGCATCTCGCGATAGTCGCCGTACCCCGCGGGCACCTCCCAGCGCTCGCGAAATGCGGCCAGACGCTCCGCGTCGATATCCGCTCCGGCAGCAAGATCGATACACGGATGACGCCGGTAGGTTGAAGCATGTGTGTGGCTGATATTGCCGCATCCGACAATCGCGGTTCTGTATGTTGTGCTCACGATTTCCTCGATTGAGGTGCAAAGTTCAGGATTCAGGTTTCAGACTTGCACCTTTTGACATCGCCTGTCGCGGCCCATTCGCAGCCCCGCAGAAGCAAAGACCGGAATTCCTTTCCGACGAGCGCGATGTGCGTGCACCCAGTATAGCCGGGATACACTTCCGCCGGCCAGATGTGACCCAGCGTAAAATGGAAAACGCGCCCCTCGCCGTAGGACACCGTGAAGGCAACGGGTTCATCTTTTCCCGACCCGTGCATGTGCGCATCCTCATCCGGCTCCGAGTAGGCCGTCGCCAGCACGTGCACTGGCACGCTGTGCACGTTCTTCATTGTGTGATACAGCTCATCCGTCTGATCGAAATTCCGCAGCCCGCGGGTGATCGGGTGCTCCCTGTCCCGGAAGACCACCCGGAAGGTGGTGAACTCAGCGTGGGCGCTGGTACCGGATCGGAAATGCAACCCGCACATTTTCTCGAACGCCGTCCAGCCGGTGAAGGAATTACTGGCCCCGTGGTAGATCACCAGGCCCTTGCCGCCTTCAACGGCCGCCTCGAAATTGCGGCAGGCTGCATCGCTCCACCGCGCCCCGTTGTAGTCGGAGAACAGCAGGTCGAATTCTGAGAGCTTACCGGCATCCTCCAGTACAGCGTTGGGTTGCTCGGTGATCTCGACCGAGAACAGGCCCGTCTCGTTCATCAGGTTCGCGATGAAAGGCGATGTCTTACACCAGTCGTGGTTGTGCTCACCAGTGAGCAGCAGCGTCTTGATGGGATCCATGCTTCTCCTCTCCTCTACGGGTTGCAGACGGCAGACTATGCGTGCGTCCGGCGCAGAATGCAAGCGCGGAGCGGCGAGTCGGTATTCACCACTGGCGCTTCCCGATCCTGAGCGCCTGATGGGGACACTTGCCGCCCTTTATCGCGACGAAAACAGTTCCACTTCCCTCACCCACATCAGTCCTTGGCGTCCTGTTGGGCCTTTCCCTGCAGGTTGGAATACTCGGAAGCGATTGGCAGTGACGGGCTGCCTGAGACGAATGGTGGTCTGAGGCGCGGTCGTTTTCGGCTCGGCCGCAGCCAGCGTTTTCCAGCCATCGCCTGCTGCGATCTGCAACCGGACTTCCTGCGAAGTTCGCGGAATGCCTGCATCGAGGGACCAGTAAATGGTGGCTCTGGAGATAGGTCGAGGCTTCTCAAACTCGAGGACAATGAAGTGGCCCGTGGCGTTTTCAGCCGAGGCCCAGGCCTCTTTCGTCCAGTGCAGTCCTTCGCCCTGGATGATGCCGTCGTTGATCGGAGTGGGGTCGTATCTGGTGTAGCTGCTGTCGACCGTTACCAGGGCTTCGCGGGCGACGTTGCCTTTGCGGCGCGGGTCTTCCATGACGGCGACGTCGTCAAAGTAAGCGATGCCCGCTTTTCCTCGCAGCAGCAGATAGACGTTGACGTTTCGGATGGGTTTGGCGGGCTCGATGAATAGCTCGCCTGACTGCCAATCAGTCGTGCCAGTCTGGAAGTTGTACGTCCGGCCATACAGCGGCGTCCCGTCCTTATAGTAGATGTCAACGTACAGTGAGTAATCTCGGCCGGGTTTACCGCTCACGTCCACCGCCTTGGACGAAGCACGTACGAGGATGGCGCACGGGGTCTGCTGATCCAGGCGAACCGACTGACTGACGCCGGTCCTAAGTCGGACAGGATTACGCAGGCACACCGAGTTCTTTCCACTCCGACGCTCGGCGCTCACTGTCGGCTTACCCTCATTCGCATTCCAGCCCTTCATGCCTTGCTCGAAACCGGGATTTTTAATCAGATTGGTCTCCCTTGGAATGTAGAGCAACGTGGCGCGCGAATGGCCTCGATCCTGGCCGGAGACTGCAATGACAATCACTTCCACGGAGCCCGCCGGAGCGGTCACTGAGGGCGTCAGCTCCACCTCGGCAGTGGCCTCACCCGATGCTGGCACAGGGAGACTCAGAGGTCCGGGCCCTTTCCAGCGTTCCGGTGCAGTAACGTCCAGCCGCGCTGTGACGGGCCGGGTCCGGTTGTTGCGCACGACTGCCCGGACACGGCAGGCCCCGGTCTCCAGGTCAGTTCCCTGGCTCTCCAGCCTCAGCTCGATGGGCGGAAGCACTGTGATCTGGTGGCGGGTCCCGACACTCACGGCCTTCCCCGGCGGCCCAATTTCGAGCCTGCCGGCAATAGTGATCGTCGATCCTGTTTCGGCGTCCGCCGGCACGGTCGCGATGCCACCACCAGGGCTGCGCTCGATCGAAACGTCATCGGAATGGAGTGCCGTCCTCGTGGAGAGGCCCGGAACGGTCGGAGGCGCGAAGGTCAGCCGGACCGCGTCTCCCGGCGCGGCCACCACAGGGCCCATTATCCTGGGCGGCGCTATGTCGAACGCGGCGAGGGTGACGAAGCCCAGATGGCGCTCAATCGTCTCCAGGTCGCGCAAAAGTCGCCGGCACCCGTTCTGTGCGCGCTCTTCGACAATGAATTCCTGAAGACTGCCACAGACGCCGGTCGCCTGAGCCAAGACCTCGCGAGTCGCTGCAGAAGTCGATTTTGCGGCGTCCTTTTCGAGACTAAGCAGCAATGAACGCAGAACCTGCCAATCCTTACCGGTCCGGCCGCGAACGTGTTCTGGAATCGGCTCGTACCATTCCTGAAAATCGGGGTCGACTACGTACTCTTCGCGGTCCGCGTCGGCGAGGGAAACTTTCGCCAGCTTCAACGTTCCTTTGACCCCGCCCCCCATCGCAGGCGTCACGGAAATCGCGCGCAGTGCGTGCTCTGACTCGATGTTGAACTCGAAATCCCTGAAGGCGTACGTTCCTGCGGGCAACTCAAAGAAGCGCGTCTCGTAATGGCTGTAACTGGCGGTGACCCAAGCCAGGCGACAGCGGATGCCGATTGCGCCCTTACCCCCTGCCAACTTGTCGCCACTGGCTCGAACGTGCAGCTTGATCGGGGTTGCTTTCGGTTGGAAAAACATGGCCCACTGGCTGGCGCTCTGTGCTCCTTTACCTGCGCCGCGGAAAACGAGAGTGTTCTTCCCGTCGACAGCTTCACGTAAGTAATGCCCCCCCTTCGGAACCCAATGCACCAAGCGAGGCGGCCTGTCTTTGTCTATCTCTCCCATGAGCGAACTTCGCTCAAGAGTTTCCAGTGCTTGCCGCACACGCCAGTTGGCGGCCGCCTCCGGTGTGGCAAGCTGAATCGCCATTACGCCATCAGCAGGCAGATCCAGATCTGCCGTCAGCAGGTCGTTTTGCGTCGCCAGCTCGACGGATGCCCCTTCGACCACATCCACGGCTTCGGTCGTCGCCAGGGAGAGACCCAGCGCTTTGGCGTCGATCTTCAACTGCGTTCGATGCGGGTGTCCGCCCTCATTCAACAGCGTGACCCACACGATCCCGTCCGCGGTGGGGCCGAAACGCTCAATGAAAACTTGCGGCGCCGAGCTTCGCGCCTGAGTCACAGGCTCCCATCCTGCCAGGGACAGGGCGCGGCACAGAGGCTGATACTTGCGGAAGAGGCTGCGATCCCGCTCGAAGTAACGGGCGTGGTCCCAGTATCGTCCGCCGGGGCCGAGCCCGCTGGGCGGCCAGTCGAAGAAGCCGGGGAAGACGCCGTACGCGAGACAGCGTTTCATGTACAGCTCCATCTCGGCATTGCCGATCCTCTGTTCGTAGTTTCCCTTCAGCAACGTGAGAAAGGGCTTGTGGTAGGTGGTGCTTCGGATGTAGTTGAAGCTCTCTCGCGGAATGCGCAAACCGGTCTCTGCGCCCAGTACGTCGAGCCACGGCGCAACGTAGAAACTTGCGCCAAGGGCCCCGTTCATCATGGTGAACTGGCCCTGGGGCCGCAGAAACTCAGCCGCCGCCCGGGCAAACTCACAGGAGGAGAAGAAGTTGTTGATGAAAGGCTTCCTGGCGACAGGGTCCCAGAGGCACGGGGCGTCTGCAGTCTTGAAGTGATCCTTCCGGTAGTTGATTCCCGCGGACAGCCCGTCGTAATAGAAGCCGTCAAGCCTGGCCTTTCTGGTTTTGCGCACGCGTTCCGTACGGGCAGTTGCCGCCTCGAGCGTCCACGCGCCATAGGGCTGCTCGGGATCGAGGTTGAACTGAGCGATAAGATGGGCGTAGACCCGCCACTTGCGGACATCCAGCTTCCCATCCGTTCCATGCAGCCCAACCTTGTTGTACATGCCATCCACCTGCGTTCGTCGCTTGAATGCCTCCTCCATGGCCTTTACCTGAACGTCATGGGCCGGCAGCGGGTCCTTCTCAGGGTCGTGGTTGGGGATCCTGGCCCCCATGCCCGCGTGGGTGAAGTAGACGGCCGACGACACTCCGATCCTGTCGTCATACTCCGGCTCCGGCGCGCCCTCCTGGAGGGCGAAATAGAACTCGTTCACATTGTCGATTTCCGAAAGCCTGCTGAAGGCCATCCATTGTCCGGGCTCCTTGATGTAGTTCCTGAAGAGCGCCGGGTATGCCTGATAATAGTGACTGAGCGCGCTTCGGAATCCCCACTTGGGGTCACACGCGTACAGGTCGAATGCGAACTCCACTTCGTTTGGCTTCCTGGTGTCAGGGGACAGCGCGAAGTCGTAGACAATCTGAAGCTGTCCGGCCTTCGCGTCGTATGCCGTCCGAAAAATGCATGGCTTGTCTATGGGGACAGCCAGGCAGAGCCCGACCGGGCCTGCGACGACTGTGCAGAAGTTGCGATTCGAATAACCCATGCGCAGGTCGGGCTGGTCCTTCCACTCAGGCAGATCGGCGTAGGCTCGCAAGGGCCTCACGTTCTCGTACACATTTCCCCGATCGATGGGCACAGCAGTCTGCATGTCGCTGTGCCACCGCCATCCCATGGCATCGAAGGGAAAGGCGAATCGGAGGAGCATTCCGCGCGCCGGGAGATCGCCGCCCTTGAGCACACATGAGAACTTCAGGATGTTGTCCCGCGTCTTTGCCGTCAGAGTGCCTCGTACCCGGGCCTCGCCAAACTCCAACGGGATACCATTCTCGAGTTGACCGCCCTTTACCCTCGGTGCAGCGAAGGTTCCCTTCTCAACTTCACAGAGCTGAGCCAACGGCCGCGGAGTCAGGCGGAGTTTCGTCTGACCCACCTTCATGCCGATCACATTAGCCCGAGCGTCAAGCTCGAGGGTCAATCCACCAGCGGACAGGGCGTCGGCTCCAATCCGATTGGCGGAGACCAGCAGCAGGCTTTGCAGAAATCCGAAGCGAAGGATATGTGACATGTGTGCCTTCCTCCAAGTCTGGTAATGGAGGCCAGCTCTGGCGGCCCCTGCTACCCCCGCATGGGCGATCTTTCGGCAGGCTGTGCCCGCAGCCGTAGCTGGCCGGAACTCCGGACTCAGAGAGTCCAGCTACGATTGTCTTCGCTACACGCAAAGAAGTAATGACTTCAAACTTTAACGGGTAGAGGAGCGCTTCTCTACGCGCCCATGGAACCGCAAAGCACATTGCACATGAGCCGGATAGAATCTGAAAGAGTGCGGTGTCAATAGAGCCCCCCATCTCGACGGGAATGGGAAAACGGAAACACATGGGAAATAATGCCATTCGATTTCTGACAGCTATAGCCGCGGCCTTTGCTCTGTTTGGCGCTATCCGATTCGGCACAAGCCTGCGAAGCCGTCACGGGCCTGGCGAGAAGGGCGAGTCTGGCCATTCCACGCAGGGGACGAATGAAAA
>Ga0066833_10001267_pt1 | contig 10251 bp, 6 predicted proteins | sample ETNtaG_13_FD_66728 | JGI IMG/M metagenome (GOLD analysis project Ga0066833, IMG submission 66728) | Marine microbial and viral communities from oxygen minimum zone, Eastern Pacific Ocean - ETNP201306PF47B | ecosystem: Environmental > Aquatic > Marine > Oceanic | place: Pacific Ocean: Eastern...
TTTCCCCGTACCCACTGACGAGGCGACGATGGGCTCGACAGCATACCAGTACATGAGAGGCAGGTTCTTGTCAGACTCATCCTCTTTGTGCTGAATCAGCTCACGGGCGATAGGAGTCTTCTTCTCGAGGGGGAGCCGGTGGAGAGCAGACGCCAGGTAAAGACGCACCATCTGTGATTCATCTTTTTTTGCCATGTCGATCAGTTGGCTGTGAATCTCCGCGGAGACCCGGCGATCCTCGCATTCCAATTGAATGGCCCAACAGCGAATATATTCCGAATAGTGTTTCAAGAGTTCTCTGCTCCAGCTTTCGCTGATGCCGCCGACGACGTGAATGGCCCACAAGGCCCGGAGCTTTCTGGGAACAGACGTTTCTGACTCAAACAGGAATCGCAATTTCCTGCGGACACCTTCCATGTCCTGACCGGCAGCCGCGCGCTCCTGCAGCAATCGCCTCGCATGCCGGACAAACCAGTCATTCTTGTGGAGCTGCAGCGCGACCAAATCATCGCTGCTGAAACCGGAGATGTCCGCCTTCAACGGCCTGTGCCTGCCCCACGTCACCCGATAGAGCCGGCCGCTGTCGCGGTGTGGCTTTCGGCCGTGGCATTCCCCGATGTCAGACCAGTCGGTCATGTACATTGCGCCGTCAGGCCCGAGGTGCATGCCCAGCCCCCAGAACCATTGGTCGTTGCCGAAAAGAAAATCCTTGCCGTGTCGGCCCACATAGCCTGAGCCCTTCCGCTCAAGGATGTCGTGGTTGATTCGGTGACCGTGGAGATTGTGCATGAAGATCGTGTTCCGATATTTTTCCGGCCAAGTGTCACCGAGATAGATCATGACTCCGGCGTGGGCATGGCCGCCGCCGGCAGCACCATGGTCGCCCTTCGCACCTCTTGAAGAGCTCCACGGCCCGCCAGCCCAGTGGATGTGGTCGCCGCACTGCTGCATGAATTCATACGTGTAAGGCGTCTTGTTCTTGTTCTTGTAACGAGACCCCGGAATGACATGCCAGAGGTGCTCGACAACCGTATTGCACATGAACATCTGGCCGTAGTCGTCGTAATCAATCCCCCAGGGATTGCAGGTACCGGTGCTCACCACTTCGCATTTCCGAGTAACAGGGTGGTATCGCCAGACCCCACCGGGCACGGTCGTGCGTTGTTCCTCAGGTGTGCCGGGCGTTCCAACTTTCGAAGGTGAGCTCCAGCCACAGAGCCCATACAGCCAGCCATCCGGCCCCCACATCATGAGATTGAAAAGGTTGTGCGTCCCTTTGTGCGACCAGCCATCCAGCACGACCTGGGCTTCTCCGTCCGCAACGGCATCACCGTCCTTATCTGGAATAAACAGAGTACTGGGCGCGGAATTAACCCACAGACCGCCGAAGCCAACCTGTATGCCGGTAATGTAATTTCCCTTATCCCAGAACACTTTTCGGCTATCGAATTTTCCATCGCTGTTTGTATCTTCAAAAACCAGAACGCGGTCATTGCCCTCCGGCTTCCATTTGGGATACGAGAGATACTCCGCAACCCAGAGACGCCCGCGCTCGTCCCATGCAAAAGCGATGGGCTGTCGGATGTCCGGCTCCGACGCGAGCAACTCGACCTGAAATCCTTCAGGCAAAGTCATTCTCTTCATCGCTTCCACTGGCGGAAGCGGGCCTGTCTCATCTGGCTCCGAAAAACCTTCAGCCAGACATAAGAACAAGATGAGAACGTTCATAGATGGTTCGAACAGATTTGGGCAGCGCACGCCAGCGACACTTTAGGGCTCGACTTCCAATGCACAACTTCGCCTTTCAAGTCCCGGCTTGATTCAGCTATGCTGCCGTCATCAGTGCTTCAAGACGGCCTCTGATCCTTTCGAGTAAAAAAAAGCCAATGTCAAAATTCGAATTCGGTACTGCCACTCAACTGTACGAAGAATACATTCACCCTCGCGTCATCATCGGTCCGAAAGATATAGACCGGCTCAAAGAAAGCACGAGGCGCGGAGGCGGCAGACGGCTCATGAATGCGATGCGTGAAAAAGTACGGCCCCTGGTTGAAGTCGTGCTGCAGTCGGACGACCTTCCTGGCCTTGTCGCCGACTACAATCGGAGCCCGGAGCACGATGGCCCGGCCATCGTAGGCAATGTCCAAGAGATGGCTCTGGTTGGAGTGTTGGATGACAACACCGAGGCCATTGAAGCCGCACGACAGGTCCTGCTCTCCGCGGCCGGAGCCGATCCACTGAGCCGCAACGATCATCCATGCCGGCGGGTGACCTATCTGGCTGGCCCGTTTTCCGTTGCTTATGACATTGTTGCGAATCATCTCAGCAAAAAGGATCGGCGGGCTTACGCGAACTGGATCTCCAAATCGGCCATCCCGCACATCCTTGCAGCCATTCCTCCAAACCTGTATTTCGCCGCGGCCGGAGCCAACATTCCCATATACGGGATGGAGACCGCTATCCCGGCCATCCTGGCTGTCAGGGGCGAACCGGGCGGACACACCTTCAGAAAGGAGCTGGAGCTTCTGATCACATTCCTGCAGGCGTCTCTGCATGCGGCCATCGGCGCAGATGGCTTTCCGGTTGAAGACATTGGTTACGGCACATCAGTGGCCCAGGAACTGATCAGCCGGGCTGACATGCTTCGACGTGCCGGCATTTATGATGCCTGGTCGGAGTTTCCTCAGATGAAAAAGTACGGGCGAGCCGTGCTCCACTTTGTGCAGCCCTGGGGCCGACACATGTCGAACACCGGAGACTTCATGGATACCTGGGGGAATCGTGAGTTTGGGCTGACGAGGGTTGCCACCGAGACAAACGACCCAGCCCTGCACTGGCTCACTGGCACACTTGCACATCAATCCGACTATGGAACGCCGAAAGAACAGGAGGACTTCGGCGATGAAATAATGATCCAGCCGGGACTGCGCGTTTCTCCAACCGCCATGAACCTGATGCTGCTTGATGAATTCCAGAAGCCTGTGCGGCCAAAGGCTTCGAGTGTCCCAACGCATTTCCGTGACCGAACGCGCGGGATTGTCAGCTTTCGAAGCGGGTGGAAAGATGATGACACGCTGGTCGTATTTGACAGCTCCCAACGTTCGCCCGCGTGCGCGGGTCATGACCATGCCAGTGCAGGCAATTTCACCCTCTCTGCATTGGGAGAATACTTCGGCATCGACTGCGGCCGTTACTGCAATGAGCAACAGGAACACAACGTCGTGCTCATCAATGGCAAAAGTGGCATCTCGCACGAGGGGCAATGGAAATCGACCCCGTATGCCGGTCACCTGCTGGACTATGTGCCTCACCACTTCTGCGATTTTGCCGCGGCGGATTCAGCCCTTCAGACCAGAAGCCTGTGGGCCAGGCGTTCCATCGGGCTGGTGAAGGGCAAGACTGGATCGGGGGGACCCAGAGGATACGTCTGGACAGTTGAAGATCTGAATCGCGCGAATGACCTTGCGGAATTCTGGTGGACTCTGAATACGCATCCCGACAATAAGATTTCAATCCACAAGAACTACGGGACCATTCACGGCTGCCAGATTGGCTCTGAGCTGGATGTGCACGTTGCCTTGCTCCCTGAGGATCAGTTTCCCGATTCCCATACATGCAAATTCATCAGGGACACCAACACCTGCCGGGCAACAGCCTACACTGGTGATGCAGGAAAAAGGCAAGACAGGTATGCCCAGCAGGGGGTCCACGGTTCGATTGCCGTGCGACCCAGGCTGATAGCAAAGGTGAAGGGCTGGAACGGCCGTTTCATGTCGATCATGCTGCCGCGTGACAAAGGTGCTCGCCCGGCAAAAGTGCAACAGCTCAAGACGCATTACGATGCCTTCGCGGTGAAGATCACTTTTGCGGACGTCGAGGACATCATCATCTGGGCTTATCACCACGGTCTGCTGGAGGCCGCGGATATCAAGGCTCGAGGGCAATGGTGCATCGTCCGCCGCAAACGCAAATCGCGGCGCTTGATCGATTACGCCCTCGGCCACGGAACCAGCCTGGTATTGAATGGAAGACAGTTGGTCTGACGGCCCGAAAAGAATGCCACCACTAATCCTTCAACCACGGCAGATCGCGAACGGGCCTTTGGCGAACGAGGCTGGATTGCGGTACTTCGATGGCCTCTGCCGCGTGCTGATCGAGGAGCTTCGTTAAACGTTCTCGGACTCCGGTGTATTGCGGATCTTCGGCCAGGTTTGTCAGTTCGGCAGGATCGTTCTGCATGTCGGCGAGAAAGACATCCTCGTCTTCTTTCGCAGGCTTTGCGCCATCCATGCGCATGTTTTTGTCGAGCCGGTATTTCCCGGTCCGGACGCAGCTTCTTCGCGGCCATCCCCTCCCACGGTACCACGGGCCTGCGCCGCCGTTCGGTCCCATGCGGCTGTCGGATTCACCAAAGCCAATGGTTGAGAAGATGGCCTCTGGCGCTGGCCCATTGAACAGGTTTCGGCCTTTGTAAGAACCAGATTCACTGATGCCTGCGAAGCCGAGCAGCGTGGTGGCCAGATCGAGGCTCTCAGAGATGTCGTTTCTTACCTGACTACTTTCTATGGCCTCCGGACAACGGAAGATGAGCGGGACCCGATGCGAGGTCGGCGTGAAGGTGTGCTTCTCGAACGCGCCGGTGTCGCCAATCGGATTCCCGTGGTCAGCGTTGAAGACAATGAGTGTCCGATCTGATTCCCCCCGAGCCTCGAGGAAGTCGACAATGCGACCGACCTGTTCATCGATCCAGGCAACCTGCGCGTAGTAGTGAATCCGCGCAGCATGCAATTGCTCACGCGCCATCTGTTGAAGCCCATGCACCGCGGCCACGCGCCTCTCGAACGCAGACGCGGTGTCAGGCATCGGCTTCGGCAGATCGAGATTCTGATTCTCGTAAAGCTTCACGAAACGTGCTGGTGGCAGCACTGGTGTGTGAGGCTGCAGGATGGAGACACGTACGAAGTAAGGCTCATCGATCCTGGAGAGCCATTGCAGCGTGTTCTCAACCACCTTGTCGGGAGGATACGGCTCATCATCAGGGAAGATCCCGCCGTTCATACCGCCGGACGGTGACCGGATCATCTGAACTCGCTCTTCACCGAGATGCTGCCAGATGGCCATTCCGCCGCCTTCACCGTCGTGGTGCTGGAAGACCTCCCGATTCGCATCAGACTCGGGCATCATCTGTCTCGGCAGATGAATCTTGCCAAAGTTGGCCGTGCAATAACCATGACGGGCGAATACCTCGGGAAACGTCTCTAACGGCCGCGGAAGTTGGAAGTCCTTCCAGGCACCTTCATTGTTATAGACGCCCGTCTCTTCCGGTTGGAGGCCGGTCAACACACAAACTCGCGAGGACACGCAGACCGGCGAATTGCAGAAATGATTCGTGAAGACCGTCCCTTCCGCGGCCAGCCGATCAATATGTGGCGTATGAAGCTGAAGCTGTTCATGGCCGTAACATCCAAGTGCGTCCGTCAGCAGTTCGTCGCAATAAATCCAGATAATGTTTGGTCGTTCAGTCATGTTTTTCTGATCGTTCGGCAGACAGCCTGGCGATGGATGAAGGAAAAGGACCTGGCAATGAACTGCCGGCTAGCGCAGACCACGCTCATGTAGTGACGCTCACGCTCAAGAAGGTCGCGCCCTCAGATTTCCTGCGGCCGCAGTCAGGCGGGAGAGCTTTTCATATGCCTCATCGATGGTCGGCGGTTCGCCTGAGTCAGGTGCAAATCCACAATCAGGATTCAGGGCGATGCGCTCAGGGCTGATGATCTCCGCTCCGGCTGCAGCGAGGCTCTCAATCTCTTCCACTTCCTGCACGCGCTCTCCTCGCACATCCACGACTCCCATGCCGATGCCGAGATGGCCAGGCAACAGAGACAGGTCGCTGGGATCGCCAGTGCCGGTGTAAGCGAATTCGAGATTGACTCGGTCTATCTTCACGTTCTCCAGGTAGGGCATGATGGGTTTGTAGTCGCCGGTAACGTCGCTCATTCGTTTGTACACGCTGTGGCAGCAATGCAGGTGGACCTCTGCTTCGAGCCCGCTCGCGATTTGGTTGATCGCATTTATGGCATCGGGGATCTGTCGTTCGGGATCCCAATCCTGGCGAAGGCGTTCATCGTGTGTCTCGCCTCTGTCCATGAGTTGCCGATCGCAAAAGTAAGTCAGCGCCGGATCATCGAGCTGGACGATGTCGATGCCCGCGGATGCCAGAGCCTGCGCCTCTGCAGAAAGGATCTCGACCAGGTGTTCCATAAAATGCTGCCGGGTCGGGTACGCTTCCGTGCTGAAGTCTTCGTGCCAGTAACGGGTCACGATCAGGAATGGGCTCGGCAGCGCGAACTTGGTCACACGCTCTGTGTGCTCGACCAGGAACTGCGCATCGTTGACGAACACTGGCTCGTTCGCCCCCATTCGTCGCACCACGACACTCGTAAACTTCTGCTCGCCCTGATGAGTGAATGGCCGGCACTTTTCAAAACCGCCGACTCGATTCAGATATTCCTGGATGTATTGGGTTCGGCGCCACTCGCCATCGCTGATGACGTCCAGCCCGGCCTGCTCCTGAATCTGGATGGCGAACAGGACCATCGAATCCATGGCGCGCTGGTAATCGGCCGCGTCCATCTCATCCCTCCTGGCAATAAGATCGAGAACTACTTTCGGCCGCGGCAGCGAGCCGATGGGGTGAGTATGAAACAAGGGAAGGGAGGATGTGCGTTCTGTTTTCATGGTCTTAACGTTTTCCTGGCGCGGGTGACTTCTTCAACCAATTGGATTCCACAGCATAGCCCTGTGAATGCAAACCGATTCAGATTAGGATTCAGGTGGAGCGAATGATTCTGCAAAGACCTGTCTGCCCCATCTGATACTGAATACTGGATTCTCGCGATTCCGATTCGCTCATGACCCCGGTTTCAGATTAGACGCAAGCAGAGGACTGAAAGCATCGAGCATAGGTGTGTCAGTAAAGACCAGTCTGCCCCATCTGATACTGGATACTGGATACTGGATTCTCGCGATTCCGATTCGCTCATGACCCCGGTTTCAGATTAGACGCAAGCAGAGGACTGAAAGCATCGAGTATCCAATATCCGGTATCGAGCATCGAGTATCGAGCATCGAGTATCGAGCATCCCGCATCCACATGACATACAGCCACCCTCTCTCAACAATCGACGTCAAAGACTTTGGTGCGGAAACCCTACGTATCGGTGACCTGAACGGTAACGGCGCGCCCGACCTGCTCTTTACGCAGAGCATCCATGGAACACGAGAGATTACCTGCCTCACCGCGACCGATATCTTTGGGAATGTCCTCTGGCAGACAGGAGAGCCTGCGACTGAGAACGGGCCTATCTACAGCGACCTGCCCGTGCAAATCTACGATTGGGATGACGACGGGCGGAACGAAGTACTCTACGTGCGCCAGGCAAAGTATGCGGAACTCTACGAAGAAGGCTGGGCCATTCAGCGTGCCAGGCGCTATGAAGGCGAGGCCACCATGGTCATCCTCGATGGCGAGACCGGCATGGAGAAAGATGCCTTTCCCATTCCAGCGCCCGCGGACGACTGCTTCCTTTTCGCCGACCTGACTGGTCAGGGCCGGCGTCGAGACCTGGTGGTTAAAGACCGCTACTGGAATCTGTGGGGTCTTTCGCATGCCGGGGAAGTCATGTGGCATTGGGAAGGTAGTCCGGGGCACTTCCCAGCCATCGGTGACATCGATGGCGACGGGCGAGACGAGGTCTTTGTCGGGTTCGCGCTCATCGATGATGACGGTCGTCCGATTTTCGAGAACGATCCGCGCACATCAGGACGCCGCGTTCGTGGTTCGGCTCGCGGACGGCTCGTGGCGGCTGCTGTTCGGGAATCACGGCATCCACTGCCTTTCGCCTGAAGGTAGAGAACTCTGGCAGCATCCGCTGAAGGAAGCTCAGCACGTTCTGGCCGGTCAGTTTCGGGAAGATTCAGAAGTGCAGGTCATGGTCCTCGATCGCGGCCACCCACGGGGCGAGTTCACCTCCCGTGCCATGCTTTACCTTTATGATATCGAGGGCAACGAAATCTATCGCAGGGAACAGCCGGACGGGAGCTGGGCCGCAGCCATCATCGAGATTGACTGGCTTGGAGGTGGCGCGCCGCTGTGCGTTCTGGCATACAGCCGTGGCCCGGAGGCGCCGGCAGCCATCATCAACGGCGAAGGCGAGATTCTGGAGACCTTTCACATGCTGCACACACCGGAACGCACCGGTGAAGAACGTGAAGCACATTTCTATTGCACCCGCGCCGACCTCTGGGGCGACAGCCGTGAGGAAGTCATCCTTTTTGGCTCAACCGGCGCATGCATCTATGCCAACACCAGCCCGCACGCCAACCCGACTCTCTACAACAACACCCTTTATCCCGGGATGTAAAAACTGGTTCGAGAAGCACTGTCGCCATGCTTTCCATCATCGTAGTATCGGGGTGATATTTCGTCTTTCTTTTACCCCAAAAGAGCCACATGAAGACTTACAGATTTGAAGGCATCAATCTCGAAATCAGCGCGCCCTTTCTTGTGGGATGCGCCGAGGGACATTTCTGGTTTCCTACCGTTCATCCGCTGGACGATTCAAACATTATCTGCGAGGTCGTGCTGAGCGCCGATGTGGCCCAGGGCGAATGGCCAGCATCTCTGTACTTGTCAAGAGACAGTGGCAACACTTGGGCCCACGCCACAGATATCGACAGCTACGGGCACACTTCGTTCCTGCGCGCGGAACATGAACTCGTGCTGATGCCTTACGAAACTTGGCCCCTCGAGCCTGGGGACAGGCGAAACGGCTCAGCAAAGGGAACGGTAATCCGCATGACGGACGATGGTGATGTCTCAACCGACAGAGTGGCGATGCAGTTCCTCGGATTTCCCAAAGACATCTCCGATTATCACAAGAACGAGCTCACACTTATGAACAACGGAAACATCCTCAAACTGAGTGACGGCTCTCTGTTTACCACCTTATATGGGAACTACGCGGGTGAAGAGAAGTGTTCGGCGTGGTGCCTGTCCAGCCCAGACGGGATCACGTGGACCTTCCTCAGTCTCATCGCTTCATGGAAAGACACACCTGGAGCGAAAGAGGGCCCGGACGAATCTGCCACGGTACGCCTGACTGATGGACGCCTGATGTGTGTCTACAGGATCGGAAGTGGAAGAGACCAACTGTTTCATAAATCCGTCAGTGCCGATGAAGGCCAGAGCTGGTCCAAACCAGAGGCAATCGCAGGCGCCTGGTCGGTTCAGCCGCGGCTTGCATCTGTTGGTGATCATTCGATTCTGCTGGCTGGCGGCCGTCCGGGACTGTTTCTGTGGGCAAATGAGGATGGCACCGGCGGAGACTGGCAACGCATCAGTCTTGCTGCCCATCACAACGAGCTTTTTGACGACCCGGCATTCCATTTTGAGGAGGAGGTCTGTTCGGGAGAAGGCCGCGCCAAACCTACTCAAACGACTTCTTACACGGGGCTTGCAGCCATCAGCCCGGATGAGGCCATCCTCTGCTACGACCGCCTCGCCAATGGTTGGGATGCTGCGCCGGGCCCGTGGGGCCAAAAGAGCGCGGCGTTTGCAGTGCGAATTCGGGTGGCCTGATTCTTCGCCTACTTCGCATTCTCCAGCTCTTCAATCGTCTTGGGCCAATCGCCTTTCAGAAGGCGTGACGGAGATCACCCGGCTCTCAGTTCGTTTATCAGTATCGTCAGATCTGACGGGATGGGCGCTTCGAAGGTTACCTCTTCGCGAGTCGCCGGATGCTCGATTGTCAGTCTCCAGGCATGGAGTGCCTGGCGGCCGAGGGTGAGATCGATTTCGTTCTTCTTGTACCGGCCGGAATAGCGATCTTCGCCATACATGGGGTGGCCGATGGATTCGAGATGCACGCGAAGTTGGTGAGTGCGGCCGGTCTTCGGCAACAGGCTGATGGCCGCACCGCTTTCGAATTCTTCAAGAACCGTGTAGCTGGTCACGGCCTCCTTCTTTCCTTTGGCATCCATGCGGACGCTCATCGTATGCCGCAGGTAAGGGTGATAGCCGATTGGGCTGTCGATGATGCCTCTGCTTTTTCTGGGCTGGCCCTTGATGACTGCGAGGTATTCCTTCTGCGTTGTGCCGCTTGCGAACTGGCGTGATATCAAGCGATGCGTTTCCGGGTTCTTTGCCAACACCATGACACCGGTCGTATCTTTATCCAGGCGATGCACGAT
>Ga0066833_10001270_pt1 | contig 10240 bp, 3 predicted proteins | sample ETNtaG_13_FD_66728 | JGI IMG/M metagenome (GOLD analysis project Ga0066833, IMG submission 66728) | Marine microbial and viral communities from oxygen minimum zone, Eastern Pacific Ocean - ETNP201306PF47B | ecosystem: Environmental > Aquatic > Marine > Oceanic | place: Pacific Ocean: Eastern...
TTTCAGGAAACGAATCAAAGGACAGCGGCGGCTTGGTCGTCGTCACGTAAGAGCTGAGCACGACCTGCTTTTCGGGGCGCAGGGCGCGGATGCGTTCGGCGATCTGGCGATGCTTGATCCAGAGCTTCTCACCTACGTCGGGGTGGATGGCCTGGCACTTGTCGCACTGACACTCGACGTAACCGTCGGCCTGACCGAGCATCACCATCTGATAGCCTTCGTCGAACTTCTTCACCACCCCTTTGACCAACAGGTCATGCACTTCTGATTGGGAAAGGCAGAGGATGTTGCGCCGGAGAGGATCGCGTTTGCCTTCAAACAAGCCGAAGTAGTCTGGACGCGTCTCGATGTATTTTTCACGTGGCACGAATTCGCTCCACGTATGACTGCCGCCCGTCCAGAAAACTCTCGAATCGCTCGCGTACCGACCGAAGAAATTGTTTGCGATCGCGTAAGGATCATATTCGTGTTTGCCAGAGTAAGGACTGACGCGCCGGCCGATAAATGTGAAACGCGGCGACCACGAGACGTCCATGGTTGCGTCGATGGCAAGCCGCTTCAGTTCAGGCACGTGGATTCCCACTTCGCCCGGCAGCACAAAACGGACGCCGACCTGTTGCTCAAGAAAGGTCGTCACGGCCTTGTAAGTTCCCGAGAAACCGGAGTAGCCCTGTTGCCTGGGTTTCAGTGGCCGTGCCCGTTCCTCGTCACCAATCAGATAAATGTTCCTGTCGACAACGCGGTTGAGGTAACCCCAGCCCGTGACCTTCTGGATCGGCAATCCAGCGCGTTTTGCGGCAACCGTTTTTCCAATGTAGATGGCGGCTGCATCAGCGGGCGCGTCCGACTCTTTGAAGATCGGAAGTGCGACACCTGTCGCCTTCCTGATCGACGACTGCAGGAGCGCGGCCGCCTCGTTCAGCTTCGCCAGATCACGGCTCTGTCCGCTCAACGCGATGACGTAGTCCGATTTGCCGTTAGCAACCACGACAAGCGCGTCGGCAAACAATCGCGAGTGGCATGGCAAAACCAAAAGTGTGAAAAGCAATGTCATTCGTGGATCACGCAGTCGCGATTTCAGTTTCATAAAGTGAATCTCATCCGCAGAACAACGGCCTCTACCGAAAAACTAGTTCGCCAAACACGGACATGTCGTGAAACGTTCGCGACTGAATGTTGGGAGACCACAGATAGGCCACGGGCGACTTGGCGCCTTTGGGATACTGATTACGGCCGATGTTCATCGTCCACACGTCACCGGGGTTGGGACGATTGACCTCCAGAGTCTTGAAAGGCAGACGAAGCTCGGCCGACCATTGTTGCCTGGCTCTGTCGACATGAACGGCGTAATCCCACTTGCCGTCCCAATTCCACTCGAAGTTCTGGTAGAGCGGATGATCGGGCGCCTCGTGGTAACCGAAACGACGATCGAGTGTAGAGTTCGCAACCGGGTTGATGATGAAGTGATAGTAGAGCCGCCGCGTTCCGATCGGGTCGATGACCAGTTCCATGTTCTCCTGCCTCCAGGCAGTTCCATCGCGACCGACGGGCTTGATGTTTTCGAGCTCATCGGCTGACGCCACCTTTCCGCGGAACGCGATCCAGAGACCTTCCTTGTCATAGCCGATTCGGAAATGAGTCTCGGAAGGCGTTTTGCCCATGGCGATCTCGCCGACTTCCTCGAACGGGATGTCCCGCCAACCCGGATCGTCGAGCTTTCCATTCAGCGTGAGCGCCTTCACGGGACGGGCCTCCGTTCGCCTTTTCCCGACGCCCGGCAGGACGCCTTTCTCGCGGAGCAGATCGAAGTCCCAATTGAACGGTGCACCCTTGCCCACCTGCCGGTGCGTTTTGTAGTGCGAACCAGAAAACGGCCCGGGCAGACCATCGATCTTCGTCGGCCGGTTGTCAGGCCAGATGCGCGCGCGGGTCTGATAAAAACTCTTCACCTTCTCTTCCAGCATCCCAAGCGTCGTTTCGCTCGGTGCCAGGCGGTAGACGCGATAGAAGTGATAAGCGAGTGCGTGAGTTTTCAGATACTCATACTCGAGCGATATCAGTTTCAATCGCGCCTTGACCATTTTGTCTTCCGCCGCAGCCAGCGCCTGGCCGAGGTTGCGGTCGAGTTCCTGAAGCATTTCCGGCGGATAGAAAAGAAGGTTGAATCCTCCACGGCGATCGGTCACGGTCGATGGCGGGCCGTTTTGGCGATCGGCTCGATACAGCCACCAGAACTGATCCATCCGCTCATCGAGCTCCGCGAAGAAGTTCTGCATCGGCGGCGCGGCCTTGCCGAAGGCTGCGTTCACGAATTCGGCGCGCATCGTGAGCGGGTCGACCTTCGGATCGTGGAGTGCCTGAAAGAACGCATAAAAGCCGGGCCCGCCCAGTCCCCACGGATACCAGTTGCCGCGGCTGTTCTCGATAATGCCACCGCACAGATACATGCCTTGAATGTGGTTCTTCTGGAAAAGGCGAACCATATTGACGGCGACCCATGGAGTCACTCGCGGATGCACCGTAAGCCAGCTCGTTGTGTAGAGTGACTTGGGAATCTCTTTGCCGCCCCACGCTTCCCACATCGCAAAATCCTCTGGTCGATAGCGGGTCAGGCGAATGGCGACATTGTCAGGAAAGGAATCAAGCGAGCGCGGCGGGAGTCGCGTCGGCTGATAGGAAGTCATCATGACGGTCTTGCCGGGCCGGCGTTCTTTCAAAAGTGCCGCCAGTTTTCGATGCACGAGCCAGACACGTTCACCCGGATCAGGATGTAGCGACTGGCACTCGTCACACTGGCACGGGACGTAGCCGTCGGTCTGCTCCAGTTCCACCCACTGAAAACCGCGGTCGAGCTGGCGTTCCATCTCGCGGAGCATCAGCTCCTGGACGTCCGCGTTTGAGATACAGAGATGATTATCCTTCGGGCTTCTGATTCCATCGGATTCAGCGAAGTACTCAGGATGATCGTCCCAGTATTTCTTTATTGGCACGGCGTGGACATACGAATGGCCGCCGTAGTCATATAAGAATTCGGACGGCCCGAACATATGATTGGCAAAGCCAAATGCGGTCGCCCGAAGATCGTTCTTTGAGCGCTGGTAATAGTTGGCCATACGTCCGCATGTGTATTGGAAAACCGGCGACCATCGCACATTAAGATTCGCATCGACCACAAGCCGATTTTTTCGTGGAACGTGAGTTCCGAATCGTCCAGGCATCAGGAACCTGACGCCGACCTGGTCTTTCAGAAACTCCGTGACTGCTTTGAAGGAGCCGTAGGCTCCGGTCGTGCGTGGCTTCGGCCCTGGCTTAATGGTCGATTCGCGATCCTGACCAATCAGAAAGATGTCACGACCAACGACTCGATTGTGGTAGCTCCAGTCTGTGACTTTTTCGACTGCCAGTCCGGCCCTCCGAGCCGCCTTCGTCCAGCCGAGGTAGAAAGCCGGCTTATTCACAGGAATCTTCGACTCCGCCATGACCGGCAATTCGACGCCCGTCGCTTCACGGAGGAAAAGCTGTAGCGCTTTGGCGGCCTGTTTGACGCGCCTCTGATCGACTTTGTCTGCATAGGCGATGACATAGTCAGACTTGCCATCCGCTACAACAGTCAGGCCTTCAGCCGATCCACATCTTGGAATTGCCAGAGTCAGAAGGACGAGAGGCAGCAAGAGCCAGGTTATTGTTTGGTGATTCGTTCTCATCGGCACCTAATGAAGAGGATTTAAATCGGAATCATCAATGAATCATTTTCTTAACGGCGAAGCCGTGACATACGATAGCCTGGGATGCCAATCCCAGGTCACAGAGGAATCTGATCGAAAGAGCTGCGAAGCAGCGGCAGATGTCTTCATCGTCTGCCACCGCTTCGCGGTTCGTTATAGTCGACATTCGACGACCTGGGATTAGCATCCCAGGCTTTCGTATGCCGCCGCTTCGCGGCTGAAGATGAATGTTCCTATTCATGAACGCTTATTTAGGTAAGAGTTCATCTCGTGTGGTTCGATTATTTGATCAAAGTTCCGCACACCTAAGGTGCTTCCTCGTCAACAAAGACCCCTTGCCAGCTTGTCTGGTAGGTGAAGGAGGTTGAATGGTTCTCTGGCTCTTGAGCAAACCGCACAACCTGATTCACCCGTGAGGCAAGCTCACGGGGGCTTTGGGTAATCTTGTCCTCTTCTAACCGTTCAACCTCCTTCACCTGTGGGGCGAGCCCACAGGGGGTCGTTCTTCTCGAATCGTTGTCATTGTTGATCCAGTTGCTCGATCGCCGTTTCAGCTTTTTTCCGATGAACTGGATGGGTGGATTCGTTCTTAAACACCGCGCGATATAGCTCAAGAGCTTCGGCGGCGCGACCGGATGCGGCGAGCGTTTCGGCTCGGGCGGTCATCAACGTTCCGAACCAACTGCCGCTTAGATTTTCGCGCTTTACCAGGTCGTGGATCGCCATCGCTGCGTCGAACTTCTTTTGTTTGGTCAGGATGCGGGCTGCGCCTTGCACGGCGTTGAAGAATTGGGCGTTCGTTGTGTGGGAGGTGGACGCTGTGACTTTCCGGTAAAGCTCAAGAGCGCGGTCTTCATTGGCCAGAACAGCTTCAAAATTGCTGGCCCGGGCGTTGAGCATTGCCAGCCGTTTTAGCGAGTCGGTCGTGTGATCCAGGGCGAGTTGGAAATCCGTTTCCGCCTTGTCGCCGGACTTCTTCGCGTAGTGGGCCTTTCCACGCTCGAAGGCCGCCGGGCCGATCTCGGTGAATGGCCATGTGGTGAAATCAGTATCGCCAAATTCGGTGAGGATGGTCTTCCAGTTCCGTTCGGCTGCCAGATTCTGCATACGCGCGATGGCGGCGATCGGCTGCTCTGGAATCCGGCTCGTGAACTTGGCGGCCGCAGGGTAATTCTTGAGTTGACGCGCGCAGGCGGCGGCCTGAGCCATTGTCCGGGATTTCTGGTAGCCGTTGGCCTTCTCGTGATCGGCGAGGGCAGCGAACGCGGCCTGGGCTTCGGCAATCTTTCCGTTCGATCTCAACTGCGCGGCGGCGCGGTATTCGATGTAGAAATCGGTGACCGTTTCGTCGACGTCGAAAACGTGATGTCTGCCATGGTAGAACCAGGCAAACTTGTGCGGTCTGTGGAAGATCAACTCGCCGGTCGGCGAAATCGCTGAATACTCCGCGCCGTTCTCGCGAATGCGCTGACGGCAGACGTTGAAAAACCAGGGCAGACTCTTCGATGGTTTGCGGCCAACGACGAAGTTCAGCGGATCGCTATCGTCTTCGGTAACCGGGATGCGAATTTCGACCGTCCAGTGATCGTCGGCAATCTGCGTGGCGACTTCAGCCTGCGAGCTCCAATCCCACCCACGCCCAGTGGCCCGATCCAGATCACAGATGGCGCCTGCGGGGTTCACCGCGATCTGGTAGTAGCTGTGTGATTCGGTGGCCAGTTCAATCTCCACCGCGTCGCCTCGGAAGAGCGCTTCTTCGTGGTTCTTGGTAGTGCCAATGTTCAGCTTGTCGCCGGGTCGTTCCTCGCAGCGAATCGCAAAGTAGAGGCTGCCGCGATGCCAGCCGGACATGACCGTGGTTCCATACACCGGCTTGTCGCCCGTCTGAAGTTCGCGGAGCCCGGCGACCCACCACTTGCGATGCCGCACCCAGTATTCGTCGTCAAACTTTCCATCGATGACGATCGGCTCACGCGGTTCCCAGACCGTGCGCACGGTCGCGACCGGGCCGCGGCCCTGGGCCAGTTGCACTGCCTTGGCGCGGAGCTTCTCCAGAAACTCGTCAATCAGGCCGATGCGTTTGGCATACGTGGTTCCGGCAGGCGCGTCGGACTTCGCTCTATTGAACATCGCCAATGCGGTTTCGACGGGTTCCAATTCCTTTTCCATCGCCTGGAAGTTGCCCTCGCAGTAATCAAAAAACGCCAGCATTGCCGGCCCCGCGTCAGGGCCGTAGTACAACTGGCAGTGCTCCTTCAGCATCGCTCCGGCGTCCGCTTTGGGGCCGCCCCACCACATGCGCGTGGTGAAGTAAATCTGAAACGCATCGAAGGCCATTGCCCGCGCGTCGTGATAGCGCGGCAGGGACGTCCAGATGTCCTCGCCGCGTGAGATTCCCCTGGTCGCATTGATAGTTTTGCCGATGGTGCGGGCGATGAAAATCGGCAGGTGAACGCCCCGGTGCGTCATTGGATAGTTCTCGAAAATCATCAGCTTGCGATCGGTCTTTTTCATCCAGCCTTCGCGCAGCTTGCGGGAATATTCGAGTTGTTCCGGGAGGTTGGCTTTCGGCCGGCGACCACCGACGATCATCACCTGCAGGTTGGGCTCCAGTTTTTCGATATTGGTGACCGGCAATGTGTTGGCGCCATATGCGCAGCAGGTAATGACTTTGTCAGGATGCGTCTTCCCAACTTCGCGTGCGACGCGGTTGGCAAAGTCGAACACGTGGTTGGACAACTTGCCGCGCGACCCCATTTCTTCGTCATCCTTGCCTTCACACAATATGCACTGACAGATCGAGCCGTAGGCATCCGGCGGCATGATGGAAACCGAGGGAAAATCGTAGACGTCGAACAGCGCCCGCGCCCACTTCACGGTTTCCTGGAGCAATTCCTCGTTGGAATAACACAGGTGGTTGAGCTTCTGCCGCGTGTCGGTATCGCGCTTGCCGCCGTAGAGCGCGAACCAATCCGGGTGCTCGGTTTTGAGCCTGTCGGGGCGGGTCATGTGATCCATGCCGTGCGCCAGCATGAAGCCGTATTCGTGCCGCATGCCGAGACGGAGAATCCAGCGCGTCATCTCTTCGTCCGCCGCGCCAATGCGAACGTAGAACTGGCGAAACTCGAAATCCGGCTTCGTGGTTTCGTCGATGTCCGGCAGCGGAATCGAATTCAGTTCCGGGAGCACTTCGCCCAGCGGGCCTGGCGCATACCAACGTACGCCGAGGCTGCGAAGGAATCCGCAAACTGCGTTGTAGCTGCCACGTTCGTCGTAGACCCAAAAATACTCGTTCTCCTTTTTGGCCAACTCTTTCGGCATGCGTCGCCGGTTGAAATAGAGCCCTCGGTTGGTCACTCCGTAGGGCAGCCCGCTTGCCTCCTCCCAACGACGCTGGAGGTTTTTCACCACGTCCCCGTTGTTCTTGCCCCAGGGTTCCTTCGGCTCGAAATCAGTGTCCGTTCCCAGCAACGCGAGCCAGTCTTTGCCTGACCTGATCCGGTAAGCGCCATGCTCCAGCCCCTTCGCAGTAACTCCGAGTTTTTGCGTGGAGTCGCTCTCGCCGACGTAAATCGCGATACCTTTGCCGGGAGTCGTCGTGATGGGCAGCTTCGCGCCGGAAATTTTCTGGATGGTCTCCTGCAGCTCTGCAGCCGCCAATCTGACCGTTCGCATCGCATCGTCCGCGATGATGATTTCCGCGTTCGGTTTGCAGTTTTCAACGATGAATGGTTTGGCGTTGGCGAGCATGGGCAGGAAGAGGGACAGGATGAGGGTCAGATTTCTTGTCATGGGTTTGTTTTCAAATCGACTGTTTCACGTTGCTCACAGAGCATTGTTACCAAACTCGCCCACGTCCAGCCCTTCGCTGCCGGCGGTCGAGTGCCAGTCTTTGCCGATGAAGTATTCGGGGTCAGTTGGTTCTGGATCGGGGACGCCGACAGATCCTCGCTCCATCCGTTCGCAATTATTCAGATTCCAAACCAGTTCGCTGAGATAGGGTTTGCGGCTGAGGGATTCGCTTTGGTAGAGGCTCATGCCGTGGACTCCTGCGCGATGCTGAATGGCGGCCACACGGTAAGCGAACTTCACGTTGGCGGCTGCCTGTTCGGCTGGCAGAGGACGTTGTTTAAGAACGTCGCGCACGTATTGGCAGGAGACCCGCTGCGGTTTGGGAACGAAACCCAGTTCGTATTGCCGGGTCGTGTGCGGCAGGTCGGAGTGATACAGAATTGTTGCCCGGCCCGCGTTCCAGACGATCCCGTCGAGCCCGGCCTTGCGATGCGCTTCCACACACTCGTCGATGATCGTCGGCGTGCCGATGCCGGTCTCGTCGCCGCGGTAGTGATTCTGCCATTCGGAAATGCCAAAGGATTTGCCGCGAAGTGAATCGGTGGCCGGGTTGGAATCCGGAATCTCGCGCGGCAAAGATTTCTCCAGCGGGAGTTGATTGGTGGAGCGGCGACGATTCATGCGGAAGTGGGGCAGTAGCAGGAGGCATATCAGGTTCTTCTTCCCTCTTTCACATCAAAGGTAGCAAACAGTTTCTCAACAGCAGAGCGAAGCGATGAAGCAGGCGAATATTGCAGACGAATCTGGCAGCAGCCCGTCGCCACTAAGCACATCCTGACAGCGTTCAATCTGAATGCTCATACCGAATTGAACCGGAAAGAATACAGGCGAACATTCCCCACAAGCTTGAACGAGAGCCGTATCCCACGACCGGTCGGCAACGTGTGATGTTGAGCCCAGGCAAATGGCTGATCGAATCCATTGTTGAAGGGGAGACTCTCAGACAGACCGTATCCTTTAACGCTTTCGCTGGTGGCCGCGTCCAAGACCTCAATCTGCAAATCCCCGTCTCCCCGTTCGGCATTCATATGGATAGAGCGAGGTGATTCCATTTTGAACGGGATGGTAGTGAACGTTCCTTCAGACGCTCCTGCCGACAATTGCATACAGGTGAAACCATCGCGGCGGAGTGTGGCGAGACCGGGCAGAGCTTTAACGGAGCGCGTGCCAAGACGCTCGCGATGCTCCACCGGCACGTCGTACTCTTTAGCGCCTCCGTAATAGATACGTATTTCTTCATCGAGGATAACGGGAAGGGTCTGCAGGAGATGCTCGCTGTCCCAGTCCCCTTCTTTACCGAGCGGAATGATCTTTTTGCCGGGCTGAACGAATGTGAACGTCTCACCGTCCCGGCTGATCGCCAGCTCGACGTCCAGTCTGTCCGAATCCATCTGGTTCTGATAGAGCGCGATGTAGTAATGCCCGTAGGGGAAGACGACCGTGTCGTGGACTTGCGACTGGGGGCCGCCGACGACGGCCGGGATGCCGCGGACAGATGGATCGAGAACCGGATTCTCCGGATACGCATACCAGGTGATCGCATCCCGACTGTAAAGAAATGCGCCGCCTCGCCGTCGAAGATTCAGTGACATAAAACCGTACGCCTTCCACCTTCGATTTTCATCGGGTTCGTTCGCGTCATAGAAAAATGATTCCGGAATGATCGAGAACGGCTTGGAGCACCCGTCAGGGAAAACGATCTTTGCTTCGTTGGGCGTCAGGTTCAGGCCGTCCGGCGAGGTGAACAGAATGGCCGGGAACATCTCACTGCGCGGGTCGTATTGGATTCCATATTTGCCGCGCCGCGCCATTTCGCCCATCTCGCCGGAGTTCCATACGTAAAGCGATTTATATCTGCGCTGCGGATCGGGGTCGCGATCGTCGCGAATCATGAGCGGCGCGTGGCGGAGATGCGGGACGAGGTTGTTCTCCTTGTTGCCATCCCATTCGGCCAGGCCCACGGGTGTTCGCTCCCATTTGATACCATCGTTGCTCTCCGCATAACCGCATGAGATCGTATCCCACCACGGAACGCCGGGGCCCGGCTCATGGATAGCCCCATACCACATGCGATACCGTTCCCCGTCTTTAAGAACAGCCCCGTGATTGAAAATGCGGTCATCATCAAAAGAGCCCGGCGGACCGGTATCCATGAGTGGGTTGTCCGGATGCTTCTCGGCCTCGTTGACGACGATCTTTGTGCCCTTCATCGATGAAAACTCCAGCCCATCAAAAAAGAGCACCTTGCTGTCCGCGGCCGTCGGAATCCCTGGCACTGACTGACGGCGGAAATGCTGTCCAAGCAGGGGCGGTTCGAGAGACATCAGCAGACCGATGTCTTCAGAGACAGATGCATCCTTCTGCACGGAGAGTCTTCCGACAGGCAAGAGATTCCAATCAAAGTGCTGTGGGCGAAAATGAATGCGCGGCCCGTTCGCAATCTCACCGAATGCGTCTCCCATCCAGCGCATCCAGAACGTGGACTTCCGTGTGTTGTCCACAAAGAAACACCAGGCCACCCCGTGCCGATCCACCGCAAGCTGCGGCGAATGCACCAGGCTGCCAGTAAACCAAGGATGCACGAGCAGCCGGTCCTTTTTGAGAATCTCGCCCTCTTTAAGGAGCACCCATTCAGTGTGCGGATAGTCGTCCTCGTAAACGAT
>Ga0066833_10001280_pt1 | contig 10193 bp, 8 predicted proteins | sample ETNtaG_13_FD_66728 | JGI IMG/M metagenome (GOLD analysis project Ga0066833, IMG submission 66728) | Marine microbial and viral communities from oxygen minimum zone, Eastern Pacific Ocean - ETNP201306PF47B | ecosystem: Environmental > Aquatic > Marine > Oceanic | place: Pacific Ocean: Eastern...
TCGCCATCGACGCCGAGGGCCGCATAGCGCTGCTTGTTCCATGTCTCGAGAAAGAAGCCCCGGGAGTCGCCAAAGACTTCGGGCTCGATCACGAGAACTCCGGGCAATTCGGTTTCAACGATTTCCATAAGGCGTCCCGCTCTCGACCAGACCAATGAGATATTCGCCATAATTGTTTTTCTTGAGTGGCTCGGCAAGCGCAAGAACCTGTTCTTCGGTGATCAGGCCGAGATGCCAGGCGATCTCTTCAGGGCATGCGATCTTGAGTCCCTGCCGTTCCTCAATGGTAGCGATGTAATTAGCAGCCTGGAGAAGTGACTCAGGCGTACCGGTGTCGAGCCACGCATATCCCCGGCCCAGTTTTTCGACTGAAAGCTCGCCACGCTCGAGATAGGCGCGGTTGACGTCGGTGATTTCCAGTTCGCCCCGGGCAGAAGGCTTCAGATTAGCCGCAATTTCCACGACCTGGTTGTCATAGAAGTAGAGCCCTGTAACTGCCCAATTGGATTTTGGATGTTGGGGCTTCTCTTCGATGCTCAAGACGCGGTCGCCATCAAAGTCGACCACCCCGTATCGTTCGGGATCTTTGACCCAGTAGGCAAAAACGGTTGCCCCGGCTTCGAGGTCGGCCGCGCGCTGCAGCCCGGGCACCAGATCGTGTCCGTAAAAGATGTTGTCTCCCAGGATCAGAGAACAGCCGTCATCCCCGATAAAATCTCGACCGATGATGAACGCCTGCGCGAGTCCCTCCGGTTCGGGCTGCACGGCATACTGAATCTGGATTCCCCACCGGCTGCCGTCTTCGAGCAACGCCTGGAACAGTGGTTGATCCTCTGGAGTCGTAATGACCAGGATCTCATCGATGCCGGCCAGCATGAGCGTGGTCAACGGATAGTAGACCATCGGCTTGTCATAAATGGGCATCAACTGTTTGCTGACCACGCTGGTCAACGGGTACAGCCGAGTGCCGGAACCGCCGGCGAGAATGATTCCTTTCTTAATCATGATTAGTTTTATACAGCCGTGATCAACACTCTTCAAAATGTGCAGACAGCAGACGCTTGTCTCTCACCTCCTGTCCACTCCGGATGGTCCGCGCTTTTGTCGGCGTAGCCATGGGTAAGCAGGCGCTGATCGCTGCCGTCAGCGTTCATGACCCACAAGCCGGATGGTTCGCCTACGCCGGCTCGGCAGAAGGCGAGCTTTGTTCCGTCCTTTGACCATCTGGGTCTGAAGTTCCAGGTGCCTGGACCATCGTCAGTGAGCTGTCTGATGTCCCCGGTGAAAGGACTCAGAAGACACAGGTCTGTACCGCCCCGGGCTCGTTCCGGCCGAAAGATAAGCCCGAAATGGTCGTCATACTCCGGATTGGGATTTGGCGACCAGGGCTCTTGAGAATCCGGCTGCATCCGCAGGAGCGTGACAGTCGATCCGTCAGGCGACCAGCGGGGAACGTTCGATCCGCTGCCGTAACTGTCCGGTCCACCATAGACGGCAGACAGCCAGTAGGGCCGATTCTCGGTGATGGCGTGCAGCTCCGAACCATCGGGCCTGGCGATAAAGAGATCTGCCCGCTGATGACTGGGGTCAATGTCGTGGTAATAGGTGACGTAGTGGATCCATTGCCCGTCGGGCGACCACATGGGCATGAAATGGAAATCGCCCGGATTATGCGGGAAGTGGACGACTCTTTTACCATCCCTGTCGATCACGGATACCCTCGAGCCTCCCTCCTTCACATAGAACTCGGTCGCCATCTGCTTACCGTCGGGACTGAATTCGGGACGATGCGTAAACCCCAGGCCCGGGCGAATGAGCTCTTCCTTATTGCCACCATCGAGATCCATGGTCACCCACAGGGTGTCAGGGTTGTCCGTGAGATTAAGTCCGACGTAAATCTGATATTCGCCAGGCATGATGCCCGTGCCTGACACATAACAGCAGTCGTAATCACCATAGGGTTCGACGGGCGTGAGTTCGTCGGTGACCAGATCGTATATCCACAGCTTAACATCAACGGTCTTATCGAACGGGGTGTCTTTGCTGATTGGCTTGAGGAAGTGATGGCTGACCATCACCCACCGGCGGCCGTCGCTGAAGGCAGAGGTTCTGCCCCACACGATCGCGTTGGGGATCTCGAACTTGCCGAAATCGAGGTGCCTCAGACCCGTACCGTCGGGGTTGACCATGCCGACCTTTTCACTGGTCTCCGTTCGTTCGGGCAGACAGGTTCTTCGATTTGTGAACAGTATGCGTTCCATTCGTTAATACTCCCCAACGCCCGGTGCCAACGTTCAGTCCAGGAATTCTTTAACCTTTCAGGTCTATCCCCAACATCTCCTTCTTTCTACGCCAGTAATACTGAAAGTTCGCATAGGAAATGTCGGGAGGCAGTGAGTGGTCCACGGTGGGGATGTAGCCTCCTTCAAGGGCCACGGGCACACATTTTTCTAGTTCGGCATCGATGGCCTGCGGTCCGCAGGCAAGCGCGGTCTTGTCGACTCCACCGTGCATGAGAAGTTCTCTGCCATACTTCTTGCGCAAGACGGCCACGTCCATGCCGGCATTGCGTTCCATTGGGTAAATGCCGCACACGCCGGCCTCCAGGAAAAGCGGAGTGAGCTCATCAACACACCCGTCCGTATCGACGAATATGATGTCTACTCCAGACGAGCGGACAAAGTCTGCCAGACGCCTGTACCTGGGCAGCATGAACTCCCGGAACATCGCGGGTGAGATCAGCGAAGCCGTTCTGTAGGCCATGTCTTCCCAGAAGATCACCTGGTCGGGCTTCACCTCCTCAAACGCCCTTGCCAGTAGCTTCATCATGAATTCCGTTCGATACTCCATAATATCGTGGGCGAGCGATGGATCGTCATGCAGGAGTAAGAGCGCCCTTTCGGCGCCCATGACCTCGCGAATGTAGCTGAAGAGGCCGCCGTCACGTCCGCCGCCAATATCCAGTGGGGCTGCGCGGTCCGTGCTCCAGCGCTTCACTCTATCGTCCCAATCCTCTGGATAGCGCGAAGGCTCAAGGGGATCCATTCTCTCCTTTAGGCGTTCCCAATCGTCCCTGGTCTTCACGGGATAATCGAGGAACTCCGGCATGCTCTCTTCGCCTCTGTGCATTTCCTTGAGAGTTTGCCCTTTCTCATTAATGTACACGGTAGTCCTACCGTCATCCTCGATCACTTTGCGGGCAAAGGCAGGGACGAATCCGAAGTTGACCCCGGCACCCTCTCTGCGGTCGCACTCGGCGTATTCCGGAGCTACACCATCGAATCCGCCTTCCTCCTGCCACCTCCGGAGGGTGGCGCGCCAGGGCCCCCATTCCCACAACACGGGACGATCCGTTTTTTCATAGTGCATACAAGCAAGAAAACGTTCACGAGCATTCATGATCAGGACCTTTCGTAAGTTGGTGAGTTAAGCTTAAGGCTGCCTTTCGGTCGCAGCCCAGAAAGGACCGCGGATGAAGTCAGACACATCAACTCCAGTGGAGAGAACTATGCTAATCCATGTAACCCGTCATGCACAGCCTGCCCCGTACGTCCCCAAGCCCGGTGACGACCCGCAATACCCGCCCGGCGATAATGGCATCTCTGAATTGGGTACGCGCCAGGCCAGGTGGCTCGCGGAGCGACTGGTCGAACTGGGCTTCAAGGGCACGATCCACAGTTCGCCCTACCATCGAACGATGCAGACAGCACAGACTGCGGCCGAGATACTCGACGCGCCAATATTGCCAGAACCTGCTATCCAGGAGTACGTACCCAATCCCGGGCTCCCTGGCGGAAGGGGCCAGACGATCGAGCAGATACGCGGACGCTACTCAAGAGTCGTAGCGTCAGCCACCATGCGCTATCCCTGGTTCTTCACAGGGCCAGAGGAGCAACCAGACGTGCAGGCGCGAGTGAGACCATTCATCGACCAGTTGGTGCGCGAGCAAAAAGAGGATGTATTGCTGGTCGGGCACGGCGCCACCATCTGGGCATGCATGGCGGTCATCATGGACCTTGGCGAAATCATTGGGGACCTACCGGAGCAGGGAAATGGCTGGAACTGTTCGCTGTGCAGCTACGAGGTGGGGCCAGACCTGCGCACCCGCGTCCTGCGGCTGTTCGACGTTTCCCACATGCCCGCCGAGTCTGTCACTTCCAACAACGAGTACATGCTGAAATGAAGGAAGACGCTTCTAATTACTCTCAACTGGCCTGTCATGTCCTGATCCAATTACCCCACGGGCTCGGATTTCATGGAGGAAAAACAGGATGAAGCATGAAGCGGAAAGTAGAACTCCACGAGAGGGCGGCATTCTCGCTGGTTTTGACGAACAGGAATTACGCGATCGAATGACAGATCCAGCATATGCTCCTTTATGGCAAACGATCGTGGCAAAGTGGGAAGGGATTGCGGCACGATGGGTGGAAGAAGGAGAACCCCTGCAGCAAGGCGGTTTTGTCTGGCCTTCCATAACGCCCCTGGTTGTCGAAGCCGCGCTCATTCACCGGCTTACTGGCCGATCGGACGCACTGCAATACGTGGAGAAATGCATACGGCATCTGAATGCCCAGTACGGTGGCAATACGACCGTTCCAGACACATCGGGAGAAACCTATTTGATGTCTCATGGGGAAATTGGTTTGGCAACAGACCTCTGTCGAGACAAACTTTCTCAAGAAACTCACAAAATCTGGTGTGGATTGGTCCGGGAGATAGCAATTCCCTTGACTGATTTTAATTCCAGTCTTACCGGGTATGGCGCTGGCGGCAATATCCCATACACCAAGAACACTCAGGCAGGCATCGTCGCTTTGCTGTGGGGCGCTGAGGTTGACTATCCTGACTGGGAAACAGTCGTGGACCGGTCAGTTGAAGTGGCCCGACAATATATACGGCATGGGTGTGATCGGGGAGGGTTCTTCTACGAGGGCTCAGGCTATGGCGGCTTTCTTATGCTTTACCTGTCTGAGTTTGCAGTCCTTTTGAAGCAGTGCGGCTGGTGCGATCTCTTTGAATTGGAACCGGTGCTTGAGAAGCTCGCTGACGCAAACATTCAGATGCTTCTATCAGACTTCAGCTTTAGCGCGACGACCAACGATCTTGGTTACCGTTCGCCAAACAGTCTCTGGTGGCTGCATGTCACGGCACGGGAGTACAACCGCCCGGAACACCGATCTGCCTGGCAGGCATTTCAAGGTCCCGATCACCCCATCCGTCCCTGGGGCGATTTCTGGCCCGGTCTCGCCAGAATACTGGGTGAAGACGAACGTACAAACGGCGCTTGCGATAGAACCCTGATGTATACATTTCTTCATTGGGACGCCGCAGCGCCCGTCATACCCCTCACTGAATCCACGATGCCGCTGGGGTTCTGTACCACCGGGTCTGGCACGGCATCCTTTCGGTCGAGTTGGAGCCGCAATTCAATTTTTGCCTGTCTGCTCGGCGCCGGTCGTGACCGTGCAAGCCATGGTCATGCCCACGCAGACTGTGGACATTTCGGCATTTCCATCGGCAGCGAATACCTGGCTATTGATACGGGCCGCTACAATACCAACGAAGACCAGCACAGCATCGTCCTGATTGATGGCAAGAATCGCTATCCCTCATCCAGAGAGGGAGGCGGAATGGACAGGGATCGTCGCAGCGGCAAGCTCAAGAACTACGAACAGACGGACTATTTAGACCACTGCACTGCGGACGCGACACACATGAAAGACTGTGTGTGGGCTTTGCGTGACTTCTTTTTTGTGAGAGTTGATGCTGAGAACGCATATATCATCATGCTCGATAACATTAATTTTGACGGTGGTCAGCAGCCTCATGAGTACTGGTGGCAGATGCAGGTCAGTCCTGATGCAGCGATTGAAATCAAGGACGATGGCACTGCTGCGGTCCTGGGAAAACAGAACCGTCTGGACTGTTCGTTCTTTCAGAAACGGCAAGAGGATGTGGCAGCGGACAAAGCGCCGAACCAGATCAATCTCGAAGAGGATATTCAGGAATGGGTATGGCCCTATGGTAGAGAGCAGGTAGATAAAGCGGCTGAATTCGAGCTGCTCGGTTTACAGATCACAAGCGTTCGCAGGCCGCGTTTACTGGCAAAACAGAAGTCGAATTCATGTATGCTGCTCAGCGTGATTGTGCCGCGCCGTTTGGAACAACCTCTACTATCCATACAGCAATTTGGAGTCACTAACGGGATTGGTATCGAAGTAAGAACTCCAACATTCTGTGATAGATTCTATGCTGCTCCGGACCACGCCTTCATTGAGGCAGAAGACGGCACCCGTGGTTTTGCAGAGCTCGCCATGCAGCGTAACGGTAATGGCGGGCAAGTGTTCGCAAGCTGGACAACTCCTGGCAGTGACCTTTCCTTTGGAAAAACACAATAAACCAAATGGGGACCCCTTGGGGAGTGGCTCGTCTCCCACGCCAGCCAATGCCAGCATGATGTCTGAAGAATTGCAGAAACTGTGCCTACCACTAACGCTCACGCTGTGTACGCGCCAGAGAATTCCAACCAACCACAGACCTGAATAGAAATCACAGCCGTCCGTAAGGGCAAATGTGAAGGGGGTAGATTTATGTTGCAGGAACGTCTCGTGGTCGCACCAGAAACCAATGGAGTTAAATCGTGACTGAGATACCCGTCCCTGGACTTTTCGAAAGAAATCTAAGACCCCGTCTTTTCCTGAGTTCGGACGACATACCAGGATTACGTGAAAAAGCCAGACATGGAATTCCTGGCAGGGCCCTCGATGAGATTCTCCGCAGATGCGAACGATATACCGACACCGAGGACGCGGACTACGTGAACCCAAAATCAAGTGTTGAGGAGTTGCTTGAAGGTTTCGGTGGCGGAGGGATGAACCGAACGGGTGATGCAGTTCACTGTCTTTCATACGGGTACATATTCACCGGTCAGGAGCATTTGGCCGCCAGTTGCATCGAGATCATGAGGAGCTTCATCTATGCCCCCTCTGCACCTGTCGAAATCTGTCACGCAACCCTGGCTGGTCAGCTCACATATGCATACGACATGCTTTTCAACCTCATGGATGAAAAAGATCGGGAGCAGATGGATGCATACCTCAGGGGCTCCATCGATCATTATCTCTCCTCTTTTCTGGAAAAGCAGGGGAATCCGGTCTGGGGAATCGGTTGTAACACCTTCCTCAGGAACTTTGAGAAGTATGTGATAGCTCTGGCGGCAACCTGGCGTCCTGATTCCGATCCTCGAGCTATCCCGGACATTTTGAATTGGATTCGACAGTCCATCCATCGTCTGGTCGATGAAAACAGTGCGATCTTCGAGGGACCGGGTTACGGCTGGAGAGATCTGGAATGGATGTCTCTGACTGCCGAAGTTCTGAGGAGAATGGGGGCAATCAATCTCTGGGAAGAAGAGCCGCAATTTGCCAATCTCTGTGCTCAATGGGCGTATCTCGTTCTGCCCTGCAGGCGGGGCCAGAACAATTATTGTGATGCGGCGCGTGGAAAAAAGGGACGGCCCTTCATCGGAGGGCTACTCCATGCACGTCGTCTCAACGATCCAGTTCTGTGGTGGGTATGGGATCAGTTAGGGGGACGAGGCGAAGATGTGGAACTCGGACCTGCCCCCGAGCATTTCACCTGGCATCTGGGAAAGACAGTTCTTTGGGAAGATGATCAAGCAGAAGTGCGCAATCCAGGTGAAGCGGGTTGGCCATCAGCAAGGCGGCCTGGCAAAGTTGGGATATCTATCATGCGCAGTGGATGGGACGACGATGACGCATACTTCAGTCTTCTGGCGTCGGAACGGACTCCAAGCAATCAGATTCATCAGCAGGTTGATTCCGGACATTTCTCATTCTTTGCCCTTGGAGAGGCATTTAGTGTCGATTCCGGATATGCGGACATATTGGGTCGGTATCACTCAGTACTTAGGCCCGACGGCAAGGAGCCCAGCAAGGCTCCTCATGTCTTCACTCAGATGTTCTACGGAGGAAAGCAGGAGAATTTTTCTCATGGGACATCCGTAGATTACGCAACCATAAATTCCGGCGAGCAATGGGAATGCCACTGGGCTTATCGACATGCCCTGTTCGTCAGACAAGGAGACATTCAACCCTACGTTCTGATCCTGGATAACGTGAATGCCGGCAACAATGTAGGGCTCTATCAATGGATTCTGAATTCGGAGCCGGGGAATAGCATAGACCTCGATCATGAGAAAGAGAGGGCAACCATTCACGGGAAAAAGCATCGACTGGAAATCGCCTGGTCGTTCCCTGGAGAAGAGTATTATCCGATTCCTCATCGGCTGGAGTTGGAATCCGATGTTATCGACTCGTTCCCTCTCCCTGGCGGGCTGAGACCTGGCATAGGAATTCGACCTCAGCTATTTGCTAATCTCTGGGGATATAATGGTCTTCTCTTGAGTGTTCTTCTTCCAAAGAGGAAGGGAGAAGCAAGCCCGGTCATCGAAAGGTTGACAGGCAGAAACCAGTTTGGGTTCTCCATCGATTTTGGAGGTGTAACGGATACGGTCGTTGCCAATCCCCACACTCGAAATTTGTCCATTGGGGGCATGCAAGGCGAGGCCACTCTGGCAATCACTCGACGTGATTCAGAGGCAGATTCAGTCTGGTGGGCTGCGGCTGAAGCGTATGCTTTATCCATTGATAAAGTTGAAGTCATGCCCCGGCAGGGGAATTGTGAGATCCTGGTGGAAGCATGAAAGAAAACCATGGAGCAGTTCCAGATGAGACCCGCGGGCACGCAAGACTGGACGGGGCCTGCGTCACGTCTGACGCTCCTGGGCGGTGCGCGCCGCTGATGAGCTGAGGACGAAGGCCGGCAATCTCGAACCAGTGGAACCCCGTTATGCACGATGTTGACATAGTCTGCGTTGATGATGACGCCTTTGGATACGCAACCTTCCAGAGCCACAATCAAAAGGTCGTAGAGAATCGAAACGGCATCTTCATTACCCATCTGAATAAGCGACTGAACGAAGCCTATACGGCGCAGCGCTGGCGCTTGTCGCGTAGTACAGACGGCGGCCGGACCTTTGTCACCCTCTGGGAAGCCGTCGATGCCACCAATGCGCCTGTCCTCGAGACCGATGCTGCCGATAACCTCTATCTGATCCGCGCCGATTTCTGCGGTAGCGCAGGATGGGGTGACGCCTATCTCTACCGGTTTTCACCCGAGGATGACTACAGCAAGCCGGAACAGACACGTCTGCAGGGCGGCGGCTCGGCAAAGTTCAGCATGGTGCCGGATGCGGTACGCGGCCAGCTTTATTACGCGGCTCACGACAACACGTTCCACGTAATCGGTCTCGACGGCGTCGAACGTCGCTCGATTCAGATCACACAGCCCGGCGAGATTGCCGAGTTGGAATACCCTCACTTATCACTTGACCAGGACGGCATCCTGCACTTTGCCTGGACGTCTGAGAAACACGGTCCCTATCATTATCAGGACATTCGTTATATGCGGTCTCGTGACGGCGGCGACACGTGGGAGACCATGGACGGCACGGCTGTGGCGCTTCCGGTGAAAGCAGACAGCAATGGGCCTACGGACCGGATAACGTTGGACGACGAAGACGACGAGCATACATGGTTGGCGAGTTTCATGGCTCGCAGCGGCAAGCTGCATTTCATCTATCAGTATTCATGGGACCTGCAGGAGAATCGCCAGCATTACGTGCGCTATGACATCGCAACAGGCAAGCGCGATCGCGATGTGTGGCCGGAGTTCAAAGGGGAACACATATCACTAAACCACTTCGACGGGTTCTTCGCGACGCGGGCTGAAAATCCGGATACCCCGCTCTACTGCATCATGGCCAGCGAGGGCCGCATCGCCTGTCTGATCAGCCGCGACAACGGCGATACTTGGCAGGATCACGCGCTGAGCAGTCGCCGTTTCGTAACCGCACCTTCGCCATCGAATCCCTACGCTATAGGGGGCTGTCGGGAGCTGACGGCAGATGGGGCTATTATCGGCACGTTTACTGATCGCAATCCCGTGGCAGGAAAGAAACCGGAGAGTCTGATCGGCGTGGGAACCTCTGCACCGGCCTATTTCTTCAGGATCGAGAGCGAATAGAGACATCGGGCTGCCCGGCTGCAACGCTTTCTGTTTTCTGTCTCGTTCCACGATTCGGAAAGAACACGCCCCGCACACCGACCCGG
>Ga0066833_10001288_pt1 | contig 10139 bp, 9 predicted proteins | sample ETNtaG_13_FD_66728 | JGI IMG/M metagenome (GOLD analysis project Ga0066833, IMG submission 66728) | Marine microbial and viral communities from oxygen minimum zone, Eastern Pacific Ocean - ETNP201306PF47B | ecosystem: Environmental > Aquatic > Marine > Oceanic | place: Pacific Ocean: Eastern...
AGTTTGCTATTGATTTATAAGATTTAGATGTTTTTTTGTGTCGTTCAATCGCTTCTTGTTTTTCCGACTCATCGCGACATGTATTATTTAACCAATTCATTATACTTTGATTTTTAAGAATGAATTGACTTGATTCAACATTTGAATAATTAGAAAACAATTGGGTGATCTCACCTTGAGTCGGATAATGAATATTACGGCCAACTAACCAATCATACTCTTGAGAAATTGAATCCTCTGGAGGTACAACTTGGGAAAATAAAAAACACCCATTTGGTTTTAAACATCTATATATTTCTGAAAATGCTAATACTGGATCATCAATATAATGGATCACATTACGCATATATATCAATTCGAAAGATGCATCCTCAAATGGTAAATTATGTGCATTTGCCACCATGGGCGTAATGTCAGGATGATCAATTTTTGCAATCATGTCTTTACTAATATCTATACCAGTTAAGGGGCCGATTCTTTCTGATACCTTGTTTGCCACTGCCCCAGTCCCAATGCCAACTTCAAGTATCGAATCAAATGATTTCCTCGGAAGCATTTCAAGATAGGCATCAATGAAATCTTCATTTTTAACCCAACTGGTTTTGTTGTATTGACCTGCCCGGTCTGCCCAATATTTTTCTGAATAACCCTTCAACTTTATCTTTTTCCTATTCTTTTTATTAATGAAAATACTAATTCTAAAATACTCAACATAATCGTAAACATAAGCGAAAATGGGATTTGATAGAGGTTACTATGTTTCGCCACTAATTTCATTTTGCCAAAATATTTTTTTTTCCATTTCCCAACTGAAAATTGACCACCCATAGAAGCGGAAACTTTATGCCATACTTTAGATTCTGGAATATACACAATATCGCCGCCAGCTTCTTTAAATCGAAGCGATAAGTCTACGTCCTCCCCATACATTGGGAAAGATGCATCAAATTGCCCAATGGATTCAAAGTCTTTAGATCGCATACATATACAACATCCGGTGGCATAATCTATCTTTTTCTTTTTTGAATAAACATCCGAATCTGTATTCCGAATACCCAAATGTCGAATCAATCCTATCCATAAATTAATCTTTCCTCCTGCAAACCAAATGGTTTCCGGGTTATCCGAATAATATACTTTAGGCGTGGCCTGTTTTGTATTGAAATTTGATTCTAATTCAGCAATTAAGGGGTCTACAAAATTTGGATCAACTGTCGTATCATTATTGAGAAAAATGGTATAATCTGCTTTATGTGCGACTGATTGGAAGCCCGCATTATTTCCCATCGCAAACCCAAGATTATCAGGCAATTCAATTACCGATATTTTAGGATAAACATTTTTAATCGACTTTACAGAATCATCTTTAGAACCGTTATCAATTACGACCACATTTACATCCGGATAAGTGATCTTTTGTAATGAACTTAAACAATCCATCGTCAAATCTTTTCCATTCCAATTCAAGACAAATATGTTTACAGATTTGGCCATTATATTTGGGCAAGTTCCAATATTACTTTTGCATAATTATCCCAGGAAAATTGTTGCTTATACCCTTGAATAAAGGTGGGATATTTCTCCCGATCTGATTCATAATATTTTAAAACACCCTTAGAAATGCTATCTGAATTTGGTTCGCACACGAATCCTGATTTACCTTCTTCTACAATCTCTGGCAATCCCCCCACATTTGATACAACAACGGGAATATTAAAATGGTAAGCAATTGGGACAACACCACTTTGGGTCGCTGACTTATAAGGAAGCACAACCACATCGGCAGCACAAAAGTACTGGTTAACTATTTCATTCGGCACAAATTCAAATCGAAAGTCAATAACATCAGAAACATTATTCTCTATCGCTAACTGAATATATTTATTCTCATCACCGTAACATTCCCCAACCACCATAATTTTAAAATTATCTAACTTTTCTTTTAGGGTTTTTGCTGATTCAATTAATAAATCCAAGCCTTTATAATCTCGAATTAATCCAAAATTAAGTATTATTTTTTCTTCGGTTACACCTATTTTTTTCTTTGCTTCCGATCTGGAAATGGGTTCACCAAAAACTTCATAGATCGGATGAGGCGTTTTTCGATATTTTGAATTGGGTTCAATTTTAATTAAATCGTCCTCAACTGTTTTGGACATAACAACAAACCCATCACAACGACTAAAAAACCTTGCGGTCATGGCGGAGTCCAATGGTCTGGATTCATGCGGTGTTATATTGTTACAGTTTACGATGAGTTTCGCCCCACATCCCTTTTTGACCCCTTTGGCAATAGCGGCAAACGCCGGTGCAAAAAATGGCATCCAATATTGAAAAATAACAATATCTGGGTTTATACTATTAATATACTTTACAGTTTTCTTCCATGAAAATGGATTAACTGAGTTGATCAATGTTTTTGCTTTTTGGCCATCATAATCAAAGTACTGTGTTTTCCCTGGAAATAATAGCTGAGGATATTGCAATGAAAATGACACACGGTGCACCTCATGATTTTTGGACAGTGTTTCCGCCAAGGAATGGTTAAACATTGCGATGCCTCCCCGTAAGGGTGGAAAAGGCCCAACAAGAACGATACGCATAAAAAAGAAACTAACCGGTTAGGATTTTAAAAATCCCTTAACACGGGATTCCTTATCCTGATTTGAATTGGCAATCATTTCGCCAACCAATCCGATAGAAAAGAATTGAATTCCGATGACAATGATTAATACACCCAACATGAGTAATGCGATATGTTTTGCGAAGGGTTCTTCTAAAAAATATTTTAAATATAAAACGTAACATTCAATACCTAAGCCAATGAGGAAAGTAAACAGGCCGATTTGGCCAAAAAAGTAAATTGGGCTTTGAGTGTATTTTGATAAAAATAGAATAGAGATTAAATCAAAGAATCCGTGAAATAATCGTGCACCACCATATTTTGTCACACCATGAAGTCTCGGTCGATGATGGACTACAATTTCTGTTACTTTAAATTTCTTCTGTCCAGCAAGGGCAGGTATATAGCGATGTCTCCCACCATAAATATCGATCGTTTTTACCACCGCTTTTCTATAGATTTTTAATCCACAATTAAAGTCATGAATTTTAACACCTGTAAATATTCGGGTTACAAAATTAAATAACTTAGACGGAACTGTTTTTGAGATTGGATCTTTTCGGTCTTTCTTCCATCCTGACACAAGGTCAAAACCCTCCTCCAACTTTTGGACAAAGTTTGGAATTTCCGCCGGATCATCCTGTAAATCTGCATCCATGGTAACAATATAGTCACCTTCCGCATATTTAAAACCTTCCGCCAACGCCGCAGATTTTCCATAATTTCGGTGAAACTGAATGAGATTAATATGATCATCTGTCTCACTCATTCTCTTTATAAGATCTACAGAACCATCACTTGAACCATCATCAATAAACAGAATTTCATATGGTTCGAATGGTGATAATGATTGGGTTAATTGATGGTGAAGTTCCCTCAGTGAATCGACTTCATTATATACGGGAATTACGACGGATATTTTCATGAATTTACCTTTATTGTCGGGATGGATTCTGGAATTCTTCGAATTAGATGGGGGTATTGTACATCATATTCCCGGTCCATCATGATTAATTCAATTTTTTGTTTTTCATCCTTCATATTGAAAGTAACATGATCAACCAAGGGGCCATGTTCTGTTTGATTAGATCTAAATTGGATACCGCCAGAAATTACTTCGGATTGGTTCTTTATTTTTTCCGGATCGCTAAAAATAGATGGGATTTCTCCCCAAAGGAAAGTTCTTAAATCGTTTGGGCGAATCATTTCAAAAAATGGCAATGAAATAAGAACAGATGCTTGATCATATCTTCGGTTATGTAACATATCCCAGGCATCAATTGTTTCATTCTCCAAAATGAGAAATAGTGTTTTTCTACCAATCAAATCTTTAAATTGTATAAAAGCTGTATCTCTTGATGCTGTAAAAGTAAAGTTCAATCGTCCTTGAATATCACCTTCAGAAAGAATATAGCCCTTCCCTCGACAAAATGTTTTATCATGTAATTTTGGGAAATCTATACTTTGATCAATGGATTCACCCGGGTTAACAACAGGAATGTGTGTACATCCGATTATACAAGCGAACATAGTAAAATGGATTTTATTCAGGAGAAACCTTTTTCATTAACCGTGGATTATTTTTATCCAAACTAAGTGCACGTTTGTAGCAATCTATTGCATCATTGGACTTTTGGATTTTCATTAAAACATCTCCAAGGTGTTCGAGTACAATCGCATTTTCACCATTAATGTTTATTGATGATTCAATATACGCCTGTGCTTTTTTAGGATTGTCCAATTTGAAATAAATCCATCCAATTGTATCAAGATAAGATGCATTTTCAGGCTCCAGTTCAATTGCTTTTTTAGCTAATGAAAGTGCTTTCTTTAATTCTTGATTTCTTTCCACAAGACTGTAAGCGAAATTATTAAATGCTTGCGCATCTGTACTGTCTGTTTCGATGAGACGAAGATATATTTCGTCCGACTTTTCCCATGCATTCACTTCATCATATAGGATCGCCATTGAGTGAAGAACATTGGGTGAGTCGGGCCGAATTGCAAGTGCCTTTGAAAAATATTTTTGCGCGATATCAAATTGTTTCAATTGGTTATGGCTTAATCCCAGTAAATACTGAATAGAAAATATTTTATTAAATGTATCTGATACCGGTTCAAGAATCATAATAACTTTTTCTGGCTGTTTATCATTCATATACACCAATGACCGACTATAATACCCACGCCAATCTTCTGGAAAATTAGAGACCAACTTATCCGCCACCTTTGATGCTTTTTCATGGTTATTTTCATCCATATACAAGTCAAAAAGTGGAAAATAATAGTTTGGGTTTTCAGGTGTAGCTTCTATCGCAATTTCAAGTAATCCCAGAGCTTCTTCTTTTTGACCTGCTCTATACATTAATAATCCCAGTTGAGCTAACCGATCGGGAGAATCACCGAATTCAGCATTCATTGATTTTAAAACATTGATCCCCTCTTCATAATTTTTTGAATTCATAATTAAATCAATGAACATAGCCAAGTATTTGGTTTGCTCAGGATCCAGAAAGGATAATCGTTTAAAAATAGATTGCGCTTGATCAAAATCATTAATTTGGAGTGCCAATCGACCGCTATTCTCTAAAAGTTCTAACCGAGAAGGCTCTATATTAAATGCTTTTAAATATAGTTTAATCGCACCTGGAATATTTTGTTTTACCTTCTCAAGCTCTGCTAACGCAATAATATATTTAATGTTATCCGGTTTTAATTCATGTAATTGAGTAAATGGATGGTGCGCCGCTTCATACTTTTTTTGAAGAATGTACTGGTCCGCTAACATCTGGAGTGCCTGTTCATCTGTTGAATCTAATTTTATTGCAATTTTCAGATGTTTTTCAGCCAAGTCAGGTTTACCCAAATTCCAATAGGATTCTGCAATAGATGTATGAATCGCGCCAACACCAGGGTCTAGTTCCAAGGCTTGTTGAAATTCCAAGATTGCCATAGCAAAGTCACCTTGATTCATCATCATTTGGCCATCCATAAAATGGCGAAGCCCCTCTGGATTGGGTACTTTATCTTCTACAGCATCCACTTGTACCTGTTCTTGGGGATTGGGCAAATTTGATACAGTTGTCCCGCAACCGAATAGAGTCAGGGTTATAAATAGCGCTATGTGTAAATTAATTATTTTCATGGAATTTTCTTCTCGAGAATCTAAACATTAAACTAGCTAAAATGTTCCGAAAATGAGTGGCGTATATTATAATTCCGGAGCGATAGTAACGTCATTACCACCGTTAGCTTTTGTATCGTACATAGCCTTATCTGCCTTTGATATCAGACTCCGTACTTCTTCTGCATGTTGAGGGAACCCTGCCAAACCGGCGCTGATGGTTATATTCACAGCAATACCACCCTCTAAGAACGTTTTATCAGCGATAGATTTTACAATTCTTTGGGCGAGTGGTAAACATTGCTCAATATCTGTATTGACAAGCAAAACGGCGAATTCTTCTCCCCCATACCGACCGACGACATCAATCGCACGTACATTATCAGCAATAATGTCAGAAACTTCTCTGAGAACATAATCACCATATAGATGGCCATAATCATCGTTGACTGATTTAAATTTATCTAAATCCAAAACGACCAACCCCAACATATGATTAAATCGGCCTGCACGGCTGATTTCTTCTTCAAAACGATCTAAAAATGCCTTATGATTGAGTAGTCCAGTTAAACCATCATGTATCGAAGTAAGATGTACTTTTTTATATTCCTGCTGCCAATTTAAGATCGAACTTACGGTACCACATAATAATTCGAGTAACCGAATGTCAGACTCTGAATAAATCCTCGATTTTAATCGCTCCATTGTCACCGCACCGATAGATTCATCGTTGAATTTTAGCGGAACACTTAATACAGACATAAAGTTAAAGTCCCGATTATCCCCCGGTTTAAATCGGTTCATTTCGGGATAATTTTCAAACCATGCGTTTGAACATATCGTTTTACCATCTTGTATGGATAAGCCGTGGAGTGTATTTTGAATAAGAAATTCTTCTCCTTCATCAATATCATCATGAAGCCCATCCACCAGTTTAATCATGCCTTTTTTCTTCTCTTCGGTGGTTAAAACAATCGTCAGTTTATCATATTGAAAAAAGGCACGGCACAATCCTCTGATTGATTGAAATAATTCTGATTCATCCGATTTAACTTCCAATTGATCAAATAAATTTGCAATTCTGGAATTAAAGTAATTATTAACCATGAGGGATTCCATTTGTTCCAAATCTTCCATCCCATGGGTAATAAATTGGCTGAGTTTTTCAATCACTTCCTGATCTCTGTCTTGAATCGATGAAAAATGAGTCATGAAAACGAGTAAAAACCCTACCACATTCCCGGAATATAAAATGGGAAAACCGATTAAAGTTTCACTTCCCCGCCAAGTCTTAGACCCAATGATACCTTCCCAGCCTTCATTTTTTTTATTCTTTTTAAAAATCGAAGGGTTATTCGTTTTAATTATTGCAGAAATAAGTTCATTGTCATTTTCTATAAATTCTGAAAAATCCGAAATAGTTTGTTCCTGACATGTAAACCCTTTATTCTCAGAGTCTACCATATAGATAGCTGCTGAATATTCCGGGTTCACGGTTTTAACTAAATTAAGTACTTGCTGTAATAATCTTTTATAATGGGATTTGACCGCAGTAGAAAATGATGGATCATTGATATTATTTTTACTCGATTCGGTTTCATCTTCATCCAAGGGTTCACGTTTAAAATATTGCGGAAACGCGTATGAAATAAGGGTAACCACAAGCCCACCCATGGCTACTCCTTTTAAGATTAAAAATACCAAACCATCATGTGCTGGATATATAAATAGAAACAAAATTAAGAAAAAGAGAGCAATGACGGCGATTTGTCGGTAAAATATCATACCACAAAATATAAATCCCTGCGTTGAAATACACCAACTACAGGGATTATTTTGAAAAAACTTTATAATGGATAATTAACGCTGATCTTTTACAAATTTTACTTGATTACCTAACTTGAAGTTTTTCTTTTTTTGAATGGTCGTATCGGCTGAATCAGTTTCTGCTTCAGCCAAAAGGGCATCCTGATTGGCATCAATTGTCGAATGGTCGAGAGTCTTGTTCGGTGCCCCAGAGATATTTCCAGTATAGGCCGGTATCGTATTCGCTGGCGCTTGAGCACCAGGCCAAAGGTTTACACCAACAGTAACAAACGAAATAATTAACACCGTCATTATACTCGCATATAAAGGTGTAAATCCAAATAATGTTTTTGACGGCCGATTCACAATTTTCTTTGATGGCCGTTTTTTTTCAAATTCGATTCTTTTGTGAAGATTTGGCATGAAACTGTTTGATGCCTTTATATCTGATAAATTTTTAATCGATGTCATATTCGCTCGAATGGAATCCACAAGGTGTTTACCTTCAGAATTTACATTCATGAAATCTTCAAAAGCTTTCCGTTCAGAAAGAGTTAACTCATTATCTAAATAAGCTGAAATGGCATCCTCAAATTGGTAACGATCCATCAAATTAAAGTCTCCTATTTTAAATCTTTTAATTCGTTTTGTAATTGTAATCTTGCCCGATTAATCCGGGATTTTACAGTCCCCAATGGAACTTCGACTATCTTACTAATCTCTTCATAAGAAAGTTCCTGAATATCTCTCAAGATGGTAACAGTTCTAAAATGAAGGGGTAAATTCTGAATGGCAGCTTGAATTTTTTTCTCAATATATTCACTTTGAACAACTTCATCCGTTTCCGGTGCCACGGAAGGCAACTCATAATCACGATCCTCGGGGCCCATTTGACTTATATTGGTTACTTTTCGGGTTTTTTTCTTTCGTAATTCAGTTTTAGCCAAATTCCCTGCAATTGTGTATATCCACGTAGAAAATTTGGCAATATTTCGATAGTAATGTTTATGAGTATATAATTTTAACATTGTGTCTTGAATAATATCTTCAGCTTGTTCCATATCATTCACAAATCGAAAAACAAAAGTCATGAGTTTATCCCGATATCGAATGACCAACTCGGTATAAGCCTGCTCATCGCCCTTTTGAAAACGGGCAATCAATTCTTCATCAGTATAACGTATTTGATTATCCATTAGAAAGGGTGGCGTAGATAAATTCGGTGATGGCTGATTCATCTTTTATTCGTGATGTTTTTAACTTTTGATCAATTTGCGTCAATCGCTTGAGCGCAAGGGTGATCTCTTTACTTGTATATCGGTTTGCATACTGGGGTAATTGTTTATTCACACTGGGTGATAATCGTGTATAACCCATTTTAATGCCATTTGTTCCACGGGAAATTTTGTGAAATAATAATTCTTGAAAAAATTCAGTTAAAGGATATAGAAGATTAATCATGGATGTATCCTGTGAAATCAATGAAAGACCAAGTTCCATCGATTCTTTTAATTTTCTTTGTCCTAAATAATTAAAAAATTCGTATTGTCGAAATTTTCTCTTCCACCCAGAAAATTGTTTAATATCATTTTGCCGTATCTCACGGTCTGAATCTATAGAAATAGCTAATTTATCAATTTCATTTTTTAAATGGTTGAGTGAATCACCTGCAATTTCAATAAGTGTTTTAATAATTTCTTGAGATACATTTTGAATTTTATTTTCATTGAAAAATGTATGAGCCCATTGAATCATATCACGTTCGAAAGGTGTAGAGCAAGAGATGGGCTTTATGCCTTTCACTAAGGATTCTAAAAATTTATTTTTTGCCCCATACTCATCTTGCATTATAACTAATGTATGTCCTTCGATGGGATGATTTATATAATCTATAAATTCGTCCCGTGCTTTGCCTTTGAGTGCATTTGGATTACGAAGTAAAAAAAGTTTTTTTGAACTGAAAAGATCCGATGAAGTCAGATGATCCAATATTTCTTTGGAACTCATTTCATCCGGAATTAAAACCGTCTTTTGAATTGAATCATTTTCAAACAATACTGTCTCAAGTTTTTTCGAAAATGCCTGCTGGAGATATTGATCTTCCCCCATCAAATAATATAACGATTGAACAGCTCCCTTATCCAATGCCTGAATGGCATTTTTAATCGGGGTTGTTTCGATTTTAAATCGTGCCATATTAAATCACTAAGTATGTAATTAGGCCCACAGCGACGCAGTAGTAACCAAAACGATGAAATTTACCACTTTCCAATAACCCCAATAACCATTTCAAGGAAAAAACGCCCACAATCAATGCACTGAAAAAAGCAAGTAATAGCTGAAAAGTTGGGATTGAAATATTGCCCGGTTGAATATCCAATGCTGTTACCAACCCAGCGCCGGCGATAGCTGGGATTGCTAATAAAAATGAAAACTTAGCTGCATTTTTCCCCGATATGCCTAAACCCAATCCTGTACTAATGGTCATACCAGAGCGTGAAATTCCTGGTATCATTGCAATCGCTTGGGTCAATCCTATTACAATACTTTTTTTCCAATTTAATGGTTTATCTTTTTCATTGAACT
>Ga0066833_10001292_pt1 | contig 10122 bp, 4 predicted proteins | sample ETNtaG_13_FD_66728 | JGI IMG/M metagenome (GOLD analysis project Ga0066833, IMG submission 66728) | Marine microbial and viral communities from oxygen minimum zone, Eastern Pacific Ocean - ETNP201306PF47B | ecosystem: Environmental > Aquatic > Marine > Oceanic | place: Pacific Ocean: Eastern...
GCAGGGATTTTCCGATTTTTCCCGCATGGGCTCGTCTGTCATATCAGGCACTTGTGAGCACGCAGCTTCTGCCAGGTCAGCATTCCATAGACCATCGCCGGCCGCTTTCCATGCCTCTTCACCTTCGAGGCACTGCACTGCCTCGACACCGGTCTCCGCTCCTTTTCGGCGTTCGACCATGCACTGCAAGCCCTCCAGCATGTGAAACCCGTAGCTTTCATTGCCCCCGTAACCCACGGCTGTTGCGCCTTCGAACAGAGTTCCCTTATCAAATTCCACCCACGGCGAACGCCAGGAATAGGGGATGGAAGAGCCTGCCATGAATGCAAAGTCCAACTCACTCGCCTGGTCGGCCATCCACTTTGCATCGTGCCAGTTCCATGAGAGATGTTTGTCGCTGAAGACCGGCACACTCCGTCCGCTTTCCTCAAAGACTCCCGTGACCTGCTCAAAGAAATACTTTCGCGGGTAAAGATGCTGTTCCCTTCTGTTCCAGGGGTAATCGCCATGTTCTCCGACGATCAACACGCCATCGACAGCCAGTTCCTTCTCATCCAGAATCATGGCTTCGCGAATACTCTCGCACATCCGGAAGCCATGCTTTTCCGACAACCCATAACACATGTCGTCCTTATGCCGCTGATCCATGTAAACGGAGGCGACATCGACTCGCGGATCGACATGTCCGTCGTCGGTCGGGAAGCCTTCGAGGAACTTTCCAAGAAGCACATCAGCGTGAGAGCGGGGATAGTACGTGGTGATAACGGCGGCGATTTTCTTGCGGTCAGACATGGTGTTCTACTCGGGGGAGGATGCTGGATGCTTGATGCTGGATGCTGGTAAGGCAAGGAGGCGGCATCGAGTATCCAGTATCGAGCATCGAGTATCCAGATGAAGCTATGCTAGGAGCCGAGGGGATACGTCCCTTCTGAAAACGCCACGTCAAGCATGGCCATGAAGTTGTCGTAACGCGTGGCGGTCATGATGTTATGGCTGCTGCCGAGGATGAATCCTCCTCCGGGCGCGCAGTTCTGAACCGCGAATCTTGCCTGACGCCGAATCTCCTCCGGTGGCGATGTGCAAAGATCATGGCATGAGACCCCTCCCCACAAGGTCAGACGATTTCCCACTTCGCGCTTGTAATGGTCGATGGGTTCGTGCGGTTCGATGGACTGATAGATGTCAACGTCCGCTTCCACCATTTGGTCCAGCAATTGGGACATGTTCGCGTCGCAGTGGAAGAGCACCTTCAGACCGCCGGCGTGGATCTCTTCGCAGATGCCCTTGAGCCCAGGCAGAAATGCCCGGCGGTACAGTTCAGGGGAGCAATACGTCGCACGCCCGTAACCATAGTCCGGTGAAAGCCGAATGGCGTCCAGCCCTCTCTCAGCCAGCGCTTTCACCCGTTCCCGATAGCCCTGAAGATTACGGACTTCCTCTTCCGCGATGCTTTCCGGGTCGTCCATGATCCGCAGCATCCAGGCTTCGAAGTTCGTGAAACGATTCTCGATGTCCGTGTAACCGGGTAGACCCAGCGACGTTCCGCCAGAGGCGAGGATGAAATGAGTCTCGCCTAATTCTTGCACGACATAGTCCCACAGCTCCCATTCGGACCCATCGGGTGGTTCCTGGGGTTCGGGTTTGACTTGCCTGGTGCCGCGCTCGGCAACAATCAGATCCTCTGTCTGGGGAACATACCGGAGAACATTGCCGGCTCGATCCTCCCACAGATTCTCGCCGATGGCCTGAGGCGGCTCTACGACCCGGTTTCTCGGAGGCACCGGCCAGACCGGCACTGTGTCCAACTCCGTCTTGCGAACAAACTCGACGAGGTCTCGCTTCTGGTTGTCCACCACTTCATCACGCCGTCCCTCCCAGAGGGCGAAAGTTTCCCGCGCATGGGACCGATAATAGGTCTTGCGGCCAAGAACCTCTTCGACGATGGGGTAATCCACATAGACCTCACCCACCGGAACCCGGTCAGGCTCTACATGCTGTAATGCTCTGCAAACCCGTTCTTTGGAGGTCATTGGCTGCACATGTTTCAGGAATGTCTCAAGCCACTACCTGCATGTTAGCGTGCCCACGGAAAGCTGAAAGGCGACGCGTCCCGTTGGAAGATTTCTCGTGTCCACCGTCTTGCCCCTCTATTCTTCTGACTTGCGAGTGAACACCGAAAACATCAACAGAGCCGTTCCTGCAACGATGGCCACTGCTACGAATACATAGAACAAACGCTCCCAGTCCCACCGTTCGGTCACGTAGGCCGTGATCACTCCAGACAGGGCTCCCCCGACGGAGCCGATTCCGTTGATGATCCCGGCTGCGGACCCCGAAGCTTTGTCGCCGCCGGCGTCTTGAGCGGCCGCGCCGGCAACAAGGGTGTCCGGACCGAAGAGGAAGAATCCTACCAACGCCATCGATATGGCATAGGGAATCTCTCCCGTCGAACCCACTCTCTGGAACAGAAAGAGTGCGCCAGCCAGCATGAACATCATCGGCGCTGCCAGCTTTGCACGTTTTCCCGGGAAGAATCTGTCTGAAACCCACCCGGTTGTGATCGCCCCTGCGATGCCCCCGACCTCAAACATCATCGAAAGGTAACCGGCTTCTTCAACATTGTAGCCGAGGGCTTTGTTATTGTAGTACGGGAGCCAGAACAGCAGGCTGTAGCGGATCAACTTCAGCCCCAGATAGGCCGTGCCAAGCCCCAGTACAATTGGCTGTGAGATCATCTCGAGAAACGGAGGCTTTGATGCCTTCACCTGATCCGCAGCATTAACTGGTTTCGTCTCAGGGCCGGGTATTTCCAGGCCCTTGTCCTGAGGTTTCTCGACTAATAGAAACAGAAGCAAGGCCCCGACGAAGGCGACCCACACCGCCGGTACGAAGAATGCGGTTCGCCAACCATGATTTGCGAGAAGAAAAGTAGCAAGGGCGGTCGCGACCAGGCCACCCACCTGATAGTTCGTGGTCCAGAACCCCATGACGAAACCACGAACACGAATACTGAACCATCGGCTCATCGCTTTAACATTGTTCGGCCACCCAGATGATTGAAACAGTCCATTGATGCCAAAGGCGAAAAGAAAGATGAGGAATGCAGATCCGAGACCAAAGACCAGACTCGCCGTTGCAGTCGCAAACATCCCAAACACTAGCATTTTCTTTGCCCCGTACCTGTCGCCCAATGCCCCACAGATGAACTGGCCGAGGGCGTATGCAGTCAGATAAAGAGAATCAACGTTGCCCAGGTCCATTTTTGTTAGGCCGAAGTCATTCTGCAGTGTGGTCTTTACCACGCTGTAGTTCTTGCGGGTCAGGTAATACGACGCGTAGCTGAGCCAAGTGAGAAAGAACACGCGTGCCTGCAAGCTACTTAAGGCACCGGAAGGACCACCTGGCTGAATACTGTCCTGTGAATCTGACATTAGAATTCGGGGATGAGGGGAATGAGGAGGGATCAGAGGCACCATCCTAAACAGAAAGTTCTCTTTCAGGAAGGGTCCAATTGCTTCTATTTATTTCTGAATCGTTATACTCGTGCGAGGTTGCCGGACAGGGAAGTAATGCTCTCGGCCGTGGACCGATTCACGCTTGGCTCTTCAGTTCGTTTCGGCGGCAACACTCGGGGACATTTCCCCAGGCGGCGTCATTATCTTGGAGGAGTACGTATCTGATGACCCGCAGACGAAGAATCGCCTTTGCATTTTCACGAGTCTTTCTGGTTCTGTTGGCCTGCTCGGCGATGGCCGAACCGCCTTCCGCGAAGACCCGTGCGGGGATGGATGAACTGTGGCGCAGGGGCAACTGCGTGCTCAGTTCGATCGTCGTGCCCGCGCAGAAAGCCTCCAGATTGCCAAAGGACATCGCCGGGGCCAAGGTTATGGATGGCCGGCTGATCAGCCGACGGAACACATTCTCCTCCTACGCGTGCGACGGGAAAACAATGTGGCTGGCGACCGACTCGCGTATCGACGGGATTGACCTGGCCACGAGAAAGCGTGTTGCCAGCTTCACGCTGGCTGACGGGCTCCCTGACAGCCCCGTTGACGAGTTGGTCATAGACGGCAAGAACCTCTGGATCATCTGCCGGACCGGGCTTGGAATGCTTGACACTTCCACCGGACGTTTCACTGAGGCGCCCATGCCCACGTTCAGAAAAGCGAAGCTGGTTGCCGCTCCCAACGCGGTCTACGTTGTCGCGGAGACCGGCACCTTCGCCCTGGAACGGGGGAAAGCCGAATGGCAGAAGTTACGCACACTGCCATCCGCAAAGGCCATCGCCCGCCGGCTTGACCAGGGAATCTGGCAGACACGCTGGAGGTCTGCCACCAGCTCAATGATCCAGGACGCGGTAGTGGTCGGCGGCAAACTGTGGGTGCTGTCGATGGGTAGTCTGTCGAGTCTTGACTGCACGGATCTCCGTTCCGGGGCCGCCTGGAAAAGGGCTGCAGGGGATGCATGGGAGTTAGAGGCTGACGGCGACGATTTGTGGGCTCTGACGAGCAAGGGGGTTGATTGCCACCGTGGCGACGGGAGTGCCGAGCATTATACGGCAGGCCATGGCCTGGCCGAGGGGCGTCATCAATTCCTGGTCAACTCGCCGGGACACATGTGGGTCGCCACGGAGCCCGCGCAGGATGCGGAGAAGTCTCGTTACAGGGGAGGCGGCATCTCTATGTTCGACAAGAAGGCCAGGACCTGGAAGAGCTTCACCGAGATCAACGGTCAGCCCGCCACCAAGATCACGTGGCTGGGCAGCTTCGACGGCCAGGTATGCGCGACCTCTCTGGTGATCAAGAATCTGGTGACGCGCTCTGCGCACCCGGGAATGATGCACGTCAAACGCCTCGTTCCTCAAGTGACCGGACTCGCGATGCACGTGAGACACCCCAAGACGGATAACTGGGAGACCGTCTCACTTCCCATGCCCCAGGGCGAGAGCCTCTACGTTCTTGGACAGACCGGGAAGATGCTGGTTGACCAGCTTGTTCCGAAGGCTGTCATCGGGCTTGCGATGAGCAAAACAGCCATGCACTGCATCTTCAAGATGTTCCCCGCGACATACTACGGAGGGCACCGCCATGCCATCGGTGTGTTCGCCCGGCGGCCGTCTCCGACTGAACCGTGGAAAGCGAAGTTTGAGGATCACTCATCTGGCGTGGGTCTCATGGGAGAGCAGGAAGGAGTTATCCTGGTTTCGGAGTCACACGGAAAACGGGTCATCTTCGCCGAAGCGGAACCGCGCGCACTTCATGTGGGACTCTATGCCGGACGCATCTGGGCGCTGAGTGAGAATGCACTGGCCTGCGAAACGGGCGAGCCGGGCAAATGGGAGACGGTCATCGAGACACACTCGAGGTTCTACTGGTCGGCCAGTACGGCAGTGCCCGACGGCGACACGCTGTGGATCGGCGGGGATGCCGGAACCATCAGCCGGCTCAACAAGAAGACCATGGAATGCACCACCATCGGACGCCTGGCCGGCCGTAAGGTCGACCGGCTGGCCATCGATACACAGGGCAGGCTCTGGGTGAAGAGCAGCCCAACCAAGAACGTGGTACCGGTGCGTCTGAAGTCAGTGCCGGTGATCGAGTCAAAAGGGACGGCAGTATATGACGGTAAAGCCTGGCGACAGGCGGATGGGACCGAGAAGTTCCCGAGGCCTCGAAAAACTGCGAAGTACCAGTGGTCTTGCCAAAAGAAATCCAACTACCTCCACCGGAAGAATCGGGCTGCCGGAGAGAAGAAAGCGTACGCATTCCTCAGAGGAACCTTCAAGCCCGGCGTGCTCTGCCAGGACGGCGGGATCCTCTGGCTCAGGGTCTACGAAGGCATCCTGCGGATCGACCTCGCTGCAAATTAGTTCATCGTAGGATGGCCGTCTCTTGTGGGTTCGCTCCAGACGGGCGAGGACGCCCATCCTACGTTAGCTGTATCGAATCGGTGGAGTTTCTTCCGTCTTCAGTTACCAGGAGCATGTGTAAAACCTGTCCGATCCTGCAGGAAGGAATAGTCTCATGAAGGAACAAGCCAGAAGGCTCTACCTGGTCGTGGTCGCCGTCACCATGGGTGCGTTGGTGATGGCTCTGGAGGTCCTGGGGACCCGAGTCATCGGCGTGCTGTATGGCTCCAGCCTCTACGTCTGGGGAGCGCTGATCTCTGTCACACTTGTCGCACTGGCCTCGGGCTACTTTGTCGGAGGTATGCTGGCCGACCGGTCTCCGAAGGCATGGCTGCTCTATGTCCTCCTGATGTGCGGAGGGATCGCTACCCTCATCGTGCCGTGGCTGCGAGGTGTGATGCTCCCCTGCTATCGCGCATTCGGCCTGCGCTGGGGCGCGTTGGCCAGCGCCACTGCGATCTTCTTCGTTCCCCTCCTGTTGCTGGGTATGACGGGACCTTTCGTGATCCGGCTGCTGTCGCGGGCCGTCGAGAGCAGTGGCCGTACCGCGGGTACCGTTTACGCACTCTCTACACTGGGGAGCGTCGCCGGAACTCTTGCAGTCACGTTCTACCTCATTCCGGCCGCGGGTACATCGACCGCAGTGCGGCTGGTTGGCGGATGCGTAATCGCCGTCTGCGCGATTGGCCTCGCACTCGAAATAGGACCGGCAGGTCTCGTCGTGCTGCTTCCTGCTGCGGCAGCCCTGAAAGGCGGCGGGCTGCAACGTGATGAGAGGATCGCTCTACACGACAGCCAGGGCAATCCCTTCGAGATCATCTACCGTGACGAAAGTGCGTATGGCAGGCTGGCCGTGCTCGAGACCGTTGACGAGCGACTGCTGCTGGCGGACGGGATCCTGCAGACGGGCATGCCGGCGGGCCATTACAGCCTGGAGCGCGGCCGCCTGCTCGCGGAGCAGGGATACTACCTTGAGCTGCTTCCTTACCTGGTCGAAAGCGGTGAGGGGAAGCGTGCCCTGGCCATCGGGCTCGCGGGAGGCCTGCTGCCCGGTCTGCTTCGCCTGCACGATATCGAGACCCTGGCGGTCGAGATTGATCCAAAGATGGCCGAGATCTCCCGCCGCTTCTTCAATTACTCCGGTGAACTTGTCGTGCAGGACGGCCGCCGATTCGTCGAGGACTGTCGCCAGGAGTTCGATTTTTGCGTGATTGATGCTTACGCGTCTGATGTGCTTCCCTTCCATCTGGTGACCCGCGAGATGTTCCAGGCCGTACGCCGCAGGCTCTCACCCGACGGGATCCTGGCCATCAACCTCATCACGGCGCCCGGGGGCTGGGTGGCCAATTCGGTTCATCGGACGTTGAAGGAGGCTTTCCCAAGCGTCTGGGGCTATCGCTCAGGTGATAACGACGGAGTGCAGCCGCTTTTCTATTTCGCGTCCGAACGCGAACCGGAGATCTCCCGGCGATGGGTATTTGATATCCCACCGGACGAAGGGGTGGCCGACCTTACCTACGCGCTGCAGCAGCGAAGGCTCCCGGCAGAGCCAGGCACGGGCATTGTCCTCACGGATGAATACAACCCAGTGGACGTTGTTCGTGCGCCGGAAGCCCTCGAATGGAGAGAGAGAACGATCGAGACGCTCGGCATCAAGTCCGTGCTGCATTGAGCGCCATTCCGAACTGAACTCGGTCCGGGACGCCTCAATCGTCATTCATAAACCGGATGCCTTGCGGCAAAGGAATACGCAGACCTACTGTGACCATTCGATAACGCATGGGTTTAATGCTGATGCGGATAGGCTCATCGATAGTGCCCAGTTCCTGATCCAACATTGCATCAAAGGCATTTGGGCTTATGCCGGCGGGCAATGCCTGTTTATCGATAGTCATCGTGCCGCTGTATTCCTGATTTGGGATGTTGCCCGCGAAGATGAACGCCGCCTTTCGCGTCTTGTTCACCCAGACACTCGCTTTCGGGCCTGGCGGCCTGAATTCTACAGTCTGCTGGCTCCAGTAAGGCGAGAACTCCGAGCCGTTGAATTCGCGACGGACACGGCGAACGCGCTTGTAGGGCCTTGATGCTTTGCCGTAGCCGACTGAATTTGCGTATGCCAGGACATTGCCGCCACAGTTGCGCATCAACACATCGTGCAGCAGGCACATGGTCCAGACCTGGCTTCGCTGGAGCGGCTTGTAGTACCAGTTCCACCAGAGCCGGTGCGTGCTGACACCATGCGGCCAGGTGGCGTAGAACATCTGGAATGTGTCCAGCGGACACTGCTCGTCGAGTGTTTTGCCTTCGATGTGAAACTCTCCCGCGACCATGCAATCGGTGAAGGGGGCGAGGAAGTACAGCGGAACCTGGCTGACATGTGAACTGATGATGCCCTTCGGCTTCGATTCGTGATGCCAGAAGACGTAAACGCGCTCGGCAAACTCGCGCTGAGCCCAGATTTCATAAGTACCGTGCTTGCGGCCCTTCTCGTCGATCCATGCCATGCCTTCCAGTTCGTTAAAGCAAAGTCGCGGATACTGCGTGCTGTCCATGTAGTGACCGTCGACTTTCATTTTGTCGCGCAGGTGGACCAGATTGGACAGAAACCAATCGGGAAAGGTCGATGACATGGTGTGCTGAAAAGCGCCGAAGGAGATGTCCTTGAATGGCTCGCGCAGCATCTCATATCCGAAGCTCTTGAAGAACGGCAGGCGAGTGTTCACACCCCAGGTGGAGTACGGAATGTATTTCATGCCGTACTGGTGCATGACCTTGACGCCCTCGATGTATTTCTTCTCCTGCTCTTCATCGTAGAGGCGGGGCACACCGATCTGTTGCGGATCCAGGTACCCGTGAATACCGATGATTCCGCCCGTTTCCCGGGACGCCTTCAACATCTGGTGGCCCCACGTCTTCTTCTTTTCGTCCACACCCTCGATCAGGAACTGCGGGCCGGGGCCGTTGCTTATTTCAACAGGATGATCAGGGTCGGAGGGGCGAACGGGTGTGACCGTGATGCCAAAGTTGTAGGCCGCCTTCTCTTTAAGAGTTTTGTCCTTGTCGATAAGGGAAACAACGAGCGTATTGCTTCGATCATCAGACCTCACGGCGATCTTCTTGAACTCGTCCTGATTCGACCAGTTCCGGTCGCTCGGGCAGAACCATTGAATGCCGCGATCCTCGGCAGCCAGCATGAACGCAAAAGTGAATGGCATGCCGTCCCCATATTCCTTGAACCAGCGCCCGAGAAGTCCGGCTTTGCAGATTGGGGAATAAGTGGCCGGCCGTGTCCCGATGGCATGATGGCCAAAGTAGCGAGACCACTCCTTCTTCACCGGAATGTTCAGGCTGAACTCCTTGATCGTGACCGGCCCTTTGCGCGGCTCAAAGGAAACGTCGTAGCGCAGCATTCCGTCGTAGGCCAGGGTCGTAAGGATTTCGATCCGGAGTTTGTCGTTCGTGCAGGTTGACGACCATTTGCCTTCTCGGTCGGAGAAACTTGCTAAAGCCAGTTTGAAGTCATCAGAATTGACCTCGCGGTCGACCCTCAGTTCGAAGTGCATTGGCTGAGCAAGGAGTTCATCACCGCGTGCGACGACTGATTCCGGCAAACCCGATGCACCCAGCTTGTAGGTCCGCTTGTAAAGCTCCACCGTGTTCTTGCTCGTCTTCTTAAGCGCCTGGAATGGCTCGCAGATGACTTTGGATTTTCCGATGTCGTTGCCGAACCAATCGGGATTCTCCGGGCGAAATATTTTGGTCTGCTCCTCGTATTTGGTTTCGCCTTTCTGGCCAACAAGTCTTGCCCTGAGGATCGCTGAGGTGTTCTGGGCCACTTTGGAAGTGTCCACATATGCGTTCACTTTTTCATAAACCGTGAAGTCCTTCACCTGTGTCTTTTCCAGGACATCACCCCCTTCGCTGGTGAGGACTACTTCAATCGTGTCCCGGCTGACGCCTGGGTCGAAGCTGCTCAAGTCCAACTCGGCGCGAACCTTGTTGTGCCTGAGAAAATACGGGTAGGCGTTGATGTTGAACCCGGGGAAATAAGCAACCGGCAGGATGCTGCTGTAGAAGAGCGCGCCGGTTTCGGCCTCGCGCATCTCGGTCATCAAGAGATACTCACCGTGCTTCAGTGGCTCTTCGAATCGGTAGTAGGAAACACTGTCCGCCTTAACTGCGTACTTGTTGTCCTGCTTTCGGATAAACCGGTA
>Ga0066833_10001301_pt1 | contig 10081 bp, 6 predicted proteins | sample ETNtaG_13_FD_66728 | JGI IMG/M metagenome (GOLD analysis project Ga0066833, IMG submission 66728) | Marine microbial and viral communities from oxygen minimum zone, Eastern Pacific Ocean - ETNP201306PF47B | ecosystem: Environmental > Aquatic > Marine > Oceanic | place: Pacific Ocean: Eastern...
CATCGTAGCGCTGCCCTCCAGGGCGGCGTCTTATGCGAGCCGAGGGCTCGCCCGCGAAACTCCGGCCTGGAGGCCAGAGCTACAGTGCTTCACCGAAACTTGACTCATCTGTCCAGTTTGGGGACTTGTAGACGACTAATCGGCCACAGATGGGAGGAAAGCCATTCTTCCACCATTCACCATTCACCATTCACCATTCACCATTCACCATTCACCATTCACCCGCGCCGATTGTTACCTCTCTTCCACTCTCTATAATTCGCCGCCCGATATTCATCCGCTTTAACACACCAGTTTCATGTCTCACTTTGGTCGCCTGCTCCAGCTTGTAGCGCTCTGCATTCTGCCGATGGGGTTGATGGCCGGCTTCATGGAAAACGACGTCAAATTTGAGATGAAGGTGCTGGCCGGCGCGATCGTTCTATTCCTCATTGGGAAGCTGCTTCAGGGCAAAGGCGCCCCTGACAGCCTGGAATAATCATGGAGCTTACTCACTTCGATGAGTCGGGGGCCGCCAGGATGGTGGACGTCAGCGGAAAAGAGATCACCATGCGCACTGCAATCGCCGAGGGCACGGTCGCCATGGAGGCCGAGACCCTCAAATTAATCCGTGACAAACAGGTAGCCAAGGGAGACGTCCTCCAGATCGCCCGGGTTGCCGGCATCATGGCTTCAAAGAAGACTGCCGATCTTGTGCCGCTCTGTCATCCGATTCCGTTGGAAAAGGCGGAGGTTGAGTTCGAGTTTCTGGATGACACTCGCTTGAAGATTCGCGCATTCACGAAAACATCCTCCAAAACCGGAGTTGAGATGGAGGCCTTGACTGCCGCGATGGCCGCCGGCCTGACCGTTTACGATATGTGCAAAGCCGTTGACCGGGGTATGGAAGTCGGCCCCTTTTACCTGACCGAAAAAACAGGTGGTAAGAGCGGACATTTCGAGCGAAAGGCAGACGATGCTTCCTGAAGGCCCCGCACCCTTTACACCCGGCTCCCCCGGACAGGAAGGGCCAGAGCCACCCTCGACTCCGTGGTGGGAAGATGCGGCCGTCATTCTTGCCATCGCTTCGGTGTGGCCGATCTTCCTGCGGTGGCAGGGCCGTCACTGGCTGTATCTCATGTATGCGGCGGCAGCAATCATGATCATCATTTTTATCCGCCGAATGAGGAGACTGAACAGACTCACCCGAGAACATAAACAGACTAATGCCGGTCCATTTCAGTTCGGACAGGGCGGGCCGGATTCATGGCAAGACGGCAACAGGGAAACTGAGAATTAGAGGCAAGAGTACTACGCACCACGAAACACATCATGACGTTCCAGGAAATCATTCACTCATTAAATCAATACTGGTCTGACTACGGCTGTGTCCTCTGGCAGCCGTACGACATCGAAGTCGGCGCCGGCACATTCAACCCTGCCACGACGCTTAGATCGCTCGGGCCGGAGCCGTGGAACGTCGCGTACGTCGAGCCATCAAGGCGCCCCACAGATGGACGCTACGGCGAGAACCCAATCCGGCTACAGCACTACTACCAGTACCAGACCATCCTCAAACCGGCCCCCGAAGACTCGCAGCAGCTCTATCTCAAGAGCATCGAAACGTTGGGCGTCGACCTCAAGAAGCACGACGTCCGCTTTGTCGAAGATGATTGGGAATCGCCTACTCTCGGCGCCTCCGGGCTCGGGTGGGAGGTGTGGCTCGACGGAATGGAGATCACGCAGTTCACCTATTTTCAACAGGTCGGAAGCGTCGAGCTTGACCCCATCTGCACTGAGATCACCTATGGCCTCGAGCGTATCGCCATGTTCATTCAGCAGAAGGAAAGCGTGTACGATCTCACCTGGGTTGATGGGGTGACCTATGGCGAAATCCATCACGAAGACGAAGTGCAGTTTTCGAAATACAATTTTGAAACGGCGAACGTGGAAATGATGTTCGACCTCTTCAACAAATATGAACAGGAGTGCAAAGACACCCTGGCCGAAGGGCTGCCAATCCCGGCGTACGATTACGTGTTGAAATGTTCACACGCGTTCAATCTGCTCGATGCCCGCAATGCCATCAGTGTCACCGAACGTACCGGGTATATCACCCGGGTCCGCAACATCGCCCGCGACTGCGCAAAGGCATTCCTGGCCCTTCGAAAAGAAATGCAATTCCCACTTCTCAAGGACGAAGCGGACAGAGAAAAGTGGCTTACAGAAAAAGAATAAGGAATCAGAACAGAGAACAACACCATGCCAGACCTCCTGTTTGAAATCGGCGCCGAAGAAATCCCCGCCGGTTACATTGAACCGGCCCTCGCCGCGCTCAAATCTGAATTTGAAACAGCCCTCAAAAGCAACCGTCTCCAGGCGGACAAGATCAGAACGACCGGCACCCCCCGCCGACTCGTATTACACGCTGCCGGACTTCCCTCCGCTCAGGAAAGCATCGATATGGAAGTCTCCGGACCGCCAAAGCGAATAGCTTTCGATGATGAAGGCAATCCCACCAAGGCGGCAGAAGGCTTCGCACGCAAGAACGGCGTCGACATTTCCGAGGTGAAGCTGCGCGAGACTGGCAAGGGCGAATACTGCTACACCGTCAAGCACGTCGAAGGCAAACCGACCGCCGAGATTCTGCAGGATGTGCTCGCCGGCCTGCTTGATGCGCTTCCGTTTCCAAAGTCCATGTACTGGCTTACTCCCAACACACGATTTGCACGACCCGTTCGCAGCATCCTCGCGATTTTTGATGAGGATGTCGTGCCGTTCGAATACAGCGGCATTGCCTCAGATCGCAAGACCGCGGGGCATCCGTTTCTGGGCGAAGATTCTGTAACAATCGAATCGCCCGACTTTGCTGCATTCGAGAGCACTCTCGAGGCAAACAAGGTCGTCGTCGATCTTGACAAGAGGCGCGAGCAGATCGAAAGCCAGTTGGCTGATATCTATGCCTCGTACGATTCATCGCACAGTCAGCCGGAATTACTTGAAGAAGTGAAGAATCTCGTCGAATGGCCGCACGCGGTCGAAGGGTCCTTCGAAGAGAGTTTTCTCGAAGTGCCGGCCGAAGTGATCGAAGCGGCCATGATGGGCCATCAGCGCTACTTCCCCATCCGCAACAGCGGCGGAGATCTCGTCAATAAATTCGCCTTCGTCAGCAATCGGGACGGTTCGAATGACGATGTCGTCCGCACTGGCAACGAGCGCGTACTCCGGGCCCGCCTGGCCGACGCCCGTTTTTTCTGGGATGAAGACCGAAAAACAAAGCTTGCCGACCGCGTCGATGCTCTCAAGGATGTTCTCTATCAGGTCAAGCTTGGCAGCTATTACGAGCGCGCGGAACGGCTCCGCAAAATGACAGCCTTCATTGCAGACAAACTTGGTCTGGATGAATCGACCACGGCGAATCTCGACCGCGCAGCAATGCTCTGCAAAACCGATTTGCTCACCAACATGGTCTACGAATTTGCGAAGCTGCAGGGAGTCATGGGCCGCCACTACGCGCTCCAGGACGGCGAGCAACCGCAAGTAGCCGCGGCTATCGAAGAACACTACCTGCCCAAAGCCGCAGCGGGAGCCCTGCCCGAATCAGAGCTCGGAGCACTGCTCGCTCTTGCCGAAAAGGCCGACACGGTTTCTTCATGTTTTGCCGCGGGGCTGTCTCCGACCGCCAGCCAGGACCCCTACGGCTTGCGCCGCCAGACCCTTGGCATCATCCGCGTTTTGCTTGAAAGAGAGATCTCAATCTCGCTGCGCGACCTCTTTGCGCAGGGCCTTCAAAGCCTGCCCGATTCACTCGAGGTCGAAGAGGGCGTCCTCGACCAGATCCTCGATTTCGCTAGAGATCGCCTGAACCAGTTCTGTCTCGACGCGGGTTACCGCTACGACCTCGTCAACGCCGCGCTCTCCGCCGGTTTCGACAACCTGCTCGACCTCAAGGCCCGGCTCGATGCGATCACCGAGCTCTCCAAACAGGATTACTGGATACCTCTCGTCAAGGTAGTCGAGCGAACATTCAACATCACGAAAAAGAGCCAACCTGAAGGCGAGCTCAATGAGGAGTTGTTGCATGAAGAACAGGAGAAAGCTGTCTTTGTAGCGCTTCAGGAAAACCAGGATGAGATCAAAGCTCTCTTCGACCAGCGCGACTATGCTGCCGCGGCCCAGCTTTACCACGACGTATTCGCCGATCCGATCGAGACCTTCTTCGATAAAGTGATGGTGCTCGTCGATGATGAAGCGATCCGAAACAATCGCCTTCTGCTCATGAAGACCATTCATGGCCTCATAGCAGAGCATCTGGGCGATATTGGCAAAGAGGTCGTGCTTGGTGGAGAGGCTTAAGCAGTCATATATATTTTTCCAGGCGGACAGTCTGGTGGCAGCCTATGGCCACAGGATGCATCCGCATCCTGGGTCGTAGCCACGGGCTGACCAGCCTGTGAGCTCCTATATATTTCCACAGCCTGCCACCAGCCTGTCCGCCCTCCAAAGTTGATTTCTGTTGAGTTGAAGTTATCAAATCTGTGTCCAGGCACGCCTCTGTTTGATACTGACCGGGCTGACAGGCTGGCAGCCTGTCGCCACGCGTGCTTTCTGAAACTCACCCGTTTCCAGTTCGACTGCTCTAACCAACATGAAAAACCTTCCAACGCTCAGCTTCACTTTCCTGTGCATCTGGTGCGCGGGGCCGGCTTCCATCAGCGGGGAACAAGCGCCAATCTTCCTCGACATCCAGGGCGAAGATTTTGACAAGGCCACCCACCGGCCTGAATGGCATACGCTGCCGGGGCAGGGCTGGTATTCGATGGAGATGAAACACTGCAACGGATATGCGGTTGCCATCTGCGATGCGCAGTCCGTTGGCTCTTCGATTACTTACTCGCTCGACAGCGCGTTGCCTCCCGGCAAATACCGGTTCTTTTTCCACATCATCAAGATGCGCAGCGGCGGCAAGAATGGTGTTGAGATCATTATCGGAGATCATAGCTGGAAAGTGATCTGGGATGGGAAGACCTACAAGGTCAGAGATTACTCAGTAGATGCACACGACTTCACGCTCACGAAGCCAGCGCGACAGATCAGAATCAAGAGTCTCATGATCGAACGCTGGTCTATCGGAGATGTGCCGGAACATCCCATCCCGACCATCATGCTGGATCGTCTCATGGTGACGAACGATCTGCGTTACCAGGTGGCAACTCCGGGCCGCAGGCAGGTGGTGGCGCTGCCGGATGACGGAGTGACGACAGCAAAGGAAACCGAGCGGCAGCCCATTCTCCCTGGCAATCGTCTGGCGAACGGCTCGTTCGAAGTTGGCACGACGACCTCGTGGCTGGCCAACACCGGATATCACAACGGCCCCTTCCTGAACCGGGGCAATCTCGTGAAAACGAATCCACATCACGGCAGGCAGTGCCTCGAGATTGGCGCGCCGGGCTCTGGCGTGATGAGCGAGATGTTCAGAGGGCACACCGGCGAGCTCGTGAACGTGACGGTCAGTCTTCGCAGCTCGGGGACCACCAAAGCCACCATCGGTGTCTACAACACCCGCGGTAAATCGAAAAGCCTGGTGCCCAAAGGGGCGCTGGTGGAGAAGGAATGGAAGACCTTTTCAGGCGCGGTCGAACTGCCCGCGGATTCGACCGGACGATACTACATCCAGATCGTCCCAGGCGGGGATGCGGCCAATCCGGGCAAAGTCTGGATCGATTCCGTTTCGGTCGGCCAGAAGGCGGGCGAAGCATTCAAGACGCGGGATGCCCACGAAGTCGGGCTGATGAGCGACCGAGTCGCCAATATCTATCACAGTAAGGACAGCGCGCCGGCTATTCTTACGCTTGCGAATCACGGTGCGCGGGCATGGAAGGCTGACCTCGAGCTGATCGTTCGCGATCATCGGAACATCGTCGTACTCTCCAGACCGATCAACGTCACCTGTAAGCCGGCCGATTTACTCAGTCTGCCTCTGAACATCGCATGTGGGCGGTGGGGGATTTTCAGTGCGGCCATCCACGACGCTGGCACAAATCAGGATGTCGCTGAGCTCTCGACCATCGTTCTGCCAGAGCGCAAGGCCGGCGGTATCTGCGGCTTTTACGGCAAGACCGGCGATGAGCGGACCGCGAAGATTATGCAATCGCTTGGCCTGCCCTGGAACGGCACACTCGCCGACGGCCAGGCCCGTCACATCCGAGAGCCGAAGGATTTTGAAGCCCTTGAAAAAGTACTCCTGGTGGCAAAGAAGCACGGCATCAAGATTCAGCACGCGACGGAGATTCTCTATCACAAGCAGCAGAAGGATGTGCACTACGAAGGCACGCTCCGCCGTCACTACAATGCGCCAAGCCTGGCAGCGATTGAAAAAGACCTTTCTGCTTTCGCCGAGCGATTCAAGGACAAGATAGACGTCTGGAATCTCCAGGACGAGATGACGGATTTCAAGATGCCTTACGAGGTCTACCCGCTCTATCACAAGATAGCGGTGGACGCGATCCGCAAGGCCGATCCCGATGCGGTGGTCATCGTCAGCTCCGAGCCCAAGCACCAGGAACAGGTCTTGAAGGTACTCGGCAAGAATTATCTGAACGCGATCTGCGATGCGAATTTCAGCGCGGTTCGCGGCGATCACTACAAGCACGCTCTGTATTCGCAGGCGGCGAAGAAATGGGATCTTCCGCTCTGGTTCAGCGGCTTCTCCTTCCCCACGCGCTCCATGTATCGCACCCGCGCGGAGATTCTGGGTCTGGGAGGAAGGAGCAAAACAAGCCTTTACCGCAGCCCCGTTGATACGACCGCTGCCGCAATGACCGTGCACCGGCTCCGCTACGACGTCGAGCGTTTCGTTTTGTATTCGGCAATCCCGACGGTCATCAATCCGTATCGTCTCCGCCCCACGAATATCTTTGATTTCGACGGCACCGCGCACAACGTCGCGGCCGCCTACGCAGCGATTGGCAACTTTCTGCAGGACGCAACGGACGGGAAGTTGCTCGAGACACCAAGCGAGGAACTCATCGCGTTTTCCTTTCAACGAAAGGGCGACAACTGGCTCACATTCTGGGTCGGCCCGATTCTGAAGTACGGCGAAGTGAAGTATGGCGATTACAGCATCGACCTGGAGTTGACCGGCAGCCTTCTCGATTCCTTTGGCAATGCTGTTCCTTCGGATGTCGCGAATGGTCGGACGAAGATCGAATTTGAGGGGCAGCCCCTGTACTTCAATGTTGGCAACGCCTCAGCAGAGAAAATTGCCGCAGCGATAAAGAGCGCAGAGTTTGTGGAAAGTATCTCATTGAGAGGCATCTGCCTCGGAAACGACTCGGGTGGAACATTGTTCAGGGCCGCTGTTGTCAACAGGACGGGAGAACCTCTCAGCGGCACGCTCAGTATTTCGGAGGGTAGAGGAATGTTCGTTGAAGGCGGCCAGATCCAACGTGAGATTTCAGATATATCAGACGCCGGTACGAAGTGGGCAGACATCGCGTTCCGGGGCGGCCTGGCGGAGCGGCGTCCCTTGAGCCAGGGGGTGGCGGGGCTGCAGTTCGCTAGAGGTCGGATCAGTCGTACGAGCGGGCTCTGGTGCATGCCTGCGCCCAGGATAAAGACTCCCCCGGCCCTCGATGGCCGACTCGACGATTGGAGAGGCGTTGCCCCGGCCTTCATCCACACCACGCGTCGAGCCTCAGGAGCATATGAGCTGATCCAGGTGCGACGGGGGCCGAACAGTATTGGGGATGAGAACGATATTGGTGCATCAACCTTTGCAAGGTGGGATGAGAAGAATCTCTATCTCGCACTGAAAGTGAAAGACGACGACGTTCAATTCCCCACCGGGCATCGAGGCCCCGGGACCGGTGACCACGCCATCATCAGTATCGATACGAATCTGATGGACGACCTTTTCGATCCCAGACAGAGCGAAGATGATTTCCTGATCCAGATCCGCATGGCAGGACACGAGCTTCAGGCCGACCTCATCAACAGCAAGAACGAATCGGCTAAACTGGAATCAGCCTACGCCAACATCAAGTCGGGCCTCGAGAGCGGCTTCGCCATCGAGATCGTCTGTCCCTGGGAGAAGCTCGGTGTTGCGCCAGGCGTTGGTCTGACTCTCGGTTTCGATACGACCGTATTCGATGCGGATGGATCATTCGAGGTGCAAGTGGAAGCGGCGTGGGCCGGATTCAATAAGAGCTACCGAAATCCGACGGGATATGGACAGTTGATTTTGAGGTAGTGAGGGATTCACGCCGGCCGCAACTGAAGCCTGTCAGCCCAAGATTCCCACTTCTGTCCTGACGTATTTCGTGGCGTCGTTCATGCCAAAGCCTTTTGAGCCGATCGGCACAAGATCGTCGTCCGCGTAAAACCTCAGTTCGTAGTTGAGGCGATACTCGCCAGTGTCGTCTTTGAACTGAAGGGAGTCGCCGTCCGGATCGAGTTCGAGGCATTCAAAGCTCTCGTTCGAGAACGCGTAGAGGTGAGTGCGCGCCTCGTTGCTGAAAACCACGTGGCATCCGTTTTCAAGTTCCTTCCGTTCCGGACGCGCCTGCGCGAAATGCATTCGGCCTTCGCGGCCTTCGTAGTGAAGCACATCTTCCTCGATGATTGGGTTGCCGCAGTGTTCCCGGTCGATCACAAAGATATCTTCTCGCTCGCGCTCACAAGAGATGAGATAAAGCAGCGTGGTTCTGGTCTGAACGAAGTGATGCCAGACATGGTCGACGCGATCGACCAGAATGTGAGGAGGGCCTTGAATCCAGCGACGGTCGTAAAACTTCGTTCCGCTCACACGCTGGGTGGATGTGTCGATACCCCAGCCGAGGGTTTTCGACGCGTGCGTGAGCGTCGGCCAGACGACCGGCGGCTCGAGCTTGTAGCCCCAGTTCTGAAATCCCTTGTATGGAGCGCGGCCAGAGAGAAACGTGGCCGCGTGGTAATCCTGCTTGAAGATGAAGTAAAGACCGTCTGCGCCTTCATCCACCGTGTAAAACTCGTGGCGTTCCGTTGGCTCGCAAAACCAGTTCGGATCTTCTAACGGCTCTTTGCCGTTGTGTTCCAGCATGGCCCAGATGTAGGGATGGCAAGCATGAATCGGGCCGCCCTTTGGGATCGTTGGTTTGTAGTGATTCTCGATCAGCCAACTGAAATGCGGCTGGTCTTCCGCGTAGCGTTCCATGGCAGGTATATAATCCGCCACCTTGGTCGGCCCACCGATAGCCACGCGTGTTGATGCGCCAAAGACGGAAGGGCTGCCTGACGGATCGGAGACGATGGTGTACCACCTCGCGCCTGCGGCCAACTGCTCATCGATGGTCCGGTCGCCGGACAGCACGCGATAGGTGTAAAGGTAGATGAATGAGGTGCCGGAGTAGTTTCCATCGGGCCCGGGCCCTTCATTGATCTGTCCATCGCGATTGAATACGCGGACCGGCTCGCGATGAAAATCGTGTCTGGCAATGCTGATGTAATTGGCATCGCTGAGGTAGCGACCCAACAGGCAGAGGACCGCGCACCGTACCGACCCGCGATTGTTGCGTTCATTACATGGCAGGCCGCAGATGGTGTCAGCTGCTTTGCGGGCCATGGCCCTGATGGCCTCTCTTTCAACGTCAGAGAGTTCATCATCAACCCAGAGCGCGGCCATGACGAGTGGCTCCACGTCCCAGGCAATTTCGAGGTTGTTCCGCAACGGATCGTTGTCCGGCCACTGTTCGTAGGGCTGCACCTTCTTATAGACGATACCGCCGCCCTGCTGCGTACGAGCAAACTCAGCCAGCCGCGCCCTGACGTGTTTCAAAAAGCTCTCGTCCTGATGAAACCTGCTGAGCGGATTCGCCCATGCAAATGCCAGCAACCCCGTCAGATTGGTGGAAACGCGCGCGGTGACATCCTCCTGCGTTTCACCATACGGCAGGGAATCGAAATCAAACGACTCCAGCGACTTTGCCAGATGGTGGTCAATCGCCTTCGAATAGAAGCGCGTCCGTTCGCAATCGACGAAGCGTAATTCCTGGATGGCCTGAAACGGATCTTGGTCGTTTATCATTCTTTCTTTGTCCAACTGTCCAAGTGGTTGGGAGGAAGG
>Ga0066833_10001302_pt1 | contig 10080 bp, 8 predicted proteins | sample ETNtaG_13_FD_66728 | JGI IMG/M metagenome (GOLD analysis project Ga0066833, IMG submission 66728) | Marine microbial and viral communities from oxygen minimum zone, Eastern Pacific Ocean - ETNP201306PF47B | ecosystem: Environmental > Aquatic > Marine > Oceanic | place: Pacific Ocean: Eastern...
TTAAAACGGATCACCGTTGGATCGGTGATCTCCGGCGCTTCAAAGACTTTTCCGAGGACCTTGAAATGAACTCCATCTGTCGATTCGGCTCGATAGATCGGGTGGGGCTCCTGTCGCGCGGGTACCGGCGTGATAAAATGGCCCAGGTAGTAAAAGAGCTGGATGGTTCCTTCTGTCGGGACCACATCGGGATCCACGGCATCTCCATTAAAAACCCCATCAAGAAGCACCTTGTTGCCGCGTGCCCAGTTGAGGTTTGAATTCCGGCTGGCGGCGTAGATGCCATGGTCACTCTCTGGGTCGCCATTGACATAGTAGATCAACGGTTGCCCCCCGAAGAGAATGATGTCCGGAACAGAAGCATGATCCAGTAGCACTTGTCCATCAGGCTTGAATGATTCTCCGTTATCACTGTCGGCAGCAAGAATCTGGTGGCAGTAGATGCCACTGGCACTGCCGCCGGGCGGCGGAGAGGGGCGTTCGTTCTCAGCCTTCGCTTCGATCATATGGTAGCCGCCAATGAAATGACTGATCAGCACTGTCAACAGTAACCTCGATTTGAGCAACATATTTTCGCTTTAGTTTATGGTTTGGTTTTTAGCCTATCATTCTCCCGGCAGCCTGTCTTCCTGAATGCGTTCAAACTTTGTCATGATAGTCCCCCTTGTCATGGGTTGGGGTTGGAGAGGGATCAATAACACTTTTTCCTAATCGCTCAAGGGCTAAAAATCAAGCCATTAAGACAGGTGCCGTGGCGGTACTCGAGAAACCGATTAACCACCGTGAACTGCTGGGTCTTATTAAACAGCAGGTAAACCAACCCGAGCCGCCTCTTTGATACGTCTCTCGGACCGGCCTTTACCTGGCTGAAATCCCCTTTCTGTCATTCTGTCGTTGTAGTTCATTAAATGATAGGGGCGTAGCCCCCCTGCCAAGATGACAGATGGCACTATTCCATCTGTCATGACTGTTGACTATCATAATGATTAGTTCGACATGGCAAGTTGTCGATGAAGAATCGCCGTTGGTATCGTCGTTCTGTCTGCGAAGAGTGGCAATGACGCTCCACGACATGTAACTCATTGAGTTAAATGGCGCGCCGGGAGGGATTCGAACCCCCGACCCCTTGGTTCGTAGCCAAGTACTCTATCCAACTGAGCTACCGGCGCCTTATTTAAATCAACCGTTTCCAGTACCTGGAGGTCCAACTTCAGAGGGGCTGACAAACAACATCTCACTGAAAAAAAGATCTGGCGGAGAGAGAGGGATTCGAACCCTCGATGAGGCTACAAACCCCATACTCCCTTAGCAGGGGAGCGCCTTCAGCCGCTCGGCCATCTCTCCGAAATCAGGGGGCGAAGGATAGCGACAGATTATGCTCCGGTAAAGTTGATTTGCTGATTAATCCCCATCACTTCTTGTTTTTTCTGCATCATCTTCATCTTCTTTGATTCGACTGTAGATCTCTTCCCTGTGGACAGCGACACTCTTGGGGGCATCGATCCCAATCCGAACCTGGTTCCCCTTAACCCCAAGGACGGTTACTTTAACCTCATCACCAATATTCAGTGTTTCACCCACCCGGCGAGTAAGAATCAACATGGACAATTAACCTCTCTAATCAAAACAGTCATTGTTCAATAATCTCAAATATAGAACACCAGACAACGTTGTAGTGTAACGCCAATTTCAGCAGTCCAGCCATCACTGTTCGGCAGCCGCCTCAGAGAGGTTGAAAGCCTTGTGAAGAGTTCGAATCGCCAATTCCATATACTTCTCTTCAACCACTACCGAGATCTTGATTTCAGAGGTCGAGATGAGTTGGATATTGATACCTTCACCGGCAAGGGCAGCAAACATCTTAGAGGCCACCCCTGAGTGTGATCGCATACCCACTCCGACGACAGAGATCTTTGCCATCCCTTCATCCCCGACAACCTCTTTTGCACCGAGCTCCACAGCCGGTTCCTGCAAAAGCTCCATACTGGCAACCAGATCAGATCTTGGGACAGTAAATGTCATGTCGGTATTTCCATCAGTGCCTACATTCTGAATAATCATGTCTACATTGATATGTGCGTCTGCTATCGGCCCCAGCAGTTTTGAAGCGATCCCTGGTCGATCAGGTATATCACGCACCGTAATCTTTGCTTCATCCGCATTGTGGGCGATTCCTGAAATCATGGGTTGTTCCATTTTGCTCTCCTCATAGGTGATCAATGTTCCAGGCCCCTCTTCAAATGAAGAGAGTACACGAAGGGGTACCTTGTATTTTCCGGCAAACTCGACTGATCGGATTTGAAGCACTTTGGCACCCAGACTCGACAGCTCAAGCATCTCCTCAAAGGTAATCTGTTCCATACGGCGGGCATCAGGAACAATCCGGGGATCAGCCGTGTAGACCCCATCAACATCGGTGTAGATTCGACACTCATCGGCCCCCAGAGCGGCCGCCATAGCGACTGCAGTGGTATCCGAACCTCCGCGACCAAGGGTGGTTATATTTCCCTCTTCATCAACACCCTGAAAACCGGCGATGACAACAACACGCCCTTTCCTGAGGTCACGGCGAACCCTGGCATCATCGATCTCAACAATCCTTGCCCTGCCATGGGTATTATCTGTCCGTATATGAACCTGCCCCCCGGTATAGGATCGCGCATCAAGACCACGCCGATGGAGCGCCATCGAAAGGAGTGCAATGGTCACCTGTTCCCCGGTTGAGACCAGCACATCGACCTCGCGGGAGTCTGCTTCCGGGTTGATATCACCTGCCAACCCCAGCAATCGGTTGGTTTCGCCACTCATAGCAGAGACCACGACAACCATCTCGTCTCCATTATTTCTGGAGTGGACGACCTTGTCCGCTACAGCATTGATTCTTTCAACGCTGCCAACCGAGGTGCCGCCGTATTTTTCAACAATCAGTGCCATAACAAAAAAGACTGGTATAAGTGATTAAAATGGTTTCAGGGCCGCGGATTAAACCTGATTACGGCTCATTATGCCACTGGGAACCAAGTGCCCGATCCAAAGAGTGTTTAGTTAACCTGATCCGTAATCCACTGGTCAAGGCTCGCTATCGCACTATCAAGACGGCTGAAGTCGCTCCCGCCTCCTTGTGCCATCTGAGGCCGGCCCCCGCCCTTTCCGCCAATCTGGGAGGCAATATGGTTGACTACATCCCCTGCCGGGATCCGACCCATCACCTCTTCGGTGACACCTGAAATCAGGTGTATTTTTCCAGCCTCTTTATCGGCTGAAACAAGGAGAACAATTCCACTGCCCACCCTCTGCTTGAGCTGATCAACCATAGATCTCAATACCTTGATGTCGGCACCATCCTGACGCACCACCAGAAGCCCGACCCCACTGATCTGTCGTATTGGGTCCTGGTCACCCCCCGCCGCCCCGGTCGCCAGTCGTGTCTGTAACGACTGAACCTCTTTCTCCAGCTGGCGAGCACGCTCCTGCAGTTGACTCGCCTTGGCCACCAGATTACTCCGGGGCGTCTTGAGCACCCCACTTATCTTATCCAGCAGGCTGGCCTCTTCGGCCACCCAGTTGAGGGCTTCGTCTCCGGTGACTGCCTCTATTCGTCTTACCCCTGCAGCAATCCCGCCCTCAGAGATGATTTGAAAAAACCCAATATCTCCAGTCCGGGAGGCATGCGTACCGCCACAAAGCTCGATAGAGAAATCACTCATCTCGACAACCCTTACCTGTTCACCGTACTTCTCTCCGAAAAGAGCGGCGGCTCCTGACTCCCGGGCCTTCTCAAGATCCATGACCGCTGTCGTAATCCGGGCATTGTGGCGAATTTCTTTGTTGACCAGCTCCTGAATGCCTGCAAGCTCTCCAACCTCTACCGGCTCTGGGTGAGAGAAATCAAAACGTAATCGACAGGCCTCCACCAGGGAGCCTTTCTGTTGCACATGGTCGCCCAGCACCCGGCGTAGCGCAGAATGGAGGAGATGAGTGGCAGAGTGGTTGCTGGCGGTGGCCCTCCTCGCTATCGGATCAACCCGTGCCTCAACCTGGCTTCCAACATGGAGGGCTCCAGCGGTAATTTTTCCATAATGGCCAATGACTTCGTTCGGGAGTTTCTGGACATCGCTGACAACAAATTCAACCCCATCGAACCCGATCGTCCCGCCATCGGCAACCTGACCACCGCTTTCTGCATAGAAAGGGGTCTGGTCGAGAACCACTACAGCTTGTTGATCATTATCGAGCTGATCAATCCGTTGACCTTGCTGGGTAAGGGCAATGACCTCTGCCTTGAGTTCTGTTGAGTCATATCCGCAAAAAGGAGTCTCTACCCCAACATCAATCCTCTCTTTTTCAACCGCAGAGAACTGGCTGGCGGCGCGTGCACGCTCTCGTTGTCCTGCCATCGCCTGATCAAAACCGGCATGATCAAGCTGGAATCCTCTCTCCCGGGCCACATCTGCTGTCAGATCAACCGGGAACCCATAGGTATCATAGAGCTTGAACGCCACCGCGCCTGGAATCACCCCCCCATCGAGCGCCCCCATCTCCTGATCAAGGATCCGAAGCCCCTGTTCCAGGGTCTCGGCAAAACGAACCCCTTCCCTCTCCAGGACTTTTTCAATTTCACCCTTTTGCTCAACCAGTTCAGGATAGGCCTCTCCCATCTGTTGGGCCAATACACCAACCAGTTGATGAAAAAAGGGGGTGGTCGCACCCAACTGGTAGCCGTGGCGAATAGCGCGACGAATAATGCGGCGTAGGACATAGCCACGACCCTCATTCGAGGGAATCACCCCATCGATGATCAGAAAGGAGGCCGAACGAATATGATCGGCAATCACCTGAAGCGACTTCTGCCCTTGATTGACAACACCGATCACCTCTGCCGCACTCTCAATCAGCGCCTCAAAGAGATCGGTCTCATAGTTGGAGTGGACCCCCTGGAGAACTGCCGCCATACGTTCCAACCCCATACCGGTATCGACCGAGGGCTTTGGCAGTGGATTGAGAGCACCTTCAGCATCGCGATTGAACTGCATAAAGACCAGGTTCCAGATCTCAACATAGCGATCCCCTTCCTCTTCAGGGGTTCCGGGCGGACCGCCTGGTACATCAGCACCGTGGTCAAAGAAGACCTCACTACACGGGCCACAGGGACCGGTCTCACCCATTGACCAGAAGTTGTCCTCACCGTCAATACGGCTAAAACGGTCTTCGGACACCCCTATATCGTTAAGCCAGATCTCTGCCGCCTCATCATCCTCCTGATAGACCGTTATCCAGAGGCGATCCGGGGAGAGCCCAAACTCATTGGTCAACAGCTCCCAGGCGAAATGGATGGCATCGCGCTTAAAGTAATCTCCAAAGCTGAAGTTGCCCAGCATCTCGAAAAAGGTGTGGTGGCGAGCGGTATAGCCCACATTCTCAAGATCATTATGCTTGCCGCCCGCACGGACACACCGCTGAGAGGTGGTTGCCCGCAGGCTCGCCCTGACTTCATCACCGAGAAAGACATCCTTGAACTGAACCATGCCCGCATTGGTAAATAGCAAGGTGGGATCATTACCGGGCACCAGCGAACTGCTCGGGACAATCTCATGACCTCGCGCTGCAAAATAGTCTAAAAACCGGCTTCTAATTTCATTTGTTTTCATGTTTTTCTACGTCACTGATTCAAACTCTCCTACAGCGCTTCGAACCTGCTCAGAAGTAAATCCGCGTCGCTGGAGAAAAGCCGCCCGCTTTGCCCACTCTTTATAGGATTCAATTCGGGAAGCCTGGTACCTCTTGTGGTAGACCCCTACTGCTACTTTAAACCAATCAATAGCATCTAGGGCGGCTTCGATCAAACCCGGTTCAACCCCTGACTGACGCATTTCAGCTCGCAAAATGAGCGGTCCCTTGCCCTGGTCGGCACGCACCCGGGCGAGTGATGCCGCATATCGCTGATCACTGAGGAGTCCTTCAGCCTTTAACGTTTCGACAACGTCCTTAATCAGATGAGGGTCCTCAATCTCATCTCCAAGTCGCTGGCTCAGCTTCCTGATCAGTTCATTTTCAGCATACTCTCTTCGAGCCAGCCATCGAAGTGCTGTTTCATGGACCTGAACTTGCTGATCACTCCCCATGGGCCTCCCCGGCGATCAGGTCAAATCAGCCTTCCTCGACCAGACTCGCCTGTAGAGGAACACCTTCCGCTTCCCGGATTGCCGCTTCGATCTCATCGGCGATCTCAGGATTATCGCTCAAAAACTGGCGTACATTATCTCTCCCCTGGCCAATCCGATCTTTATTGTAGCTATACCAGGCACCCGATTTATCCACAATATTGTGTTCAACACCCAAGTCAATCAGCTCTCCCTCTTTGGAGATGCCCTGGTTGTAGAAAATATCAAATTCAGCCTTTTTAAATGGCGGTGCCACCTTGTTTTTCACCACTTTTACCCGTGTCTGATTCCCCAGAATCTCTTCGCCTTTCTTGATCGCGCCGATGCGGCGAATATCAAGACGGACGGATGAGTAGAACTTGAGTGCATTACCCCCTGTCGTCGTCTCAGGGCTTCCGAACATCACCCCGATCTTCATCCTAATCTGGTTGATAAAGACCACCAATGTCTTTGATCTTTTTATGTTTGAGGTTAGCTTTCGCAACGCCTGCGACATCAGGCGGGCCTGGAGGCCGACGTGAGAAGCACCCATCTCACCTTCGATCTCGGCTTTTGGGGTGAGTGCTGCTACAGAATCAATAACGACGATATCGACCGCTGCCGAGCGAACCAGCATATCGACGATCTCAAGCGCCTGCTCCCCGGTATCGGGCTGGGAGATCAGCAACTCCTTGAGGTTAACCCCAAGCCGTTCAGCATAGGCTGGATCAAGCGCATGTTCTGCATCCACAAATGCGGCTGTCCCCCCTGCTTTTTGGGCCTCGGCAACGGCGGAGAGCATCAATGTGGTTTTACCTGAGGACTCCGGACCATAGATCTCGACCACCCGCCCTTTTGGCAGTCCCCCTATTCCAAGGGCGATATCAAGACCGAGAGACCCGGTTGAAATTGTAGTGACATCCTGGTCATAACTGGCATCACCAAGACGCATCACCGATCCCTTGCCAAATTGCCGCTCTATCTGTCCCAGTGCTGCATCCAGTGCTTTACGTTTATTCTCGTCCATTTCTGATCTGCTCCTTCCCAACTGATTTAGTGTTTTGGCAATTTGTGTCGATCCAGGTCATCCGGCGACAATAGACGGATTATTTCACAACCGAGGTCACCCCTCTAGCATCCTTTACCCTCAAGCCCCACAATTTCATTCTCCGGCTATCGGCCAAGAGCACTTAAGATCCCATCAAGAGACAAACAGACCGCTTGTCCCCGGACGGCGCGTCGATCGCCGGCAAAATGTTCAAGCCGGGTCTCCCTCAACCCCTCACGCCCGGCCCAGGCGAAGCAGACACTTCCCACCGGTTTTTCTCTTGAGCCACCTCCGGGGCCGGCAATACCAGTGAGGCTCGCCACTATGTCAGCACCGCTTGCCTGCAATCCTCCTTCAGCCATCGCAAGCGCCACCTCTTCACTCACTGCACCGACACTCTCAATAAGACTGAGCGGGACACCTGCAAGTTCGTTTTTTGAACTATTACTGTAGGTGACAAGAGCACAGTCAAACCATACCGAACTCCCAGCAATGGAAGTCAGCGCCTCGGAAACCCAGCCGCCCGTACATGACTCGACCACCGCCACTTTGCGGTTGGCGGCCAACAGCGCCCTGCTCACCGCTTCGGCCCGCTCACTGATCCTGCTGTCAATCTCCATATCTATAACTCTATCCTAACCATCACCCCCTTTAACACTCTCTCTTCCCCTAATCCTACAAGATAGCTTGGGAACTGTCGTAATTATGGCTTTACGTTTCGTATCCTGATTGGAGAGCACGGGTGGCAATCTCTATCATCTTTACCCTATTGAGCATCAACGCCTATGGAGAGAGAACTTGGCTGAAATAAGGACAAGAAGATCAGGGGGAAGAGCGGCCAGGCGGTCTGGCCGTCAGAACCAGCCTATCAACTCCCCTCCCTACATCATTCGCAATGTCCCTCCCTATGAGGTTCTCAACGAAGAGGGGCTTGATCAGATAGAGTCCAATGCCGAGACCATACTGGCGGAGACAGGGGTTGAGTTCAGGGAGGATCCTGAATCCCTCGCCCTCCTCAAACAGGCGGGAGCCGATATCGATGGTGAGCTTGTACGCTTTCCACGAGGGATGTGCCGGCAGATCATCCAGGCCACCGCCCCGGCAGAGTTTACCCAGGTTGCCCGCAACCCCGAACGAAGCGTCCGCATCGGGGGTAAAAACACCGTCCTTGTACCGGCCTATGGCTCACCCTTTGTCCGTGACCTTGATAAAGGCCGCCGCTATGCCACCCTTGAGGATTTCCAGAACTTCATCAAGCTCGCCTATCTCTCCCCCTACCTCCACCACTCAGGGGGGACCATCTGTGAACCGGTTGATGTGCCGGTCAGTAATCGCCATCTCGATATGGTCTATAGCCACATGCGATTCAGCGATAAACCCTTCATGGGCTCGGTGACCGCGCCGGAACGGGCCGAGGACACAGTGCAGATGGCCAGGATTCTCTTTGGAGAGGACTTTGTCGAAAAGCACACCGTAATCACCAGCCTGATTAACGCCAACTCTCCCCTTGTCTGGGATGCCACCATGCTCGGTGCCCTTAAGGTCTATGCCCGTCATAATCAGGCCTGCATCATCTCGCCCTTCTGTATTGCTGGAGCGATGTCGCCGGTCACCGTTGCCGCCACCTCGGCCCAACTCTATGCCGAAGCCCTCTCAGGAATGGCACTCGTCCAGCTCATCCGACCTGGAGCCCCTGTCATCTTTGGCACCTTCTCAAGTTCGATGTCGATGCAATCCGGAGCCCCCACCTTCGGCACCCCTGAACCACAGCTTGTACTCTATGTCGTCGCTGCTCTGGCCCGACGGCTCGGCGTCCCCTTCCGCAGTGGCGGTGGGCTCTGCAGCAGCAAGATACCCGATGCTCAGGCCGCCTATGAGGCCGCCAACACCCTGCAGCACGCCATGCTGGCCGGGGTGAACTTTATGCTCCATACCGCAGGCTGGCTGGAGGGAGGACTCACCATGAGCTATGAGAAATTCATCATGGATCTTGATCAGGCTGGGATGATGCACGCCTTCCTGCGAGGGGTAGACCTCTCTGAAAACGGGATGGGCATGGAAGCGATCCGTGAGGTGGGCCCGGGACAACACCACCTGGGCAGCAACCACACCCTGAAAAACTATGAAACCGCCTTCTACCACTCCTCAGTGGCCGACAACAACAGCTTCGAACAGTGGGAGAGCGAAGGCGCCCAAGATGCCGTAAGCCGGGCCAACTCACTGTATAAAGAGATGCTGCAGCGTTATCAGCTGCCACAGATTGATCCCGCCATCGATGAGGCACTCCTGGAGTTTATCGCCAAGCGAAAAGCCGAACTTCCATCTTAAGCAGATTCGCTCGTCTATTGCCCACGTGTGTCCAGAGCCTGCTTGCCCGTCATTCCATCCCTGATGTGGCCTGAGTTTTCTTTTGATCCCTGAGAGGGTATTCTGAGTTTGTTGCATGTTAATGGTGGTGGAATAACCACCACAGAGCAGTGACGCTATGCGACGTGAACTTTAAAAAACAAAGGAGAGGGTGAAGCAGAGAGCAGCAGAATGGTGGGCCTGCTGATAGTCCAAGGCCTTGCATCTGTGAAAATAACTTCCTGTTCCTAAACAACGTTACTGCCCAACCCGGACTTGGTTAAAGCAAAGTGACCACGTTATATCCGTAAACAAAAAAATGGAGGATACGAAGATGGCGATCTACAGAATTACACGGTTCAAGAGCTTGGATATGGACAAGGCAATGGCATCCGTCGACGAGTCAAATGATGAATTAGCAGCACTGGGCGCAGATTTCATCGATGTAGCGGCTGATTCTGAGGGCAATGGAGTCGTCGTGGCAAGATACCCTGATGCAGCGACGATGGAAGCTGCAACAGCGACGGCCAAGAAGGTGATCGGCCA
>Ga0066833_10001309_pt1 | contig 10057 bp, 6 predicted proteins | sample ETNtaG_13_FD_66728 | JGI IMG/M metagenome (GOLD analysis project Ga0066833, IMG submission 66728) | Marine microbial and viral communities from oxygen minimum zone, Eastern Pacific Ocean - ETNP201306PF47B | ecosystem: Environmental > Aquatic > Marine > Oceanic | place: Pacific Ocean: Eastern...
GGGCCGAATGGGCACGCTTTTTTTATGTACTTTGAGTTTGAACGGTGGTGCAGGCATCATTCGCGCCTGGAAAGCCAGATGTTGCCCGAGCGTCACCGAAAATAAAGTCCGGACGAAACAGACAAAGATAGGTATTCCAGCCATTTCTCAACTCCACCGATCACCCTCATCCATGATTTGCAGAATCTGCCTCTCGATCTTTGTTGTCACCTCGCTCCACGCAGGCGTGGAAGAATTCCCAGCCTTCGGCATCAGCGTCAAAGTTCCCCGCGGCTGGGAGAGCGTTCAGCCGGGCTCGGGAGGGCAGATTGCGCGGTGGGCAAAACTGACCAATGCCGGAACAAAGGCAAAGGACGTAGTGGTCCTGGAACTCGCCGAACTGCGCGACGGGCTCTCTCCTTACGCGTATGCGAAGGCTGTTTCAAAGAAGCACGACGGTGAGATCAACAGGGAAGTCACCATGGGCAGCCTGCCTGCCATCGAAGTGAGAACTCAGCGGCATACTGAGATGATGACGCCAAGGCAGACCCGTGTCGTTGCTACAAAAGGGCACCTCTGGATCCTGTCCTACTGGGCGGTGGGCAAAGGTTCGCTCGCATTGAAGACGATCAACTCGATGGCTAAATCCGTTCAGTTCAAGAAGTTTGGGGCCCCTGCAGAGCATATAGTGCTGGGCACAAAGAAGTCTTCATTTCTGAAAGGGAGGCTGAAGGCACAGGTACCGACCATTGGAAGGCCGCAGATTGTGGCAAATGCTGCCAGAGCCCAGGCAAACGGCGTTCGTCACTTTGGCCGGCGGAAGCTGGAATTCCTCTTCAAGGTGCAGTTGCCCGAAGGCGAACAACCTGAGAGTTTCGCCCTGGCCAAAGCTGCATTCGCACAGCGCATCAGGCAGGAATTTCAGTCCCCAACCCTCAAGTTTCAGGATTTTGACATTACCGGCGCAGAGGGCTCATTGCTGAATCCGGTAGTCCTTCCCAAAGAGCCCGGCAAGCCCGAGTATCGGGAACACCATTTCGTGCTGCTGTACAAGAATAAGGAGCTGACCGTGGTCAGCTTCATGATCAGCGCGACCGACGAGAATGCCCGCCGCAGTTATCAAAAGCTCATCAAGCAGATTCTGCGTTCGGTTGAGCTGCCCTGAATGATTTCACTAAGTTTCACTTTAAGTTCTTCTTAAAGTCTGAATGGCGATTTTCTCAACCGGTGAGTGAAAAATCCGGCCAGCTTTTCGCCGCATCTCCTTTGCTGCCTTCTTTTCTGAGTTGCCGCAGCCTGATTCTGCTCTTGGCTCCTGCCTTGCTCTGTGACCTGACAGTCGGACGACAAAGTCAAGCCTCCTTCAACTTTACTGTCAGGTTTTCGAATGCAGTCATCCTTACTCAGCACCTCTGCCGCACACGGATTTAAAGACTACGAATACGCCCTTCGGAAGACAGAGGACACCTTCCGAATCTTCGTTCTCGGCGATTCACTCGCCTACGGGCAAGGCGTCAGGATCGATGAGTCCTTCAGCAAGGTCATGGAGGTCATGCTCAACAAGATGAGCTCCTCGAAGGTATACGAGGTCATCAACAGTGCCGTGCCCGGTTTCAATGCGGTTCAGGAGTTCAGCATTCAGAAGACCCTGGGCGTGCACTATCAGCCTGACCTTTACCTTGTTGCGCTGTGTCACAACGACGCCGAGCTTCGCCAGCCTGAATGCAACGATGATTACGATGCACACATTAACCGGATCTGGGATACCGAGGGCGATTCGTGGCCGTTCTTTGAGGCATCGCTTCGCAGGATGAAAGAGACCGCCGATGCTGACGGCGCCCGGCTCGTGGTGGCTTACTTCGTCTTCTGCGACCACACCATTGCGCCGCACGTGCCTGCTGTCCTTACCGAGACTTGCCAGCGGCTCGAGATTCCTTTCACCGATACGAGCGAATCCATGGCCCAGTATGAGCCGAGCAGGCTCTGGGTGAATAACGTCGAGACCCATCCCAACCCATTCGCCCATCGGCTGGGGGCGCAGCATCTGGTGAAGTTCCTCGCCGAACAGAAATTCCTGCCGGAAGACTCTGACAAGGACGAACGGCAGGTCATCCGCAGTGTCCTTGCCAGCCACCTGACCGGCGAACAGGTCTTGCGCTCCGAGAGCCTGAGCTTTCCGCTGATGCGGACGCACTCCCTTCTGCAGACAAAAAAAGAACGGAGGGCTTTCGGTAAGCAGGATGAAAACCAGATGACTCGAGATGAAATCGATTCCGCGCTCCGGAATATTTCCGGCCTGCTGCGCCGTTCACAGATTCTCGAGTGTCTCGACGGGTACGACACCTATCTGCGCACTGTATCGATTCAGAACCAGATCCCGCTGTTCGATATGAAGCAGATGCTGTCCGAGCTGGAGACCTCGCTCTTCTATCTGGATATGGTGCATCAACTGAAGAAGATGCTGCCGGAAATGCTCGCGAAAGCGCCAGAGCATCCGGAGCCGCCGGACACTGAAAACTTCGGCCGCGCAATGCGTGATCTGAGTGTGTTCATTGAGACGCTCGAAGTTTTCGATACCAACCTCAACCAGGCATACAACGGCAGCCTCGAGGCGTATCAGAATATTGATGAGGGCAAGTGTTTCCTCGCTCCCGAACTTGCCAGAATCGCCAGCCACATCGCAGGCTCGGCCATTTTCTCCAACCGCCCGTTCGGGCTCTTCCTGGCCGAGGCATATCGGCTCGGGCTGGCCCTCCGTGATGCGTCCGGCCGGCTCGGTGAGATCCTCGAGGCATTTGCCGGGATCACGGAATCAGATTTCGAAGACGCGGATCAATTCCGCCGCTACCGGCAGTTTATTTTCGAGACTGTGGATTTCTTCCTCTACAACATGGATCACTTCACCTACTGCCTGCGCGAGGTGAACCTGGAAGGCATGGCCGCGACCATTCAGACGATCGCCAACGGCACGGCCCCCCCATGGGAAGGCCGGAACGTTGAACTGGAAATCACAATCCATGGCACCCCGGTCGAATCAGATTACAGCCACCTCGGCATTCTGTGGGCCAACATCGTTCCGCTCACTGCCATGCAGCGCGATACCATGGCCATCGAAACGGATGACGCCCTCCATACCTACAAATACAAATTCAGCACCGGCGTCATGGGTTACTTCGTTCTCGAATTTAAGAACTGCGATCCGAGCCAGGTGCGAAGCCTTCGCATGCTGCTCAACGGCCGTTCCGTGCGCCAGTGGGTGGGTGAAGACATCCAGCGCATCGTGGAAGGCGGAATGCGGAGCGAACTGCTGATTGTGTCGGAAGGCCAGTAGCTCACTCCAGCCCTTTCTGAAAAAAATCGCTGGCGTCGAAGATGGCATCTCTCGCCAACCGTTCCCAGAGCTCGGTCTCGTTAAACTTTTCATCGCGCAGTTCATCGGGCACCTGCTTGTAGATTTCAACGGCCGATTCATAGAGCACCAGGTCGGTCAGTGACGGATCGAATTTCTTAAAGGTCGGTTTGGGAGTCAGCCCAATCTTGTGCAGGTAACGGGCGTATATGCGGCAGATGCGTACCAGGGCCATCACCTTTTTGTGCCAATTAGGATTGTGCAGCGCCTCCTGCAGCAACGGATCAACCTGCTTCGCAAGGACTGGCAGCCGCACAAACAGACGATGCAGCCACTTTGTGTAAGGTGCGTATTGGCGATTGAGCAGAAAGCCGAGCTCCATGGCCCGCTTCACCGCCTGCCCCAGGAACATCGTTGCAGAAGCCCAATCCTCACGCCTGTAACACCGGTTGACGTTGTACGCCGCATCCCGCCCGGTGAGAAACATGCACCAGTCGGCCACCTTCTTTTTCCAGATGATTTCAGGGAAGTAACCGAAGCCCTCGCGCCGCTGCGTCAGCCTGCCGCCGGGGTCATGCCAGACCTCGCCATTCGTTGCATGGAACAGATCCGCCTCGGTACACTTGAACCAGCCCTTGAGCGTCCTCGGGGCTTGAGCGTATCCGGTGAACTTTCTGAAGAATTCATCCATGTTCTCGACGGTCACGCCGCTGGCGGCCTGCTGAACCCTGAGGATGGGAAGCCCTCGATAGGTCTTTGGCAGTTCTTTGTCCAGAAACCTGTGAAACTCCTCTCCGGTCGACTGGAACAGCCGGTGGGGAAGCAGGATCTGAGTGCGCGGTCCCCAGTGATGATCGCGGGAAATCTCATCATCGAGTCCCGCGGCGTCCGAGCCGTTGCCGAAAACACCACAGCCCATCTGCCGCGCAATCTCAGGCCGGCTGTTTTCGATCATCGGCAGCAGGACTTCTTCGAATAGACCGCGGCTGAGCTCAATGCCGTTCATTTTGGTTCCTTGTGCGCGAAGAGCTTACAGGACAGGCCTGAAGTGGTGCTGACACTCCGTGCCAGCTTCCTCCGTAAAAGGTCGCTGATGCGTCTATGAGGTGTGAATGGTCAAAACAGAGGAGCCCCATAGCGGCCAGGTCTCCTCGTCTTTCTCCTCGTCCAGGAGCAATCTTAGATTAAGACGATGAGAAGGACGAGGAGAAAGACAAAGCAAGTCTCACGTTGCCTGGCTACGATGTTTTGGCGAAAAATGGCCAGATACGCGCTCAGGGGTGAGCTTCCGGCAAGCCTGCAAAATCGATCAGGCGCCGCTCAGGGGCCGGATAAGTGGCCTTACAAATGGCCGGGGCATTGCCCCTTTTCAAATCTTTGTACCATTCACCCAGCCCGTTGGGCTGGGCTAGGCAAACAGTCCGGGGCTTTGCCCCTGAAATCCGTCAAAACGACTCCGTCTTGGAGGGCTAATCATCCTCGTAATCATTCTCGGATTGAGGATCTCGCTTAGCCGGAATGGCATCCAATTCAGAAGAGAATGATTATGAGGATGATTCAGATGATCGCGATTCAATCAGCCGGTGGCGGCCCTTCTTCGATCCACACTTCGCTGACCACCGCGTTGGCTCCGGAATTCTTCCTGATGCTCACCAGAAGTTGACCCGCCTGGATCAGATCTCGGGGCAGTTCGAGGATTCTCTCGCCAGGGAGCTGTTTCTTCGTTTTGTTGCCTGGCAGCAGTGTGGGCTTGACGATCTGATGCTGCTGCCGGCCGTCTGATTTAGCCACCGCGATACTCTGGACGCGGCCGGCGCTGTTGTAGTCCCACCACGAAAGGCCAAGCCCGTAAGATCGTCCCTGACGGAGCCCTTTTATCCTGAAAACGATCTGGGTTTCATCGAAGGTGATATCCGCGTGCGAGCCGAGAACCCCTTCGATGCCTTTCGGATCGCAGAAATTCCAGCCTTTGCCCCGCGTCTGCCGGATGTTGACGGAGCCGCTTCCCTCAGAGCTTGATTGGATCCCGCAGTCCAGGTAGGCGGCCAGACGGGAGTCTTTCATTTTCGATTGCAGGTCTTCCTTTCTCTTTTGAATTCGTGCCCTGTCCCTGGCCGTCGGTTTGCGCAGGACCCTGACAACTCCGGTCCTGGCAATCGAGCCAATGGTCGGATGAATGACAATGCTGTCCCAGTCCCCGTAGTAAGGGGCGTTGCAATCGATCCATGCGGCGAAGGCCCGCCAATCGTCGAGTTTCAGCGATACGCCGTAGTGGCCCTTGGCGAGAGTCTTCATCAGCTCGCTCTCGTGTGAGCCCGTCGCATAGGGTCGTAACGGCAGCTTGTCGCCCTGGTAGCCGCCGACGCGGATGTAGCTGACATGCTTGATGAGATTCAGAAAGGAATCAGAGACGCAATGCTGGGGCCCCTGATCGCGACTGAAGCCTGCAGGCGCTCTAACCATTTCCTTGCCGCGCAGGTCGAAGCTCTTGTCTTCGCCCTCCGATCCATCGTGGCAGCGGGTACAGTTTCGGTCCAGCACGGGCTGCACGAACCGTTTAAAACTGAACCCGCCCGTGCCCCACGGCGGCGGCTCGATCTCCGACGGTTCGCGCTTGAGAGCCATGGGTGTTCCCGTTTTTCCTCGACGCGGCGCGGCCCCGTAGGATTCATGGCATCCGATGCAGCTCCTTGTCTCGCCCGGCATGAGGTTCATGAAATTCCGCATTCGCCTGATCTCGAGGTAGTCCTTGTCCAGTGCTTCGAGAAACAACTGTCTGTTCGGCGGCGCCCTGAAGCAGGCCGATCCATCTTCTTCCACCGGCACCGTTCCGAGCACCTCCCGCACGTCCCATCCGCTGTTCAGTCCCACGTCAACTCGCTGCGGAGTCGTGCGAACGCATTTGGAATGAGTCTCGAGAATGCGTAGATGTCTGACGGTACCGCGGGCGACTTCTTCCAGGCCCTGGTAGACATCGTGAACGATCAGTGTTGCCGGTTCATCGGGATCGGTTCCTTTGACGGTGTCGGGAAGGACGGTCGGGCTTCGGCGCGGCCGCACGGGTAAGGGTGAGTAGCAGGAGAAGTGCTTGTCGCGGTAAATCAGCTCCTTATTGCCATGAACGTCTTGAAGGTAGATCCCGTATCCCCGGTCGGAAATATCATTCCTGTCGAATGAATAGGTGACCAGGAAATGGTTCTCGGTCAACGGATAAGGCGAGTTGTACCAACCGGCGGTCGACCGGGCGCGTCCTGCATTGGGATTGCCTTTGGGCGGGTAGCGGGCCTCGTTTTTCATTCCTCTGTTTATTTCCGGGTAGGCGACCTCCGGGGTGACGCAGACCATCGAATCAGGTCCGCCTCGATGGCGTGCGAGGTCCACAATCATGATGGGGCCGACGCCAGTATTGTGATGGGCTGCTCCCGTGCAGATGACCTTGCTCGAGCCGGGGATCTGGCGTGCCTCGAAAAAGGCGATCGGGCCGCTGGAAAAAGCATAGTGATCACCGAACACCAACTGTGCGCCGGTACCGTCCGGATTGACCGACCAGAGTTGTTGGATGACGTTGAATCCTTTCATCATGTAATCCCAGCGTGTGTATATGATGCGACCGTCGAGAAGGATGCTGGGATAAAACTCGCCCTCTTTGGGCTCGGTGACCTGGCGAACATCCGATCCATCCGCATCCATCGCATACATCCCGCAGGCGAGAGCCCAGTCCCCACACTGCACGAACCGATTGGCCCGGGAGGACATGAACGCGATCCTGCCATCGGGCAGATAGCAGGGCTCGGTGTCTTCCGAATCGGGACTGTTGGTGAGACGTTTCAATCCTGTGCCATCGATTCCAACCTCGAAGATGTCGTACATGAGGCAACCCCCGCCCCGGTGGCCAGGCTTGCCGATTCCATAGGACGTCGGTCTACCCGGCCGCGGTGCGGCGTAGGGAAAAACGATTCGCTTCCCGTCGCAGGAGAGATCCGGTCGCCCGATACCGCCTCCGGCATATTCTCCAGTCAGAAGAGAGCGCACTTTTCCATCGGGTCGCAGCCCTTTCAGAATGCTGAGGTTTGCCCCGCGAGTCTGCGCCTCGCCGACCCGATGTGAGCACTGGTGCCTGAATCTGGGCCAGTGTCTCCGGACAAAGAGCAGCTCATCAAAATCAAGGTGAGGATTGCTGAAGGCCAGTTCGCGAATGGCCCATCTGGCTGCCAGATAAAGCCCGCGCCAGGCATTACCGTTCGCTCTGTTTTCTTTCACCAGCGCGTCCCGCCGGCTCTGAATCGCGTCCAGCTTCTGTTTTGCGGTAGACGCCGGCTTGTCTGCTCCGAGGGCGCGAAAGTCTTCGATCATCAACCGTCCCCGCTTCAACGCACCATCCAACGCTTTTGGGGAGCCGGCCTTCAAGCCGCGCGTAACCTGTTCCTGCCGCTCCCAGTCCTTTTCGATCAACTGCCTGGTCTGAGGTGAGATTTTCGGAGTCGCGCGAGCGCCTGACAGTCGAGGAAAGGGCAGAGCGAGAGCAAAGACCAGGAGGGCGAAGGCCGGCAAAGTCTCCCGTCGAATGGATTTCATTTGTTCACCAACTTGAATACTACGGCCTGATTCTTGAAGAACTGAGGGACGTAGAGAAGGTTGCGTTTGCGGTCGAGGCCGATGTCGGCAGGTGAATCTAATTCGGCGAGAGTGCGAACGGTCTTGCGGTCCGGCGAGACCGAAAAGACTTTCTTAGCTGGCAGGTCTGACACGATGAACGTGCCGTCATCGAGAACCTCGATGCCATCCAGCCTGGAAAAATGTGAAGCGAGACCGAAAGGCTGGGGCGGCTTTTTGCCTGCGGGATCCAACTCATATAAATCTACCACAGTCACACTGACGGCAAAGACGCGACCTTTGTGGCAGGTCACCCCGTTGGCCCCGGCCGGCGCAGGTATCTCTTTGACGCCGCCGTCAGGGCTGACCTTGTAGACCTTGCCGAGCACAGTATCGGAGACCCATACGGAGGTGCCGTCCGTTGCCAGGTCATTCAGCTTTTTCGTCTTGGGCAGATTGACTTTCTCGATCGCGCCGGCTTTCGCGATTGAGCAGCGCTTCAACTTGTCATTGTCAGTGAAGTAAAGGGTGCCGCCAAGAATGCACATGCCCTTGGGAGAGTGAATGACCGCTTCTGGCGCGCTGTCGAGCCAGCGCAGCTTCTTCATCTTGCCGCCAGGCGCGGCCATGGAGATGAATCCTTTACCGTCATCGGCCCAGTATTTCTTCTCCGGCGCCACGATGCTCGATATGAAGACGTTGCCAGTCGCGGAGTCAACGGCCACGCATTCCGGCACGTCAAGGTCTTCGATCACACGTATTCTTTCGAGAGTCCAGCCGCCGTTTGGGTCTTCTTCCGCCTGAGCGAAGGGGCAGGCCCAAATCAAGAAGAGAGACAGACCGGCAATGGTTTTCCTGCGCCACATGATTGAATCCTCTTCGCGTCGTGGCACTGAATCACAAAGGATGGGCCACGAATGAATAATGACTACGGACAGGTCAGATCGAAAATGCTGTCTGGATCGACGGTCTCGAAGCATCCTAATCTAATCCAAAGCGTGTGCAGAAGGCCAGCCCTGAAGATTCTCTTTCTCTGCTTCCGAGACCTGCTTACACCTCGTTGAACGTTAGTATCTTCCCAGATAGTCAGACCTCGTCGACAGGATCCTTGGTCATCTTTCTGGCCCTGAGGCAATCCTGTCCGGAATTGTCACCTCAACCACATCATCGTTACCTGTCCTGAGGCTTATGCAGACAATCCTGTCGGAAGAATTCACATCGAGGATGTATGTGCCGCGACATGATATGCACATCCATACCTGTTACTGCAATCACACGGATGAAGATGCAACTTTTGAGAACTACATCAATTTTGCGACCGAGATGGGAATGCTGTTTCTCGGCTTCGCTGAACATGTGTGGGACCAGGAAAGTGCGGCCCTGATCGACTTGATACGGCAGGATGTTGAGACAATGGAGATGCCGGAAGGTGCGCCGACGATCCTGATCGGCGCCGAAGTGGATGCAGATCCTTATCAACCGGACGGTCGGCCCCTGGCCGGGGAACTGACTGTTGAGCTCGATTATGTGGTGTTGGCGGCTCATCATGGCCTGCGTCTCGGGCAGCCGCGTGGGGAGAGCATTCAGGTCGGGAAGCTCACCGAGGCCGAAAGGGAATATTACGGTGACTCCTTCCTGGACTGGTACCAAGCCTGCATCGAGAGCGGGAACTACGACATCATGGCACACCTTCTCCGGTCCGCTGTCACCGGTGGCCTCATCTCATTTAACGATCGAAAGACGTTCGCTCGCGTAGCTGAGTTGCTGAGGCTGGCCGCGGCGCGCGGTATGGTGTTGGAACTCAATTGCGGCTGGAACTTCTATCTCATGAAGAACGATTGTTTTGAGTCCTTCATTGAACTCATGCAGGATGGGAAGGCGAATGGCCTGAAGTTCTGCATCAGTTCAGATGCTCACGCGATGGACCATTTCTGGACGACAGACCTCGAGTCAGAAGATCAGGTGACGACGAATCTCTCGCCTATTGGGTTCATCGAGGCCGCCGGGCTCGAGGAGACTGACTGGCTCGACCCGGAGGTGTTTCTGGACCGGCGAGCCCGAGAGGCAGAGAAACCCAAGTGAGTGGTGTTGGGTCAGCCATTACCGCTCCTTGAATACTCACCAAAGGAAATGAAT
>Ga0066833_10001315_pt1 | contig 10035 bp, 4 predicted proteins | sample ETNtaG_13_FD_66728 | JGI IMG/M metagenome (GOLD analysis project Ga0066833, IMG submission 66728) | Marine microbial and viral communities from oxygen minimum zone, Eastern Pacific Ocean - ETNP201306PF47B | ecosystem: Environmental > Aquatic > Marine > Oceanic | place: Pacific Ocean: Eastern...
GCGCAATTCAGCCACCTCTTTATCACCGCCAGCAAGACCTTCACGCCCAGTCTGCCCAGGAAGGAGTACACGACCATGCTGTCCCCGGCCGAATACGAGGACAGCACTTTGCTGCGAGTCTTCTATCGCTTCAGGGTGAGGGATGCAGATGTTGACAAGTATGGCTTCCGGTCCGTGGGTCTGAAATACCACTGGTTCTTCGATCCGAAAAGAAACACCTATGACGGCATCTGGTCGGTCGGACTGGGGCAGGACGCGCTCACGGGCAGCGGTCGTCACAATCCGCGAAGTCTCTCCGGCAAGTCGCAGATTTCCAGTGGTGACTGGACGGACTGGCTGGACGCCACGTGGGCGAGCCAGGGCTCCGGCCCGTGGGCCACGGGAGTTCTGGATTTCATCAGACTCAAGAAGGGCAAGTGCGATATCGAGCTCGCCTGGAGCCCGCATCCGTCCGCGGTGGTCAAGACGATAACGGTTGAAGTCGAGGACGGCATCGGCAAGTTCTGTGCGCCATTGAGCTCACGCGGCAAGGCCCGCGTGATTCTGCCGGACAGACAGAACCGCGCCGGGGTCTGGGGCGTTGTTGGGAACGACTATCTCGACTGGTTCAAATCCCTGGAGGCGTTCAACCAGCAATACGCAGCCTGGATCAGAGAAGCCGGAGAGAAGCTGGGAATCACCGGTGAACTGCGCGTTCCTGAGGGAATCAATTTCATCACCAAGATCGCGGGCAGCCGGGCAGAGCAAAGACCGTTGGCCAAGACGCTGGCCTCCATGGGCATCAATCGGATCGCCGGTCTGCCGCCCGATCTCTGCAAGGAGGCCGGGATCGAGCCGATGCTGATGGCGGCTTCCGGTTTCCATACGAACGATCCCGCGGATCCCGCACGACCTATCCTGGTCAGGAAAGGCCTCGAGGACATGTTGCGCAAAGAGCGGAAAAGCATTCCCGACTTTGCCCGATGGCTGCGTCTGCTCAACGTTGGCGATGAGATTGGCCCCATCGCGGGCACCTCGAAGATCAACCAGTCGGTCGAATGCCTGAAGCTCTTCCGGAAGTACCTGGCTGAAGTCCTCAAAGAGAAGCGGCAAACACCGGAATTCTTCGGAGTGAAATCTCTTGACGACCTTGAGTGCCTGGGAGTGCTCCCCCGGAGCCCGGGCCTTTTCGAGAGGAGACTGCACCACCACTCGAAGAAGTTCAAGGAACTGCTGACCGGCCACTACTACCGTCCCATCACCGAGGCCGCCAAAGACCTGTTCCCGAACGCGCTCACGTTCGCCAACTACTCGCCAGCGCCATTGCGGCAAGCCTCACAAGTTCACAGCCTCACCTGGTACACCTTGCTTCGCCAGGGCGCGCTGACCCTGGCCTGGGGCGAGGACTGGGTCTATCCGGTTGGCGCCTTCACCGGCTATGAAATCGTCAGCTATTACTCCGCCATCACCGAGTGCGCGGCCCGGAAGTTCGGGCAGCCTTCCGGGTTTTACAACGTCGTCGGCGGCCATGTCATCCAATCTGACAGCAACGTCATCTCGTCCCTGAGCCGGAACATAAAGTACATCTATCTCTACCATTTTGGCCCGTCTTTCAACGCGACGGACGCTTCAGGATGGCAGGGGTGCTGGAGCGACATTCCCAAAGTCTATCCCGATATCGTCAAGGCAATCCACGTCGCCAGTTTCATCCGCCGGCCTCTTGGGGAGGGGAACATTGAACGGCGGAAAGTGGCCCTGCTCTACAATCGGGATCACGAGATCATGAACGGAGGCAGCCACGGCGAGCAGAGCGATCGCGCTCTCACGTTCGCCGCCCTGGGTAACAGCCACTACAACGCGGACCTTGTCCTCAACGAAGACCTCACACCCGAAATCCTGAAGCAGTACTCGGCCTTGTTCATCAACGGACGCTGCCTGCCCAGGGCAGCAGTGCCGGCCCTCAAGGGGTGGGTCGAAAACGGTGGGCTTCTCGTCGCATCCGCCGGTTGCGCCACTCACGACGAATACAACTCGCCGCTCCCGGAAATGGAGGAGGTCTTCGGCGCCCGCCAGGGCCACGCCTCCATTTCCGAGGGATACATCCAGCCCTTGACGCTTTACCGGCATCGGCCGATTGGGACTGTCACCGTCTCCGAAACGGAATTCTCACCGTCGCTCACGGCCGACGTGATCGGGATGCGGAACAGCCTCCAGCCGACCACCGCGCGCCCCATTGCCACCTTCGAAGATGGAACGTGCGCGGCCGCGCTGAACAAGGTCGGTCGCGGCCACGTTCTGCTCTGGGGCATTCAGCCAGGGATCATCTACAAGGGCCAGCGCGCGGGGGCGAGCCACTACTCACATGAGCTGAGCCGGTTCGTGGACGAGCGGCTCGCCATCTTCGAGAAGCCCCTGCGCAAGATTCTCGGGCCGTCCCCGCTATCCACCGACGCGCCGCAGGTGGAGCTGACCCGGTTCGATGCCCGCGATGAGACCGGCATTCTGGCCAACAACTTCCGCCGCTTTGCGTGGACTAAAGACCTGCCGCCGATGAAAGTAACGATCCGATTGAGAAGAGACCGAAGGATCACCTCCGTACACAGCGCCATGCACGGAGAGCTGAAGTGGCAAAGAGACGGCGAAGCCCTGACATTCACCACCCCCGTCCCGTCATCCATTGACAGTTACCTTCTGAAGTAGCCGAGCTATTGCTGGAAGGCCGGCGGCCACACGGCGTTCAAGCTCGTCCGGGGCCTGGACTCGAGAGCTCCGGGAACCATGTCCACCTTTCAACCCCCAATAGAACCAACGCTCAACTTTCAACTCCCAATAGAACGGCCATCCCACGAGGGTATCAGTAGGCGAGACGGGCAGGCACTCGGACCGCGTATCCGCGCGATCATCTGACGTATCTTCTCAATAACCAGTGGTCGTGGCCCCCCGAAGCTCGCCTTGGGCATAATCTGCCTCCCCTCTCGCCGTTGAGCCGGAAGAGCGACGCAGCCGAGACTCGCACCGCCGGGCCAAGTGACCCACGCCGCGGAGCCGTTGAGAGTTGGACGTTGGACGCTGGATGTTTGCCGTTCGTCGTCGGCCGTTCCCTCGCCCCTTCCCCTTCTGCGTGATCCCTTCCGTTGTCATCGGCCTTCGCCTTTCGGTCCGTTCTCTCCCTTCGCCCCCCGCCCGTCGGCCGTTCCTCTCTGCCCACGTTGCTCCGCCTTTGACATGGTTATGGAACGGGGGCATGGTTTGCAGGACCGCCCTGAAAACGGATGGGATACGCGACCCGCAGAAGAGTGCGATTGAAGCGGCAGTGGAACAGTTGCAGAAGCAAGGGACCCAATGAAGTAGGAACAGCACCCGAGACAGACGATCGCATAAGGAAAGCGAATGAGCAGGACGCATATGGGGCAATGGTTGACGGGGCTATTGGCGGCGCTGGCATGCGGCTGCGGGATTGAACTAAACCGCTTCGTCTGGCGCGCTTGAACGTTCGCGAAGCGGCCCCGATGTTTGTGTTCTTCCAGGTCTGCCTCTTGACCGCAGAGCGGAGATCAGACAGGCTTCCGCAAAACCAAGTTCCTATCATCTCCTCTTCACTTCAATCTCTGCCGCAGCCGGATCAGGGGCAACGACCAGGAGGGCTCCTCGTACTCCCTAACCGGGGTCAGACCGTTTCGCAGACCAACGAAATTCGCGAAACTGCACGTGAAGGGAACGGTATCGCTTCGAATCCCGAGTGAGACATCGAATACCGGAACGCGAGGAAAGGAGACCAACATGACCAAAACACTGCTAGTACTGTTCGCGGCCGCCTTGGCCATCGCCGCCGTCAACGCCGAGGACCTGGTCATCGCTGAGAACGGGAAATGCGACTATCAGGTCTTGCTCATGACGGTGACGCCGGGTAAGCATTCGGTGAGCCCGTGATGGACGCCTCCGCAGGGGCGTGCCCTGCGGTGGCAGAGCGACCAACGGGTTCACTGAATACCTGCGACTCAAGCGTCCGCACGGTGGCAGCGCCGCCATTTGCTGCACGTTCGGAAACTCATGCTTCCTGGAGAGGTATCTATGAAGAAGGTTCAGAGGTTACTGCTTGCGGCAACGATCCTCGGAACACTAACCGCGACCGGGGAGCAGGGCGATGCCTTCCGCCAGACCTATCCTGCTGCTCCGGACATAGCCGCAAAGAATCGCCGGCTGGTCGCCCAGGACCTTGAGAAGGCGTCTGCCGAGTGGAAACAATCGCCGGTGGTCTACTATGTGGTTCCTCCCTTGAGCGACATTCCTCGGACGCCTGACCGCTATCCTGCGGATGGCGTGGCGCTGGGGCCGGTCGAAGTCATCGCGGCCCAAGGCGAGTTCGAGCCCGCCTCCCTGGTTGTTCGTTCCCTGAAGGCGGTCGATCGCTTCATTATCCGTGCTCAAGACCTTCAAGGGCCGGACGGTGCCACGATCCCTGCCTCCGCCCTGGACATCAAGCTTATCAAAGTGTGGTACCAGTCGGGCGCGGCGTGGTACGGCTACTTCGCCGATGCCCTCGGCCGCCGGCTCGTCCCGGAGCTGCTGGTCAATGATGAGGATCTCATTCGCGTGGACTGCGAGACCCGGGACAACTACGTCCGCTACAACAACGCGGACGGCTCGGTTCACCACCAATGGATGAGCGCGAACTTCATGGTGGTGAATTACAGCAAGGCGAACCAGGCAAACCTGGCGCTGATCAAGGACGCGGAGACGCTTCAGCCCGTGGTGCTCAACCCGGACGAGTTCAAGCAGTTCTTCGTCACGGTCGGTGTGCCCAGGGATGCACGGGACGGCGTCTACACCGGTAACCTCGACTTGCTGGCCGAAGGCCGCGTCATTGGCTCGGTACCGGTGCGTTTACGTGTCCTGCCTTTCGAGCTGCCGCAACCGAAAACGTATTACGATCAGGCCAAGAAGCTCTATCTTTCGCTCTACGGCACGGCTGCCCGCAATCCAACAATCCTCCGGAATCTGGCCGAGCACAACGCGCGCCATGCGATGGGGTTCCCTGAACTGAATCCTATGAATCCGGACCAGTTCGAGGCGGATGCGGCACTGGCCCAGGAAACCGGGATCGCGACCAGGCCGCTTTTCCGGAGCGCACCGAGCGCCAACATCAGGGCCGACCAGGACAATCCCACCGGAGAACAACAGCTCCGCCTGAAGGTGCTGCGCAAGCAGATTGCCGGCGCGGCCGAGCTGTGCCAAAAAGTTCTCGGTCACACCGACTTCTACAGCTACGGGGTCGATGAGGGCGGCCCGGACACAATTCGCTCCGAGCGCGCGGCGTGGCGCACGGCCCACGACGCCGGCGGAAAGGTCATGGTGAGCACCCATCCCTGGCGCCGTTTGCTTTTTGCCCTCGATTACATGGTCATGCCGGGCATGCCGGCCGAGAAGCGTGAGACAGAGATCCGGAAGTTCCACGAGGCCAATCCGGACTCGCTGGCCGGATGGTATGCCAATCCGCATTCCGGACCGGAGAATCCCAATTACTTCCGACGAATTCAGGGCATGATGACCTACAAGGGCAACTATGACGTGAGCAGCAACTACTGCTGGTGGCGCAACAACTGGAACGACATGGCCACCCCCTACGAATCTTATCTGCGTAACCTCGTGATGGTGCAGGCAACCCGCGATGACGTCCTCGACTCACTTGCCTGGGAGGGCGTTCGCGAAGGCCTTGACGACATCCGATACGCGACGAAGCTCAAGCAGCTCGCGCTCCAGGCCATGCAGTCCAAGAACGGAGACATCATGCTCCTTGGCCGGCGCGCTCTGAGCTACCTGGCCTACTGGGACGAGAAGCGTGGCGACCTGGACGCCTTCCGATACGAGGCCATCAACTACATCCTCCGAATGGAGAAGGCTCTGAAGGGAGGCAAATCATGAAGCTCCGAATGCTTACAGTCTGCATGTTCATGAGCGCCGCGTTTCTGGGGGGCCCGACTACTCACGCCGAGGCCCCCACCGTTTCGCGGGCAGACTACATTGCCGCCCAGCGAAAGATCGCGGCCGAAACGCGCAGGAAGCCCAAGGCCGCTTATACGGCGTACCTGAAGTACCTCGACGGTACGCCGGGCCTGGATGAGCGAATGCGTTTCGATCTCTATCGCTATCTCCTCAGCAGCGCGTTTGCCGCAGGAGAGGCGGAGTACGCCAAGACCCTGGCCCGCTTCCTTGCCGAGCCGGACGGCGTAAACAAGACCAATGGGCTCTACAATTTCCTGCGGGAATTCGCCAAAGGTGGCGCCCCGGCGGCAGCGGAGACCGCGAAGCTGTTTGCAGCCCACGGCGACAAGCTGAATCTGCAACAGCGTCTGATCATACGTGCCGCGATCGCGGGAAGCGGCCTGCGCCTGGAACGCGACATAGAAGGCTTCAGAGAGCATCTCGAAGCCTGCAAGACAATGACCGATCCGAATGCCAAAGATGAGCGCGCCCGGGACCGTTTCAAGAACGCCAAGGCTGAGACCATGTCCGGGATGCTGAGCGAGTTGATGAAGTACGATCTCGGCGAGGCAAAGAGCCTCATCGACGCGAATGCCGCGCTCTTCAGCGATGCGCAGAAGCTTACCTTGGCGAAAGGTCGCGCCATGGCCGCGCTGTTCGTCAAAGATCGCGCAGCCTTCGACGCGGCCTTGGCAGACTTCCAGAAGACGGCCGACGGAGTCGCCAGGCTGAGGCATTACCTGGAAATCACCCGCCAACTGGCGCGGGACGACCGTGACGCGGCCGAAAAGATCCTGCGCGCGGCCCTCAAGGACCCCGCATACAACGATGCGCATCGACATCAGTTGCTCTCGATGCTGCGCGGCCTCAACCGCGTCCGCAGATTCAATTACCATTTCCATGTCCCAGGTTCTTACGAGAAGTTCAAATCGCTGGCCGAGGAAGACCTCAAAGCTATCGAGCGCGGCCTGGCCGAGGGGACAGTCAAGCGCGACTACAACCTCGCTTTTCGGACTTACCTCGACATCGCCGCCGTGAGCGCTGACTTTGGCGATTACGCTTTCGCCCGAAAGATGCTCGCCGAGGCCCGCCGCGATTATCCCCTGGACTATCGTTTCGTCCCCCTGGCACTGCGTCTGGCCCTGCTTGCGAACAGCTTGGAACGGGTGCGGGTTATCATCGCTCCGATCCTGAAGAACCCGAAGGAGAGGGAAGACAACAAGCGCTTCCTGAAAGGCGTGATGCACGTATACAGCGGCAAGCTTTTAAAGGATTTCGACGCCGCGGTCTTCGGGGGATCAAAGGCGTCATCCGCAGACCGCCTGATCATACTGCGCCGCGTTTCGGAGATGTTGTTCTATGGCGGCCACTATGAGCTCTGCCGGAAGATTCAGCGCGAAATCTTCAGCAACAGATTCACTCCGCCGGCGTTCAAGAGCTACGAGGTGAAGTACGTCAAGGACGCCCCGAAAACCGCCGACGCATGGGCGCGTTCGGAGTTCTACGACAAGTGGAACCTCATGGAGACGCGTTTCGTTCCCTACGGCGAGGCGTACGACATCAACAGCGGAGTCGACATCGGGCGACACCTCAAAGACGCAAAACAGCCAGAGGTAGACGCCGCCTATCGCACTGGCTTGCACATCGTCTGTGACGATTTCGGCCTCCACATCTTCGTGCGATGCAACCATCCGGATGTGAAGGAAGTCGTCCTTGGCAAGCGCAAGGGCGACAGCCTGGAGATGCTGTTCCGTCCGGGCGAGGATGCGGCCTATCACATGTGGTTCTTCGGCGCGGCACCCGTGGACAATGAGGACCCGTGGGTGGTCGATTGGGCCACCCCGAGCAGGCGCTACCGAATGACCCGTGATTTCCTAAAGAAAGACTCGGTGGCCACCGCGGATGGGTTCGTCGCCCACACCTGGATTCCCTGGACCGCGGTTTACGACAAGCTGCCCACGGACGGCAACGTCTGGAAATTCGGCATGCAGCGCTGGGGCAAGGCCCGCGCCACGTTGAGCGGCAATGTGCACGAGCTGGAGCGCGCCCTGCGGCTGAAGTTCGCCTTGACGCAGCAGGAGTTGACCTCTGTAAAGCGCACGGTCGCGATCATGAGCTTCAACCGCTACAACAAGGTCCGCCAGAGCAAGGGCGAATTCATCCAGACCTGGAACGACAAGGTTCTTGGCGATCCGGCGTTCTACAAGTCTGAGGTCGAAGGGCTGATCGCCGATCTGGACGCGGCGGGCGAGAGGCTCATGGCGCCCGCGCCCGATGCCCAGATCGCCGCGATCTATGACCGGTACGTCCCGCTGTGGGCTGAGATCCGCTACGTCATCGCCGACCGTCGCGCCGCTTATCTGAAAAGACAGCTCCTGAAGTAGGATCGCGCTGAGGGGGCCGGCCTCGAGGAAGTCACGGAGGGCTATGACTGATGAAGCGCTGCAGATGGGACGGAGTGGGGACAGACCATGGATCGTGAATATTGATGTGGGAACCACGCGCTGTAGAAGAAGGACGCGAGACGCGTGTGAGTTGGCTGGCCGCGGAGGTGTGGTTGGAGATCCTCGCCGAGATTGCTGGTGCGGGAGAGCTTGGACGAGGACGCCTCTCTCAAAGATCTGATCTTCGCGGAACGAACGATGAGAATGTCCGTGATGCTCTTCCCGTTTCACCAGGAACTCAGTGACGGGACGCTGCCTTCCGCTCTATGACTACGTCCCCGTTTCTGGCTTTTAATCTTGCTTCTGATCTTCCCTTTTTCTCTGCCGCCTTTTCATCTTTGCTTTTCATCTCTAATTTCTGCCGCCTGAAAGAACTACGTTTCATGGACAACTGCAGGCCTGGCTCCGGCGTGCCCAGGGAAGTGTCGTTAGACTGAAGCGTCGATGGCTCTTCAAAGTGAAGGTAGACAAAAGGCAAAGATTAAAAGTCGGAAGACGAAAAGTGGGGATTAAAAGCATGATAAAAAGAAAGAGCCTGGGCATGCCTTTCCTTGCCAGCCTGTGGCCACGATGCGCATACACGCGCCGCGGAATCTGGGATCAGATCGATCTTATTCACTTAAATCATGAACGATCGGAACGATGGGCTCACCAACTGAAGGGAGCCGAGGCGGCGCGGCATTGGGGTAGCGATACAGGTACTTGAACATCAAGTAGTCAACCAGGTTGTCATACGCGTTATCGACGTTCGCCAGGCACTGGTTCGTGTATTCCGTGACGAGCTGCGCCGCGCGTGCCGGTCCGTGCTCCCCCAGAACTCGCTCCATTGCATCCTCGAATTCATTCTGCCGCGCTAAGAACCGCTCCTCAGCCGGCTCAAAGACACCTCGAATGTCCTTGATGGCCTCTTGGTACTTGAGCTCAGCGAGAGCCCCGACGAGTTGGAAATTCCACTGCACTTGGGTCCGGTCGATACTGGTGAAGTCCGGGCACTGGCTCCAGGAGTCCGCGATCTCAGTCACGCCGCAATAGACGGGCGCGAAGCAGCTCGTGTAGCTCGGCCCAAGGGCGAGCCACAGGCAGCCGCAGATCGGATCGGGAAGCTCTTCTCTGATCTGCGCGACGTACACGTAACCACTCGTCTCCGTACCGATGCAGCGCTGCGCTTCGAGGCCCACGAGGTCAAACAGGTCGCAGGAGCCGAAGGGCCGAGCCAGCGGGCTCTTCTCGCCACCGGGCCGGAACGCCGGATGCTCTGTTACATCGAATTCCGTTCCTTCGTAGTGGTCGCGCATGACCGAGGTCAGCGTCCGGACGTTGACGCGCTCGTCCGGCCGCACGGAGAAGGGGTATCGGTCCTTCGTCGGGTCACCTGTCGCCTTAAACCCCAGCGAGGGCGCCAGCGAATTCAGCGCGGCCCATTCTCTGAGCGAACTCTCCTTGCCTGACGGCGTGCCGTAGGCCTCGTACCAGACGAAAGGGGTATCCGGCTTCCACAGTCCGAGTTCTTCGGCGAGGGAGGAGGCGTTTGGGGACATCATGAATTCGTCAGGGCGGTCTGAGGCGATCGCGCCGATCCGGCTGCGATTGGTGTTGCAGGTCGCTTCTCCATCGGGGACCCGTTGCGCGC
>Ga0066833_10001333_pt1 | contig 9943 bp, 6 predicted proteins | sample ETNtaG_13_FD_66728 | JGI IMG/M metagenome (GOLD analysis project Ga0066833, IMG submission 66728) | Marine microbial and viral communities from oxygen minimum zone, Eastern Pacific Ocean - ETNP201306PF47B | ecosystem: Environmental > Aquatic > Marine > Oceanic | place: Pacific Ocean: Eastern...
AGGCTTAGCCATCGAACCGGTGGACAAATTGCCAGTCACTTGGAGCGATATTAAGCGGAAGCAATAGTCGATTTCGCCAGTATCCAATAACAGTAAGCCCCGTTATCAACGCGCATTAACCCCTTCAAATACCTGGAATTACTACATATGTTTTGCTCCTCGACACCTGGAACCACAACCTTTGTCAGGTGAAAATTCACCAACATGTTGATGCACTTCTGCTTAATTGGTCACGAAACAGCATAGGGCTGATCCGGATCGGTTAAGGATTAGCCACGAGAACAGCCTTTAACCGTTGCAGTAACGATCGCCCCTTAATCTTGGCTAATTGCTGTTGCTCAGATTGATAACGGCTTTCCGTTAATGCTGGGTGTTGCCACGCCGAAGGTCGCGGTCTATGTTAGGTCATAGATTTGGCGTTCTAGCTGAAAGCGATACAAGCAACCTAACCGGTATTACGCAGAATTCTGATGTATGGCCGATGGTGTTACTGCTTTCGCTGGCTCGCTACCTGGTCGCACTAATTGACAACCACAGGCCTGACAGTTATACTCTTGGTTATCCGTCAGTACTGTTCTCTAATGCTATCGTCTACCAAAAAGGCCAAATGACGTCTCGAATCTCCCCGATAATTTGGTGGCTAATTGTCTGTCTGAACATGCCCTCCTGGTTGTCGGGACAGGTAATCTGCTTCGGTGCCGATGGACACATCGCTTTGGAGAAAACACACTCAGGTCGATGCGATACCCCCTCACCACCAGAATTCGTCTTGTCGAGAACCAACCATTACTTTCATCCCTGCTTCGATATTGTCTTTCCAACTATCAATCCTAACGCTTCTTATGTTTTCTCACCCATGCCAAAAGTTCGGGGCATAGCGAGAGGAAAGCCGCTACAGACACTGCCAATTGATCTGCTGCTGCTGGCCCTCAACGTTTCACCAACGCTGACCTGGAGACAACTATCCCTGCCACCAGTTCTCAGGTTATAAAATACGAGTTGACAGATTTCGGTTCTACTGCTATCTGTCATTAGTTCCAGTCTTAATCAGTCCTCGCTCAAATTATCGGTCAACCTGACCCTTCTTTCTGTTTTTTTTATTTCTGGCAATTTATTGCTTATTGTTGTTGAGAGGATTTTATGCGACAATTTTTCATTTTCTGTTTTGGCCTTTATGTGTGGCTATTGGGAAGCGGTTGTGGAAAGCCTCAGTCGGTCGACGTTTGGCCGCCGCTCCGGCCGTTAGGTGCAGATACAGCCATCCGAACCAAAGAGTCGCCCTTATTTAGCCCACCAAAAGGTACTCTGACCTTACCGCAAGTCTTGGCCTTGTCAATGCAACACGGGCCCGATTTACCGGTGGTGGTGTGGGCAGTTCGGGTTGGCGAAGCCAAAATAAAACAAGCTAGCCAACGACCGAATCCCGAATTAGAAACCAAACTGCAAACGCTAGGTGAAATAGAAACGACTGTTCAACTGAAGTGCCCAATCGAATTGGGCCGGAAGCGACTTCGCCGACAAACAGTAGCCCAACTGTCTGCCAGATTGTCGGGTTGGGAGTATGAAGGCCAGCGTCTTGATACGTTGACCGAAACGAGGCTGGCCTTCATCGACGTTTTGCAGGCTCAAGCGCTGGTAGCAGTCAATCAAGGCTTGGTTCAACTTGCAGAGCAGATTTTCAGCACTGTTAGGACGCAGGTTGAGCTCGGCGTTAAGGCTGGTATCGAACAGGCACCAGTTCAAATTGAATTGGCCAATAGCCGTCTGACTCTGAAGCAATCTCAGCAAAGTTTGGCCCTTGCCCGTCAGGCGTTGGCCGCCACTTGGGGGCAAGCCACTCCCACTTTTGATCGAGTGGAAGGTCGATTGGAAGCGGTGTCCCCTGTTCCGCCCATCGAGCAACTGTTGGAGCAGATGATGCCTCCTGAGTTGGCCCGTTGGCCGACGGAGATCGAGTTGCGAAAAGCGATAGTTGAGATAGAAAAATCGAATCGCCGACCCGACATCACCGTTGGTGGTGGCTTTAAACACCTCTCCCCGTTCAGCGGTGAAAATAGCTTGATGGCAGTGGTCAGCTTGTCTGTACCCTTGCCCGTGTTGAATCAAAACCGAGGAGCCATTTTGGTTGCCGAGTCCAACTTGCAAAAGTCGCAGGCCGAGCGAGCAAAGGCTGAGACACGCCTTGGTGCCAAATTGGCTCAAGCTCACCATAGGTTGGTCTCTGCTCACGAAACAATTCACCAACTCAAAGAGGAAATTATGCCCCTCGCACAAAGTGCATTCGAGGTTACAGTGGCCGGGCAGAGACTGAGCAAGATTGTCTGGTTAGAGTTAACTAATGCACAACACACTTTATTTAAGGTCAAACGATCATACACAGGCGCTTTAGCCGAATACCACCGGGCAGTGGCACATATCGAACGCTTAATTGGACAACCTTTGAACAACTTGGTCCCAGGGAGATAATCAAATGAAATTTAGAGTAGTTATGGTCCTAATCACCATTGTCTTAGTTGGTACTGGGTTGGTCCACCGCAACAATTCATTAGCCCAAGACCTGCAGCAAAATGACCAGAATCAATCCAATCACGATCACGACCATGTGGAGGTTTTGACTTTGACCGAGAAAGCTCGGCATAACATCGGTATCCAGACAGACAAGGTCGCTCATCGCTCCATTGACCGTGTGGTAACAACAACGGGTTCTATTCGAGCCATCCCAAAGCGAACGGCCACGGTGACGCCCCGTTGGAACGGCATTATCAAACAGGTTCATTTAGGACTGGGAGACAACGTCCAAAAAGGTCAATTATTACTCGAATTGGAGTGCCTGAATTTGCAAATTGGCCAAATCGAATTCATAACCGCACTCGATCGTTTGCAAGTATTGGTTCAGCAGCGACAGGCACTCAAAGCGGTTTCTGCTCAACAGATACGGCTAACGCTGCGCCAAACCCAAATCAACTATCTGCAATCATTGATCACTTTACAACAAAAGGAAGATGCTATTCAGCAAACCGAACAGCTGGTTCGTGTCAGAATCGATATCGAGTTGGAAAAGCTGACGTCTGCTTGGCTAAAAGCCTACGTCTCATTAAGTTTAGCCGAAACCGAACTCCAACGAACTCAAGCATTGGTGCAAGAGCAGATTTCAGCCAGTCAAGACTTGAACCAACACCAAGCCGTCCACAGTCAAGCCAAAAACGAACTAGCTATTATCCAGCATAAGTTCGCCTTGTTTGGTATTGGAGAAAAACAGTTGGAGCAGATAGTGACCGACCAGAGTCAGAGCATCCCAATTTGGCAGCTGTTGGATTTATCGTCAGGTTGGCAACAGTTGGTTGGATTGGTTGAAGAAGGAGTTCAACTGATTCAAGTGAAATCCGACCGGGAAATGGCGGTGGCTGAAGTTTCGGCTAACAAACAACACCTGTTGAATCTGGGGATTTCGCCCAAGTTGATTGAATCAATTCAGAGAAATCGCACAATTGAGACTTTTGAGCAGATAGCCGACAACCAACTTCTCGATAACTCTAGCTATTTGGCACTTCTGGCTGATCCTCACCAACTGATAGAAATTGAAGCCACTTATCACCAGGCGATCTTAGCAAATAGGGAAATGAAGCAAAAACTGACTGCTTGGGGACTGACGGATCAGCAACTGGAGCAGATCAGCCAAACGGGGGAAATCATCACCCATTTTCAAGTGTTAGCCCCAATTTCGGGTCAGATCACACAACAATCTGTGGCTCTCGGAGCGACGGTGGACAAAAATACGGTGTTGTATTCAATTCTCAACGTTAATGCGGTCTGGGTTGAAGGCGAAGCCTACCAACAGAGGTGGCTTCAGCTGGGGAAATCGGTTCGGGTGCGCGTGTCGGCTTATCCCGACCAAGTGTTTGGCGGGCAGATTGACCAAATTTCGGTTCTACAGGATTCGGCTAAACAGACCACCCACTTCCGAGTGGCCTTAGATAATACCAACCAACAACTCCGGCCTGGTATGTTCGCCAATCTGGCGGTGGTGCTAGATCGAGCTGAGGCCGTCCTAGCAGTACCGCTAAAGTCGGTTTTGGAGGACGGTATTGGTCAGTTCGTTTTCATCCAAGAGCTAGTCGAAAGCCAGCAGACACAATGCTACACCAAACACGAAGTGGCCGTCGGTCAGCGAGACGATCAGTACGTCGAAATTAGAAGTGGTCTATCGTTCGACGATACGGTGGTAACACAAGGCAATTACCAGTTACTACAGGCTTTGACTCAACCGACGCCCCCGGTTGATCCGCACGCCGGACACAGCCACTAACGGGGGAAATGCCATGTGGTCAAAAATAATTGAGTTATCGCTTCAACATAAATTGTTGGTTATTGTATCGGCCGTAGCGATCACCATTTTGGGTGGGCAGATATTTCAGACAGCCCCAATTGACGTTTACCCCGACATCAACCCGCCCAGAATCACCGTTTTAACCGAGGCTCACGGTTGGTCGCCAGAGGAGATGGAAACACTGGTGACACTGCCCATCGAAAGTGCTATGAACGGTACCCCCGACGTGGAACGAGTTCGTTCCTCGTCGGCCATTGGACTATCGTTGGTTTTTATCGAGTTCGCTTGGAATACCGACATTTTTATGGCTCGTCAAATGGTCTCGGAACGCTTGCAGTTGGTGACTCCCAACTGGCCCAACGGTGTTGATTCGCCTGTCATTCTGCCCACTTCGTCTCTGCTGGGAGAGATTATCGAATATGCTTTGGTTGATGAAACTGGTCAATTGGGGCCGATGGAGCTGCGGGATTTGGCCGACTGGATTATTCGTTATCAGTTGCAGGCTCAGGGCGGTATAGCCAACGTCATCAATATCGGTGGATACGTCAAACAGTACCAAGTTTTTGTTAATCCACCCGATCTCACCCGTTTTGACCTCTCTTTGGAAGATGTGGCTATTGCCCTAGAAAACAGCAATGATAACTCGTCTGGTGGGTTCTTAATTCGGCAGGCCAAAGAGATGATGATTCGTGGACTAGGACGGATCGAGACGGTAGCTGATATCGAAAATGTGGTTATCGACACCCGACAGCACGGTAGACCAATTCTGGTCAAAGACGTGGCTCAGGTCCAAATCGGTTCCATGCCTGAAATTCGACGAGGGGCCGGTAGTCGCAACGGCATAGAGACTGTCCTAGGCAAAGTGGTCAAACAACCGGGCGTAAATACATTGCAGTTAAGTGATCGGGTTTCTTCGGCTCTTAAATCGCTGACGGCCTCACTGCCTGATGGCGTTCAGATCAAGCTAGAGTACATCCAAGCCGATCTGATTCGGCGAGCGGTTGACACCGTCAAAGTTGCTCTAAGAGACGGTGCCATTTTGGTTGTTGTGGTGTTAGCCCTTTTCCTATTCAATTTTCGCACTGCCTTCATTACGCTCACGGCCATTCCACTGTCGTTGGTGATAGCCGTTATTGTCCTAATTTGGCAAGGATTTACAATCAATGTTATGACACTAGCTGGCTTAGCCATTGCCGTGGGGATGGTAGTGGATGATGCCATTGTGGACGTGGAAAACATATTTCGCCGATTGAAAGACTACTTCAAGCAACCGTCATCAGAGACACCGACCCAGGTGGTCTTACGAGCCAGCAATGAGATTCGTTCCTCTATTGTCTTTGCCACCTTAATTATCATATTGGTTTTTATTCCGCTATTCAGCTTGGAAGGTATGGAGGGGCGGATGTTCCGACCGCTCGGTTGGGCGGTGGTGGTAGCGATGGCCGCCTCACTGCTAGTCGCTTTGACTCTCATTCCTGCTCTCAGCGATTTACTATTGGCTGGGAAATATCGACCGTCCGAGAGCGAAAGTTTTGTCGTATCGGCGGTCAAAAATGCGTATCGTCCATTGCTATCCTTGACGCTCAAGTGGCGGAGTTGGGTCTTGCTCGTAGCCTTGGGGCTGCTTGTTCTCGCTTGCAGTCTGATACCGCAATTGGGTCGTGAATTTTTACCCATCATGGACGAAGCCACTTTTACCATTAGCGTTTTTTCGCCGCCCGGTACTTCTTTGGGGGAATCGGTCCGCATTGGTCGAGAGATGGAGCGCAAACTTTTAACAATTCCAGAGGTGACCGGTGTTAGCAGTCGAACTGGCCGCGCCAGTACCGATGAACACGCTCACGATGTCAACACTCATGAAATTTTGGTCAATTTTGTTCCGCCGGACGAACGCCAAAAAGATAGGCCAACATTGTTGGCTGAGGCACGCCAATTGCTTTCTCAGCAGAATTTCCCCGGTGTCCAGGTCTCTGTTGGACAACCGATTCAACATCGGTTAGATCATCTACTGTCTGGGGTCAACGCACAGGTGGCCATAAAGCTGTTTGGCCCGGATTTGAGTCAATTGAGACAGCTGGCTGAACAGGTGCGTCAGGTAGTGGCTGAAGTCGATGGAGTAGCTGACCTTCAAGTGGAACAACAAGTAGAAGTTGAGCAATTGCAAATCAAGGTTGATCGGTTGGCCGCAGCCAGATACGGTTTAAGTGTTAAGGATGTAACTCATTTTGCTGAAGACGCTTTCAAAGGACAGGTGGTTAGCCAAGTTCTGCAAGGTCAACGCCAGTACGACTTGATCTTGCGAGTTGATCCGCATCAGGCTAACCAAATCAACTCTATCGCCAAGCTCAAAATTCGCACCGACGCCGGCCAACGCGTGCCACTCGATCAGGTGGCAACAGTGCAGATTGGTTATGGGCCGAATACGATTAACCGAGAAAACGTGTCCCGTCGAATTGTGATTCAGTGCAACGTACAAGACCGAGATTTAGGTCGTTTTGCAACCGAAGTTCAGCACCGGATCCAAAGTCGGGTGGCGTTACCGGACAGTTACTTCATTACCTACGGTGGACAGTTTGAAAGCCAACAGAAAGCCCAGCGCCGAATCATCTTCCAAGCCGGCTTGGTGCTGATTGGCATTTTTGTTCTGCTTTATCTGGCGATGAACTCAGTTCGCTTGTCGCTGTTGGTTTTGCTGAATCTACCCTTGGCTTTGATCGGTGGAGTGATTAGTGTCTTTCTGTCGGGCGGTGTGCTGAGCGTGCCGTCTTTGGTTGGGTTTATCCTGCTGTTTGGCATTGCTGTCCGCAACGGTATTATCCTAATTGGTCATATAAATGATCTGCGCCGGCAAGGCCTGCCTTTGGAGCAAGCCATTTTCCAAGGTGCTGGGGAGCGCATCAGCCCAGTTTTGATGACGGCTTTGACCACCGGCTTGGGGATGCTTCCGCTGGCCTTAGCTCACGGGTCTGGAGCGGAATTGCAAAAACCGTTAGCCATTGTCATTAGTGGTGGTATGGTTACGGCGACCCTCTTGACTTTGTTCATCTTACCGCTGCTGTACTATATCGTTGAAAAACAGACCGATGATGACACTTGATGGTTGCTCCGTTTGCTTGGCTGATGGCAACTAGACTAAATAAAACGTCACGCATTTTTTCCCTCTGACAACGGGAAACTATTTTAACAATACTCAGCCTTCGTAAGTTGTCACACCGTATTATGCCCCATACAACGTACGGATACGTTGTTCCATCACTTCTCATTTTGCCGCTACAATTGTGTTGCTTAGTCTTGTGTACTGGCGTTAGTGGAGGAACTTGCTTAAGTCCTGATTACCGTCCGAATTTGGAGCTTACTACCCAAATATTGCACGGCTGTTGCCTAGATAGACCTATCGTTATTCAGACCGATACCTCAGTTGTCGCCTTACCATCGGCTGATATTGGTTTTAACCCCTCTCATTCCAGCCGCCATCCATTGGGACATAACTCCACACTCCCTGCTGACTCTCTATCTCTTATCCGCAATCTTATCACGTGCTCCTCCTATCACCTACTGCAGTTAACTGTCTATGCTCCTATTTGAAAAAGAGGCCTCAAAATAGGCTTCTTTCGGACAAGTATCTCGAGGCCTATAATTGCTTCGAGGTTGCTCATCTTTCAAGTGCTCAAACTCAAATACAATTTCATATCTAGGAGCTATCCCGTTATCCCACGAACGGGGACGAATCGTGAGTTTGTTACAGACACAACCAGACGATTTGAATTCTCTTTTAACCTCATGCGTAGCTTTGAGGCCTTTGGTGGTCATAGCGAAACCAAAGGCCTTTCCACAGTTGGTCAGGTGATTCAGATTTCATCCCATCGCCATAGCGTTTCGCTTAGCTTCCTCCGCTTCAATAACAGGTCAGGAACTTATAACACTAGGCCAGGAGCTGATGAAAGATGATTATTTGAGAGATTGGTTGGTTCTTGGTCCGTTTCCGTCGAATGATCTAGAGGTTGATTTTCTGAATGATGTTGGGGGAGAACAAAACCTCAATCCAAAGGTAGGTCAACAAGTTAAGGCTCAAGATGGTCAGATACTGACTTGGAAGTCTTACCGGAGTAGGGAAGTAATAGTCAATTTGCTAGAGGCTATTGGAAAGTTTAAAAATGTAACGGCCTATGCCTATTGCGAGCTAGATAATGAAGAATTAAAGAGATATGGATATATTGGCAGCGATGATGGAGTGGCAGTTTGGGTCAATGGCCAGTTAGTACATAAAAATAATGTAGCTAGATGGTGTGCAATAGATCAAGATTTATTTGAAATCGATACCAAAAAAGACTCAAACCGATGTTTAGTCAAGATTACACAAGGTGTATTAGATTGGGGATTTGCATTAAGATTCAGCGATGATCACCGTAAAGGCCATAATGATGCGGTCAGGTCAGCGGTATATAGCCCAGATGGTGAGCGGATTGTGACCGCTAGTCTTGATAAGATAGCCAAGGTCTGGGATGCGAAGACGGGCACTGAACTGCTCACTCTAACTGGCCATAAGGGTACTGTCTGGTCAGCGATCTATAACCCAGATGGTGAGCGGATTGTGACCGCTGGTGGGGACAAGACAGCCAAGGTCTGGGATGCGAAGACGGGCACTGAACTGCTCACTCTAACTGGCCATAAGGGTACTGTCTGGTCAGCGAGCTATAGCCCAGATGGTGAGCGGATTGTGACTGCTTGTATTGATGATCAGACAGCTAAGGTCTGGGATGCGCAGACGGGCACTGAACTGTTGACCCTGACAGGCCCTGATAACTATGTCGTATCATCGGCCTATAGCCCAGATGGTGAGCGGATTGTGACCGCTAGCTATGATAAGATAGCCAAGGTCTGGGATGCGAAGACGGGCACTGAACTGTTGACCCTGACAGGCCATGATAACTATGTCGTATCATCGGCCTATAGCCCAGATGGGCAGCGGATAGTGACCGCTAGTGATGATAAGACAGCCAAGGTCTGGGATGGAGCAGCCCAAATTTACGCTACCGACATGGATGAACTGCTAGAAATCGCTAAGAGTAAGAGTTACCCGTCACCTTCGAAGGACCGGCATCACCAGACCACAACATTCTATTTCCCTCTCACTTTCCTCCTCATTTCCAAAACTTGTGACTTCAACACATAACGAATATTAGTGTTATCCTGATCAATAAAGCAGTCCAGTTTGCTGGCTTGGATCATCTTGTGGATATTCTCGATAGAACAGCCATAATAGGCCGCTCCCTGCTTGACTGTCAGTAGATCATGGGTCAGGTCATCGCTATCGATGCCCAGGACCCGAATGGACTCAATTTTTACCATCACTTACTCCTCCTGATAAGCTCATAGACACTGCGGCTAAACCCGAGCTAAGTAGAGTATACCTCAGGTGCAAGTTAGTTGTCAAAGGTGGTAATATAGTTCCTGAGTGGTTTAAGGGGGTATTTGAGAAATAAAATTTGATATGTTTGAAATAAAAACTAAAGTTGGCAAGGGTGAAAAACAGAAATGTAGTTGAAAAAGATAGGAGTATATGATACTATTAGGACAGCTAATCAATTCGATTAGTTAAGCATAAAAAAGCCCCGG
>Ga0066833_10001335_pt1 | contig 9940 bp, 6 predicted proteins | sample ETNtaG_13_FD_66728 | JGI IMG/M metagenome (GOLD analysis project Ga0066833, IMG submission 66728) | Marine microbial and viral communities from oxygen minimum zone, Eastern Pacific Ocean - ETNP201306PF47B | ecosystem: Environmental > Aquatic > Marine > Oceanic | place: Pacific Ocean: Eastern...
GGACGGCTATCTTTCCTTCCGTGGCCTGATCGACCGCCCACACCAAGTCATCGAACGACCAGTCCGGACCGGAGTAGCCGGTGGTCGGCACCAGGAGGGGATGATGCGTTTCGGGATCGTAGGCAGGCCCGCGTCCCCCTTCGCCGCCATCGGGGAATTCCGGGGAGACCCCGCGCCTTGCGAATAGGTAATCCATCTCCTCGATCACCCGCACGGCAGCAGCGTTGTTGTGGAAGGACGGATAACAGAATGTCGCGGGTTTCGAAATCCCGTGTTCCGCACAACGGTTCTCGATGTGTCTGACTGAGGCCGTCAGCTCCTCGGGTGAAAGTTCTGTGACGTTCCGATGGTGTTGGGTGTGATTGCCTATTTCGAAACCCATTTCATCGAGTTCACGAATCTCCTCCCAGGTCACGTAGTGATCTTTGTTCGCCCCAAAACGCAGTCCTTCCGTAATGTAGAACGTCCCCCCGAAACCATGCCTCTTGAGGAGGTCCGCAACAAACGTGCGGTCCGATTTATTGCCATCGTCAAATGTGAGCACGACGAGTTTGTTCGGTATGGGCAGCAGCTCGGTTTCTTTCACCATGGGATGAATCTCATTGAGGGACAAAAGCGATCTATCTCGTAACAATCATGATTGTCCAACCACAACTGATCCGGGATGCTTGATTCCTGTGTTCTGTGGTTCATTCAGATCTTCAAATGCCCACTCCCCGATACTACACCAATTGCCAATATGAATAATCTGCTTAACAAAGAAACCGTTGAAGTTGATGTCTGCGTTGTTGGCGGAGGCATGGCCGGAATCTGCGCTGCGATTGCCTCGTCACGCAATGGGGCACGGACTCTCATCATCCAGGATCGTCCCGTCCTGGGCGGCAACGCTTCTTCCGAAATTCGTATGTGGATTTGCGGTGCTCATGGGCCCAACAATAAAGAGACCGGGGTGCTGGAGGAGATCCAGCTCGAAAATCTCTATCGCAATCCCACGCTCAATTACGCCATGTGGGATCATGTGCTTTATGGGAAGGTATCCTGCCAGCCCAATCTGCAGACGATGCTCAATACCAGTTGTGTGGATGCGCAGGTCCGAGACGGCCGTATCGAATCCATCCGCGCCTGGCAGCTTACGTCGCAGACCTGGTTTACGGTGCACGCGCGCATCTTCATCGATTGCAGCGGCGACAGCATCCTCGCTGCGACCACGGGCGCGGCTTTTCGAGCCGGCCGGGAATCGCGCCACGAATTTGATGAAGACATTCAGCCCGAGTCTGCGGACAAAAAAACCATGGGCAACAGCATCCTGCTCCAGATGCGCAAAACGGACGAGCCGCAGCCTTTTACACCTCCGCCCTGGGCTTATGAGTTTGATGCGCCGGTTTTCGAACGTCGCATGCGGGGCATCGTCGGCACAAATTTCTGGTGGATAGAACTCGGCGGGCTGCAGGACACGATTCGCGATGCGGAGGAGATTCGGCATGAATTGCTGCGCACCGCCTACGGAGTCTGGGACTACATCAAGAATCGTGCGGACGAAAAAGACAGGGCGGAGAACTGGGCCCTGGAATGGATCGGTTCGCTGCCCGGCAAGCGTGAGAACCGCCGTTACGAAGGCGCTCACATCCTGACGCAGAACGACGTGCGCGACGGCGGCCAGTTTGAAGATACCGCGGCATTTGGAGGCTGGACGATGGATGACCATCATCCGGCCGGTCTGATGTTCCCGGGCAAGCCGACGATCTTTCATCCCGCGCCTTCGCCCTATGGCATCCCTTACCGCTCTCTGTATTCACGGAACATCGACAATCTGATGTTCGCCGGCCGAAACATCTCGGTCACTCACGCCGCGCTCTCTTCCACTCGAGTGATGGCTACCTGCTCAATAATCGGCCAGGCCGCGGGCACGGCCGCGGGGATCTGTATCCAGCGAAAGCTCCCGCCGTCAGGGCTGTATCCGGACTACATCGCCGATCTCCAGCAGACGCTCATGGAAGATGACGCCTGGCTGCCGGGCTTACATCGCCAGCCCGATCCCCTCACATGTGAAGCGCGCGTCACCGGCGATGGCGACGGTACCGAACGTGTCACCGACGGCACCGACCGCGATCGTCCCGATGAGATCCATGCCTGGGAAGCTGTGCCCGGCGACGAAATCTGCTGGGAATGGGAACAGCCCGTCCAGGCCGGTGGCGTCCGCCTGGTCTTCGACAGCGATCTCAGCAACAACAAACGAATGCCCTGCGCCTATCCCGTCTCCAGTCGTCCCAAGACCCCCAAGCTGCTCGTAAAGTCTTTCCGAATCGAATCCCGATCCGCGACGGGCCAGTGGGAGGCCGTTTACAGGGAGGATGAGAATTACCAGCGCGTCCTCGAGATCCCGCTGGAGGTTGAAACAACGGCGTTGCGATTCATCCCGGAATCCACCTGGGGCGAAAGCGATGTGCGAGTCTTCGGCTTTGAACCATTGCGATCGGTGACCGGACGGCGTCCAGCCCCGCCTCAACGCGTTTCCTTCAGCACCAAGATAAAGCAAGCCGACCCGGCGGATCTAGCTCCTCCGCCGGAGAACGATTCCGCCGCATCAGGCAAAGGGACATCAGCCTGACCGGGCCTGGAGATTCCAGCAGGAGCTCGTATACCCACGGATCACAGAGATGAGTTTCCGCCCAGCCTTGTGGCGACAGGACCAGACAGCGTGAGGGCGATACCTCTTGCTTCGTGAAACCGTCCTCGGGCGTCAGTACCGATTACTTGTTCACGCGTAATCGAAGTGTCCCTCTCATCAACATTGGCTCATCGAGAGTCACCTGAATTTCCCCTTCCTTTTTGTCCATCGAGACATCCACGGGCTTGAAGTCGCTGTCAAAGACTGCCAGTGATGTGCCTTCGAGGATGAGCTTCAGCGAGACGTTCGCCTTTAATTGCCAGTCCCCTTCGTCCATCTTTCGAAGTGAAGCAAAAGCAGTCATCTTGAGCTCATCGCCGGGACCGAATTCATAAACTCTAAGCGCACTCAGCTCCGGAAAAACCTTTTCTGAAACTTCTTCGCCGGTGAGGCGGTAAGTGAATCCTCCCGCGTTGGAGCCGCCGAGGAATTCGCAGCGGTAGAATTGTGACCGCGTTTCATCGGTCGCGGTCAGCCCGGAATCCATCCCCCGGATCTTCCCGCCGGCCGGAGGCATTCCCAATTTGGTTCTGACCGTGCCTCGCTGCGCGTCCACGCTGATGACCCGTGTGGTGACGATTTCAGGGCTCTTCCGAAAACTGAATCTCCGGCCTTTCACGCTCACCACGTGAAGAGAAGTTCGATGTTGTTCGTTCCCCACCTCAAAGAATCCATCATCAAGCAGGGCTGTTGGAAGAGGCGTATCGAGAGCGCCCGTTCCGGCTCGATAATCGATGGACTCAATTTTCGCAGTGTATGCTCGTCGCGAAAGTTCCATCGAAATACCGGGAGCAGAAAGGACTCTTCCTCCCACGAGGGTCATCTGCCGCAGCCCGTCCGGGCCCTCGGACACGAAGGAAAATTGGCCGGAAAGTTTGAACTCTCCGACTTTCCTCACCTTCTCCGGGCGCCCATCCGAAAAACAGACATCCTTACGAGCTGAACGCTTGACCCTCTCATCATCTTTGACATTTACCTGCACCGCGACGGCTCTGCGGGAGTCATTCTCGTTTCCATCGATCGATAGATTACGCAGACTCTCAACGGCAGGCCGGCCCGCGTAGGGCTCGATGACCGCCGCGAATGCCGATTCGAGCTCGCCATCATCGATTCGTCTCTGAACAAAGAGCTGGTCGAAATGGTTCTTGCTCACGGGGCTGCCCCATGTGGCTTTCATTACCCGGGCGTCCTGCTCTCCAATGAGGTGAACTGTGGTGAATTTGCGGGGCGCGGCCGGATCGTAGCTGGCGGCGAGGTTCCCCTGCTCGGCAGCTTTCGATAGGTAGGGCGACTTGATATTCCGGCCGTAGCCTCCCAACTGCTTGAGGTAGGCATCCACATCAAAAGGTATCTCCCTCTTCTCCCGGCTGAGTCGCCAGGTGGCGGAGATCTGCTCCCGTCCTTTGCCCACCCATTTCGACTCGGGAAGGAGAGAAAACTTTCTCAGGTATTTCCTCGACGATTCGTCGAGGGGCGACGTGGCCTCGATGTTGTGAGTGAACTCGTCATTCTGTCCGCCGTGAAAACAGTAAGTGTGAATCTTCCCTCCGGCCACGCGGAAAACATCGAACACATAAGAGTGCGGAGTGATGACGTCTGCCGGCAGCTTCGCTCTGTGTTTCTGATGAGCCGGAGTAACAGGCTCTTCGGAGACTTTTCCCTCATCAACGTCTATGAGGGCCACAGAGCGATGAAAGAGCTTCACCTGCTGATGCGAGTAGGGCGGGGTCGATTCCGCCAGTAGAAACTGCGCTCCCGGCGAATCCGTCAGCGAACGGATCCAGGCGTGGCCATTCCAGTTGCCACCGGAACGCAGGCTGCCATCGCCATCAACTTCCACCACGTTGTGGACAAAGGTCATAAAGCTGGCGGGGATGCCGTACGCGGGACGCTGCCCGCTGTCAGGTGCCATCACGCAGCCGTGAGCGAAGATATTCAGGTCGAGGGTATCGTTGTGCGCGTGGCCGTGGCCGTTGCCGACTCGCACCGTGACGGCTCTGCGGAAACGAAAGTCTTCGTGATGGGTACCCGCTTCGAGAACCCCAGCCCATTGGCTCAGGGCGCGGGATCTGTTTGCAAACCAGGGATGCCTCTGCCCTTTCGCAGATTTCAGGATCTGATTCCATTCGTCTTCGGACTCGCCCTTCCTGCCCCAGTAATGTTTCAGGAAGAAGGCGAAGCGAGGGTCTTTAGTCCAGCGCCACCCCTGGCGGATCGCCTGCTCACCTTTGTCAAACCAGTGAGCGAAATCGACGGTCGGGCCGTTCACGTCGCCGATTTGCATTGGATACATTCCAGCGACCCGGCCTTCCAGCGCCCAGTAACAGGACGAGAGTATCTTGGGGTATTCGCTGAAGTTCGTGAGGTCATATTTGGGATCGCCTCCGAAGGCCAGATACCTTTTGAGAAGCTCCGCGGTCTGAATGCTGCGGCCACCGCCAGCGCTGTAAAACCACGATCCGATCCAGGTCGTCCCGTCGCGGGTGGTGGAGGTGTTCATGTAGTCCTGAATGCCCGACAGGGGCATGGGGTAGTCGTAGGTCCGAGTGAAAAGGTAATCCATCCACGGCCGTGTCACTTCGGGATCGGCCTGGACCACCGCGGTTTCGAGCATCTTCAGCGGCGTCTCGTGGTCGGACTTCATCCGGTATCGCACGATGAGGTCCGCGGTGTACTGCAGAATGTTCGTGTCGAGAAAACGGACGAGATCTTCCGACGTTCTTATGTCCGGCAGGAATTGGCTGACCGCAAAGGCCAGCTCTTCATTCCCCTGAATGAAATCAAAAAGCAGGTCGTAGACGCGGACGTTTTTGATTCTGATGCCCGGCGCGTAATTCACCATCGTGCGTTTCCGGCAGCTTGTCTCCTGTTTGAAAGTGTGACGATAGTCAGCCACCGAATGCACCAGGGCCTGCCGGTTGTTCCAGGTGGGGAGCACTTGCGCGATACGGACGAGCTTGAACGCCGCGCGGCGTGCGGCTTTGCGGTCGTTGTAAAGGTAGTAACTCTCCGCATCGGCCGCGGCTCGTTTGCCGCCCTGCATTGGCCAGACGGAATTGATGAAATCGCGCTTTGCGCGGTCATTCGCCCCAGCGAGGGGCGCCCAGAAAGTCTGTGACGTGGGCAGATAGACGCCCCAACCCCGATCTACTGCGCCTTCACTTTGCGCGACTTTGAGCTCCTCCTTGTCCGGCGCAGGCATGGCTCCCCAGCCATTGAGGAACTGGCTGTTCATCGGGGGCATGGTGTTCCACGCCGCCCGATCCCACCGGGTCTGCTCCTCCGGAGTCAGCGGCTGTTGCGAGGCGATCTTCTCGGTTTTGGCAGGATCGGCCGCATGTCGATCGGCTCTTCTCTGCTTCTCCGGGTAGAGCGTGGCAGCTTTCTTAGCGCCGCGCCGTGCCAGGTAGGTGAAGTGATCGTGGAGATCGATGGTGTGGACAAGGAGATCGATTTCCGTTCCCTCCACAAGCGAAAGCTTCGCCTCAAACGATCTCTTGTCCCAGGCGCGGAAATACCATTCAGCGATGGAATAAAACTGATCGACCGCTCTCAGCCGCCGTGTGAAAGTTCTCACCTCGCCATCCTTCCCATCGTTGATCTGAAAGCGCATGATCAGTTGCTTTGGGATTCGCCGCACGTCTCTGGTCTCGACCGCCGCAGTGACTCTGAGGACGTAATAAGAGGGCTCGAGCGGGCCGAGCTCGAGTTGGACAGCCGGGGATGAAGACGACCACCGTCATCCATCCTTAAAGGCGTTTCCCCTGCCAAAATCTTCCCCACCCTCTCTAAACGAAAATTCCTGATGCGCTCCGCGACGTTTTCCGACAACAGAAAGGCTGAACGGATTTCCTGAACATCAAGCTGATGTTTGCCCGCTGAACCACGCGAGAAAAATCTTGAGCTACCTTTGAAGGTCACCATGTGCGGTTGAGCCCAACTCTTGCGAATCCGCATGACGATGACTTGGTTGCCATTGCTCAGTTGGATTGGAACAGAATGGATTCCGGGAATTCGTGGCTCGATACCGTTCAGGGCAGAATTTTCCAATCGCAAGATTTCCGCCTCGGCATCAATTTCTGAAAGACCACAGACTTCAACTGCGCCTGCCAATTCATACAATAGGTTCCTTCCAGGTGGATGGGGTTCGTTCGTTCCTTTCCTTTCGTCCCATCTGATGTCTTGTGTCCCCAATCTAAGCTGCCGTGAGCCCTCGTGCTTTCATGAATACGAAATGCTATATCGTTAGCGTCTGGCTTCCTCCCAGGAGTCCAAAAGGATGAGTGATTTGTGAGAAGGATTGCGTAGCCAATTGAGTCCTTAGTTTTTGAAACTACCTGCTCCAACCGCTGAATGTCTCTGAGGAAGTCGTAACGGCATAAGTCAGGAGCACCATCCGCCAAGGTAAAAATCTCGTCGTCATTGCTGATGCTCAGCTTCCGAGTCGGGTATTTCAACTCAATCGCCAACGTCAATTCTCCTAATTCCACCCAGGCATCAATGTAGATTCGCTCTTTCATTGAAGGGGGCCTCCGTTCCAGACGAATGGACGCCTCTGGATGAAGCTCGTGAATTTTCCAGGCAAAGGCGTGCTGGAAATCAGCTTCGGAATGGAAGATTGGTCTTTCCTTAGCCAGAGACTTCAGCAAAGACTCAATGTCAAGCATGTTGGACTCGTCAAGAACGTCAGCGACCAGAGTTGGAGAAACTAGAGCAGAACTGGTTCAGAATCATTGCTTAATCACGGGAAGCTCTTTGGCTCGGAGCTTTGCCTCTTTTCGGATACCGGACAGAATCGGATGAAATGGGTGGCTCTTGTTCTGTTTCAGGTTCAAGGGAAGAGATAGATTCTCTATCAACTCGTCTTCAAGCTCCCAAGGTTTGGGATGCACTGTCCAACACACAAAGGCATTCTCATTCATCCATTCGTTCAGTTCTTTCTCCCCTTCAACGAATGTCATCCTTCTGCCATTGCCCACACGTCTCAATTGAATCCCAAGTTCTTCAGACAGAAGACACCCCAGTGTAATCCGCAGCGTTGAGCCCTCAGCCTGGCCATTCAGATGAAACTTGATTCGATGACGAAGGGTCTGCGTGCTGGGCTTCTTTCCATCCTTTGGAGGGGCAGAGGGTGATATCCCAACGTACAACAACGTCAAGTTTCCGTGTCTCACACAGTCCTGAGTGGGGATGAACGCAGGAAAATCTCTGAGATACCAAGCGTAAACGCCTCCTTCCGCAGGAACTGGACACGGCTTCATCTTAAGTATTTCTGAGCGGCTCCATAGTTTGTCCGGTTTGGTGATGTCTCCTGCCTCAAGTATCTCAGAGTGGTCCCGTAGCCTCTTTGGCTCGGTAAGGTCGCCGCTGGACCTATCGTCCAGATGTATTGTGCGAGCCACAGCGATGCCTCTCTCAGCAATCAGGGAAACGAATCGCCACTTGGATGTGTTAACACCGTGGAGAATCCCTGGTTCAAGGTGAGATTCTGCGAATTGCACAAGATTCGGGGTCAAGGTCGGAGTCTCCTTGAATGATGTTCCCAAGGCCGACTCTATGGCTTCTCGTGTAATTCCACCTGAAAAGGAATTCCCGGTTGTTCTCCCTCTTCTGGCTTTCTGGAAAATTTGATAATCCATATTGGAGAACCCCACGAACTTCCCTGGGCCAAAGCAGCCGGTGTTGGGGTCATAAACCCAGTACGTGGTCTGTCTGAATAGAGACCCAGCCAGTTCTTGATTCTCTGGAATGCCAGTAGCAAAGGAAGTTACAGACTGACGGATTTCGGGAACATCCTCTACTGTCTTGAGTGTTGGGGCCTGCTCTGACATTTCCATCCTCCGTTTCTTAAATCACCACAAACTTTCTGTCTTCTCCGCCTCAAGCACATCCTCAATGGTGTCATCCAACTCTGAGAAGAATTCAAAACCTGATTCCTTCTCAATCTCATCCACATTGGTCAAGTATCTCCCCAACTCCTCTGACCTGTCGGATTGCTTCATCAAGAAAGCCAACGCTCTCAGCTTTCCATCTATCTCATCCACCACGACCTTGAAAAAGGCATCGGGAATTTCGACACCACTCTGAAGCCTCTTAGCGTCATCATCAAAGATTGGCCCCGTGATGACCCAGACCTCCTCAAAGGTCTGAGCATATTCCCTGGCAACAATCTGCTCCAAGGCACGCCACGGTCCTCGATTCAGGTCGGGGTTCTGGGGGACGATGTTGGACATGAAGAAGGATTCAAGTTGGCCGTCTTTTCCATAGCAGATGGAAATCCCAAAATTGGGGGCCATGTGCCCCCGGTCAAAACCTGAATGGGTGTAGTCACCGTGTGATATTCTCGATTGAGTCCTTCCATCAACCTTCAATCGACTTGGACGTTTTGGAGATAAAAGGCTGTCAACCTTGAAGACACGATAGCAGACCCAAATTGGATTCTTTCTGTTCTCGCAGTAGCCGAGCACGAAGCCTTCACTCTTCAGGATGGTCAAAGGGTAAGGATAGGTTGTAGGCTTGGGTTGACCGGCATAGGCCAGTGTTCCCTCAATGGAAGCAACAATCCTCTAGTCATCAAAGAAGGCGTGCTTCCCGTCAGAGCCCAGGTATGCCACTCGGTTGGTTTCCCAGGCAGTCTGCCATTCCTCTCGGTCAAATATCACGGTTTTTCCCGCAAGAACAGGCTTTGACACATTTCCCGAAATAAGAGCCATGGCATAGGTCAGAGAAACAGTTGTCGCAGCATTGGCATTGGGGATCTGAATCACCAGTCAAGTCCATCTCCGGCTGGGGAAGAAGCCTGAGGATACTCCCGGCCAATGGTGGCTTCAAGGTCAGCTTCAGATGCGTCTTCTCCCAGGACTTTCCTTACCTGGACGGCAACCCCCGCCAAGTGGGAACTGTCGGGGTCGCTCCCTGGAAACGGCAAACGAAGCACAAGTGATAAGCCTGTGCTTTATTTTTGTTAGGCTGCATTTCAACTCCCCTTCGAGCGGTCTGGGCCGGGTTGTCACAGAAACAAATGTCTCTGGGACGCGTCCCAATAGGGGATTGTGGGACTGTTTTATGCTTGATTTGAGTTGGTGGTTTTTGGGACGCCTTTCAAAGCTCGGTGAATGGTTGAGCGAGAGACACCAAGGCGTTTGCCGATGGCCCGAACACCCAAGCCCTGTTCCTTCAATTCGATGGCTTCAGCAAAATCAAACCCCACTCGTCGTCGTCCGAGTTTGACACCATTCTCCTTTGCTCGTTCCAACCCGGAGATGACTCGCT
>Ga0066833_10001338_pt1 | contig 9932 bp, 10 predicted proteins | sample ETNtaG_13_FD_66728 | JGI IMG/M metagenome (GOLD analysis project Ga0066833, IMG submission 66728) | Marine microbial and viral communities from oxygen minimum zone, Eastern Pacific Ocean - ETNP201306PF47B | ecosystem: Environmental > Aquatic > Marine > Oceanic | place: Pacific Ocean: Eastern...
CCCTGGAACCTCGACCGCACGCCTGGCGGTTCCAGTGGCGGTGCCTCAGCACAGGTCGCGGCCGGCCTGGGGCCCCTTGCTCAAGGTGGTGACGGCGGCGGTTCGATTCGTATTCCGGCAAGCTTCAGCGGCATCTTTGGGCTCAAGCCGACCCACGGTACCGTGCCCTACTACCCGATGCCGCACAATGACCATTTTTCTCATCTCGGACCCATGACACGCACCGTCACTGACGCCGCCCTGATGCTCGAAGCCATGGCGGGCTACCACCCTGCAGATCGTTTCAGTCAACCCGGAACGACGATCAATTACCGTCACACACTAGACGACGGGGTCGAGGGGCTGAAAATCTACTACAGCCCAACGCTGGGTTACGCCCAGGTTGATAGCGAGGTCGCCGACTGTGTAGCTGCGGCGGTAGGAGTTTTTGAACAGCTAGGCGCAATCGTTGAGGAGGGAGATCCCGAACTCGGCGACCTGAGCGATCCTTTCATCGTGCTTTACCAGGGAGCCATCGCGGGTGGCCTCTGGCAGTATCTCGATGAATGGGAAAACGAGATGGACCCCGACCTCGTGCAACTCGTTTACCGGGGGGCAGAGTACTCGGCTGTCGACTACATACAGGCACGGCTGGCCCGAGCTGCGTTTTATGACCGGGTACGTCATTTCTTTGACGACTACGATCTGCTACTCACACCCGCGACTGCGGTGACCGCCTTTGCGACCAACCAGGTCGCACCGGATCCAGACGCGCGTACCGTCGAGGACATGCTGGCCTGGACACCGTTCAGCTTTCCATTCAATGCAAGTGGAAATCCTGCTGCCAGTGTGCCGTGTGGTTTTACATCAGCGGGGTTGCCGGTGGGACTGCAGATCGTAGGTCCACTCCACAACGACAGCCTCGTCCTGAGGGGCGCAGCTTCGTTTGAACGAGTCCGACCCTGGATCGACGCTAGGCCCGATCTGTAAAGTACCTACTGGGGAAGGGAGACCAAGCAACGCCGCGGTGAGCTACACAGCGGTCAGCCAGTGCTCGTACTGGGGAAGTCGCCCGCGGGTCGCCGCGTCGTAGGTCTCAAACATCGTCCTCGTTTTCGATCCGACCTCGCCGTCACCGATGGAGTAGCCGTCGATGTTTACGATCGGCGTGACTTCGTACCCTGAACCACACAGAAAGACCTCTTCGCAGAGATAGAGCTCTGTACGGTCGATCTCACGCTGCTGAACCTCGATACCCAGTTCTGATTCACACAGCTCAATCAGCGTGGCACGGGTGACGCTCTCAAGGATACTGCCGGTGATCGTCGGCGTAATCACAACACCGTCACGCACGGCCATCAGGCAGGCACCGGCACTCTCGGCCACTTTTCCTGAACCGGTCAACAGGATCGCTTCGTCGTAGCCGTCGGCACGGGCCTGGATGGTGGCGAGACGCCCGTTCTGATAATTGGCTGAACATTTGACCCTCGGCGGCATGCTGGAGTCTTCGATCCGGTGCCAGGAACTGACCTGGGCCCGGGCGGCTTTATCGCTCAGTGATTTGTCATGGCGACCAACCGCCAGGCAGCCCAGTGCAACCGGTGCCGTGGCGTCCAGAAAGCCCTCGCTGAGAATATAGGCCGAGAGCCGGATGTGGGTATCTTGGTGCATCTCATTGGCCTTGATGACGTCCGTCACGACTCCACTCAGGTGACTCACAGACCAGTCGTGCTCGAAGCGCATGATCCGCATGCTGTCCTGCAGACGCAGCAGGTGTTCGGGCAAGCGGAAGACAGTGAGCCGGTCCTCGTCCCCGAGATAGGCGCAGATGCCTTCGAACACAGTGGCACCGTACTTGACTGCACCACTTAAGACATGCACGGTCGCCTCGCGTTCCGGCACGATCTGGCCGTTGAAATAGATCTTGGATCCGGTGGCCGCAAATTCAACCATGGGTGCTGTCCTCCTGGGCTGACTGGTAAGTTGTTTGGTTTTGTCTCTACAAACGACTGGGGTCATGTGCAAACGTCGACTCCAGCCTTCGTGAAGAATAAACCCCTGTAACGTTCTGTACAATTGCCGGAGATGAATCCGTCCCCGCACGCTGTACTGCCCTTTCCTGCGATTGCGTTCGAGGCGCGGCTTCGGATTTCACCATCCCAACCGGGATAGACGCCCACACTGACCTGACCAAAGAAGGAGGCCTGCAAGTGACGCAAACCCATACCAGCCGAAACCTCAAGGTCGGGCTCATGCTGCCCCAGACCGAGGGCATGCGCGGCGCTGGTGTGCGCGGCTGGTCCGAGGTCAGCGCTATGGCGAGACTCGCCGAAGACATCGGCTTCGACTCACTGTGGGTGGTCGATCATCTGCTGTACAAACTGGAAGGCGAAGAGCAGCCCCGGGGCGTCTGGGAGTCGTGGTCATTTCTCTGTGCTCTTGCAGCCATCACCCGGCGGGTGGAGCTGGGTACCCTGGTGCTCGCGATGGGCTGGCGGAATCCGGCCCTGCTGGCGAAGATGGCGGATACCGTGGACGAGATCAGCGCGGGCCGGCTGATCCTCGGCCTGGGTTCTGGCTATCACCAGCTGGAATACGACGCCTTCGGCTTTCCGTTTGATTACAAAGTCAGTCGTTTCGAAGAGGCCATCCAGATTGTTCACGGCCTGCTGCGCGACGGCGCTATCGACTTTGCCGGCAGATTTCATTCGGCCCGCGACTGCGAACTCAAGCCCCGTGGACCACGACCTGGCGGACCACCCATTCTGATCGGCACAAACTCAGGTTCTCCCCGCATGCAGGGTCTCGCCGCACGCTACGCGGACCTGTGGAATCTCTACTACGACATCACCCACAACAAGGTGGAAGGCTTTGTGCGGGTCCTGCCGGAAATGGCACAGGCCTGCCGCGAGCATGGCCGCGACATCCACAGCCTGAAATCTACCGTTACGGTCCTGCTCGCCGACTCCAACGCCGATCCCTGGTGGGACCGGCTACCAACGGATTCGTATGCGGAAGAAGGACCGCTGGTCCCGCTGACCGGTGGCCCCCAACGCATCGCCGAAGAACTGCTCCGCTACCGGTCGGCCGGTGTGTCGCACATTCAGATCTCGCTGGAACCGACCACCTGCGCAACCATCGAAGCGCTGGCACCGGTCCTGGAGATCCTGGACCGCGGATGAGATTCATTTAATCTGGTGCAGCCTTACATCTGTCTATGATCTTTGTTGTTGAGATATCTGGTGTGTATTGAACCCTTCGGTACATACCCATCCCGATCGGAATCTCATACATACGCATCTCTTCCTCTTCAGAAAGGTCGTCGCTGTGGACCACCAGATCGATCTGATGGCGCTTAATCCAGTTCTGATCGATAGTGAGTGGAGCATCGCCGATGACCTCATCGACGTAACGACATCCTTTGACGACCGTAATTCTTTCAGCCATAGAAAGTATTGGTGATCGCTTATAGGAACTTACGGTTTGATCAGAATGAACCCCAACCAGAAGGAAATCGCCGTACGCTCTGGCTTTCTGGAAAAATTTGACGTGACCATAATGAAAAAGATCGGCAACGACGTCTACATATACGCGTATGATAATTCTCTCCTGACGAAAAAACGCTTAGGTTGAATCTGGTTTCCCGGTCTCGTTTGTCAAAGCGTTACGCCTGCCCGATGGGACCGCCGGGTTCGAGGTATAAACATAATTCAAGTGAGGGGCCAACCATTCACTATAGAGAACTTCCCGGTGATCGTTATAGGCGATAGAAACCACGTAACTGCCTTCTACCGGCAGGTTGAAAAAAACCCTGCCATCGATATTTGTCCTGGCGTTTTCCAGCCCGGTTAACGCTGCTGTTGCCGCAATGCCGATTTGGGCCTCATGAACGGGGAGGCCATCGAGATCAAGGACTTTCAAATAGCCCGTGTGCGATGAGGAAACGAAACGACTGCCCAGCGACATTGTCTTTCTGTGGTCAGGTGGAATAAAACTATGATCGGTCATCTCCAGGACATCCGATTCAAACGTGCCGATTTTTTTCGGAATCTCCCAGTCCGGACCATAGCGTTGCCTGAGATAATCCTCGGGAGGATTAGGAACCAGAAACGTCTCGCCAAGAAATTTGATCTCCTTGAGTTCCGTGTGCATGCTGAGAGGTATTTGAACAACAGGCCACTGGTAAATATTGTCTCCAATGATCCGATAACAGTTCCAGTCGATCGGAACATCATATTTCTTCATCTCAACCTCGAGACCGATCTCGCTGACGATCACGTTGGGAGCAAAACCTTCTCGACTGAATAGTTCGACCGCCTGGTACATCCGCTCTTCGGTAAGACCGTGCAACCCAATTACTGAACCCACATCCAGATCATCGTCCCAAGTGATCAATGAGTCGTCTCTCACTGCCCCAAGACAGGTCCCATGGCGCAGGAAGAACACGATACCGAGTTGATCAAGAACCCGCTTGGTTTCTTTCAATACCGTCTCCGCGACGGTCCTGTCCATGGGTTCAAATACAGAAGCTTGCATGCGTAGTCGTCTGCTTAGGTCGAGACACTCTGATGACAGTCAACCGGTCACTATACTCGCCGAGGCATCAGAGCAATTGCCTTTTCCACATATTCCTGATTCCCATCCAACCAACATAGGACTGTGTCTGCTGGCAAACCCGGAACAATGTTCGAAAATGGATCTTTTTTTCCAGAGAGTAATCAACAGAAATGGGAGAACACCGAGTGTTTGTTATTAGGTTGACAGATACCGGTCGAGTTTGTTGGATTTCTTGGTCTGATAGTGCCCACATTCATCAAGCATGCCGAGCTGCTTTGTCCCGGTGTGACTCACGTCTTGGAGTTGAACCATTCGCGGGTCTCTTTCGTCTGGGAGACCTCCGCTTGCGGGTAGTACACTCAGATTTTTCAGCCTTGTCGGTCGGCTGAGATACCAGCTCCGGCAGCGCTTGCAGCGGAATTTCCTTCCTTAACAATCGCTGGATGTCCTTGAGCAGCCTTACCTCATCAGCCCCAACCAGCGATACCGCTTCACCCTCTTCACCAGCACGACCCGTACGGCCAATCCGGTGCACGTAATCCTCCGGCACGTTGGGTAACTCATAGTTGACGACATGAGGAAGGCGATCAATATCCAGACCTCGGGCAGCAATATCCGTGGCCACCAGAACACGCAAACTGCCTTTCTTGAAACCTGCCAGAGCGCGGGTCCGCGCAGCCTGACTCTTGTTGCCGTGAATGGCAGTGGCATCGATGCCTCGGCGCACCAATTGTTCGGCCAGGCGGTTAGCACCGTGCTTGGTGCGGGTGAAGACCAACACCTGGTGCCAGCGACCCTCGTTGATCAGTTGAATCAACAGGTCGCGTTTGGCTGACTTGTCTACACGATAAGCGCACTGATTGACAGTCTGGGCTGCAACAGTGCGACGCTCGACTTCAACCATTGCCGGTTTGTTCAGCAATGAATCGGCCAGCCGCTTGATGTCCCGGGTATAGGTCGCAGAAAACAGAAGATTCTGACGGTGTTTCGGTAAGAACCCCAGCACCTTGCGAATATCATGAATAAAACCCATATCGAGCATTCGATCGGCTTCATCCAGCACCAGGATCTTGATGGCAGATAAATCGATGCTGCGCTGACCAACGAGGTCCAGTAGTCGGCCCGGGGTTGCAACCACAATATCGATACCCCGTTGCAGTGCTGATTTCTGCGGGTTGATGCCGACACCACCAAATATTGCCGTGGATCGAAGTCGCAGATGTTTACCGTAAGTCACTATGGCGCTTTCTACCTGGGCAGCAAGCTCGCGGGTAGGCGCCAGCACCAGCGCCCTCGGCGAGTTGCCGTTGAACGCTCCAACTGAGCCGTTGCTCAGCAATTGCAGCATTGGCAAAGTAAAGGCCGCAGTCTTTCCAGTGCCCGTCTGAGCACCGGCAAGAACGTCGCGACCCTTGAGAATAATAGGAATGGCCCGTGCCTGGATCGGCGTAGGGCTCGGATAACGTTGCGCCGTAACGGCGCTAAGGAGTTCGGCCCGCAGGCCAAGTTGTGAAAATGACATCAATAATCCTGAGTAAGCCTGCCGGTGCTGTCACCAGACCGGTTGAGGCGGTAATAAATGAAGTAATCGAGAGGAGTCTTTCTGGGAGGGAGACAACCACAAGACAACGGCGAGCGGCCTTGGTAGCGCGCTGCTGGGTGCGCAGTCTAGTCAGATTGGCTGTAAAAAGATAGGGAGGCCAAAAACAGCTTACTCGGATAAAGACCACATTCTGTGCCGTTCATCAGCGAAACGCTCGCCGTACCCGGCTTATGACTATTTGATTTTGTACGTCTTTTCCCGCGATCTGAATATTCAGATCGCTCGGGAGTTTCGCCGCTTGAATATTGAATAGAACGACACTGATGTCGTTTTCCTAAAGCGTAAAGGTCGCCCAGGCGCTGCCGAGCAGCGTGCCGTCACGCTGAAAATCGAGCTCGATGTCGACCATCCGGTTACCGTCCTGTTGGTATTTCCGCACCACCCAACCGCGATACGCCAGCACATCTCCTGGAAACTGCATCTCGACGAACCGGCACTTGAACCGGCGGATGTTCTCCGGCCCGAGCCAGTTCACGGCATAGGTGGCCAGAGCACCGCCGTGCAACATGCCCATCGAGTAGATGCCGGGGTATCCGCAGGCCCTGGCTGAACCGTCGTCGTGATGGGTCGGGCCATCTTCTCCGGAGGCATACTGGTAGGCGACAATGTCGGTGACGGTAAGCGGCGGCATCACGATGGCGCCCGGGCCTTGACCCTCGCGCAGTGCATCCCAGTCCTGAAAGCCAACGGCGTTGAACTGATCGCGCGGGTCGCCTTTCATGAAGTAGGGCCGGTCTCTGATCCGCTCCTCATCGAGACTCTGGACCGGAGAGTGTGAGGTCTTGACGTTCCACTCGAACCAGTCGGCCACATGACGCCCTCCGGGCGTATGGAACCGGGTACAGGTGACATAGATCCGCAGGCGCCCGCCACGCCTGCCCTGTCTTTCCTTGAAGTCATGCATGTGGGTCGATGCCACGAGCGGCTCACCGGCACACGGCAGCGGGCCGTGAAAAACGAACTCCTGTCCGCCATCGGCGCAGGTCGTGAAATCCTCGTCGATCGAGCCGAACGCTGAATCCCGCGGGGCGCGCGCAAGAATGTACCCGTAGAAATAGCCCGACATGATCAGGAAAGTCGGCGGCACAACAGGCTTGCTTTCCTCGTGGTAGGCTGGATGAAACGCGTAGATCGACTTTGCAAACTGCCGGATGCGCCCTCGCTCCAGGTCCACGTCGTAGACCGGTCCCTCAAGGCCGATGATCGACTCGTCAGGCTTAATGCGCGCCATGCTTCCCCCTCCCATTCAGAACAACGCGTGCGTCAACCGCCAGCGCGCCCTGCTCCATCGCCATCACCGGGTTGAGATCCAGCTCGAGGATGTCGTCCCGGTCGTTGCCGAGCCGGCTGATGGAAACAGCCACGCGAGCCAGGGCGTCGAGATCGCAGTGCGGCTTGCCCCTGGCACCGGCAAGGACAGAAAAGCCCCGCAGTTCCTTGAACATGTCCAGCGCTTCGGGTTCTGTCACTGGACAAAGCCGCAGGACAAAATCTTCCAGTACCTCCGTAAAGATTCCACCCAGACCAACAAGAACAACCGCACCGAAGGTCTCATCGCGCTTAAGCCCGATAATGATCTCAGCAAGGCCCGGGGTCATTGTCTCTACCAGCACCCGCTCCGGCGTCGCACTGCCGGCCGCTGCGGCACGGGCCGTGACCTCAGCGTAGGTCTTTTCAACTGCTTCGTCACCCGCAACACCCAGAACTACACAACCGCTGTCACTTTTGTGCACCACATCCGGCGCCGCCGATTTCAATGCCACCGGCCCGTCCAGTCCGGCCGCTGCGCTGACTGCCGCCTTGGCGGATGAGACGACTTGCCAGTTGGCAAATTCGACCCCGCAGCCCGAGATCATCTGCCGGGCCAAGACCAGGTCCATAACCAGGGGTGCAGTCATGACCGACGACCACTGAACGTTCTCACCCGACCCAGCCAGGCCACTGCGGGCTCCAGGTCGCTGAATACATCCAGCCCCGCCTGCGAGCTCAGACTTGCCAGTGCCGAGCGGTACAGGGTTCCGGTCGTCTCTCCACAGTCTCCATTGCGCAAAACCACCATCAGCGGTTTGGCGATACAACCGGCAACGTCCCTGATCGCAGCGCAGACGGCTTCCAGATGCGCAAGGTTGTCATCACCGAAAAGATCAGAAAAGGCAATCAGGTTGAGATGCAGAAGGACCATCGCGACCTTTGGGTCGGCCGCAGAGGTCTCAATCAGCCGCGCGAGTTTGGCAGGGTCGGTGAAAAGCCGGTCGACGGGCATCTCGATCGGATTGTCGATGCCGCCAAAGACCTTGGCAGCAGGCTCCAGCTCTTTCAGGGCAGACAGCGTGCCGGACCCGAGCCGGGCGACGGAGAGGCCCGCTGCACCCAGCGCATCGCTGATCAGCACCGAGACACCGCCACCGCACCCGATCACCATCACGCCATTGCCCGCTCGCTTGCGTGGCTGCAGTTCAGCACTGGACCAGGCCTGCACAGTCACAAGCAGGTCGTTCAGTCCGGTCAGCTCAATCACGCCGGCCTGGCGCAGCATGGCCTGCCAGACGTTATGTTCGCCCGTCATCCGTCCAGTATGCGATACCACGGCCTGCGCTCCAGCCGCAGTCTGTCCGCCCTTGAGCACCAGTACCGGTTTATCCCGGGCAAGCTTTTTCAGTTCTTCATAAAGCGCCCGGCCGTCGGAGACGCTCTCGATATAGAACACCGCGATACCCGTTTCCGGGTCATGTCGGCAGTAGCGCACATAGTCCGGCCAATCAAGATCAGCGCAGTTACCGACCGAAAGCACCTTGGAGAATTTGACACCCCGCATCTGGCCCTGGGCCAGAACATCCGTGCAAAGGGCACCACTTTGCGAGATGAAGGTCACCGGACCGGACTCGAAATGACATCCGTCAGAGAAGCACAAACCGTGCCCTGCGCTGTAAAGCCCGAGTGAGTTCGGGCCGATCAGCGCACTCGCGCCGCCCGCAAGAGCCGCAACTAGCGCGCTCTGGAGTCCCGGGCCCTCGCCGGAGACCTCGCCAAACCCGGAGGAAAGCACATGAACGACGGGAACTTTGCGCGCAACACAGTCCCGGACCGCATCGACGGTATGTTCCCTGGCGACCAGCAGCTGAACATAATCAACCTCGCCCGGCACATCGCCAAGCGACGCGTAGCACGGCTGCCCTTCGACTTCGCTTCGTGCCGGATTGACCGCAATCAGCTCACCGTCGTACGGGCCATCCAGCAAACGTCGGAACATGATGTTGGACCATTTGCCGCGATCCGACGAGACACCAGCAATCACCATCCGCCTGGCCTTGAAGGCCCGGTCAAGAAGAAGCGGGTCACGCTGTGCGTGGCTTTCTTCCGACGATTCTTGTCTGACTGCTGTGCTTTCCATTCAACCTGGTAAGAGCGCGTTCAGCACCGCCGGTGTGACCTGCGTGATGTCCTGCAACGGTTCAGATCGTCAGTACTGCTTTGCCTGGGAAATTCCGGGCGATCAACCCGGCCGCAGTCTCGCCGATACTGCTCCAGGCGCCGGTCACAGGCACGTGCGTCACCAACCGCCCGTCCGCCAGCAGCCGTAGCAGGCGGTCCAGGCCCCGGGTCGCGTATTCGATCTCGCTTTCCCGGTATAGGTAAAACCCCTCGACCCGGCCATCTCCGGTAAACATCAGATCCCTGATGGCAAGCGGGGTCGTTGGGCCCGCGCTCACCCCGTAGAGAATGGCCCGGCCACCTTCTTCGAGTTCGGCAATCAGGCTGGCCAACAACGGCCCGCCCACCCCGTCGATGATCG
>Ga0066833_10001346_pt1 | contig 9902 bp, 8 predicted proteins | sample ETNtaG_13_FD_66728 | JGI IMG/M metagenome (GOLD analysis project Ga0066833, IMG submission 66728) | Marine microbial and viral communities from oxygen minimum zone, Eastern Pacific Ocean - ETNP201306PF47B | ecosystem: Environmental > Aquatic > Marine > Oceanic | place: Pacific Ocean: Eastern...
GCGCATCCAGTTAGAACTGGCCACCGTGCCTGCTGACAAGTCACAGGAGGAACTCCCTCTCGACAACGAGACGGATGAAGCTGACGATGACCCGGACGACGCGGACGACGCGGACGACGCGGACGACGCGGACGACGCGGACGAGGATAACGAGGATGATGACAACGAATAACCGCCCATGAGCCTCGAGGAACACCGCAAGGCCATTGACGGCATAGACAAAAAACTGGTGCGTCTGCTCAATGAGCGCACCGGACACGCGCTCGCCATCGGCGCGATCAAACTCGAGGCCGGCGAGGAGATTTACGCACCGCACCGCGAGCGGCTGATCTTCCAGCGTCTGGCCAAGCTCAACGAGGGGCCGATCCCCGAGGAATCCATGCGGGCCATCTACCGCGAGATCATGTCCTGCTCGCTCTCGCTGGAGAAGTCGCTCACCGTGGCCTACCTCGGCCCCGAGGCGACGTACACCCACCAGGCTGCCATTCGCCGGTTCGGCTCGAGTCTGCGTTACACACCGCAGAAAACAATCAAGGACGTCTTTGACGAGGTGCAAAAGGAACGGGCTGACTACGGCGTGGTGCCGATCGAGAACTCCACCGAGGGCGTCGTCACCCATACACTGGACCTGTTCGTGGACAGCCCGCTCAAGATTGTGGCGCAGATCGTCATGCCCATTCAGCACTGCCTCGTTCGCAGCAACCGCCGCACGAAGGTTCGCCGGCTCTTCTCCCACCCGCAGGCGCTGGCTCAGTGCCGTGTCTGGATGCAGCAAAACCTGCCGTCGGTCGAGGTCATCGAGGCCTCCTCCACCACCCGCGCCGCCGAGAAGGCCGCCGAGGACAAGGCCGGCGCCGCCATCGCCGGGTCACTGGCCGCCGAACGTTACAACCTTGAGATCGTCGCCCACCACATCCAGGACAACGCCGCAAACGCCACCCGGTTTTTTGTGCTAGGCCGCAAGTGCAGTCCCTCCACAAAAAATGACCGCACCAGCCTCGTCATCGGCATTGAGGACAAGGTTGGCGCCCTGCACGAGGTCATGGGGCCGTTCCGCAAATACCGCCTCAACATGACTAGGATCGAGTCGCGCCCCAGCAAGCGCAAGGCATGGGAGTACCTGTTTTTCATCGACTGCGACGGCCACTACGAAGACAAAAAAGTGGCCAACGCCATCGAGGAACTCGAGCGGATCAGCCGCTTCGTCAAGATCCTCGGCTCCTATCCCAACGGGGATTAACCCGCGCATGTCCCACCTCAAGCGAGCCCGCGAAGTGTTCGATGTTGAGTTGGCTGCCGTGAAGGCGGTGCGCTCACGCCTGGCCAAGTCGTTCGACCAGGCGGTGGAACTGATCGTCGCCGCCTTGGCCAAGCGGCAAAAGATCGTTGTCCTCGGCGTGGGCAAATCCGGCAATATCGGCCGCAAGATCGCAGCCACCTTCACCAGCACCGGCTCCCCCGCCGTGTTGCTCGACACCGTCGACGCCATGCACGGCGACCTCGGCATCCTCAACGACGGCGACGTCCTACTCGCGCTGAGCTACTCCGGCGAAACCGACGAGTTGATCAATCTGCTGCCGGCCATCCGGCGGTTCGCCGTGCAGATCGTCGCCGTGACAGCCGCGCCGCGCTCCACGCTTGGCCAACACGCCGAGGTCGTGCTCAACGTCAAAGTGCCCAAGGAAGCCTGCCCTTTCAACATGGCGCCAACCGCCAGCACCACCGCCTCGCTCGTCATGGGCGACGCGCTCGCGATGGCCGTGCTCGAGGCGCGCGGCTTCAAAAAATCGGAATTTGCCAAACGCCACCCTAGCGGCGCCATCGGCCGGGCGTTGCTGCTGAAGGTGGCCGACATCATGCGTAGCGGCGCGCGCAACCCGGTCGCCCTGCAGACCGCCACCGTCAGCGACGCGCTGATCATCATGGGCAAGGCCAAGTCCGGCAGCGTCAGCGTGGTGAACCAGTCCGGCAAGCTGGCCGGCGTCTTCACCGACGGCGACCTGCGCCGCCACTTGGCCAAGGGCGACGGCGTGCTCGAGCAGCCATTGGCCAGCGTCATGACCTGCAAGCCGGTCTGCCTGCGCGAGGATGCCCTCGCCGCCGACGCCATCCGAATCTTCAACGAGCGCAACATCGACGACCTCGTCGTCGTCAACGCCAGGCGCGAGCCCATCGGCCTCGTCGATTCGCAGGATCTCCCCAAACTCAAGGCCGTCTGACCCGCTTGACCAAGCCGGAAGCCCCGAAGGAGCGAAATGAAATAGCCCGGGGCGTCAGCCCCGAGTTTGACGCAACAATAAATAACATGCGCTTGCCAATAACCTGATCACGAACGTCCTCGACCACACCCACAAACTCATCTGCATTGAACTGAATTTCTTTATCTTTCATTTTTCGTACGATCGCTTGATTGGCGAATGTCAAGGCTGCTTAAGCTTGGGGGCAACGGCGAACCGGCTGCCAAGTGTGCTCCACGGAACTTCCTTTTTGTCGATGACAAGGGTGCGGGGCATCAACTCGATCTCGTGGCCCAGCAGGTTCATCGTCACCACGCCGGGGAGAAACATCAGGTCCTGATAGATGCACTCGCCGAACGGCACCGCGAAGGCGCGTTGCTTGAGTTTTCGGCTGCTCTCGGGCGTCGTATCCATCGGCTGCGCGTTCAGGCCGGGATCGTCGAACACCAATTCGCCGCTCGTGAGCCCGTTCGTGTCCGCGCCCTCAAACACCACGCGAAAGCCATCGATGCCCAGTGCCGGCTGGTAGATGGTCATGGTCGGACCGCCGGCCGCAGCGGCATCGAAGTTAACTCGCCAAGGCCCCTTGCGTTCGCGCAGGTGTTTCATGCCGTAAAACCCAGCGAAGTAAAGCAGCAGCGTGACGGCAAAAAGCCCGCCGAGTAACCGCCATGGAATGTTTGCCTGCTCCCGTTCCATCCACGGGCGACCGTTCCGCCTGGCCAAGCCGATGTCAAGTTGCCCTTTGGAGTGCGCTTTGCCACCGCACTCCAAACTAAATGCAACCTCTCATTTCAGTCGATGACGATGGCTTGTTGCGGCAGCCGGTTTTCTGCATCCTCCCCGGCCAAGGCGGCGCGTCCGTCTGGCCAAACACATGGATTCCACCGTTGCCACATTTTATCAGTTCGCCGATCTGCCCGACTTCGAGGCCAAGCGGGCGCCGTTGAAGGCGGAGTGCGAGCGCCACTCGGTGGTGGGCACGGTCATCCTTGTGCACGAGGGCATCAACGGCACCATCGCCCTGGCCAAGCGCGGTCAGCGGGCCGGGCGGACGAGGAAGGTTGAGAGCGTCCCGGCGCCCTTGGGGAGTTTACGGGTGCCGGCGTAGTCACACAGAAAATCACCCACCTTCGCAATGGCGGCCAGCGCGGCGAATGCGTCGCTCGCGAAGATTTGCCCCTCCTCGGCAACCGGTTCGATGCGGGCGGCGCGGTTGACGTGCGCCCCGTTGTAGGTGTTCCGGCCAAGTAGGGGGTCGAAGCACTTGTACACCGGCCCGGCGTGCAGGCCGATGCGAATGCGGATGTCTCGCTGCAGGTCGGTGTTTTTCCAGTCGGTCTCACGGATTGTGCTTTGCAGCGCCAGCGCGAAGTGTCCCGCCGTCTCGACGTTTTCAAACACGGCGCAGATGGCGTCACCCCAGGTGTTGACGTAGAGCGGCCGGGCGTCGCACCGCTCCTGGATCGCCGCCACGCAGCCAAGGAACTCGCGGATGAACAGCGGGACGCACTGCTCCGGCCATTTGGAAAACCCGACTGTGTCGGCAAAGAGCATGGCGCGGATTTCCTGCGGGGTCCTGTCGGCCGATCCGGCGGTGGCGGCCGGTTTCGGCGCCGGTACGGGTAAGGTCAGGCCGTTGGCCAGGGCGTTGGCGAGGATCTGATCCATCGGCACGACTTCGACCTCGTGATGGATGGCGTGTCGCCAGTAGTTGTAGACTGACTCTGTGCCGCCGCCGCCGTCGCCGCGTTTTCCGTTCCACAACAGGATGGGGGCGATGTCCATGCCGAGGAACTGGCTCTTGAGGATGGCCGACCCGGCGAGGACGCGGTTGCAGTAATCGTAGACGGCACCGTCGTCTGGATCGCCCTTCTCGTTGAGGATGTGCACGCTTGCTGCACTGTCGAGGATATGCTGAAACCGCTCCACCAACCCGTCCTGCGGGACGAGTCGCACGCTGTACTCGATGAACGTCTCGATGTCGAACGGCAAAAAGATGTGCACTTCGCCGCCGCGCTTGAGGACTGATTCCGCAAATAGCATGTCGCCGCCGCAGGCGAGTGAACTGTAGCCGATCCGGACATCCCGCCGTTCAACGCACTCCTCGATCTCGGCGCGAACCGTCTCCTCGAGCGCGGCGGGGAACCGCGCGGTCGGCCGGTTCGGCCGGTCGAGCATGTGCCCGGTGAATAGCCCGATCCGCGGCAGCACAAAGCAGTCGTCTAGCGCGTGTTCGTCCTGTTCTTGGCACTTGAGCAAAAACCGCGCCTGGCTGCGCGTGCGGCTTACCTCGGAGGCGCCCGGATCGCTCTCAGTCGTGGCACGGGTGTAGTTGATCCGGGCGGAGTCCGTGTCGCCGGAGACCAGGGCCGCCTCGGCGGTGGTGGCCAGGAGCCAGTACGATTCCGGCGAGTCCGGCCCGCCCTTGGCCAGGCCCTCCTCGCAGAGGACGCGGACCTCGTCGGCAATGCGCCGGGCAGTCTCTGTTTCCCCGGCCACGAGCGCCATCGAGGCGGCGTTGATGCCGGTGTAATAGCCGCCGGAGCATTTGTAGCCTTTTAGGTAATTGTCCAGGCTGCGGCGCAGGTGATGTTCGCGTTCCTCCTCCGTCGGGGCGATCATCCACAAATCCTTGTGCGTGCGCGCGAGGATGCCAAAGGTCTCCTCGTCATCCTGCCCCTGTTCGCGCAGCCCGACGAGAATAGTGCTGGCACGCTTGGTCGCCCCGGTGCGGGCCAGAGCCAGCGCCTGCAACTGCAACAGCCGGACATCACCGGCGAACACCCCCAGCCCCTCGCGGGCGATGTCATAGGCGAGAAACGCCTCACCCAGTTTCAGCGCCGAGCCCACTGCCAGGCGGTAAATGGTAACATCCTCCGTCCAGATGGTGCGCTGGCGTTTTGCCCAAACCGTGCGAAGCCCGGCCAGGCTGTCGCCTCTTTCGCGGACATTGGCCAAGGCCTCAGCCGCGGCGTGGTCGCCGGCGGGCGGGGGGGTGGATGGGTTGTCGCTCCCTTTCACTGGATGCACCAAACCGTGCCCCAAACCGGCCACGCGGAGCAAATCAAAACCCGCTTGGCCAAGCGCGTTGTTACTTGAGGGGTGGGGGGGCGCTGAGTTTGCGGTAGAGCCAAGTCTCGAGCGGGCGCAGTGGGGCCAGCCAGCTGTAAAAGGGTGAGTAGTAGAGGCGCAGCCGTATCACAGACAACAGCATCACCAGCGATGTGCTGTAGTGATTTCATAACGCCCCGTCAGCTTCGGTTGGCGGGGTTTTTCGTGCGCAGCCCTCACCCCCGAAACAAATAAAAAGGCCGCAAGATTTAACCGCTGATCGACAAAATGCGGGTATCTCCTCAATCAGCAAACAGTCAAAGTACCCTGTGCTGCTGATGCTGTTTGTAGCATTGGTGTGTATCTCCTAAGTCCCACGGGACTTTTATAATCAATTGTTGGAAACAATAAACAAAAAGCAGTCTCCTGCCAGACAAAAGCAAGCCTTTTTTCTATAATTTCTGCTTCGCGAATTGCATCAGACAGTCCTCCACCGAACGTTCCCTATAATCCTTCAGGTCCAAATCTGCCCCTCTTTCCTTGAGTAATTTGAGAATGCCAATGTAGTGATCCGAGGCTTTCTGTTTTTTGATGCCGGCCTTGATGGCCGCCACGTGGGCCGGCGTGTGTCCATACTTGTCAGCGATATCCAGTCGCGCTCCCGCGTTCAGCAATAGGTTGATATCCCCGATATTGCCGTTGCGGACGGCTGTGAATAACGGGGTGCGCCCGACGGAGTTGACCGGGTCCACATTCTTCGCTTTGCTGATCAGAATTGGCATCGGATCGTACCGGCGATTCTTCTCCAGTCGCTTGGTAACCGTATGTAACGGCGTATCACCGTTTTTGTCCGTGATGCCGTCGATCGATTTCACGGTGTCCAGCGTCTCAGCCTTACGGGCAACGTACGCCTCGACAAGGATATCCTCGCGTTTGAACGAATTGTTAAACTCGAACATCGATCCGATGAAGAAAACGAAACAGCCCACAATCATCGCCTTGGGAAAGACCTTTTGCGTTAGTTTGGCGATTCCCAGTTCCGATTCTCCTTTCGCATCCCGGCTCTTGCGCTGCCCCATGAAAAAATCACCCAAATACGAGTAACGAATGAACGTGTTGTAGGACCAGTAAATGATCAGCGTCGAAACCAGCAAGACGACATACGACTTGGTCAATGAATTTATTGATTCCACCTGCTGTGCCACCTTGGACAATCCGAATGTCAATGGTAGATGAATCCAATAGATCCAGTATGCGGAGTCGGCCAAATAACGGATGGTCGCATTTGGCTTGTTTAAATAACGGTGCGCCAGACCTATGAAGGCAAAGCACATCAACCAGCAGGCAACCGCCCGTCCGTACGCAATCAACACCTTAGGCCACCCTCCGTAAAACAAGCCCTCATGCAGGATGTTGAAATTTGAAATCCTCCAACTGGTGATATCCACCACGACACTGGCACCGAACGAGAAATTCTCTGTTGGGTCATCCAAAAACATAAAAAACGGAACCGATACGAAGAAATAAAACCAACAATGACGGCTCAAATGCTTTAATAATTCCCGGGATTTAAACAGGAGCACTCCGGCAAAATAATATAAACCGTAAAAGGCCAAATCCAACAGCGGGACATCATATCCACTTGGTGGAAAAAATATGTCAGTTAGTGAATACTGGAATGGGAGGCTGATCAGGCCCAACAAAAAAACGCCGTATCGGTGCTCGATACAAAAACGCCAACATCGGTTTAGCACTGGGCTGCCCAGGATGACATCGGTGATCGGCCTCAGCAAAAAGTGGGCGACATAAATGACGATCAGATAATGCATGAACCAGTAATGCGCCAGGCTGTCCGAGGCATCATAAACGGGTTGATCCTCAAAGATCCCCCAAAGAAACAGCGCCTTGTAGCGCTCAAGGAGCCCCATCCCGTCCAAAGTTGAACTATAAAAATCGTTTACATTGGTCACAAAAGAGTGCAGCGGCACCATGAAAAGAACCGCAAAAACAAACGGCGCTAATATTCGCTTCGTTCGATCCTTTAACAGCCTGGGGAACCCTTTCCTGAAAATCACCAACTCCGCAAAAAAACCCGCCATCAAAAAAAACAATTCCATTCGGAAAAAATGGATGAAATTCAGCAGCCATCGGCTCACCGGATCCCCGCTATACTCACCCGAGAACCACGAGTAACTTTCCGCGGGCATAAAAAAGATGCAAACATGCAGCCCCAAGCCCAGCAACATGGCCATTGCCCGCACAAAATCCAACCCGTGGTATCGTTCCTGATTTGTCATGGTTAGAATCGAAATGAACTGGACAGCTTGATGCTGTACCTTTCGGTCTCCAGATCGAACCCTCCCATTTTGTCGCGATAGCCCTGCCGGAACACGAGAAACATCTCCTTGCCGGGAGACCATTCCCACCGGAACCGGGAGTAGAGGCCAACCGTGTCGGTATAGCTGTCGTGTTGCACGACGTTGAGCAGCCCTATATTCGGGTTGATATTGATCAGCATTCTTGCGGAATTCAGCAAGACGTCCTCGTCAATGTGGTCTTTTTCGAAGTGGCTGTAACGATGACTGGTCGTGAGAAGCAAATGTTTGTTCACGCTCCAGCGAAACCCGAGGCTGTAATCGGTTCGTTTCCAGTCGTACCAATCATCACTTAAAGACACGTTGACCGTGGCCCCCAATTTACGTTTGTTCGATAGGCCAGCCCCGATGGTGATGGTGTTCCATTCATAATCCCCTGTTTGGATGGTGCCGGCGCCCGGAACAAAGAAGTCAATCGCCGGGTTGTCCGTAAAGCGGGAGTACTTCAAAAAAACCTCATCCGTTGACTCGAATACAATTCTTGGCATCACCACGCCATTCTCCATCGTTTCGCCCCCGCCACCCAGGTTGGTATAAATGCTGTTGGTATACGACAGGAACATTTGCCGGACGATTTTCGATTCGTTGAAGCGCGGCTGCCAGTTGAAATGATTTTGAAACTTGTTCACCCCGGCCCGCCGGACATAACCGAGCTTGGGGTTAAATGATTCATCAATGCGGTGGTAGGTGGATCCGGCGTTGAACATGTCGTTGGGATACAGTAGCTCGAGGGAAAAGGCGGTTCCATCGTCCTGCCCTGCGCTGTGGCTCGATAGCAAATAGGAATTGGCCTCAAAAATCTTGTTCCCAAACATCTTGTCCGTTCGATGCCGGAAATCCAGACCGTGAGTGCTGGAATTATCATCGGAATTGGGATCGCCGAACGTGGAAATCAGGCCGACCGAGGATTGCTCCAGCACATCCCGCTTGATACGGGCGACGGTCAGGTTCGAATCGGGGGTCACCGATGACCCAGCCACCCCGGCATTGAGCAGGCCAAAGTGATATTTGCCTTCATGGCCCGTTAATTTAACCGCGTAATCGATATCCGTGATTTGCTGATCGCGGTTCAAGCCGATCCTCCTGCTGAAGTAGGGGACGATCTCCGGTGCCGACCACGGCATCACCTGTTGTCCCACAGTGAACACCTCGGCATCCTCGAGGAAGAAATCCCGCTTCTCGGGAAAGAACAGCGGATACCGTGTGTAGTTTAATCGGCGGTCATCCACCTCGGTCTCCGCGAAATCAGTGTTCAGCGTGAGGTGCGCGGTCCAGTTTGGTTTGAAACGGTAGCGGATGTCACCACCGACGTCCCCGGAGGTTCTTGAGTTGCTGCTGTCTGCAATGACATACGGGGTGAACTCCAGGTTAAGGCTTTTGTTTTTGATTTGTATTCCCTCAATTTTCCCGGCCTGCGCAAAATGGTAGGTTCGGATTTCCGGCCTTGAATTGGCCCAACGGCCTGCCTCTCCGTTCCTGGGTAATTTGCGCCAAAGGTTGAAACCCCACTTGTTCATGCCCTCCCTATGCCTGACAGTTGAAAAGGGCAGCTTGAACTCGGCCTGCCACCCTGTGTTCGTTCGCTTTGTCTTCACGTCCCAGATACCATCCCATTGGGAGTTCAGGGAAGAGTTATTCGTGACGTTCGCGTCATATTTGACTCCGTTCAAGTTTGTCCAGAGCACATAGCCGTTCCGGTTGTCGTTCATCGTGTCGATGGCAAGGAACAGGGAGTCATCGTAGAAGGGCACCTCATCCCGCTCCATGACACTGGCAACGATTTTTTGCGGTTCCGTGTCATTAACGATAACTCCGAAGTAGATGTTCTCATCGTCATAGACCACCATGAACTCCGTCTTTTGTGACATGGGCACACCTTGTCTCGGCTCGTACTGAAGCATGTCGGCGCCAGCTTTCATCGCGCTGGCCCAGATCGCCTCGTCCAGTCTTCCGTCCAGTTCAATCTTGTCAGGGGTGTACGATGCCTGGATCACCGGCTTGTCGGCGACAACTGGGACGGACACAAACATCAACAGCAAAAAGGCAGCAAATGTGTCTTTCATATAAAATATATAAATATAATATCGGAAAACAGGTGCGTTAAAACTTTGTGGCGGCAGACCGTTAAATTTCATTCCAGCCGAGTCGCTGACCATGGTTTTCAACTGGGTAAATTCCTCGGCATAAAGCGCGCGATCTGAATCCGACTTGGTGACATCCTGGGCCAGAATGGCAA